>Ga0070735_10004763_pt1 | contig 11360 bp, 6 predicted proteins | sample Coa_R1_FD_66443 | JGI IMG/M metagenome (GOLD analysis project Ga0070735, IMG submission 66443) | Surface soil microbial communities from Centralia Pennsylvania, which are recovering from an underground coalmine fire - Coalmine... | ecosystem: Environmental > Terrestrial > Soil > Unclassified ... | reverse complement strand
GACGCTCGGGCGCACCTATTTCAAAGTGTGGGGGAGCGCGGCCAACGACGTCTACGTCGTCGGTGAGCTGGAGACCATCTGGCACCTGCGCGGCTCGACGTGGAGCCTCGAGCGGCAGTCCTCCAACGCGTCCTCTCGCCTGACCACGGTCGCCGGCTGCAGCGCGCACGAGGTCTACGCCGTCGGAAACCTCGACGTCCTGCGCTCGGACGGCACGACCTGGAGCGCGGTCTCGATCGGGACCATCGACGACAACGGCCTCAATGGCGTCGCTTGCGCCGGCCCCGGTCGGATCGCGGTCGTCGGCTTCGCCGGTACCAAGGAGCGGCTTTCCGGCGGACGGTGGGACGACGACTTCTCGCAGCCACCCAGCACGGACCTCCATGCCGTCTGGGCGGATCCGTCGGGCGCCTTCTGGGCGGCGGGGGGCGACTTCTCGTCCGACCCACGCGCGGGCGCTTCGCGCAACGGGGTCCTCGCGTACTACGGGTCCGCGCCCCCCTCGAGTACGCTTTCACCCTAGTCCGCAGGCTCGACCGAAGGGAGAGAGCGGACGACTCACCCGACGAGTCCGCAGGCTCGACCGAAGGGAGAGAGCGGACGACGCACGCGACTGATATACGATCGCGCTCCATGGCGCGAATCGTTTCGGTCGGGTCCACGGCGGCGCGCTCCGTTCGACGCTTCCTCGGGGCGCTCGCCCTCTTCATCGGCATCGCCGTTCTCGGCTGTCAGACCACGACGCGCGTCGACGCCGGGCACGTCGGCATCCGGGTCAAGCTCGCCGGCAGCGACCGTGGCATTCAGGACATGCCCGTCGTGACGGGCTGGGTCTTCTACAACCCGCTGACGGAACAGATCGTCCTTTTTCCCACGAGCGTCCAAAATGTCGTCTGGTCCGTTTCGGCGCACGAGGGCAAGCCGTTCGACGAATCGCTCACGTTCAGCTCCAGCGAGGGCGTGAACATCAACTCCGACATAGGCTTGTCCTTCCACATCGAGCCGAACCTGGCGCCCCGCCTCTACGGTCGCTTTCGCCTGAACGATCTTCTCGCGCTGGCCGATGGCTACATGCGCAACACGGTCCGTGAGGCGTTCAACGACGTCGCCTCGAAGCTGCCGGTGCAGGAGATCTACGGCGCCGGGAAGAGCCGCATGTTGGCAGAGGTGACCCAGAAGTGTCGCGACGTCTTTGGCAAGGACGGCATCGTGATCGACCAGCTCACCATCAACGGGACGCTGCGCCTCCCGCAGAACGTCATGGACGCCATCAATCGCGCCATGGAGGCGACGCAAAACGCCCTGCAGAGTCGAAACCGAGTCGCCCAAGTCGAAGCCGAGGCGACCCAGGCCATCACCCAGGCGCACGGACAGGCCGAGGCGGCGAGGCAAAAGGCGCAAGGCGAGGCCGACGCGCTCCTCATCCGAGCCCGCGCCGAGGCGCGAGCGAACGAGATCATCCGGCTGTCGACGAACCCCACGGTGCTTCAGTATCGTGCGATCGAGCACTGGGACGGCAAGCTCCCCCAATACAGCGCGGGCCAGCTGCCGCTCTTGACGTTCGACATCGGCAAGGGCGGCGTGGGGCTCGACGAAGCCGGACGCCAGAAGATGCTCGACAAGCTGCTGCAGGAGACGCGCCCCGTTGCGCCGAGCTCGGCTCCATCGGACAAGGCGACCGACGGGACGATCGATCCAGGGGCCGCGTCCGGTGCGCCGGCTCCCGCGCAGGGCCTGCCGCCGAAGGACCCGCTAAAGTAGGCTTTGACGTACTCCGGGAGGCAGGGTAAAGGGGATGAAGGCGCGTGGCGTGCGGCCCGCCCACGTTCTCTGGAAAGTTGGGGGCGGGCGGGGGTCGGGGCCGACGCGAAGCTGACGCGAAAAACACAGCGTTCGAACACACGAGCGGCGTTTTCGGAGGCCATCCAGGCTGCATCCGGGACCCGCCTTGGACACGAGGGTCCCCGCGTCACGGGGACGACGAAAGCGGAACATGACGTTCATCGAAGCGGCCGCGGAGGTTCTCCGCCATGCCGGCAAACCGCTCCACTACAAGGAAATCACCGAGCTTGCCATCGCGAGAAACCTTCTCTCTCACGTAGGCAAGACCCCCGAAGTCACGATGAGCCACCGGCTCACTTCGGCCATCAAGAAGGACGACAAAGCCGTCCCCATCGTGAAGGTCAAGCCGGGGGTCTTCGCGCTGCGTGAGTGGGACGATCGCAAGGGCAAGAAAGGCGCAGCCCAAACCGGCGCGGAGCCGACCGACGGGGATGCCGAGACGGAGAGCCAGGGTCTCGAGGTCAACGCGCTGGAGATCGAGGCGGCGCTGCGCGGGCCGGACAACAAGGTCGACGGGCGCGAGCGCGAACAAGACGACTCGGCAGAGGACACCGGAGATCGCGAGACCCCCGTCTCCGGTGAGGAGGCGCTGCGCGCCGATTTGGCCGCGCGGGGAGCCGAGCTCTTCGACGACGAGGAGGACGACGATCAGCCGATCTTCGCGCCCCTCTCGCAGCCGGAGGCCACGCCGCAAGGCGAAGGGGGCCGCCGTCGCAGGCGCAGGCGCAGGCGCGGGCGTGGCGGCGGAGGCCAGGGGGAAGCCGCCGCCGGCGGCTTCGGGGGACAGCACGGGGAGCGTGCGTCTCAGCCACGGATGGAGGCGCCGATCCAGCCGACTCCGATCGTGTCGATCGAGAGCGACACCACCGTAGAAGCTCGCGAGCCGGCCGTCGCGCCACGACCCGTCGTGCGCGATCGGCAGCAGATCATGGCCGGAGGCCAGCCGACCGGCATCGACATCCCCTTGGGTGAGGGGGAGGAGCTCTCCGGGCGGGAGCTCGCGGATGCCGTGGCGGTGGTCCTCGCGTCCTTCGATCGCGGTGCGGGCCCGGCGCCCGTGCGCACGATCGCCGACGCGCTCATGCGACGCGGCCGGCTTCAGGGCGATCCGCTGCTTGCCGTGGCCCAGACGGGCGCGGCGGCGCGAGCAGACAACCTGCGGCGCGCCGCGAACGGCGTGCGCCCCCGGTTTCGCTTCGCCAACGGCGGGCGCATCGCGCTCACCGACTGGGTGCTCGGTGGCGAGCTCCCGCGCCTCGAGCAGGAGGCCGTCGCGGCGATCGAGCGATATCGCGAAGCGTCCAGGCGGGCGCTCCTCCGCCGGTTGCAAGAGCTCCCCGGCCACGCGCTCATCGAGGTGATCCTTCTCGCGTTGGAGCGGGTGGGCATGATCAACATCAAGCCGGTGCGTCGATCGGGGGCGCCGGGCGGCGAGGCGCATTTCTCCGCCATCCACAAGACGGGAGGCGACGCCATTCCGACGGCCATCGTAGTGCGCAAGGACGGACGCGAAGTCGGGCGGGAGCGCGTCACCGACCTTCGCGGTGCCCTCCACCACTACGGCCCGGCAAACGCCGGCTGGCTCATGACCACCGGACAAGTCCTCTCCGGCGCGCGCGAAGAAGCGGCCGCCGCGGGCGCCCCGCCGGTCGCCCTCTATGACGGCATTGCCCTGTGCAAGCTGCTCGAGGACATCGACGTCGGCGTCGTGAAGACCCGCTTTGCCATCGCCATTCCGGATCTCGACCTGCTCGAGACCCTGCGAGGCTGACGTGGTCCCGGCGACGTGGCGCACCCCGCGCGCCCTCGTCGTGTTGATGACCCTCGCCGGTTCTGCCGGGGGCGAGCCGGCGACCCCGCCGGCCGCGGCGCGTGGACCGGTCAAGGCTCGCCCCGCTACGACGGCCATCCGCGCGAGCGCGCCGTCCCCGCCCCCTGCCGCCGACGTGAGGTTGGAGATCGACGCCACGACGACCCACGGCGCGTGGACGATGCGCCTGGCGAATCGGGGGGAGGTCCCCGTGCGCGTCGTCGCCGACGGGCGGCTCCTCTCTCTTGACGTCACGCCGCGGGGAGCCCGAAAGGCGGAGCACTGCGAGCTGCCGCAGGACATGCGGCCCATCGACGACCTCGATCGGGGCCTCGTCCTTCCTCCACGCGGCGCCTATCTCGAGGCCGTCGAGCCGCGCCTGTATTGCTTCGGAGCCAAGGGGGCCGCGCTCGCCTCCGGCGCCATCGTCGTGGGGCACCTAGGCTGGCCCGGTCGCGGCGTCGGCCCGCCCCTGGAGGTCTCGCCGATCGACGGCGTGACCCCGGAGGTCGGAGCCCGCAAGGTCGTCGACTCCGAGCCGATTGCGCTCCCGGACGAGCCGACGCCCTCCCCTGCCCCGACCCTCGCCGTGCACGACCCGTACGCGACGGCGTCGTCGAAGCTCGTGATTCGATCGGCTCCGTTCTCCGACGCCGAGGCGCCCGACGACGCGGCCGTCTCGGTCACCCTGTCCAACCAGGGAAGCCGCGCCGTTATCGTTCGTTTTCGGCCTGAGACACTGGCGTTCGACATCACCGGACCGTCGGGGATCGAGCACTGCGCGTGGCCCCGCTCACCCAGCGGCGCGACGCGCGAGCTCTTCACCACACTCGCGCCCAAGGCCACGACGAGCTTGAACCTGATGCTGTCGGCATACTGCACCGGTCACTCCCTCGACCACCCGGGGCTGCTGGTCGTTCGGGCCGAGCTCGACACTCGCGCCGCTTCGGGCAAAGACATCGGTCTTCCGTCGTTCGACGGCGTCGTAGATGCCGAGGCGCCCAGCCTCGTGCGATTGCACCGAGGTTCCACGCCGGATGCCCGACCGCTTCCAAGCACGGTCGACCACTGAGTATCGATGCGCGCGCCGGGGGCTTCCGACCCGATTGGGGCGGTGAGGCCCCTCGCCCCCCTTCGGCCGCAGCGCGTCAGCGCGATGGAAAGTGTGACGACCCGCGCGGCGCATACCTTGCAAAGTCTTGGGCGCGGGCTCAGTCTGGGTCCATTGCGTCGGAGGGTAGCTTGGGTGGATCGTGGGCGGGCCTCGAGCCCAAAGCGGGCGATCGGGTTGAGCTCTGCATCGTCGACGCGTCTCTTGCGCGGGCCTTGTTTCACGGAATCCCGGCCGCGCGCCTCCTCGCGCGCGCGCGCCTCGCGGCCGAGGAGCGCGACGGCGGGGCCGCGTGGGAAGCCCGCTTGCGAAGGCTCCTCGGCAGCTCCTCTTCCGCCTTCGACGGCGCCAAGCGCGCTATCGCCAGGCACACTAGGGTGGCCGTCGACGAGGGACCCCTTGTGGCGAGCGAGAGGACCATCGCCGTCCTCGCGTGGGCCGTCGCCTGCGATCGAGACGCCGGCGCGTCCCTGGCCGAGATCGCACCCCCGGCGGGCGACCCATCGTCGTGTGACGAGCACGTGCTTCGAGCGTGCGCGGCGTACGACGATCGTCTCGCGTCGACCCACGCCGACAAGCGCGCGCCGGCGTTCGAGGCGTGCGCTCGCTTGGCCACTCGCGCGTCGCTCGGACCGCTTGCCTGGGAGCGCCTGCGCGCCATCGCGGCGCAGCTCGAGCGCGCCGAAATCGGAGTGCGCCTGTTCGGCAAGCCACCCACGTCGATCTTTCCACGGCGTGTCGACGACGAGATCGCCGCCACCGACCGCCGAATGGCGATCATCGGGCGTGAGGCGCTCGATTCGCTCGTGGCGACCGATCCGCGGCGGCTTGGAGCGGCGGTGTGGCGAACCGAGCAGGCCGCAGGAGGCCAGACCGTGCAGCTGGCGTCGTTCCTCGCCGATCTGGGACGGCTCCTGGCGCAAGAGGGGGCGCTCGTCGTGGCTCTGTCGCCGCAAGAACCTCCGGACGAGGAGCGCGACGACGGACCGGAGCCCTCGTGGGTGCCGACGGAATGGAGCGCGGCGACCGCCGCGTCCCTCGCCGACGCGCTCGAGCGCGGTGCGCTCACGTTCCAGCGGGTTCGCGCTGCCGTCTCGAAGGGGGGCGAGGCCGCGCTCGACGCCATCGGCGGCGAAATGCTGCAGGTGGAGTCGCATCCGTTCGCGAGCGCGGCGTTCGCCGACGTGTTGGCGCGTTCGGCTCGCCCCCGCGACGTCCTCCGCTTGGTGACCTATTTCGCGATCGCGCCGGATCCTCGCCCGGCGGCGCACGCGCTAGGGAGCTGCCGCGCCTCCGAGCTGCCTCGGGTGCTGGGTGCCTGGCTCGAGGCGCTGCTCCCTCAAGACGGGGAGGAGGCGCCGGGGACGACCGCCGCGCGGTTGAGCGCGTGCGTAGCGTCTCTGCGGCCCTACCCGCAGCTCTACCTGGCGATGAAACCCCTGCTCTCGCGCCTGGCAGATCCCCCCCCGCCGAGCGCTTGAGAAGACAGCCGCCCTCGGGGTGATGCTATAGGCGGACCCCGTGCCCGTCGTCGCCCGCGTCTTCTGCTGGCTCATCGGGATCGGTCTGCTGCTCGTGGCGAGCCGGGTTCGCGCAGAGACCCTCGAGGCGCCCGTCGGCGGGGCGCAAGTGATCTTGCAGGGCGGGCGCGTCGCCTGCGCGCCGGCGTCGGGAGGCTGGGCCACCGAACCGAACGGGCGCTCGGTTCGGCCTCCCTCCTCCCGCTCGGCGGTCGGAAGCGTCGTCGAGCTCGCTGTCGCCGCCTCACCGGCCGCCTGCGCGAACGCGCGCACGCGCCTGCGTCTGGTCGCCACCGCCCCCTGGCCGACGTTCGACGCAGACTCGTTCGTGCTCGCCCTCGACGAGGGGCGCCTCGAGGGCCGCGGCCGCGGGATGCGCGGCGTCCTCGTCTCTTGGCCGACGCCGAGCGGCGAGCGCGCCACCGACGCGTGCACCGACCCGAAGCCGAGCGGCGCCGGCGAGGGCTGCACCTGGGCGGTCCCGAAGTCGTTGCCGGCCGACCCGTCCGCGACCGCGCTCCACTGGCTGCCCGCCGGCGCTCGCATCGAGCCGGACGCCAACCTCTTCGACGCCGAGGGTCGCCTCGCCTCGCCGCAAACCTTCGCGATCGTCCCCGGTCGCGTCGAGCTCAAGGAGCTCTTGCCCTCGGACGCGGCCGTCGACGTGTCCGCCGGGGTGGGGCGTGTACCGCTCACGCACGCCGACGCGGTGTCCGGCGTCGACTGCGCCGGGGCGCGGTGCTCCGTCGAGGGCGGCGTCCTACTGATCCAAGCAGCCCCGGCGTCCGCGACGTCGGTGGACGTCAAGTTTCACCTCGTCTCACACGTCATCTTCGCCATCAAGAGCCCCCCCGACCCACAGCCCACGTTGCGAGTCTCGATCCTTCGATGTCCGATGACCGTGGTGTCGGGCCCGGCCCTTCGGGCCGTCGACTCTGCCAGGGTGATCGTACGACTCGAGGGGGCCTGCGCGCGCGACGTCGCGTCGGTCCGTTTCCTCGTGGGTCCGCGCCAAGCCGACGTCGCCCAGACCGAGACCATCAAGGACGCCGTCTACGTGGTCTTGAACGTCGGCGACGTCGACGCTCCGAACCTATCGATCGTGGCGGTCCGCGGCGAGGGCGAGGGCACGGCGGTCGCGGTCGCGCGGACGGAGACGCGGCCTGCCCCGGCGATACGCACTGTCCTCGAGATCCCCGGCTTTCCGCCCATCGACTTCATCCCCAACAACCGGCGCGCCATCGTCCACACCCCGCGGGTCGACGGCGCGGAGTTCGTCGTCCTGTCGATCGAGAACGTCTACGAGGCGCAGGTCGAGGACGGCGTCTCGTACGTCCAAGGAGACGTCGACGCGGCCGGCGCGGTGACCCTCATGCTGGGGTACCGCGTCCCGAAGCTGCCGGCACCGCTCGACAAGGTCAATCTGGCGGTCCTGCCCGACGCTCTTCACCGAAGCGTGAAGGAGGCGAGCATCCCCGCGCCTTTTGGTGTGTCGGCGCTGTCGCCGCACCCGCTCGTCGAGCTGATCTGCACGGACCACGACGGCGTGTCGCAGCGCGTGGCTCCCGGCCGGGTGCCTCACATGTCCTTCTCCGTGCGTGAGGGTTGCCGCCTCGTCTTTCACCGCGACCAGCTGTCGCCGGAATACGGCACGCAGAAGCTCTCCCTCGAAGTCGAAGTCGACAAGCTCGACGGCACGGCACGCTCCCACGTGACCCAGACGATCATCATGCGGTCGGGGCAGGAGCCGCGCATCGCCTGGCTCACCGGCGTCACTGCACCCTACGATCGAGTGGTTGTCCGGCTGTCGGTCGTCGCCGACGAGGCCCACTACCTCGGCGCCCTGGAGATCCCGACGGCGCCGGCGGCGCAGTGGAGCATCGTGTTCGGAACCGGACGCGCCCGGCTGTACGCGACGACGGCGATACCGACGGGCCTGTACCGCTTTGGCACCCCATCGACGAGCGGCGTACTCTCGCTCAGCCTGGCCATCCTCTCGCGCTTGACCTGGCTCGACTCCGAGGGCCACGAAGGGCTTCTCGGGCTCGAGGCGGGCATCATGGCGTTTGGCCTCCCGGAGCAGTCGACGGGTGGCTCGCTGACGCAGGTGGGCACCGTGCTGGGCCTCGGGTTGAGCATCCCGATCGCCGCCGCCGGCTCGCCCACGCAGGCGTCCATCAACTTGCATGGTTGGTTCGAGGAACGAATCACGGGCAGCGGCGGGGAGAAGTCGAGCGAACAGGCGATCATCTTCGGCCCGAGCATCTCCGTCGGAAACATCGGAACCACATTCTGAACGGGCCCCATGGCCCACAATGCGTAGTGAGTGAGAATCTGGAGTATCTCTTCTGAGCCCCCGGGGAAGTGCAACTTTGTCTTCGAGACGAATTCGCCACAACGAGCGACTTCCGCGTTGCGCACGGTCGATGAAGCGCTTTACTGACGTGGCGTTGGCAGCGGTCGGAGCCGCCTGCCTCCATGGGAGGTCGCGAATGCAGCGGCATCTTGAGGTGACGGTGTGCCGCGCGATGACGATTGGCGCCGCGGCCGTTGGCCTCGGAGCTACCCTGGCTTGCGCGACCGGAGTATCGCCCACCGCAGCCAGCATCGAGAACGGCAGCGGCGGCACGGGCGCGGCTTCCGGTTCGGGTCACGGCGGTAGCGGCGGGTCGAGCCACGGATCGGGCAACGACCAGGCGCAGGCGAGCGGCCAGGCGAGCGGGGACGGGACGAGCACGGGATCGCCCGGCGCGCCCAGCTCCGGGCGCGCCCCCGGCACCTCGACCGGATCACCGTCCCCGACGCCGACCGCGTCGGCCGGCTCGAGCACGGGGTCGCCGAGCGGTCCGTCCCCGAACGGGAGCATGCCGCCCGACCTGCCCAAGGTCATGGGAACGTGCCCCATGTTCACCAACGGGGGGACGGCAACGATCACCGCGGGGAGCGGATCCATCCAAGCTCAGATTTGGATGGGGGCGCAGGGGGGAGGTCCCGTCATCATCTACTGGCACGGCACGGCCAGCAGCCCTGCGGGCGAGATCCCGATTGCCTTCGACACCAACGCGGTCGCGGCGGCCGGCGGCATCATCGTCGGATTCAACGCCAATACGCGGACAGGAGCGACCAACGGCAATACCGGTGACGCCGTCTGGTACACGAGCGACGGCGCATTCGCGGACCAGGCCGTCGCTTGCGCCATTCAGAACAATCACGCGGACCCAACGCACATTCACACCGCCGGATACAGCGCCGGCGGCCTGCAGACCGTGTGGATGTGGTACGCGCGATCGGGATACATCGCGAGCGTCATCAGCTATTCGGGCGGCTCGGCGCTCATCAATCAAGCGCCCATGCAGGATTCGATGAACCTGGCGCCCGCCATCGCCGCCCACGGGGCACCGGGCTCGGACAATCTCATCGTGGACTTTGCCAACGCGAGCGTGAGCTGGGAAATGTCGATCAAGATGGGGGGCGGCTTCTCGATCGACTGCAACGACGGCGGCAGCCACCTCGACTTCTTCGGCAAACGAGCGCCCGGCCTCAAACCCGTCGCGTTCAAGTTCTTCCAGGACCACCCCTTCGGCGTCAAACCCGACCCCTACGCCAGCGCGCTTCCCGCGGGCTTCCCGTCGTACTGCAAGATCGACTAAGTCCTGTTCGAGGGGAGCGATCTCCGCTTCCCCCGAGCACCCCCACCGATTCCTGGGTCAGACCGGCATGACGCCCCGTTTGCGCGCGGGGCGCTCGATCCGCTTGCGGGCGGCAAGCTCGAGGCCCATCGCGAGCACCCGGCGGGTGTCGCGAGGATCGATCACGTCGTCGACGAGTCCCCAGCCTGCGACCTTGTAGACGTCGATGCTCTTCTGGATCGCCTCGACGATGCCTTTGCGGACCTCCGCCGGCGGCTCCGCGTCGCCGAACAGCTTCTTGGCGGCGATGCCGACCATCCCCTCCGCGCCCATCACGCTGATCTCGCCGGTGGGCCAGCTGACGATGAGGTCGGGCTCGTACGCGCGACCGCACATGACGTAGTAGCCCGCACCGTACGCCTTTCGGACGACCACCGTGAGCTTCGGCACGGTCGCCGCGCTCATCACGTGCAGCATCTTCGCGCCGTGGCGAATGATCCCCGCGTGCTCCACCTTCGAGCCGACCATGAAGCCTGGGACGTCTTGAAAGAACACGAGCGGTACGTTGAACGCGTCGCAGATCTGGACGAAGTGCGCCGCCTTGTCCGCCGAGTCGTTGTCCAGGATCCCACCGAGGTACATCGGCTGGTTGGCTACGATCCCCACGCTCTTGCCGCCGATCCTCGCCAAGGCGGTGATGATGCTCTTCGCGAAGCGGGGCTTGATGTCGAAGAGGCGCCCGTAGTCGACGACCGCCCGAAGCAGCTTGTACATGTCGTATGGCTTGCGGGTCGACTCGGGCAGGAGGTCGAGCAACGACTCCTCCCGTCGGGCGATTGGATCGTCGCACGGGACCTGGGGGGGGGGCTCGTCGCACGAGGACGGAAGATACGAGAGGTAGGCCTTGACCGCCGCGACGCACGCGGCGTCGTCGTCGAACTCGCCGTCTCCGACGCCGCTCACTTCACTATGGATCTTGGAGCCGCCGAGGTCCTGCTCGTTGATCTCTTGCCCGGTCACCGCCTTCACGAGCGGCGGGCCTCCGAGCGCGAGGCTGCCGATTCCTTTGACCATCGGCACGTAGTCGGCGAGGCCCGGGATATACGCCGTCCCGGCCGCCCCGGGTCCAAGCATCGCCGCGACCTGCGGGACGACGCCGCTCATGACGACCTGCTCTCGGAACAGGTGCCCGGAGCCGGCGAAGAGCGAAATCATGTCGGGGTGGTTCGAGCCGGGATCGATTCGCGCACCGCCCGAGTCGACGAGCCAGACGATCGGCCACCGCCCCTTCAGCGCCATGCCGCGCAGGCGAGTGACCTTTTCCTCGCCGGTCTGGCCGATGGTCCCTCCCTTCACGGTGAAGTCGTACGCCGCCGCGCAAACGAGCCGACCTTCGACCTTGCCGAAGCCGGTCACCACCGAGTCCGCGGCCGGCCGGTCCGAGCCGT
>Ga0070735_10004762_pt1 | contig 11360 bp, 11 predicted proteins | sample Coa_R1_FD_66443 | JGI IMG/M metagenome (GOLD analysis project Ga0070735, IMG submission 66443) | Surface soil microbial communities from Centralia Pennsylvania, which are recovering from an underground coalmine fire - Coalmine... | ecosystem: Environmental > Terrestrial > Soil > Unclassified ... | reverse complement strand
GGGGAGGATGCTCGAAGCCGTTCTCGTCCATCTCGCGCCGCGGCTGGTGCAACTGGACGATGCCCGCGGGCGGCGCACGATGTCCGACGAGTACGCCGGGCGCTGCGCCACGCTGGGGCGACGCGTGCGGGTGTCGACGGCGACCTCCACCGTGACGGGGACCGCGACCGGTGTGTCCGCCGAGGGACACCTCGTCGTCGACCGCGACGGCACCACCACCACATTCGCCGCCGGCGACGTGGTGCACCTGCGCCTCGCGCACGACGAAGGGGCGCCCTGAAAGGCGGGCTCTGAACGACGGCCCCTCGCCCGGGGCCGGGAAGGGCGCCGTCTACGATGGCCCGCCATGAACCTCCTCGTCACCGGGGGCGCCGGGTTCATCGGGTCCAACTTCGTCCGTTACTGGGTCGACGAGCACCCCGATGACGCGGTGGTGGTCTACGACGCGCTCACCTACGCCGGGGACCGCCGTTCGCTCGAGGCGGTCGAGGCGCGGACGACGTTCGTGCATGGAGACGTGTGCGACCTCGAGCTGGCGTCGGAGACCCTCGGCCGGCACCGCATCGACACCGTGGTGCACTTCGCGGCGGAGTCCCACAACAGCCTGGCTGTGCTCGACCCGGGCCTGTTCTTCCGCACCAACGTCGTGGGGACCCAGACGATGCTCGAGGCCTGCCGGCGGGCGGAGGTGCCCCGCTTCCACCACATCTCGACGTGCGAGGTCTACGGCGACCTGCCCCTCGACTCCGACGACGCCTTCACCGAGGAGCACCCCTACCGGCCGCGTACCCCGTACAACGCGTCCAAGGCGGGAGCCGACCACGCCGTGCGCGCCTATGTCGAGACCTATGGGCTGCCGGCCACACTCACCAACTGCTCCAACAACTACGGCCCCTACCAATTCCCTGAGAAAGTGATCCCCCTGTTCACGGCGAACGCACTGGACGACCGTCCCCTGCCGCTGTACGCGTCCACCCAGAACCGACGTGAGTGGCTGCATGTCATCGACCACTGCCGGGCCATCGACGTGGTGCTCGAGCGCGGCCGCATCGGCGAGACGTACCACGTGGGCAGCGGCGTCGAGGCGAGCATCGAGGAGATCGCCGACGCCGTGCTGTCCACGCTCGGCAAGCCGGCGTCGCTCAAGACGATCGTCGACGACCGGCCGGGCCACGACCGCCGGTACCTCCTCGACTGCACGAAGATCACGAAGGAGCTCGGCTGGGCCCCCACCATCGGGTTCGAGGAAGGACTGGCCGAGACGGTCCGGTGGTACGCGGCGAACCGCGGGTGGTGGGAGCCGCTGCGCGACAGGGCGCCGGTGGTCGAGACGTCCTGGGGCGGCGCGCCCGCCGCCCGGTAGCTCTGCGCCCCCCGATGGGTCAGCAGGCGGTTCGGCGGTGAGCCGGCGGGTCCTCGTCACCGGAGCAGGTGGCCAGCTGGGACGGGACGTCGTCGACGCGTTCGCCGGCCGCGTGCCGGTGGGGGGCCTGACCGACGACCGCTCCACCGGACACCTCGGGGCGCGCCCGGCGTGCGACGTCGTCGGCGCGGACCACGGGCAGCTGGACGTGGCCGACCGCGACGCCGTGCTCGGCGCGGTCCACGCGCTGCGGCCCGACGCCATCGTGCACGCCGCCGCATGGACGGCCGTCGACGCGTGCGAGGGCGACCCCGATCGGGCGTTCGCGGTGAACGCCCTGGGGACGCGCCACGTCGCCGAGGCGGCTCGCCTGGTCGGTGCGCACCTCGTGTACGTGTCGACCGACTACGTCTTCGACGGGACCTCGCCGCGGCCCTACCGGGAGTGGGACGAGCCCCGCCCGGTGTCGGTGTACGGCCGCAGCAAGCTCGCCGGCGAACGCGAGCTCGGTCCGGATGCCACGGTGGTGCGCACGTCCTGGGTGTGCGGTGCGCACGGCGCCAACATGGTGAAGACGGTGCTCCGCCTGGCCGCCGGGCAGGGACCGCTGCACTTCGTCGACGACCAGCGCGGGTCGCCGACGTTCACCGCCGACCTCGCAGGCGTCGTGGCGCGCTTCGCGCTCGACCGGCGACCGGGGACGTTCCACGTGACGAACCAAGGCGTCACGTCGTGGTTCGGGTTCGCTCGTGCGGTGGTGGAGGATTCCGGCGGCGACCCGGACCGCGTCGAGGCGATCCGGACCGTGGACCTCGATCCCCCTCGTCCGGCGCCCCGGCCCGCGAACTCGGTGCTCGACAACGCCGCGCTGCGGCTGTCCGGGCACCCGCTCTTGCCGGACTGGCGCGACGCGCTCCGCCGGTTGCTGGCCGAGGTGGCGGTGGCCGGGAGGGCGGGGTGACCGAGCGGCGCCCCGAGCGCCCCGACGACGTGGCGCCGGTCGCGGCCGTCATCGGCGCGGGCTACGTCGGGCTCACGACCGCGGTGTGCCTGGCGCACCTCGGTTGCCAGGTGACGTGCGGCGAGATCGATCCCGCCAAGGTCGAGCGCCTGGCGCGGGGCGAGCCCACCATCGTCGAGGACGGATTGGCCGAGACGATGAGCGAGGGCCTCGAGTCCGGGCGCCTGCGCTTCGTCGTCGGAGCGCCGGCCGCGGTCGTGGGGGCGGAGTTCGTGTTCCTGTGCGTGCCCACGCCGCAAGGCTCGGACGGCGGGGCCGACCTCCGGGCGCTCGAGTCGGTGGCCGTCGAGATCGGCCCCGTGCTCGAGCGTGGGGCCGTCGTCGTCAACAAGTCGACGGTGCCGGTGGGCTCGACGCACCTCGTGGAGCAGCTGCTCGAAAGGCCCGACGTGTCGGTGGTGTCGAACCCCGAGTTCCTGCGCGAGGGGTCGGCGATCCACGACGCGCTCCATCCCGACCGGATCGTGGTCGGCGCCGACGACCAGGCCGCCGCGGCCCGAGTGGGGGCGTTGTTCGCGTCGACCCAGGCGCCGCTCATCGTCACCGACGCCGCCACGGCGGAGACGATCAAGTACGCGTCCAACGCGTTCCTGGCCACCAAGCTGAGCTTCGTCAACGCCGTCGCCAATCTCTGCGAGGCGGTCGGGGCGGACGTGCGCGACGTCATGCTCGGCATGGCCTACGACCACCGCATCGGCTTCGACTACCTGCGCCCGGGACCGGGGTGGGGCGGCTCGTGCCTTCCCAAGGACACCCGGGCGCTGGTGAAGATCGGGGAGATGTCGGGCTACGAGTTTTCGTTGTTGCGCGGCGCCATCGAGACCAACGAGACCCAGCTCGCCTCCGTCGTCGCCAAGGTGGCCCGCGCCGTGGGCGGCTCCCTCGAGGGGTCGACCGTGGCGGCCTGGGGCCTCACGTTCAAGGCCGGCACCGACGACCGCCGCGACTCGCCCGCCGTCGAAATCGTTCGACGGCTCGTGGCCGCGGGAGCCAGCGTCCAGGCGTTCGATCCCACGGTGACGGGCGCCGTCCCGGAGCTCGCCTCGGGCGTGGACGTGCGGGTGGATGCCTACGCCGCCTGCGAGGGAGCGGCCTGTCTCGTGGTCCTGACCGAATGGGACGAGCTCCGGTGGCTGGACTTCACGAAGGTCCGAGACCTGATGGGGTCGCCGACCGTCGTCGACGCGCGCAACCTCCTCGACCCGACGGCGCTGCGGCGCATGGGCTTCTCCTACGTCGGCATCGGCCGGCCGTGACGGCGGCCGCGTCGGGGCGGCCCCGACGCGCGGTGGTGACCGGGGGTGCGGGGTTCCTCGGGTCGCACCTGTGCGAGGCGCTCCTGCGCCGGGGAGAGCACGTGGTCTGCGTGGACGACCTGTCGACCGGCGCCCTCGCCAATGTCGCCCCCTTGCAGGGGGAACCCGGGTTCGAGCTCGTGGTGGCTGACGCCAGTGCGGGCTTGCCCGTCGAGGGCCCCGTCGACGCGGTGTTCCACTTCGCGAGCCCGGCGTCGCCGCCGGACTACCTGGCCCGCCCGCGCGAGACGCTCGCGGTGGGCAGCGAAGGCACCCGCCACGCCCTCGAGCTCGCCGCCCGGAACGGGGCGCGCTTCCTCCTGGCGTCGACGAGCGAGGTGTACGGCGACCCGGCTGTGCACCCGCAGCCCGAGTCGTACTGGGGCAACGTCAACCCCGTCGGCCCCCGCAGCGTGTACGACGAGGCCAAGCGGTTCGCGGAGGCGCTCACCATGGCGTGGCACCGCGCCGAGGACACCGACGTCGGCATCGTCCGCATCTTCAACACGTACGGGCCGCGCCTGCGGCCCGGCGACGGCCGCGTCGTGTCCAACTTCCTCGTGCAGGCGCTCGAGGGGCGACCGCTCACCGTGTACGGCGACGGCTCGCAGACGCGCAGCCTCTGCTACGTCGACGACGAGATCGCCGGCATCCTCGCCCTGTTCGACTCGGGGCTCGTCGGGCCGGTCAACATCGGCAATCCTGCGGAGCTCGCCGTCCTCGACCTGGCGCGCGCCGTCGTCGAGCTCGTCGGGTCGTCGTCCCCGATCACGTTCGCGCCGCTGCCCGCCGACGACCCCACGCGACGCCGCCCGGACATCGGGCTCGCGCAGCGTGAGCTGGGATGGGAGCCCGTGGTCCCGCTGGAGGAAGGGCTGCGGCGGACTGCGGACTTCTTCCTTGCGTCGGAGTCCGGTGTCCCGACGATCAGCGGCCCGGCTGGCGAGCGAGGCGAACCGGGCGGTAGGCAGGTGCGCTTGTGACCGATGCCAGCCGGCCGGTGCCGGAGTACCGCACGTTGTCCGTCATCGTCCCCGTGTACAACGAGCGCAACACGGTGGCCGAGATCCTCCGACGCATCCGCGCCGTCGAGCTTCCTTTGCAGCTCGAGGTCATCGTGGTCGACGACGGCTCGACCGACGGGACCGACAAGGTCCTCGCGGCACTGGAGGACTCGACCGTCCGGGTCGTCACCCACCCGGACAACACGGGCAAGTCGGCCGCCGTGCGCACGGGGATCGGCACCGCCCGGGGTGAGCTCGTGCTCATCCAGGACGCCGACCTCGAGTACGACCCCGACGACTGGCCCCGGCTCCTCGACCCGGTCCTGAAGGGCAAGGCCGACGTCGTCTACGGCAGCCGGTTCACCGGAGAGCACCGTCCGATGCGGCCGTCGCAGTGGCTCGGCAACCGGCTGCTGACACTGACCACCAACGTGCTGTACCGCTCGACGTTGTCGGACATGGAGACCTGTTACAAGCTGTTCGACCGCCGAGTCTTGGAAGGCGTGACCATCGAGTCCGACCGGTTCGACTTCGAACCCGAGATCACCGCCAAGGTGCTCCGCCGGGGCTATCGCATCTACGAGGTCCCCGTCTCCTATACCGGCCGCGACGCGTCGGAGGGGACCAAGTTCCACTGGCGCGACGGCGTGCGCGCGCTGACGACGCTCGTCCGCTACCGGCTGGCGCGCCGGGTCTGACGTGTCCGGCCCGGCCGGGAGCGTCACGCCAGCAGCGGTGTCGACGGACGTGTCCGCGGTCGTCGTGAACCACGACGCCGGCGACACGCTCCTCGAGTGCGTCGCCTCGTTGCGCAAGGAGGGCGTCTCCGAGGTGGTCGTGGTCGACAACGCCTCGACCGACGGGTCACCCGAGCGACTGCACGCCGCCGATCCTCGCGTCCACCTCGTGCGCACCGGGGCGAACCTCGGCTACGGCGCGGGGGCGAACCGGGGCATTGCGGTGAGCACGGGAGATCTCGTGGTCGTGTCGAACCCCGACGTGGCCGTGCACCCCGGAGCGCTCGACGTGCTGGGCGACGCCCTGCGGGCGGAGGCGACGCTCGCGATCGTGGGCCCGTGCATCGTCGAATCGGACGGGACGCGCTATCCGTCGGCGCGCCGATTCCCCTCGCTCGTCGACGCCGCCGGGCACGCGCTGCTCGCCGGGCTCGTCCCGCAGAACCGCTTCACGCGGCGCTACCGCATGGGCGACGCGCTCTCCCACGACACCGGTCGCGGCGTCACCGAGGTCGACTGGGTCTCCGGCGCCTGTTTCCTCGCCCGCCGGAAGGCCCTCGAAGAGCTCGGAGGCTTCGACGAGTCCTATTTCATGTACGCCGAGGATGCCGACCTCTGCTGGCGCGCCCACCGTGCCGGCTGGGGGGTGGCCTACGTGCCGGAGGCGGTGGTGACGCACGTGCAAGGCGTGTCGGCCGCACGACGGCCGTACCGGATGCTCCTCGCGCACCACCGCTCGGTGTTCCGCTTCGCGCGGCGCACCTCGTCGGGGTGGCGTCGCGCCACGCTGCCCGTGGTGGCGGTGTTCCTGGCGGTGCGTCTGGTGGCCCGCGTGCTGGGGCGCGTGCTCACGACGAAGGGGCGTCCGGCGCTCGATGCCGTACGCGGGGCCGCGCGCCCCGCCGAGTAGGGTTGCCCCTCGGCCATGCCCAGCAGAGACACCGGCAAATGGGTGCAGCGCGCGGCGTCGACGGGCGGCGGGCGGACCTACCGCGGCCAGATGCCGGTGAAGTGGTACGGCAGCCTGGTGATGATCTGCCTGCTCGGCGTGACCGCCGTCGTCTACAGCCGCTACGAGCGCCAGCACCCCGTGTCGGGCCCGGCTCCGACGGTGGGGACCACGTGGCATGCGGCCCTGGCGTTCGACGTGTGTGGGGCACTGCAGCCCAGCCTGGCCGCCAACTCCAACCTCAGCGGGGGCTCCGTGCCCGGGATCCGCACCGACGGCGGCGGCGTGGTGCTCATCGCGCCGACTGCCGCCAAGGACGCGGGCAGCAACGCCACGCTCGCTCGGTTCGTCCAGTACTACCCGAAGTTGACGTTCACCTCGTCGAAGCTGCAGTTGCCGGGCAGCCGCGAGTACCGCAACGGCCAGGCATGCCCTGCCGGGACCCCGGACGCGGGACGGCACGGATCGGTCCGGATCGCCGTGTGGTCGAGCTTCTCGGGCGCGGGCTCGCAGCACTCCGTGACGTACATCGACCCGGCCGCGGTCAAGTTCGCCAAAGGCCAGCTGATCACCGCGGCCTTCGTGCCGAGCGGCGCGTCGGTGCCGAAACCGAGCGCGCAGACGATCCTCGCCCTGCTCCAGGCAGAGTCGGGGACGGCCAACCCCTCCACGGCGTCGACCGTCCCGTCGGTGACGACGCCGACCACCTCGCCCTCGATCACCTCGCCCCCGACCACCTCGCCCTCGACGTCCACGACCAAGGCGAAGTGAAGGCCGTCGTCCTGCTCGGCGGCGAGGGGACGCGCCTGCGCCCGCTGACCTACACCACTCCCAAGCAGCTGCTGCCGGTGGTCGAGGTGCCGATGCTCGAACGGGTCGTCGACCACTTGGCGTCCCATGACGTGGACGAGGTCGTGCTGTCGCTCGGCTACCGCCCGGACGCCTTCGTGGCCGCCTACCCGGACGCCGCGGTGGGCAAGACGGCCGTCACCTATGCGCGCGAGCCTCACCCCCTCGACACCGCGGGGGCCATCGCGTTCGCGGCACGTGTCGCCCGGATCCGCGACACGTTCCTCGCGGTGAACGGTGACGTGCTCACGGACTTGGACGTGACCGCGCTCGTAAGGTTCCACCGCGACCGGGGAGCGACGGCAACCATCCACCTGACGGCGGTCGACGATCCGAGTCGTTTCGGCGTGGTGCCGACCGACGACGACGGGCGCGTTCTCGCCTTCGTCGAGAAGCCACCGCCGGGCGAAGCTCCCACCAATCTCATCAACGCCGGGACGTACGTCCTCGAGCCTTCCGTCGTCGAGCGTGTGCCGGACGGAGCCCGGATGTCCATCGAGCGCCAGGTGTTCCCGGACATGGCGGCCGAGGGCGAGGTGTACGCGTGGCCGAGCGACGCCTACTGGCTCGACACCGGGACACCGACGGCATATCTGAAGGCACAGGCGGACCTTCTCGACGGGACGCGGCCGGGGCCTCCCGCTCCGGGAGCGCAACCCCTGGGCGACGGGGTCTGGGTGCTCGGGTCGCCGGTCATCGAGGGCGAGGTGCGCGCCAGCAGCCTCATCGCGGACGGCGCCACCGTGGGCGCTGACGCCGTCGTGGCCGACACCGTGGTGGGTGCCCGGTGCCATGTCGCCCCCGGCGCGTGTGTCGAAGGCTCGGTGCTGTTGCCGGGCGCCCGAGTCGAATCCGACGCTGTCGTCATTGGCTCGATCCTGGGCCACGACTGCGTCGTCGAGCAGGGCTGTCGTGTCTTGCCCGTGACCGTGGTCGCGGACGGCGTCGCCGTCCCCCCGGGTTCTCGGCTCGACGACGCCCGATTCCCGGCGGACATGGCGCTGTGACGCGGCGCGCGATCGGATCCGGAGGAAGCACGTGCGCGTGATGGTGACCGGGGGAGCCGGCTTCATCGGCTCGAACCTCGTCGACCGGCTGCTCGCCGAGGGCAACGTCGTCGACGTCGTGGACGACCTGACGACGGGCTCCCTCGGAAACCTGACAGACGCCCGCGCCTCGTCGTCGCGTTCCTTCGGGTTCCACCAGCTCGACATCCGCTCTCCCGAGCTGGTCGAGGTGATGGGCCGCCGCCGGCCCGAGGTGGTCTTCCACCTCGCGGCCCAGGCGGACGTGCGCGTCTCGGTGGAGCGCCCGGTGTTCGACGCGGACGTCAACGTCCTCGGCACGCTCCGGGTGCTCGAGGGGGCGCGTGCCGCCGGGAGTTCACGGGTCGTCTTCGCCGCGAGCGGCGGCACGCTCTACGGAGAGGTGGACACTTCTGAGCTGCCCGTCAAGGAATCGTGCCCGCACCGCCCGCTGTCGCCCTACGGCGTCTCCAAGAAGGCGGCGATCGACTACCTCACCGCGTACCGGGCGCTCCATGATCTCGAGTTCTCCGCTCTCGCCTTGGCCAACGTGTACGGCCCCCGTCAGGACCCCTTCGGCGAAGCCGGGGTCGTGGCGATCTTCGCCGAGCGGCTGCTTCGCGGCGAGCCGGTGACGATCTTCGGGGACGGCGAGCAGACCCGCGATTTCGTGTTCGTCGACGACGTCGTCGACGCGTTCGTCCGGGCGGCGACACGGGGTGGGGGACTCGTCCTCAACATCGGCACGGGCCGGGAGCTGAGCGTGAAGGAGCTGGCCACGGTGATGGCGAGCCGCGCCGGGGTGAAGACCCCCCCGGTCCATGCTCCGGAGCGGCTCGGCGAATTGCGGCGTAGTGCTCTCGACCCGGGACGCGCCGGCATCCACCTCGGATGGAAGGCGTGGACGTCGACCGAGGACGGCATCGACGCCGTGCTCGAGCACATGCGGCGGGCACGCCCGGGCTGAGCTCTCTCGGAGGGTCTCCCGGGAGAGCCCGGGATCCGGGCACTCGGGACCAGCGCACTCGTGATCAGCGAAAGAGATCCTCGCCGGGGGGCCGCAGGACCTCGTCGGTCACCGAACCCGTCCGGAGCACCCCCGGATCCACACCGCGTACGACGGCGACGGGCACGCCGCGGGCCTTGCCCATGACGAGCTCCGCCGCAGAGGCGATCTCGTCGACGACGCAGACCTCGGTAGACAGGAGCACCTGACCGCGCTGGTCGTGCGTCCCCCGCAAGTCCACCACCGCGGCGATCCCCGCACAGCCGATGGCCACGTCCGTGACGCCCTTGCGCCACGGGCGCCCGAAGGTGTCCGAGACGATGACAGCCACCTCCACCCCGGCGCGGGCGCGCAAACCGTCGCGTATTCGGCGAGCGGATCGGTCGGGGTCTTCGGGGAGCAGGGCCGCCCAGCCGTCGTCGACGTTGGAGAGATCCACGCCGGCGTTGGCGCAGATGAAGCCGTGCCGGGTCTCGCACACGAGCAGGTCACCCCGGCGACGCAGCACCCGTACCGACTCGTCCTCGATCACCTGGCGACGAGCCTCGAGGTCCGCGTGGTCCAAGGGCACCAGGCGACCCTCTGATTTGGAGACGACCTTCTGTGTCACCACCACGACGTCGTGGTCACGCAACGAGACGCAGGCGGCGATGGCGCCGGCCAGGTCGTCACCGGGTCGGATCTCACCGATACCGGTGACGGGGAGGATCGACAGGCCTTCATGTCCCGCCGGTTCCTGCGGCTCGTCCGGATCCCGCGCGGTGTCGCCTGCTGACCAGGACGGAGTTGTCACCTCCGGAGGCTCCGGATGCTCAGCGAGGTGCGGTGCGGGTGTATCCCGCGGCTGCCGCCGTGGCGGTCGTGGCCGTCGTGGCCGCGGTGGTCGGCCCGACGGCGTCGAGCGCAAGAATCGACGCGCACAGCTCGGCGGCGTCCTCGGGCGTGTGCATCACGGTGGGCAGCACCACGCACCGCAGACCGGCGGCTTCGACGTCCGGGGCCAGACCGGCGTCGGCGGCGTCGACGACGAGGGTGCCGACGAACTCCGCGTAGAGGCGCGCCACTCCGACGACCGACGATTCGTACCCGAGCTCTTCGAGGAGCCGGTCCGCCGGTCCCTTGATGGCCGCCCCGGCGACGATGGGTGACACCGCGACGACATCGGCGCGGCGAGCGACGAGGGCATCGGTCACCCGGGGCACGGCCAAGATGGGCTTCACGGACACGAGAGGATTGGAAGGGCACACCACCACGACATCGGCCTCCTCGATGGCGTCGAGCACGCCGGGCGCCGGGAGCGCCGACGTTGCGCCGTCGAAGCGGATCGACTCCACCGGCACCGAATGGCGGTGCAGGACGAAGTACTCCTGGAAGGCGACCTCCTCCCCGCCGGCAAGGGTGAGCCGCGTCGCGACGCTCTGATCCGACATCGGCAGGAGGCGAACGGCAACGCCGAGCGCGGCCGTGATCTCCGCGGTGACCTGCGACAGGGTCGCACCGTCCGACAGCCGCGCGGTGCGGTACAAGTGTGTCGCGAGGTCGCGGTCTCCGAGTCGGAACCAGGTGTCGCCGCCGAGTTGCCCGAGTGCCTCGATGACGCGCCAGGTCTCCCCGGCGAGGCCCCATCCCCGCGCGTCGTCGTTCAGGCCTGCCAGCGTGTAGGTGACGGTGTCCAAGTCCGGGCTCACGTGGAGCCCGTGGAACACCGCGTCGTCGCCGGTGTTCACGATCGCGGTGATGTCGCGGGCGTCGACCACGCGCACCATGCCTCGCAGGAGACGGGCGGCGCCCACTCCTCCGGCGAGGGCCGTGATCACGCCGACACCCTAACGGGCCAGGTGGCATGCCCCGAACGCCGCGTGTGCAAGGCTCGCCCGGTGCACACGGGCCGCCCGAACAGCGGGCACGTCCGCGTGGCGCTCGACGCCACACCGCTGCTCGGTGCCCGCACCGGCGTGGGTCGCTTCTGCGAGGGCGCGCTGCGAAGCTTGGGTGCCGCGTCGCGCGACGTGGTCGACGTGTCGGCGTTCGCGGTGACGTGGCGGCGGCGCCATCTCCTTCTCCCCTTGGTGCCCCGAGGTGTGGCGGTGCACCAGCGGGCCATGCCGGCG
>Ga0070735_10004760_pt1 | contig 11361 bp, 12 predicted proteins | sample Coa_R1_FD_66443 | JGI IMG/M metagenome (GOLD analysis project Ga0070735, IMG submission 66443) | Surface soil microbial communities from Centralia Pennsylvania, which are recovering from an underground coalmine fire - Coalmine... | ecosystem: Environmental > Terrestrial > Soil > Unclassified ... | reverse complement strand
CGCTTCCGCGACCTCTACAAAGAGCTCGTCGAGACGAACACGACCTTGTCCGCGGGTAGCTGCACCCTGGCGGCCGAGCGCATGGCGGAGCGCCTCAAGGCGGCGGGCTTCCCGGCTAGCGACCTGCATCCGTTCGCGGTGCCGGGCCACCCGAAGGAGGGCGGCTTGGTCGCGCTGTATCCAGGCCGCGACCCGAAGAGCAAGGCGATCCTGCTGCTCGCGCACATCGATACCGTCGAGGCCAAGCGCGAGGACTGGACGCGCGATCCCTTCAAGCTCGTCGAGGAGAACGGCAACTTCTACGCACGCGGCGCAATGGACGACAAGGCCGAGGCGGCAATCTGGGTCGACACGCTGATCCGCCTCGCCGAGCAGAAGGTCCGGCCGCGCCGTACCCTCAAGCTCGCGTTGACCTGTGGCGAGGAGACGAACGGCGCGTTCAACGGCGCGGAATGGCTCGTCATCCACGAACGCGCGCTTATCGACGCGGGGTTTGCGATCAATGAGGGCGCCTGGGGCGAGCTCGACGCCAGCGGCCACCGAGTGCTGATGCAGATGCAGGCGGGCGAGAAGACCGCGCAGGAATTCCGTCTCGAGGTCACGAACAAGGGCGGCCACAGCTCGCGGCCGGTGCCAGACAATGCGATCTACCACCTCGCGGCGGCATTGACCCGTATCGCGGCCTTGCAGTTCCCGGCGCAGTTCAGCGACGGCAATCGCGCATATTTCGCCGGCATGGCGAAGCTGAAGGCTGCCGCGGGCGAAGGCGAGATTGCAGCTGCGATGAACGCGCTCGTCAAGGACCCCGGCGACGCGAAGGCGATCGCACTCGTGTCAGCGAAGGATCCGAGCTGGAACGCCATGCTACGCACGACCTGCGTCGCGACGATGCTCGATGGCGGCCACGCGACCAATGCCCTGCCGCAGCGCGCGCGCGCCAACATCGACTGCCGCATCTTCCCAGGCGTGTCCGACGAGACGGTGCGGCGGACGCTTGAGGAGGTCGTCGCCGACCCCGCCGTCAAGGTCATGACGCTCGAGACTCGAGGACCGCCGGCGATCGCGCCGCAGCTGACACCCGCAATTCTCGGCCCGCTCGAGAAGCTGACCGCGGAGTTCTGGCCCGGTGTGCCGGTCGTGCCGATGATGCAGCCGGGCGCGACCGACGGGGAGTTCCTGAACGCTGCCGGCATTCCGACCTACGGCATCGAGGCCGTCTTCATCGGGCCTGACCTCGGCAATGTCCACGGCCTCAATGAGTACGTCGGCGTGCAGTCGCTTCTCCAGGGGCGCGAGTTTATGTATCGGCTGGTGAGGGCCTACGCCGAACAGCGGTAGCATGAGAATCGGCAACGGCAGTAGCGCCCATGCGGCAGTTCTGTACCAAGCCACCCAGGCCGAGCTCTATTTCTACGGCAAGGTGTTTGGATTTACCCCGGCGGATGAGCTGCCTCCTGTGGAAATCCTCAATCCGCCACCCTGATGTGCTAATCAGGCAGTGGGATAACCGCGCCCAGTCCGGCGCGATCGAACCGCTCCTTGAACGCAGCGAGGAAGACGGCGAACCCGAGCTCGCTCGTGCAATGCGAGGGAGCAACGCGCTCGACTTTCAAATCGTCGTGCAAGATGCGCGCAACGCGCTCCACGTCCTCACGCGGCGTTAACACCAGGTGGAAGCCACCCGTGACGGTGTACAGCCGCGGGTCTATCTTCGCGGCCTGTTGGAGAATGTTCTCTACGCCGGGATGTGAGCAGCCCACGACAACAGCCAGCCCTCTGGGCGTGCGAATCACGAGCGAGAGCTCGTTCATCTCCTGCGTCCCCGTCTTGTGCGACTGCGTGCTGATGACGAAGAAGCCGGGAAAGATCTCGGTCGTCTGCGCCACGATATGGAAGTTCGCCTGCTCCCACGGCGTACCTGACATCCACTGCTGCGGTTGCTTGCCTTCGTAGTAGTGGAGATCGGCCGGAAGGCTTGGGTCCCGATCCAGAAATCCCGGCGGGAAACGCGCTTTGAAGAAGGAGCCTTCCTGCGGAACGTAGATCACGACGCCTGGATTCACCTTCAGAAGGTAAGCGAGCCCGGTGGTGTGATCGCCGTGTCGATGCGAGATGACAACGGCGTCGAGTCGCTTCAGGTCAATGCCAAGTTGCGCGACATTGTGCTCCAGAATGCCAGCGTCATTGCCGGTGTCGAAGAGGATGCGCTTGCCATCGTACTCGACGAGTGAGGCGTATCCCCAATCTTTCACGAGCTTGGAGGAGTTACCGAAGGCGTCGTAGAGCACGGTGAGGCGATTCGCCGACTGAGTGGCCATGGCCACGCTGACTGGCGTGAGACAGAGCGAGAGCGACAGGAGCACGGCAATCGTGCACGACGCTGCGAACTTTCCCATGACAGCACCTCTGAGCTTTCGGTTGATGGGTGCAGGCGCGTTTGGCAATAGCAGCAAAGCGTATGCTTCGCCGTCATTTTGAGCAACGGACCGAGCACAATCCGGCCAAGTCGATCGAGGCGATGTACCCGGCCTCAGGAGCGGAATAGCCCCAACGATCAACCAGCGCGCCTACGATGATCGGCAGGCCGAGAAACTGCGCCAGACTGCCGATCGTCAGGGCGATCTGTGCCCACGCGGCGGCGTTTCGGCGGGCATAGCGGGCGAACCGGCTCATCGGCGGAAGGACCTTCGAGCGTGCGAATCGAGCCTCGGGCATAAGGCCGACGTTGTTTGGCATCGCTACCGGAATCGAGGTAGGCTGCTGTTGTCTGACTGACCACCAACGATCCCCTACATGAGCCGCTTTGCGTGTGATGAATAGCCTGGGCGACTTTGTCGAGGCGGCTGAGCAATTCGGGACAGTGGCCCGGGCTATCGGGGGGCCGGGTTTCTTCGACTGTCTGGTGCAAGCGCTACGCGCGATCGTTCCATTCAGCAACTCGGATCTCGTCATCGTCGATGTGTGTCCGGCTCAGGACCTTCCGCCGGTGCTCGTGGGCGTCTACTGTACTGAAGGCGCTTATTCCACGGTCATCCGCGAGCGGTATTTGCCCTATGGATACCAGCTTTGTCCGGAGATTGCCGCGGTCCGCGCTGGCCGAACCAACGGAATCTTCTCGCGGGCGGATTTCGGGACAGACAACTTCCTGGAGCCCACCTGCTACGACACCTACTACGGTCTGCTCGAGCTGCGCAACTTCTACGACCTGTTCAGCGATCTTGGGGACGGACGCGTAGCGGGATGGAGCATCGGTCGTCATATCACCGAGCCGGATTTCACTTCCGAGGAAGACCGCTGGCTCAGATCGCTTGCGCCGCTCTTGATAGGTCTCGTTGCGCGTCACTGCCAACTCGCCTTTACTCCGCGCTCGCGTCTCACCTTCGATACGGCGCACGCTTTATCGACGGAGCTGGCTGCTGCCTTGGCCAGGGTTGCGGCCGAGCCGCTCACGGAGCGGGAGCTACAGGTTGCCGAGCTCCTGGTCCGAGGCTTGTCGACGAAAGCCGTGTCCCGGCTTTTGAGCATCACGCCCATGACGGAAGCCGTGCATCGCAAGAACATCTACAGAAAGCTCAGGATGGCCTCTCAAGTCGAGCTCGTCTCCTACTGCCTGGGGACGCTGCTCGGTTCCGGGCGCGAGCGCCCCTGATCCGCTCACGCGCGGCGCTCTACCGCAATTCGGGTATTCCCCGGCTCTTCCGATCGATCTAGCGTCTCGCAGACATTCACGCGCGGAGTTGAAAGATGCGAGCCCTTGATTTGTGCGCATTCGTGGGATGCGCGGCGCTGGTGTCCGGCGCGGTTGCTGCCGGTGCTGACGAAACCTCTCGTCCTGTCCGTGCGCAGACTGCCGTCCGCTGCGGTCATCTGCTGGACTCTGAGGCCGGCAAATTGCTTGGGGAGACCACAGTAATCATCATTGGCGAGCGTATCGGTGCGGTAGTAGCCGGCCATCCGGTCACACCCGGCGCAACCGAGATCGACCTATCCGCTCAAACGTGCCTGCCAGGCTTGATCGACAGCCACACCCATCTGGCGGCGCAACCGAGCCCAACGGAGTTCGCCGATGAGTTCCATTGGAACGCTCCTGATTACGCCGTTCGCTCGACCGTATACGCCCGCCGCACATTGCTCGCCGGCTTTACGACCGTGCGAGACCTGCACGCGTTCTGGAATTTATCTGAGGCCTTGCGTGACGCCATCAACGCAGGCGTCATCCCCGGCCCGCGCATCTACACAGCCGGTGCGGCGATCGGGTCGACCGGCGGACACGCCGACCCGAGTAATGGTTACCGTCTGGACTTGGCGGGTGATCCCGGGCCCTACAGCGGAATCATCAACAGTGTCGAGGATGCCGCGAAGGCGGTGAGGCAGCACTACAAGCTCGGGGACGATCTGATCAAGATCATGGCCTCGGGTGGCGTGATGGAGGAGGGCCTGAGCGCAGACAATGCGCAAATGACGCTGGAGGAAGTCAAAGCGGTCGTCACAATCGCGCATGACTACGGTTTCACAGTTGCCGCCCACGCGCACGGCACGGAAGCCATCCGGCGCGCGGTGCTCGGCGGTGTCGATTCGATTGAACATGGCACATTCATGGATGATGAAGATGTACGTCTCATGAAGGCGCATGGCACCTGGTATGTACCGACAATGAGCGCGGGCGAGTTCGTTGTGCGCAAGGCGAAGGAGCCCGGCTACTACCCGCCTGTGATTGCGCTCAAAGCTGCGGCGGTCGGATCGCAAATGTTCGGTGCCGCGGCCCGCGCCTATAAAGCTGGGGTGAGGATCGCCTTCGGGACGGATGCCGGAGTCTATCCGCATGGCGAGAACGCCCACGAGTTCGAGCTCATGGTACAGGCTGGTATGCCGCCGATGTTTGTATTACAAGCCGCAACCCTGCGTGCGGCCCAGTTGCTGAAGCACGAGAAGGACCTGGGAAGCGTGTCCTCCGGCAAGCTCGCCGACCTCGTCGCCGTCCCGGGGAATCCGCTCGAGGACATCAGCGTCATGAAACGTGTCAGTTTCGTGATGAAGGATGGAGTCATCTACAAGCGGGACGGGCGAGCTGCTGACTTCGATATGCCCTGAGGCGCTTCCTTCGCCGGCGCGCTCTGCAGCCCAGCGGCTCCGATCGGTCAGCTGGGATCGCAACCGTAGGAGAGGCAAGACGGATGGCCGTGACCGACATTCCCACGGTCCCGAGGCTGATTGCGCATACATTCGGGCCGAAATTTGGCATCCTACGCGATCGATATGTCACAATCGCACGGCAGTTGAAGTCGCTGCCGATTTGGATTTGGACATGGTCGTCTCGGGCACACACTTCCGCACGATCTGGATGACAGAATCTGGGGCCGTCCGCGTAATCGACCAGACGCGTCTGCCTTTTGAGTTCGCAACGATCGACCTCGAAACGCTCGCGGATGCCGCGCGCGCGATTAGCACTATGGTTGTACGCGGTGCGCCGCTGATAGGAGCAACCGCGGCATATGGGCTGGCGCTTGCGGTACGCTCGAACCCCTCTGACGCCTACCTCACCGAAGCGGCGCGAACACTTCAAGCGACGCGCCCAACGGCGATCAACTTGGGGTGGGCGCTGACCAGAATGCGTACCGTGCTGGCGGATGTTCAACCTCAAGAGCGCGCCGATGCAGCGTTTCGCGAAGCTGCCGCGATCTGTGATGCTGATGTCGAGCAATGCCACTCGATCGGTACCCACGGCCTGGAAATCATCCGTGAGCTTGCCAACACCGCTGGTCGGAAAATCAACATTCTCACTCACTGCAATGCCGGTTGGCTTGCATGTGTTGACTGGGGAACTGCGCTTGCTCCGGTCTACATGGCGCACGATGCCGGAATACCGGTGCATGTGTGGGTGGACGAAACCCGACCACGCAATCAAGGCGCAGCTTTGACCGCCTTCGAGCTCGGAGCACATGGCGTGCCTCATACCGTTGTCGCAGACAATCTCGGCGGCCTTTTGATGCAACGGGGCCAAGTGGATATGGTGATCGTCGGTAGTGACCGCACGACGGCGGGGGGAGACGTGTGCAACAAGGTGGGTACCTACCTCAAAGCGCTCGCGGCGTGGGATAACGGCGTGCCCTTCTATGCGGCGCTGCCGGTCAGCACCATCGACTGGTCCATCCACGACGGCTCGGCAATTACCATCGAGGAGCGATCTTCTCAGGAAGTAACGCACATAACCGGCCGGAACACGGCTGGCCGGATTGAGCGTGTCAGGTTGGTGCCGGAAACGAGTGCTGCGTTGAACCTTGCGTTCGACATCACGCCGGCACGGCTGGTGACGAAATTGATCACCGAGCGTGGCAGTTGCGTTGCGAGTCGGGCCGGCCTGCAAGGACTGTATCCCGAACAGGGAGCTGAGAAATGACGGATCCCCATGTCGATAGCAGTGATTGCGACCTCCGGACTTTGGTGATTACCACCTGTCGTGAGCTGACGCGTCGGGGCCTGACTTACGGCAGATCGGGCAACGTGAGCCTGCGCTGCGATGAGCGCCATTTTTTCGTAAGCCCTAGTGGAATGGATTACGAAGTGCTCCAAGCCGAGGATGTGCCCCTCGTGGACCTCGACGGAGGGTGGTCTGGTCGCTGCCGCCCGTCGAGCGAATGGCGGTTCCACCGGGATATTTTCAAGTCTCGGCACGATGTTGGCGCGATCGTTCACACGCACTCGCCCATGGCGACTGCACTTGCCTGCACCGGTAGAGATATTCCCGCATTCCACTACATGGTAGCTGTTGCGGGCGGCGGCGACATCCGTTGCGCCCCGTACTATGGATTCGGGACACAGGAGCTTTCGGATGCGGCGCTGGTCGCTTTGCAGGATCGCAAGGCCTGCCTGCTTGCCAATCACGGCGTCATTGCCACCGGCACAGATCTCCCGGGCGCCTTGGCGCTGGCGGGCGAGGTCGAAAACCTCGCTCTGCAATATTGCACGGCCCTGTCCCTGGGACAGGTTCACATCATTGGCGATGCGGAAATGGGTCGCGTGGTGGAGAAGTTCCGCACATACGGGCAGCAGAACGCGATCGACCCCGACCTCGTCTTCAGCGGAGCTCAACCCGCTACCGTCAAAGGGAGTCGATGATGCGGCGGCTGGACACGCCGTCGACCTATCGCATCCTCGGCACTGATACCGTCTCGGCCGTCATTGGCTCCCTACCCGAGATCCGAACGATGCTGGGCGGCCGCCCTGAGAGTTGGCGAGTTCATGAAGTTGGGGATGGAAATCTCAATCTCGTTTTCATCGTCAAAGGGGCGGTCGGATCGGTCTGCGTCAAACAGGCGTTGCCTTACGTGCGCGCCGCCGGAGAGTCCTGGCCGATGACACTCGAGCGGGCATTCTTCGAGGCTTCTTACTATTCAGTCGTCGCTCCACACGTAGGCGGGCTCATTCCCAAGGTCTACCATTATGACCCCGCCCTCTATTGCATCGTAATGGAGTGTCTGTCGCCTCACACTATCCTGAGACAGGGCTTGATCGCGGGGCGCCGCTATCCGAATGTGGCTCGCGATATCGGCGAGTACATCGCGCGCGCTTGTTTCTTCACGTCTGACTTCGCGCGGCCTTTCGAGCACAAGATGGATGGAATGGCGCTGTTCGCCGGCAACAAGTCGCTAGTGCGCATCACAGTAGATCTCGTCTTTTGCGATCCCTACCGGTTCAGCGAGCGTAACCGTCATACGTCGCCGCAACTGGATGGAGCTGTCAGGGAGCTTCGAGCCGACGAGAAACTGAAGGTGGCCGCCGCGCGTTTCGGGCAGAAGTTCCTGAACGAAGTGCAGGCGCTGATCCACGGGGATCTGCACTCCGGCTCCGTAATGGTGACGGACGGTGATGCACGGGTCATCGACCCGGAATTCGCGTTCTATGGCCCCATCGGGTTCGATCTGGGCGCCTTTTTGGGAAACTTGCTGCTGAGCTGGTACTCGCAACCGGGGTACGCGACGCAGCAGGACGATCGCGTTGCCTACCGACATTGGATTCTGGAGCAGGCAAAAATCTTCTGGGAGTCGTTCCACGAACGCTTTCTGACGCTGTGGACCGAAAACGCGCACGGAGATGCGTTCCCGAAATCCATGTTTGGCCAGCCCGAGGAGGCCGTCACGCTTGCAGCGGCACGCAGTGCATTCCTGCAAGGGTTGTTTGCGGACATGCTGGGCTTTGCCGCCTGCAAGATGATTCGCAGAATCGTTGGCTTCGCCCATGTGATCGATTTTGAGTGGATCAAGGACCCCACGCTGCGCGCTGACTGCGAAGGCAATGCCCTGACGATGGCGCGCAGACTGTTGACCCACCCGGAGGCATTCAAATCGATTCAAGACGTGATTGATGCCGTGGCCAAGACAGCATGCGGAGCTGACTAGCCACCAGGTGGCTTGGGCGGCCCCGGTGTTTCCAATCGGGCGGCGCTCTATACGGTCGCGCACACAGAGAAACTCGCCCCGTCGTCCAGCTTGGCTGGACGACGGGGCGCGTCTGCGGATCGTCCTACTGAATCTTGATCTCTATTGCCTTGGCCCGTTCGTTCTTCGCTTTCGGGATATGCACTGTCAAGACTCCATCCTTGCTCTCAGCGCGAATGCCATCCGCCTTGGCATCATCGGGCAACGAAAGGCTGCGTGAGAACATGCCACGGAAGCTCTCCCTACGATGAACCTTCTCGCTCCTTTCCTCCTTGTCAAACTTGCGCTCGCCAGCAATGGTAAGCACGTCATTGTCAATCGTGACGCTGACGTCTTCCTTCCTCACCGCCGGTAAGTCCGCACGGACGACGTATTCGCCGTCCGTCTCGCTTACATCAAGCGTCGGTGTCCAAGCGGACTCTCCGTCGTCCGTATCGGTCGCCAAACGTTGCTGCCATCGGCCCATAAAGCCGGCAGGTAGACGGCTGAAAAGATGGTCCATCTCGCGAATCGGATCCCAACGTACAACATTCATACAAATATCCTTCATCAAACTGCAGCGGAATACTCACTGCAAAGCAAGTCAGTATGGTCCCTATCCGCCGGCATGGTGTGCGAGATGTACTGATGGAGATGTGAGACCACTGAAGCTCGTTGCGTGATATAATGTGGCGCCCGCCAGCAGTAACCAGCACGATCATAGTACGTACTAGCCCTGATTTGAGATCGCTCGCTGGTGTGTACGCTCTGCACGCGGAGTGTCAGAAAATCATGAGACGAATTGCATTCTCAGGGCCTTTGTTCCTGTTGGTGTTGCCGCTGCTATCGTATGCAGTATCCACCTCTCAGCAGGAATTCCTCGACACCCTGCATAGCAGCCCGAGCGTGGATCGAGGTGCTGAGCTCTTTGATACCTGTGCGGCATGTCATGGGTCCTCGGGGATAGGGACAGTTGACGGTGCGGTGCCCCGAATTGCAGGCCAGCACTTTGCGGTATTGGCAAGACAACTGGTGGACTACCGCCACGATCAACGCTGGGATCCGCGCATGGAGCATTTTGCCGATCAGCATCATCTGGTCAATCCTCAGGCGATCGCCGATGTGGCTGAATACGTGAGCCATCTCGACATATCTTCGGCGCCGGGCGTCGGTACTGGAGAGCTCGTGGAGCACGGTCGTAGTGTGTACGTGCAGCAGTGTCAGTCATGCCACGGATCATCGGGCGAAGGCGATGAGAAGAAACTAGTCCCCCGGATCGCAGGACAACATTACGAGTATTTGCGCAGACAGATCTACGACGCCGTCGAGGGCCGCCGTCCGAACTTCCGCCTCCGACACGTCCGCTTGTTTGCCCGCCTCGAGCGGGATGACATTGTCGGATTGGCCGACTACCTGTCACGCATGGCGCGGCGGAGCGAGCCGCAGCCGGTCTTGCCGGGAAGCGTACGTTAGGGAGTGGCGATGCCCAGCGCCGGGTACGACCAACGGGAAACGTAAGACACTCGCATTGGGGACCTACCGACGTCAGCCTCTGTCTTGCGTGGTCCTAGCCAACGCCCAGCCGTCGTGCGACGTCACGCTGGTAGCGGCTCATGCGTAGCTCCTGGCCGTTCTTCAGTATTACCAGATGATGGCCACGGAACCAGGGATGGATCTCCTTGACGCTGCGCACGTTCACGATGGTCGAGCGATGAATGCGGGCGAAATCCAGCGGGTTGAGCTTGTGCTCGATGGCGGTGAGTGTCTCGCGAACCTCGTATTTGCGATTCGCGATATGCAGCCGTGTGTAGTTGCCACAGGCCTCAATCCAATCGATTTCCGCGGTATTCACCAAGACGACGTGCCCGTGTTGCGTGACTGGCAGATGCTCGGAGTAGGTATTCTGGCCGGCGACCTGGCCCATCAACTCGACGACACTCCGTAACGCTTCGCGGTTCAGGTTGCCAGCGATGTGTTGCCTGGCGTGGCTCAGTGCGTCCGCAAATCGAGCCTTGTTGAAAGGCTTGAGCAAATAATCAAGCGCGTGCGCTTCAAACGCGCGAAGCGCATAACGGTCGTAGGCAGTCACAAAGATCGTGACGGGCATGCGGCCGACACCCACTTGCTGCACGACTTCGAATCCATCTATTTCGGGCATCTGTATGTCGAGAAACACGAGGTCGGGCTCCTCGCGGCAGATTGCCGCGACGGCCTCCTTGCCGTCACCGCATTCTCCAATGACTTCGACATCCGGTTCTGCGTCGAGATGCCGCCGCACACTGCGCCGTGCCAGTGGCTCGTCATCGATCACTAGAGCGCGAATCTTCATCCCCTTTCCTCAAGCGTAGCGTGCAGCCGCGGCGCTGGGCAACTGCCGCGCTGGAAGCGCCAACCTGACGCACACGCCGCGCGGTTCTAGATTGAACAACTGCATTTCTTGCCCGTCACCGTAGAGCTGCCGCAGTCTTGCCCGGGTATTAGCTAACCCCACGCCACGTGACACCAGTTTTTCCGGCGCGTCTGTCAGCGTGCCGTTGCGATTACAGACTTCGAGCATCAGATGGTCATCGTCCCGAAAGGCGTTGACGGCGACGACATCGCTCTCCTTGTGCGTACCAATACCGTGCCGGATGGCATTCTCCAGCAGTGGCTGCAGTACCAAACTCGGCACCGCAAGATCAAGGATGCGGTGGTCGACGTGGAACTCGATTCGCAGCCGCTCACCAAAGCGGCGCTGTTGGATGCCGACATAGCACTCGAGAAATTCCATCTCCTTGCGGAGCGTGACTTCATGCGTGTGGAATTCCGTGAGCGAAGCGCGGAGCAACTGGCTCAGGCGTAACAGGATGTCTTCCGCTCCCGCTGGGTCCTCATGTACGAGCAGTGTCGCAGCGTGCAGGGTGTTGAACAGGAAGTGGGGCTGAAGCTGACTACGCAGCGCGTCGAG
>Ga0070735_10004759_pt1 | contig 11362 bp, 5 predicted proteins | sample Coa_R1_FD_66443 | JGI IMG/M metagenome (GOLD analysis project Ga0070735, IMG submission 66443) | Surface soil microbial communities from Centralia Pennsylvania, which are recovering from an underground coalmine fire - Coalmine... | ecosystem: Environmental > Terrestrial > Soil > Unclassified ... | reverse complement strand
CAGCCGATTGAGCCAGGCGGAAGCCCGGCGGCCCAACGAAAGCAGCAAACGCTCCACAGATCCGCGGGCTGTCCGGAATGCGGGCGGGTAGTCCATGCCGCCGTTCATGGGTCCGATGATGACCGGTACGCCGAAGCCGTACATCATCGACGGTTCGCTGGGTGACACAGGCATGGGTTGATGAATGACATCTATCCTTTGCTCACGGATCAACCTGCGAACGATGCGGCGCTGTGCAAGTTGCGCCGCAAAGCGCGCTATGAAGCCGGTCGTGAAATACGCAATCTGCGCCGGCAGTTTGCGACCCAGATGCCACATGAGGCGGTGTACCCACGTATCCTCGACGTAGAAAATGCGCTCCTCAGCCGGAAACAACCGCTGCAGCTCCGCGCGAGTGCGCGCATGGGTGACGAGCCAAACAGGGAAGCCGCGCCGACGTAACACCCGGAAGTAGTGCAACGGCAACGCCGCCTCACCACCAAACTGCGCGGAAGCATGCTCGGAAACGATCAGTACGCGAAGCTCATCCATCAGGGGTTGGTCAACAGTTGCCATGCCGATGGTATAGCATAAGCGTCCGGACAGGCCTGCTGTCCATCCCTGCCCTGGCGATTCCCAAGGCTGCCGGCGCGGCGCGCAGCCAGGCGGCGATTTTGTGAACGATCACCTCGGCGCAATCCGCGGAACGGGTTACGCTGGGGCTTGTCGACCCGCACCGGGCGGGCCAGTCGCGTCCCCCGGTTGAGAGCTCAAACAAATGACAGTGACGATTGCGCACACCAACCCGGCAAGGATCGAAGGAGGCATCCTGCGGGTGGACCGGAAATTTCACCTTGGCATGCAAGCCTATGCGCGGAACATCCGCTCACCCCTACTGACCATACACCCCGAGTGCGCTCCTGGCGCAAGCATCATGGATGCCATCGAGCTGCCGTGCTCGCAGCTGCCCTATCGCATCATGACTTTGCAGGTCGACCGGGCCGGGCAGCCCGTTGGGCAGGAGCGGGCGCGCCTCAGCGAGGAAATCGCCCGCAGTCGTCTGGTCTACTCAGGCGGACTCGGCAGCCCGCAGATCGCGCACAAACTCAACGTGCCGCATATCCTCGTGCTCGAGTACGACCTGCAAACGCAGCTCACTGTTACAACCTCACAAGTGTCGAGTCTTGCACGTCGCGCGATTCGCACCGTGCGCTGCACCTGGGCCTACATGACAGCGGGTGTTCCGGAGATGCGCCGGGCATACGCCATACATTGCAACGGCTATCCCATCTACGACGCCGCGCAGAGCCATAACGCCAACAGACTGCTCTATTTGGACTCTCGCATGACGTTGGACATGATCATCGCGCGCGCGGAGCTTACTGCGCGCCTGGCAACCCGCGCAGGCCGGCCGTTGCGATTGCTGTTCTCGGGCCGGTATGAGCGCATGAAGGGGGTCGACGACGCCGTGAGAGTCGCCGCCGAGTGCTTGCGGCGCGGCCTGGATATCGAAATGCACTTTTACGGCCAGGGCAATCTGCGCGCACAGATGGAGCAGATTGCGGCGCAATCGGCGCGGCCGGAACGCATCCGCATTCACGATGCCATCCCCTACCCCGAGCTCGTGATGATCTCCCGCACTTTCGATCTGTTCGTCTGCTGCCACATCCAAAGCGACCCTTCCTGCACCTACCTGGAGTCATTCGGAGCCGCTCTGCCCATCGTCGGCTACGCGAACAAGATGTGGCGGCGCCTGTCCGAGGCTTCCGGAGGAGGCCTGTCCTCCCCGATCGGTCGTCCCGAGCGCGTCGCTGATGACGTTCAACGACTGGCGTCGGATTTCGCGACGCTCACCGACATGTCGCACAAAGCCCTGGAATTCGCGACCGCTCACAACTGCGAGCGCGAATTTGCCAAGCGCACTGACGCGATCAACGCGGCCATCGCTGAGGTGGGCACCCGGCGACAGGGGCCGGAGATTCGTTAGTGTCGATCTTCAAGGTAGTGAATCTGCGCGGCGATCTGTTCGCAACCATCGCGAGCTTCTCCGCCCAAGCGTTCATCAAGCTCGGCAGCAGTCTGATACTGACCCGGATCTTGCGGCCAGAGGCTTACGGCGTCATCACCATATTGATCTCGATCCTGTTCGTCGTCGAGATGCTCTCCGATATCGCGGTGATCGTTTCCGTCGTGCGGCACAAGGATGGCGACGATCCGAGCTATCTGAATACCGCGTGGACAATGCGCCTGGTGCGCGCGACGTTCAACACGGCCATCGTATTCGTGCTCGCTCCATGGATCGCCTCGCTGTACAGCACTCCCAGCCTCACCACACCGCTGCGCGTATTCTGCGCGTACTTCCTGATCAGTGCGTTCGAGTCCATGGCGTTTCCGCTCGCCATCCGACGCAAGAACACACGCATCGTCGTGTATTCGGAGCTGACGGCGCTGATTGTCTCGACCGCGGTGTCTGTCGGCTACTCCTACTATTCGCGCGACTACTGGGGGATGGTGTATGGCACGCTGGCCAACCGGCTGACCATCACAATCATGAGCTACCAGTTCTACCGTGACTCGCGACCGCGGCTGTTTTTCGACCGGAACGCGGCGCAGGATCTGCTGCGCTATGCCCGGTACTCGATGCCCTCGAGTCTGCTGACCTTGGCACTGACTCAATTCGACAAAGTCGTGTTCCTGCGCCTGTTCGATCTGAAATTGCTGGGTGTGTACGGCGTGGCGGGCAACATTGCCGGCCCCGTGGAGTCGCTGATCACCAAAATCAGCCAGTTGGTCCTCTACCCGCGTTGCGCACACAACTACCGGGACAATCCGGCGACCTTTCCGACCAGGTACTACACCGAGAACAAGAAGCTGTTCGCCACGATCCTGATCCTGCCGGCGCTGGTGGGCGGACTCGCCCCAATTCTCATCTCGGTGCTATACGATCCGCGCTACATTCGCGCCGGGTTCGTCCTGCAGGCCTTCATGTTGCGGGCGCAACTGCTGGCGCTGGCGTCCCCGGCCGAGGACATGCTGATCGCCGCCGGTGAATCGCACATCCTCCTCTACGGCAATATCTTCCGCGCAGCATGGATGTTTGCGGGGAGCCTCACTGGGTACTACTTGTTCGGCTTCATGGGCTTCGTATACGGGACGGCACTCAGCGGGCTGCCGCCGCTCATCTACTATATGTGGCTGCAACGGCGTAAGGGGATGCTGATTGCGCGTTACGAGATTTATAAGTTTGCCTTCGTCGTGGGCGTCGGGATGCTGACTTATCTGGTCGGCACGTTGCTCATGGCGGTATTGCCGAATGCACGTCATGTCATTCGCGGCGCCTGAGCGTTCCGGCACCTCCATGCGGCATCTTGTCGTCTTGACGGCCTGCAGCCTTGCCGCCGCGCCAGCCCTCCTGGTGTCACCGGTTGCGACCGCAGCGGATAAACCCACTCCATCGTTCAATTCGACCGTCGGTCCAATCCTGTACCAACACTGCGCGAGCTGCCACAGGGAAGGCGGCAGCATGCCCGCCATTACCCTGGACTCTTACGAATCCGCCAAGGCAGCATCGAGTGCGATCCGTGAACAAATCATGACCCGCAAGATGCCGCCCTGGTTCGCGGACTCCAAGCAGAGCCTGCCCATGCGCAACGATATGAGTCTGTCGGATACCCAGATCGCTGCTTTGGCTTCCTGGGCTGATGGCGGCGCACCACGCGGCACCGGAACCGAACCGCCGCGGCCGCAGTTCACGCAGCACTGGGCGCATCCTCTGAACCGGCCGCCCGACAGAATCATCAGCCTGCCGCGGGTGCGCCTGCCGGCCAGCGGCGAACTGCCTTACGTCCGACAGCTGATCCGAGTGACCGAGCCACAGGATCGCTGGATCGTCGGGCTACAGACTCTTCCGGGCAATCCGGCGGTTGTTCATCACATGGGAATCACGGAAGTCACCCTCGCCGAAGGGGTCACCCCCGAAAATATGAGTCAGTTGGATGCCGTGGCCCGCCAGCTCGGCATGCCGGCTGGCTCCATGACGAGCCCGCACCCTTCCGTGGCCGATCCGGGCGATCCAAATCTCTACGACATGCTCGCAATCTATACTCCCGGCACCACATACGAATCCTACGGGAAAACGACCGGCAAGCTGCTGCGCGCCGGGGGCAATGAATACATCAACTTCAACATTCACTACACTACGACCGGCAAGATCGAGCAAGACCAGTCCAATCTCGGGCTGTGGTTCGCCGCCAGAGCGCCGGAACATCAATTGTTGCGCGCACCGATGGCCGGCCACACCATCATCGCGAACGGACGAGAGATACTCACCGACGACGCAGGCACCAAAGCCGAAGGTACCGAAGTCGCCATACCGCCTATTCCTGCTTACACCGAAGACTATGAACTGGTGGGCCTCACTGCACTGACGTATCCGGTCACGATCTACGCTCTGCAGCCGCACGCCCACTTGCGCGCGAAGAGCTTCCGCTACGTCGCCGTGCTGCCGGATGGGACCGAGAGGACTCTGTTATGGGTGCCGCAGTACGACTTTCATTGGCAGCTCAGATATGAGCTGCTGCATCCGCTGCGATTGCCAGCCGGGAGCAAGCTGATTGTCACGGCGCGCTACGACAACTCCGAGCACAACTCGCATCTGTTGAAGGCGGCGGCCGAGGACCCCTCGCGGCGTTGTGGCCCCGACAAGATCGTACTCTTCCGTGATCAGAATCAGACCTGGGATGAGATGTTCAGCCCGGTCGTCGAATACGCCCTCGATCGGCCTTCCAAGGCAGGCGAAGCAGCGGCCGCTGCCCGGATGCAACTGGTGGCGGCGACCGGCTGCCTGGCTCACAAGCCCGATTCAGGTTGGCTCCTCACAGGCATTGGGCGCTTTGCAACCACCGCTACCCAATCCTCTTCGAGTACGGAACGTGCGACGCTATTGAGCCTGCCGGGCGGCCACTTATCGGCACACCTGGTGGGCGAACAGCCGTTCCAACTGCAGCAACATGTCGGTCAACGGGTCGCGGCAAAAGGCCTCCTGATACAGGATCCACGCGGAACCCGTCTGAATATAACTTCATTACAGACCCTTGAAGGCACGTGTGGACAGTAAATACACGCAGCGGGCAGGCGCCACGCAGGATTTCCGCGGCAGATTGGTGCATGCCGTGCGCGCCGGTATTACGGCCATCCTGGCGTTCACATGCAGCGGCGCGATCGCGGCGAATCAGCCGCAGCAAGCGAGACAATTCCGGCTGGCGCCGTGGCCCCAGGGAGTCGCGACGCCCCAAATTGAGCTCACTGACCTCAGCGGACGGACCCGCACGCTCGCCAGTTTCCGTGGATCCGTCGTCGTCGTTTACTTCGGCTTCGTTTCCTGCCCGCAGCTGTGCCCGGATACCCTGCTCAAACTGAGCCGCGCGATGAAGGAACTCGGGCCAAGCCGCGCGCGCGTCACCGTCGTATTCATCACACTGGACCCGCAGCACGACTCCGCGCATGCGCTGCAGGCGTACCTGAAGTCCTTCGCCCCGGATTTCGTGGGCTTGACCGGTAGTGTTACCAGGGTCAACGCAGCCGCTGCCGCATTTCACGTCCAGCACGCGCACGTCAAACAGAACGGCGCCGAGACCATCGATCACTCAACCGGTCTGTATGTCCTGGACACTCACGGCAGCCTGCGAGTCATCGGCTCCACCGACGCCAAGGCCGAAGATATCGCCCACGACCTGAGGCTCCTGGCCGCAGAGTGACCGCTCATTCAATGCGTCACGTACGTCCAGGTTAGGACTTTCTGCGTTGCCGACAGGCCTCCCGTTCCTCCTGTGAAGCCAACGTAAGCCGTATTGCTTCCCACGACACTCGGGATATTGATGGCTGTGGAGGTCGTAAAGGTCGCCGCGGTCACCGTGTCGGTCAGTGTCAGCGTAAGCGTCGTACCATCGTAGGTCAGGTGCGCGGCCATCTTATCGCCACTACGCAGAACTATGCCGGAACCCACCAGACTCGTTGAGGGCACCGTCGGAGTAGCGCCGTTGGTATAGAAGCCCGTGGAGTCGTTACCCTCCCCGGCGTTGTTGTAGATATCGAATTTGACAGCCACACTCTTGCCAATGCTGCCGTAGCCCAACCCCGCACCGTTGTTACCAAGTGCCCATTGGCTCGAGTTCTGAATCGCAAACGTAAATCCATCGGCGGTCGCCGAGGTCTGCTGGAATGTGAAGTCGGTAGTAAATCCAGTCACGCTGACAGGGGTCTTCGCCCATGCTGAACGGTTCTCCGCAGACCCACCATCGGTCAATACCAGCGCGCCCCCCGAAACAGCCGCGCCGTGGTTGAGGGATAACCCAGTCGCGCTAGTAAATCCGGACGAGTAGTTAACCGTAGGAGCCGTGCCAATTGTGTAAGCCGCCGATGCCACCGCGCTTGTGTTGAAGCCCGCCGCAACAGCTATAGCCTTCACCGTCTGACTCGTAGACACCGTGATTGGTGCTGTGTACACCGAAGATGATGTCGTCGGCGTCGTACCGTTCGTGGTGTAGTAAATCGTCGCCCCGGCGGTCGCGTCGCTGATCGTGACCGCCTGCGTGGCGGCGTAAGTACCCGCCGTCGGTGAGAACGTCGGCGTCGCTGCGGCAGCAGTGATTGTGTAAGCCGCCGTGCCTACGGCGCTGTTACCGAATCCAGGCGCTACCGCAATAGCATTCAACGTCTCGTTGGCTGATACCGTGATTGACGCGCTGTACACTGTCGAGGCCGTCGTCGGCGTCGTGCCATTCGTGGTGTAGTAAATCGTGGCCCCAGCGGTCGCGTCACTGATCGTGACCGTCTGCGTGGCGGCATAGGTACCCGCCGCCGGCGAGAAGGTCGGCGTCGCTGCGGCACCATTGATCGCGTAAGCCGCCGTGCCCACGGAGCTATTGCCGAATCCGGGTGCCGCCGCAATAGCACTCAACGTCTCGTTGGCTGCAACTGTGATTGGCGCGCTGTAAACCGTCGAGGCCGTCGTCGGCGTCGTGCCATTCGTGGTGTAGTAAATCGTGGCCCCAGCGGTCGCGTCACTGATCGTGACCGTTTGAGCGGCCGCATACGTACCGGCAACAGGGGAGAACGTCGGCGTCGCCGCCGGACCATTGATCGTGTAAGCCGCGGCACCGACGGCGCTGTTGCCGTAATTGGACGCTACCGCAATAGCACTCAGCGTCTGGCTGCCTGACACCGCGATCGGCGCGCTGTAGACCGTCGAGGACGTCGTCGGTGCCGTGCCATTCGTGGTGTAGTAAATCGTCGCACCGGGCGTCGCGTCACTGATCGTGACCGATTGAGCGCTCGCGTACGTGCCAGCGGGCGGGGAGAATGTCGGCGTCGCGGCTGCGCCGTTGATAGTGTAAGTGGCCGTACCCACGGCACTATTACCATGCGCGGCCGCTGACGCTATCGCCTTCACCGTTTGGCTCGCAGACACCGTGATCGGCGCGCTGTACACCGTCGAACCAGTCGTGGGCGTCGTGCCATCCGTCGTGTAGTAGATGGTCGCACTTGGGGTCGCGTCGCTGATTGTGACCGTCTGCGCGCTCGCATATGTCCCGGCGACCGGCGAAAATGTCGGCGTGGCCGCAGTGCCATTGATCGTGTAATTCGCCGCGCCCACACCGCTATTGCTATACCCAGTCGCTGCCGCAATGGCGTTCACCGTCTGAGTCGTGGAAACCGTAATCGGCGCGCTGTACACCGTTGAACTTGTTGTCGGCGTCGTGCCATCAGTCGTGTAGTAGATCGTCGCGCCAGGCGTCGCATCGCTGATGCTGACTGTCTGCGCGCTCGCGTATGTCCCACTGGCCGGCGAGAAGGTCGGTGTTGCTGCCGAGCCATTAATAGTGTAAGCGGCCACGCCCACAGGGCTATTGCTGAACCCGGTCGCTGTCGCGACAGCCTTCACCGTCTGACTTGCGGACACGGTGATCGGTGCGCTGTACACCGTCGAGGCCGTCGTTGGCGTCGAGCCGTCAGTCGTGTAATAAACCGTCGCACCGGTCGTCGCATCACTGATCGTGACCGTCTGTACACTCGCATAGGTCCCCGCGACCGGCGAGAAGGTCGGCGTCGCCGCCGCACCATTGATGGTGTAATTGGCCGTACCCACGGGGCTATTGCCAAACCCGGTCGCCGTCGCAATGGCCATCACGGTCCCGCTTGCGGACACCGTGATCGGCGCGCTGTACACCGTCGAGGCTGTCGTCGGCATCGTCCCGTCTGTCGTGTAGTAGATCGTCGCGCCAGCTGTCGCAGTGCTGATCGTCACCGTCTGTGCAGTAGCGTATGCGCCAGCACCCGGCGAGAACGTTGGGGCTGCCGCGGGCGCGGGCCCACTGCTTACCGTATTCGCGAACGTCCACGTCAGGACCTGCTGCGTAGCAGAGAGACCGCCGGTTCCGCCCGTGAAGCCGACGTAAGCTGTATTGCCACCCACAACGCTGGGAATATTGATGGCGCTGGAGGTCGTAAAGCTCGCTCCGGTGACCGTATCGATCAGTGTCAGAGTGAGCGTCGTCCCATCATAGGTCAGGTGGGCGGACATCGTGTCGCCGCTACGCAGGACTATTCCGGATCCAGTCATATCCGTTGAAGGAATAGTTGGATTAGCCCCGTTGGTGTAGAAGCCGGTGGAATCCGTCCCCTCACCCGCGTTGCTGTAGATATCGAACTTGACTGCCACGCTCGTACCGATCCCAGCGTAGCCAAGCCCTGCCCCATTGTTACCCAATGCCCCGCCACCCGCATTCTGTATCGCAAACGTAAACCCGTCTGCAGTCGCTGCCGTCTGCTGGAACGTGAAGTCAGTGGTGAATGTCTGCACGTTGACGGGAGCAGTGACCCATGCCGAACGAGCCTCCGCAGAACCACCATCCGTCAACACCAATGCGCCGCTGGTAACAGCCGCATTAGCGTTGAGGAAAAGTCCCGTCCCGGTGCCAAAGCCAGATGAGTAATTTACCGAGGGAGCCGTACCAATCGTATAGATCGCGGATCCAATCGAGCTACTGGCAGAGTTGCTGACCGCAATCGCCTTCAAGGTCTGGCTGGCAGAAACTGTTACGGGGCCCGAGTAGATCGCCGCGGCCGTCGTCGGAGTGCTGCCATCGGTCGTGTAGTAAATGACCGCGCCCGCGGTGGTGTCGCTGATCGTCACGACTGTCGGACTGCCGTAAGACCCGCCAACCGGCGAGAAGGTCGGCGTAGCAGTCGTGGTGATCGTATAAGTAGCTGATCCGACCGCGCTGTTGCCAAATCCAGCCGCCGTTGCGATGGCATTCACCGTCTCGCTCGCGGAAACCGTGACTGGCGCGGTGTACACCGCCGAAGAAGTCGTCGGAGTGGTGCCATTGGTGGTGTAGTAGATCGTCGCCCCTGCGGTCGCGTCACTGATCGTGACTATCTGCGAACTGGCATAGGTGCCGGCGGCAGGCGAGAAGGCCGGCGTCGCCGCCGCACCGTTGATCGTGTAAGCCGCTGCGCCTACTGCGCTGGTGTTGTAGCCGCTCGCTGCCGCAATGGCCTTCACCGTCTGACTCGTCGAGACCGTAATCGGCGCGCTGTAGACAGGTGAGGAAGTCGTCGGTGTCGTACCGTCTATCGTGTAATAGATGGTCGCGCCGGTCGTCGAATCACCGATCGTGACCGTCTGCGCGGCGGCGTAAGCACCTGCAACCGGCGAGAACGTCGGTGTGGCCGCCGTCGGCGTAGTGCCGCTGCCCGAGTTGCTGGCAAACGTCCAGGTCAGAATCTCCTGGGTCGCGGAGAGTCCGCCTGTTCCACCCGTGAAGCCGACGAACGCTGTTGTTCCACCCACTACACTGGGGATATTGATGGCAGTGGAGGCTGAATAACTCGATCCGGTCGACGTGTCAGTCAACGTAAGCGAGAGCGTCGTGCCATCGTAAGCCAAATGAGCCGCCATCGTATTGCCGGCTCTCAGAAGAATGCCTGAGGCACTCAGATCCAGCGCCGGTACCGTGGGCATCGCCCCGTTGGTGTAGAAACCCGTTGAGTTCGTGCCCTCGCCGGCGTTGTCGTAGATATCGAATTTAACGGCAACACTGGTACCGATGCCGGCGTAACCCAGCCCTCCCCCATTGCTACCCAACGCGGTCGTGCCGGCGTTTTGAATCGCGAAGGTGAATCCGTCCGCCGTCGCAGACACCTGTTTGAACGTGAAGTCGGTCGTAAACGACTGAATGTTGACCGGATTGCTCGCCCACGCAGAGCGCGACTCCGCCATACCACCATCGGTTACCATCAGCATGCCGCCCGAAACGGCGGCGCCGTCGTTGAACGCCAATCCCGCTCCGGTCCCGAAGCCGGTGGCGTAGTTGACGGCCGGCGCGGACCCGATCGAGTACGTGGCTGATGCCACCGCACTGCTGCTCGGACCGTTGACCGCGATTGCCCTGATTGTCTGTGTGGTCGAAACCGCGATCGGGCCGGTGTAGGCCGGCGAAGCTGAAGTCGGCATCGAGCCGTCAGTGGTGTAGTAGATGGTCGCACCAGTGGTCGCATCACTGATCGTGACCGTCTGTGCGCTCGAGTAAGTGCCTGACGCAGGTGCGAAGGCCGGAGTGGCGACTGTCTGCCCGATGACATAGGCGGCAGATCCGACCGGGCTCAGCGAGTTGCCGCGCGCAATCGCGACAGCATTTACTGTTTGGCTCGTCGATACGGTAACCGGCCCGCTGTAGACCTTTGAGGAGGTTGTCGGCGTTGAGCCGTCAACCGTGTAGTAAATGGTCGCCCCGGAGGTAGCGTCGCTGATCACAACCGACTGAGAGACGGCGTATGTCCCGGAGGCGGGCGAGAATGTCGGCGTCGCCGCCTGAGCCGCCACTGTGTACGTAGCAACACCTTGCCCGCTCGTGGTCAAGCCTGATGATATTGCAATTGCGTGGATCGTGGTCGTCGCCGAGAGCGTAATTGGCCCGGCATACGGTGTTGATGAGGTCGTCGCCGGTGTGCCATCCGTGGTGTAGTAGATATTCGCGTTCGGGCTGGCATCGGCGAGCGTAACACTGAGCGTGCCGCTGAAAAGCTGGGACCCAGGACTGAACGCGGGCACGCTCGTCTGAGTGGTGCCGCTCAGCAGACCATAGACATCGAGCTGATCGCCGGTACCCACATACACTTTGCCATTGGCGACCGTGGGAATGGCGAATTTGACCGCCCTTCCTGCAGCGTCACGCGTCGCATTCGTACTGCTGTTGTAGAGGATGTTTGCGACATTCGTCGCGTCGCGCGCGCGTAGGACCGACGGGGCAAAGCTCGCATACCCCGATGAATCGATCGTCCAGACGAGGCCCTGCGTGTTGCCATTCGCAGAGATGACCGG
>Ga0070735_10004758_pt1 | contig 11366 bp, 8 predicted proteins | sample Coa_R1_FD_66443 | JGI IMG/M metagenome (GOLD analysis project Ga0070735, IMG submission 66443) | Surface soil microbial communities from Centralia Pennsylvania, which are recovering from an underground coalmine fire - Coalmine... | ecosystem: Environmental > Terrestrial > Soil > Unclassified ... | reverse complement strand
AGCATCCGCGTTTCGCTTGACTACGGTTAACGCCACCGCGATCTCGCTGACATGCCACGTCGTTGCATTGAACAGCGTAATCGTCAGCGTATCGCCCTCGATGGTTGCTGGCCCCTCCAGCTTGGGTAATTGGTCCGCCGGAAGGTCCATCTGCGAATACTGCGTGCTCGCGAGCAGCGATTTCACATTCCCCGTAAATGCCAGGCTGCACGTGACGTCGGGCGCCGAGAGCAGAAATCCCTTGCTCCCACCCGACATGATGTAGCGCAGCGTCGATCCAGAACCGGCCTGATTGTCTGCCTGATCCATTACCTGCGTCAGATTGTCATCGTCGATAACCGGTCGTACAGCTTGTGTCTGCGGCTGTGCCTGTTGCGCGTTCTTGCGGAGATTCCGCGCCACATCTCCCAACGGGATTTCATTCGGATCGTCCTGCGCCAGAACTGCAACAGGAAAGAGTGCGGCCGCAAGGGCAGCCAGCGCGATCAACAGACGAATTCCCCGGGCTCGATACATACAGACGGATGCGACCCTCTCGCGCACAAAAAGCTACGGAGAAGTCCTCAATCTCGATTGTATGGAGAGAAGCGGCAAACGCCGAGAGAGGCGGGAAACCTTAGTAACGGTACATAAGGTAAAGGAAATGGGCGCGCGTTAGACGAAATGGAAGCGCAACGGGTGCGCGCGCCCAAAGACTCGATGAACTCTTTACAAAAGTCCCTGCGAACGAAACCGGCTGACCGGGTCTGCCACGCCCAACGCTTGCCGTTTGAAAATCCAACGGGCCACCGCAAAGCCAATCGCCGCGTAGCATAGGTGCATGATTCGCATAAAACACCTCCCCCATCCGGCTCGTTCACCTTCAGGGGAGGATTACGTCATACCCTATCGGCACAATACCAACGGACATTAGAACGAACAAGGCACAACCGTGCCATCATCGTGGCACGGAAGTAATAGAAGTAACCACGGCCGCCAACACTGTGCAGATTTCTTCAGTGTGCCGCCACCGGCTCGTCCACGGCTCCTCCCGCTGGAGGCACGACGACCGTCGATAAGCTGCCCTCCGCCGTAAGCTTCTGGAATGCCGCCAGATCCCGCTTTTGCAGATCTTCCCAGCGCGAGAGCAACTCCCCGCTCTGCCGCTTCAGCTTGCCAAATTCTCGGCATTCCGCCTCGGTCGGGGCAGAATCAGCCGTGCCCACATCCATCGCGAGATACGCCAGTTTCCCATCTAGTTGCGGTGGATATGCCAGCGAGTCCTCATTCGCATCAATGTCCAGGTTGATCAGCTCTTCGCGGACGGCTACGAGTTTCTTCTCCAGGTCGTCGGCCGCGGTCACGATGTTCTTGGCATTTGCATTCGCCGGCAGTCTTCGTTTAAGCCCCGCTAATTGCGACCGCACATCCTGGATCTGGTTGACCGTGTCGTAGACGCGGCTGAGTTCGTCGCGCGTCTCCAGCAGCAATTTCAGCTGCGCTTCAAGATCCGCCTGACTTACTTTGACGCGCGGATCGAGTTTCAGATCGAATCCCGCCGTTTGCGTTTCGCCGCCAACCGTCAGCCGCACCTGATAATGCCCCGGTACCGCAACCGGCCCGCGCGCGCCGGCTCCGTATTCCCACAAATAATATCCGGGGACGTGCCGCGCTTCTTCGTACCGCAAATTCCACACAAAACGGTTCAAGCCCGCTTCCGGCTTCAACTGCTTCTCCGGTTTCTTGTCGTCGGGCAGGAGGGGCTCTTCCAGCGTGTTGAATTCCGCGCTCGAGTATTTGCGGATCACTTTCCCGGATGCATCCAGGATTTCAATCTTCGCTTCGGCGTCATTCTTGGGAGCATCTTTCAGGTAGTAATAGATCACCGCCCCCGCTGGAGGGTTTTGCCCCGCCCTCTTCGACGGATGCTCGCGCTCGCCTCCAGCGCCGGCCTGAATCCGGTACGCCGTCGCAGGTGTGTACAGGAAGGTATCTTTTCTGGCGATCTCATCGCTGTACTGCCGCAGCGGGCTCAAATCGTCGAGAATCCAGAACGCGCGCCCGTGAGTTGCCACGACCAGGTCGTCATTCTTGATCTCGAGATCGTGTACCGGCGTAGTGGGCAAGTTGAGCCGCAACGTGCGCCAGTTCGCCCCGTCGTCAAAAGAGACGTAAATGCCCGTTTCCGTTCCGGCATAGAGCAATCCTTTACGTTTCGGATCTTCCCGCACCACGCGCACAAATGTATTGTCGGGAATTCCCTTCCCCAGCTTCGTCCAGGTTTTCCCGTAGTCGCTGGTCTTGTAAATGTACGGATGCAAGTCGTCGAACTGATGCCGGTCCACCGCAACATAAGCCGTCGCTGGATCAAACGGCGATGGATCGATCTGGCTGATGCGGCTCCACTCCGGCATATCCTTCGGAGTAATGTTCGCCCAATTCTTGCCCTCATCTTTGGTCAGCTGGATCAGGCCATCGTCGGTGCCGACCCACAGCAATCCCTTCGTGATCGGCGATTCAGCGAGGGCAAAAATCGTGTCGTAGTATTCCGTCCCGGAATCGTCGAGCGTGATGGCGCCGCCGGAAACGATCTGCTTGCTCTTGTCGTTGCGTGTCAGATCCGGGCTGATCGCCTGCCAGTGCACGCCGCCATCAGTCGTCTTAAACAGAACTTCTCCGCCGTGATACAGCGTGTTCGGATCGTGCGGAGAAATCAGCACCGGCGCCGTCCACTGGAAGCGATGCTCCAGGTTCGCTGCGCCATATGCGTCGGAAAGCACCGGCTGTTCGGTGATCGATTTAATCTGGCCCGTGTGCCGGTCGTAACGCGTGATCAGCCCCTGATAATCGCCTGCGTAAACAATGTCCGGGTCCGGCGGATACGGCGCAATATAGCCGGCCTCGCCGCCACCCACGTCGTACCAGTCGCTGCGGCTGATCGACCCATCGTCACTGCGGCTCGCGATCGCCACCGTCCCGCTATCCTGCTGCGATCCGTAAACGCGGAATGGCGTCTCATTGTCGGTGATCACGTGATAGAACTGCGCCGTCGGCTGGTTGTCCTGGGTCGACCAGCTTTCTCCCCCGTCGAGCGTTACCGTCACGCCCCCGTCATTCGAGGCGATCATGCGGCGCGTATCTTTCGGATCGATCCAAAGCCCGTGATTGTCGCCGTGCGGCACATGAACCTTATCGAACAGATGTCCGCCGTCGGTGGATTTGTAGGCCTCCACGTTCATGATGTAGAGCACGTTCTCGTCCTGCGGGTCGGCGATCACGTGCATGTAATACCAGGGCCGCTGCCAGAGCGAGTGGCTCGCGTTCACCAGTCGCCAGTTCTCGCCGCCGTCATCGGACCGATACAAGCCGCCATCGGGATTGTGCGCCTCGATCAGCGCGTAGACGCGCTCAGAATTGGACGCAACCGCGACGCCAATCCTGCCGTATGGCCCTTTCGGCAACCCGTGCTCCTCAATCCGCTTCCAGGTTGTGCCCCCGTCGTTTGAGCGATAGAGTCCGCTCCCTGGGCCTCCGTCGTCGAGGCCCCATGAAGTGCGCCGCGTTTGCCACAGCGCGCCGAACAAGATATTCGGGTTGTGTGGATCGAACGTTACATCGACTCCGCCCGTGTTTTCGTCTTTGTAGAGAACCTTCTCCCAGGTCTTGCCGCCGTCCATCGTGCGGAAAATGCCACGCTCCGTGTTCGGTCCGTAGGGATGCCCGAGGGCCGCGACAAACGCAATATCAGGATTCGTCGGATTGATGATGACTTTTCCGATTGCCCGCGAATCTTTGAGTCCGACATTCTTCCACGTCTTTCCGCCGTCCAGCGTTTTATAAACGCCATCGCCGTGAGAAATGTTGCCGCGAATGCACGCCTCACCGGTCCCAACATAAACAACGTTGGGATTCGAATTAGCGACGGCAATGCTGCCGATCGATGATGTGCCTTCTTTGTCAAACACCGGCGACCAAGTCATCGCGCCATCAGTCGATTTCCACACTCCTCCGCCCGTCGCGCCGAAATAATAGGTCGTGGGATCTCCCGGAACACCCGCCGCCGTCAACGATCTGCCGCCGCGAAATGGCCCGATCAGCCGGTACTTCATCCCCTTGAAAGCTTTCTCTTCCGGATTGGCGGATTCGCTCTTCTCCGCATCGGCTGCCTTCTCTGCTGCAGCGGCATCCGTCGACGGAGTCGATTGCGTGCGCTTCACCGCCTTCGACTGCCGCTCAGGTTTGGCCTGAGCGTTGGCGGAAGTAGTGACGCTGAAGAAGGAAACTGCGAGCATCAAAAGGAAAAGCGAACAGACGCAGAGTGACGCACTCTTGTGAAAGCTATCTAGGCCCATTTTTTCTGGTTCTCCCGGAGGATCTGGACAATTCATCTATGGTAATCCGTGAAGGCATGGCAGGAAAGTGGCACGCCTAAAATGCGACTGGGAGTCATGGCTCGTCGGCCTGACTCCCAACCTCCAGCCTCTAGTCCCTCACTTCTTTGATTCGAGGATTTTCCTCGCTGCGGCGAGCTCTTTCCGTTTAGCCTCGTCGACTTTCGGATACGAAAGCTTCAGCGACTCCAGCGTGTCGACGAGCACCGTCGAAATCACGAGGCGCGAAAACCACTTGTTGTCCGCGGGAACGACGTACCAGGGCCCGTGTTCGGTGGACGTGTTGCGGATCATGTCTTCGTACGCTTCCTGATACTCATCCCAATATTTGCGCTCGTGAATGTCGCTGGCTGAAAATTTCCAGTTCTTCTCCGGTTCATCGAGTCTCGCCAGGAACCGCTTTTTCTGCTCTTTCTTCGACAGATTCAAAAAGAACTTCCGGATGACCATTCCGCTACGCGCCATATGCCGTTCGAAGCAGCGTATGTCTTCGAAACGCTTATCCCAGATGTCTTTGCCCACTAACGAAGGCGGCGTTTTCTGGCCCTTTAAAATCTCAGGATGCACACGTACCACCAGCACTTCTTCGTAATAGGACCGGTTAAAGATTCCGATATGCCCACGCTCGGGGAGTGCCACGGTCGTCCGCCATAGAAAATCGTGCTGAAGTTCGGTTTCCGTTGGCGCTTTGAACGAATGCACCTGGCAGCCCTGCGGATTGACGCCTGACATCACATGCTTGACGGCTCCATCTTTGCCCGCCGCGTCCATGGCCTGAAAAATCAGCAGCACCGACCAGTTGTCCTGCGCGTAAAGCATGTCCTGCAGTTCGGCGGTGCGCGCGATCCCTTGCGCGAGTGCGTCCTCCGCGTGCTCCTTCGACTTCCAGTGTCCCGTAAAGGCCGGATCGAAATCTTTCAGCCGAAAGTGCTTGCCACTGTCAACCCTGAATGTGTCCGCCAGCTTGCGAGTCTTCATTCTTTTTCAACTCCTCAGGCCCGATCGGCGCGCTCACTTAGCTGAGCGCCGGGCGCGCCGCCGCTGAGGCGGCCTGATTCCCTTCTCCGGCACTTCTCTTTCGATCTTATCCGAGAGATGATGCAATGGCCGATCTCCGGCTGAAGAAAGTTGCCGTCCCGCGATCTTGGCTGTCAAACCTTGGCCCGTGTACGCCGCCTCGTTAAAGGTTGTGCCCGAACTCGCCTGCGCAACTGCGAATACCCCGTGCGGTACGCCGTTCGTGAACGCCGTCGCGATGTAGTCGCCTACCATCAATCCATTCTGGGATGTCGGCAACCATCCAAGCAGCATTGCTCCTGTCAGGGCGGTTGGCGTATTCCACGTCGATCCGCCATTGCCGGACGAGATGTATCCCACAAATAGTTGGCAGGTCGCCACCGTGCAGTTGCTTTCAGAGTAGTAATAGTAATGAAGGCCAACGTGCGCCGATGAACCGGAAGTCGCAGGATCGATCCCGATTCCCGGAATGAAATGATCCACCGTGCTCGACGTATCGTCGATCGGGATGCGATTCACCGCACTCCACGTCACACCATCCGTCGACGTGCTGTAGACAAGGTCGTTCGTCGAGCATTGCGGGCGGAAGCGGCAGTCCTCCCACACCACCCAAACGGTCCCCGATCCATCCACGGCTGCCGACGGCAAAGGCCCGCTGCGGATTCCTCCAGCATCGGCGTGATATTGAATTATCGAGATGGTCGCTGGGGCACTCCAGCTCGCGCCTCCGTTAGTCGAACTGAACGACGACATAGCGTTCGTCTCGATCGGCACGATCACCGTTCCGTTGGGCTGTACGAGTGGCTGCCCGCCAATTCCGTAGGAAATAAAGGCCGTAGCCAACGGACTTCCCCACGTCAGCCCTCCGTCCGTCGACGTGCTCATCAGGATCTCATCCCTATTGTTTGGGTCATCCCACTCCAGATAACAGTTGCCGTAGAACGGACTCGACGGCCAACTGTCGCACACGATCCAATTCTTGTCCGAGCTTTGCGCAGTGGGATCGGCGCTCACGGGATTCTGCCACGTGAATCCTCCGTCCGTAGACCGGCTGACGGCGACGGCTGGAACCTGCACCGTCGCCGAAAGGGGCAACGACGCAATCATCCAGACGCCATGCTTCGCGTCATACGCCACCACAGGATCGCTCGCAGCGTCGTACGGACCGCTTCCCTCTCCCTTCGTCAGGCCGGGCAAAAATCCATGGCTCCAGGTCGTGCCGCCATCGGTCGAAGTCGCCCAACCGATGTCGGTCGCTCCCCCCGGCGAGATCCGGCCAGTCTGAAACGTCGCCACGAGCGTCGATCCGTTCGACAGCATGTGCGGTTCGACCTCCGTGGCATGCTGTCCTGGGCCGATCGAGTACGGATCGGAGCTGATCTGCGTCAGGTTCGATCCCACGGGATTCCCCGGCGGAGGCGGCGGGGTCGACGTAAATGACGAGGAAGACGGCGATCCCGAGCATGTCGTCCACACCAGAGTAAGCAGAGTCACAAGAAAGGCAGCGGCAAACTTCCAGTGATTCGTTGACATGTTTTTGGGATCACGGTCGCATCGAGGCTGATTGGGACGCTCGGTTCTTGCTCCCATGGTTCGTGCTTCAAACGCCCCCTTATGGCGAAGGCAGGCTGACCCATCGTCAGCAACCGGAGCCGCTTTTCAAGCGCAGCCCGGGATCTCCCGCTGCTTCACCGCAACAACCACACAAATCCGGTGCTTACTGCGCGTCGCTCAGCTTCTGGCGCCCCGCGTCTGAACCCTGCGCCTGAACCACGGTGATCGGAGCCTGTAAGGTAAAGTTCAATACGGTTTCCGACGGAAGTTTAATCTGCTGAGACTTCGACGCCGCCTGCGCTCCCGCGCCAACGCCGGCGCCCGCCGCCGATCCAATCGCCGCTCCTTTGCCGCCGCCTGCGATTGCGCCAATGATGCCGCCGATGATCGCGCCGCCGCCTACCTTCTCGGCCGTGTTCTTGCCGCGCGACTTCCCTTCCTTGCGGTACTGATCCGTCTGCAGCCCGTATGTCTTCCCTCCCGCCCTCAGGCTATCGAGTTGCAGCACCACCACTGACTGCCCCGCAAATTTGCCCGCGCTCTTCACATCAACCACGTGACCAGTGACTTCCACCCCGGCCGGAACCGCCTGCTCTCCATCCGAAGTCAGCGGCGCATTCAAGGTCGCGTGAAATGTATCGTTCACCTGGTTCTTTTCGCTGTCGATCGGATCGATCAGCCGCACGCTCAACTGCGTCCCCTGATCGATGATGAATTGCCGCGGTGGAGGCGGCGGGGGAGGCACCGGCGTCGCATTATCAGCCGGAGTCGGCGCTGGCGCTGGCGCGGAATTCGCCGGCGGATTATTCGCTGCCATCTGATCATTCGAAGTCTGCTGATCATTCGATGCCTGCTGATCCTCGGATTGCTGTCCCCGCTTGTGAGCCGGCTTCGTCCGCTCATGACGCGGCTTCTCCGGCTTCGGACTCGTCTCTGCCTTCGAATCCATCCCGGGATCAGGCTTCGCCTCAGGAGCAGTACTGGCAGCCTCCTGCGCCGCGGGCTGTGGTGCGGACGCCGCTGCGGCGGACGCATCCCCAATCTGCAGATTATTGATTACCGTCTTGACGCCGGGCTCCGATGCCGCCTGCTTGGCAGCCGCGTCCCGCTGGGCGTCGTTGTCGACGGTCCCCGACAAAGTCACCACTCCGTTATTCGCTTGCACGGTCAACTGCTTCGTCGACAATCCGGAATCCTGGCTGAACTTGCTCTGGATATCGCTCGACATCTTGGCGTCATCCAGTTTCTTCGCGCAGCCCACGCCTACGAGTAGAATCGCCGCAAGAATGAAGGAATACACAACTGCGTATGTTTTTTTCATAACTCCACTCCTGGATACTGGAACCAAAGGGTGAGGCAACACCCCTCTCGGTTAAGTTTAGATGCTTCGGGTGATTCCTGCAGATGTAAATCAATGAGGCACGCAGGTGCAGCCACCTCGGCTTTCCCCTGGAAGGCAAAGCCGAGCAAACGCGCACCATCGCGCAAATCCCTCGATGGGTAATATGTTTGGGAAAATTCGACTTAATGGATGAACTTGTAGTCGACGATGGAAGCCGCCAGCGCTGCCGTGGACTGCTCCTCCTTGGATTCGCCCCTGGCTCGCATCACTCGCCCCTGGCACACGACGTTGCTGTTCTTCTGCCCTGAGATTTCTTCCGGCATCTCGAACACCATCTCCACCAGCGCATTCACCGGCAAAGGCTGCGGACCACTGAACAGCACTCCGCTCTGGCTGATGTTTTCAATGATGCCCTCATACCATGTGCTGGTCTTGTTCACGCGGTAGCGCAGCGGAATGTCGAGCTTCAAACGCCTTGCACGTGGCACCCATGACGGACGCTTCTCCCGCGCATGGCTGCGCCGGATGCCCGTCTCTGCCTTCCGCTCCACGCGCTCCGTTCGGCGCATGGTCGTCCAGTCATATTTGTATTCCGCGGCGCATAGCAGGCATACCTGGTAGTAGTCGCCATCCGCGCCTCGGCGTGGCCAGGAGAACTCGTGGGAGCAGCGCCCAAGCATAAGCACATCCATGAATTTCTGCGGCATTGTTTACGATTCCCGGTCGAACTTAGGACGCACCTCATCATCGCGCGAAGGTCCCCATTTGAATAGGTTACTTTCGTGCATCCTTTTTTAGCCCAAGCCAATAAATGACCTGAATGGAGTCACTTACCGATCTTAGGGGGAATGCGTTGCCATAGCAGCGGTTCGTAATGCCGGCGCTTGCCGAGCCCACCCCGATTCGCAGTCAATGCCCCTGTTTTTCCGTCAGTTCCTGTTTCGCTTTCTCGTGATCAGGAACCGAACGATTCGTCTGTCCCTGCATCGTCGGCATCGCAAATCACAACGCGCCCGCAACAGCACTGGCAAAGAGAAGCCGCACTCTCATCTTTCCCCCGCTTTTCGGCGATATTCGTTCACAGTGTATGATCCACGAAATGTCCACGGACCATCCACTCTCCGCCTTCATCCTTGCCGGCGGACAGAGCACACGCATGGGCACCGACAAGGCCTTCGTCGCCCTCAACGGACGCACCCTGCTCCAACGCGTTCTCTCCACCGCCCGCTCCGTCACTCCCAACGTCTGCATCATCGGAGATCCGGCGAGATTCTCGCCGTTCGCTCCCACCGTGGCCGACATCTTCCGCGGTTGCGGACCACTCGCCGGAATCCACGCCGCCCTCCATTCCTCGCACTCTGATCTGAATTTGATCCTCGCCGTCGACCTTCCCTTCGTTCCTCCGGCGCTGCTCCAATTCCTCAGAACGCAAGCCGAAGCGTCCCCGGTCGCGAACGCCATCGTCCCCCTCACTTCCCACGGGTGGCAGCCTCTCTGCGCAATCTACCGCCGCTCTTTCGCGGATCTCGCCGGCGAAGCCCTGCGCTCCGGGCGTTTCAAAATCGACGCGCTCTTTCCCGCCGCCGAAGTCCGCGCCATCAATGAAGATGAACTTCAATCCGCCGGATTCTCGCCGCAACTCTTCCGCAACCTCAACACTCCGCAGGATCTCGCCGCGAGCGAGTGATGGGCTAAGGCTCGCAATCGTTCCAGCCGCATCACGCTTCTTGTACGATTCCATCATGCCGCTCAAGGGAGACAGCGACAAAGAGCAAAGCGCCTACGAGGAACTGGCGGCCTGGACTTTAGGCCTCGGCGATGCTGCATTCCTTCATCAACACGTCGTCGACGCCTGGGCTGCCCAGCACGCGACCGCAAAATCCAAGCCGATCAACATTGCCTTCGCGCTGCTCGGCCTGTATCTGCACCTCGAACACGGATTCTCTGGACGCGAGGTGCAGCTTGCTCACATCCGGCTCGCCCAGCCGCATGGCCGCGGGCCAGGCCGCAAAGCTTGGCCGCGTTTCCCTATCCCGAAAGGGAGAGCGAATCTCACCGTGCAAGATGTAGTCACCGCGCCTGCGAGCGAGCGCCCGCGAGCCATCGATCGCGCTGAGTAGGCTTTTCGTGCGCCAAGCCTCGTAAGTTGCTGGCCGCAACAATCACCAGGACATAAATGTTTCGTCTGCTGCAAACGTCCACTCTGTCGATCGCGATCGGACCATTGCATTCCACGCATCAGAGGGTATCGGGGAAGTAGAGATATCCCTCTGTTGCGTGTTTCGTTTACCGCGCGGGATTTTAAACTTTAAAATGAACGATAACTTACTTCTAACTAATAACTAAAGGGTTATACCGAATTGCAAGCCGAGCCGGGAAACCGCAACATCAACCCCTTGCCCAGGTCACCACAGTTCCCAGCAATCAAAATTTGATAAGGTGAAGAAGCGCGCTCTAATGCGAGATTGCGCTGCTAATGCCCGACGATCAAAATCCGGCTCCCTACATCGAGTTCCGCGATGTCTCCAAAGCTTTCGGAGACAATGTCGTGCTCGATCACGTCAACTTCAACGTTTTGCCGGCAGAGACCGTCTGCATTCTTGGACGCAGCGGCGTCGGCAAATCCGTCTCCCTGCACCACATTATGGGATTCCTGAAGCCCGACTCCGGACGCGTGATCGTTGCCGGTGAGGACATTACCGACTACCGCGAAGAGCAACTCGAACTCATCCGCAAGAAAGTCACCATGGTCTTTCAGAACGGGGCCCTGTTCGATTCGCTTACTGTCGGCGAAAACGTCGCCTTCCCTCTCCGCGAAACGCAGGAGCTCAGCGAAGAACAGATTTTCCAGATTGTCGACGGTTTGCTGGAAATGGTCGGCGTGCAGGAAATGCGGGATCTGCTTCCGTCCGGTCTGTCGACCGGAATGAAGCGCTCCGTTGCCATAGCACGCGCTCTCGCCGCGCGCCCCGAATGCGTCCTCTACGACGAGCCCACCACGATGGTCGACCCCCTGATGGCGCAGCTGCTCGGCGACCTGATCAAGAAGCTGAAATTTCAGCTCAAGCTGACCAGCGTGGTGG
>Ga0070735_10004757_pt1 | contig 11366 bp, 9 predicted proteins | sample Coa_R1_FD_66443 | JGI IMG/M metagenome (GOLD analysis project Ga0070735, IMG submission 66443) | Surface soil microbial communities from Centralia Pennsylvania, which are recovering from an underground coalmine fire - Coalmine... | ecosystem: Environmental > Terrestrial > Soil > Unclassified ... | reverse complement strand
GCCACCTGCATCTCGAGCGTTCGCGCATTCACGATCTCACCGAGAGAGGTATTCGTGGCGAGCGGCAACAAATAGCGGGTGATGTCGAATGCCCGTGCCTTCAGCGTCCGCTCATACTGCTCCTGCTTCATGTCCCCAGGCTTCGGCGTGATGCTGATCAAATGCTGCGTCATGTGCGCTGAAAGCGCTTCGTATTCGGCGAACAGAAAGTCGAGCGTCTCGCGATAAAGTTTCCGCACTTCATTGTCAGTTCCGAAATCGGGCGTGTAATAGCCGCTTTTCTTGAAATCCTGGTAGCGCGTGGAGCGTTCCTGGCCATCCCAGCGTTGTTCATCCGCCAATTCAATTGCTGCAAGAATGGACAGTCTTTCGATTGCCAGTGCAATGTGCGCCAGATCGGCAATCGAGCGATGGCCATACTGAAAATAGAAAGTATTAAGGAATTTCTCGGCTTTCTGCGAATTGATCTCGCGGAGCGATTCCTTCATCGACAGCGCCGAACGGGAATATTTCGCCATGGCGTAAGCCTGAATTTCGGGCTCGACGCCATAGACGGCGAAGACGTCGGTAGAAGGTTCGGCGGATGCGGCGCTATTATTCTCGCCAACGCTCATCGCAGATGGATGCGCATCGACATTTGAATTCTCCATCGTAGCCCGCTGCGTGGATCGATGCCCGGGCGAGGTTATCGAAACGATATTGGCGGTTTTCTTTTCGGAAGACTCGGGCATAACGCTCACATCATTCGTCAGAGGTTGTGACATGGGAGTGTTGGCATGGTAATTCTGCGAATGAGCGGAGCGCAATCGTTATTAAATGAAAACACGGGCAACGGGTATAATTCAGCGTTCTGAAGTGCAGAATGATCGTGGGTGGAAAGGATTGCATGTCGCTTTCAGAGCGTGTGGCGTTTGTTACAGGAGCATCCCAGGGTATTGGCCGCGCCTGCGCCCTCAGACTCGCCAAAGCCGGCGCCGCAGTCGCCGTAGCCGCGCGCAATTATGAGAAGCTGAATGAAGTGGTCAATGAGGTCACTGCAAATGGCGGCCGGGCCTCATCTTTTCCTCTCGATGTGACCGACGAAGAGCAGGTCAAGTCCACCATCAAAGCCGCCATCACTGAATTCGGCAAAATCGATATTCTGGTCAACAATGCAGGCATCACCCGCGACCAACTCATCCTGCGCATGAAGCGGGCCGACTGGGACGCCGTCCTGCAGACAAATCTCACCTCCGCATATCTCTGCACGCAGCAAGTTACCAGTTCCATGCTCAAGCAGCGCTGGGGGCGAATCATCAACATCACGAGCGTTTTCGGACAAATGGGACAAGCAGGCCAGGCGAATTATGCGGCCTCGAAAGCCGGTCTGATCGGCCTGACAATGGCCATTGCCCGCGAACTCGGATCGCGCAACATAACTTGCAACGCCGTTGCCCCGGGCTTCATCGAAACCGCCATGACAGAAGTGCTTGGCGAAGAGTTCAAACAAGGTGCAGCCAAACAGATTCCTCTCGGCCGCGTCGGTACCGTAGATGATGTCGCGAACGCCGTCGCTTTTCTTGCATCCGACGAAGCGGCATACATTACCGGCCACGTGCTGAACGTGAACGGCGGAATGTTGATGGGCTGAGGGGATTAACTGCAAAGAAAATCTGTGACGGTCGATTCCAATTCCTCTGCGCGCTGTGCCTCTTCGGCAATTAAATTTCTTCAGGCTGAATCATCCGCACAAATTACGCAGGCCCGCGAACTCTTTCTCGAGTACGCAAAGTCGCTCGGCTTCAGTCTCTGTTTTCAGAACTTCGATAGCGAACTCGCCGCGCTTCCTGGCGATTACGCGCCTCCGCGAGGCCGGTTGCTCCTCGCGGAAGTTGAAGGCGAACCGGTAGGCTGCGTTGCGCTGCATCCGTTGCAATCCGAAATTTGCGAGATGAAGCGTCTCTATTTGCGCCCGCGATTCCGCGGCAAAGGCCTGGGACGCATTCTGGCTGAGCGCATCATCGCCGAGGCTCGCGAGATGGGTTACAAGCACATGCGCCTTGACACCGTTGAGCCGGTGATGAAAGATGCGGTCGCCATGTATCGCCGGTTGGGGTTTCGCGAGATTGCTCCTTATTGCACCAATCCTGTGGCAGGCGCAATGTACATGGAATTGGAACTCTAAGCGTGACTGGGAGGGCTGAAGTGATTAAGAAATTACTTCCTCTGCTTGTGGGCGGTTTGCTCATTTCCACTAGCTTCGCCGCAGACGGCAAATCCGTTTCTTACAAAAGCGGGGACGAAACTGTTCAGGCCGTGCTTTACACGCCGCACGGCAAAGGGCCGTTTCCCGGCATTATCGTGATCCATGAATGGTGGGGGTTGAACGACTGGGTAAAGGAGCAAGCCTCAAAGCTGGCCGACCAGGGCTATGAAGCGCTGGCCATCGATTTATACCGCGGCAGGATCGCGACCACGCCGGATCAGGCTCACGAAATCATGCGCGGAGTTCCCGAAGATCGCGCCAAGCGCGATCTCGACGCGGCTTTTCAATATCTCTCGTCGCAGTCAGACGTCAAGAAAGATCGCATCGGCGCTATCGGCTGGTGCATGGGTGGCGGCTATTCTCTCGACGTTGCCTTGCAGGAGCCCACGCTCGCCGCCGACGTAATTAACTACGGCCATTTAGCGACCGATCCGGAAGCAATTGCAAAAATCCACGCGCCGATTCTCGGATTATTCGGCGGCCAGGATCGCGGCATTACGCCCGACGATGTCCACAAATTCGAAACTTCAATGAAGAAGGCGGATAAAAAAATCGAAGTAAAAATTTACGACGATGCCGGACACGCCTTTGAAAATCCCAACAACAAGGATGGCTACCGCGCCGCAGACGCCGCCGACGCCTGGAGTCGCACAGTTACATTCCTTGCCGACAACTTGAAAAAGTAAATTTGCGCTGCCGCAATCTAAAAAAATAACTTGGATGGCCGCACGCGGCCGTTGCTTGTACAGCGTGCAACGATCCTCGGTCATTCGTTGTCAACCCCTGATTTCCAAGGACTTCCATATGGCACGAATTTCCCCTTGCCAGAAAATCCCGATCTGGTTACTATGTCGCATCTGCAATGCTCCCCCAGATCAACATCGGCGAGACCATAAGAAACTACCGGCTGCAAAAAGGGATGTCTCAGGGAGACATCGAAAAGCGTACCGGATTGCTCCGCTGCTATCTTTCCCGCGTAGAAAATGGGCACACGATCCCTTCGCTCGACACGCTTTCCAAGATTGCCGGAGCCATGGAGATTGCACTCTCGCAATTTTTCTCCGATTCCGGCCATAGCAACGGCTCTAAAGGACTGCCGCAGCTCTCCGACGATGAGGTGCGGTTCCTAAGCCAGGTCCGCCGCTACGCCGTCAATCTGAACGAAAGCGACCGCAAGCTTGTCCTCGCCATGGTCAAGAAAATGGCGGCGAATTCGAAGTAGCTCTCAGCTCCCAGACACCCAAACGTCTTGTCATTCCTGGAAAGCGACGAGGAATCCGCCCCTCCCAACCACGCCTGCGCTGCCAATAGCTCCCGACTCTCAATGAGAAGCCGATAGCTGAGAGCTTACTTTCGTACCATGACCTCTGGTGACCGCCGGGTACCTCGCCCGCGCCCTCTCTTCTCACTACACTGTTGAGCAGAAGAGGGACGCGTGACCACAGACGAAGAATTGGGCGTGCTCGAAACTCAGTTGCGCCGCCTGAAGATCGAGTACGAGGTTTACTTCAGCAATCCCACCAAGCGGCCTCCCACCGATGTCGAGTGGAAGGTGCTGTCCCTCCTGCGCAAGTTCTCCGATGGCGGCCGCATGAGCTTTTCCCAACGTTACCGCTACAACGAAATGGCGCAGCGCTACGCCGTCTACAGCGACCTCTGGCGCAAAAAGTCCCGCATTCGCGAAGAGGGCTACCGCCGCCCCCAGGACGCGCTCCTATCGGTGCAGGGCGTCCGCGGCGAAGAGGAACACAAGCCGCAGCACAAGGTATATGGCGTAAGCAAGGCGGCCGCCGCGGTCGCAGCCGGCGCGGCTCCGCAGCCCTTCACCATGAACGAAAATGAAGCCGGCCGCGAGCAACTGGAGCGCCTCTATAACACACTGGTCGCGGCTAAGAAGGAGGCCGGAGAGAATGTTTCCGGCACTTTGGATTCGTTCGCCACCTTCGTGCAAAAAAAGAGCGAGCAAATTCGCAAGCAATACAATTGCCAGGACGTGGAATTCTCCGTTGAGGTCGCGAACGGCCAGGTTAAGTTGAAGGCTAAAGCCAAGGCATAAGGACCTTTCGCCAGTACCCGCCCGAATTCCTCTGTGACCCTCTCTGCCACCGTATTCGGTTTTCTTGTCTCGGCTGCAGTCAAACTCGCGGGCCAAAACTTGCATCCACAAGATCACCGAAGATAACGTAGGTCAGCTTCCGCCCGATAGCAACTGCGATTGCTGATAGAATTTTCGGTCGCCATCTTCTCAAGCCGACCATGACCCACAGCAATCATAAAATCTCGCGCGCCATTCTCAGCGTCACCGACAAAACCGGCCTGGTCGATTTCGCCCGCCAGCTAGCCAGCTTCGGCATCGAAATCATCTCCACCGGAGGCACAGCCAAGCTCCTGCGCGAGGCGAACATCGCCGTTCAGGATATCTCCGAGTTCACTGGTTTTCCCGAAATGCTCGATGGCCGCGTGAAGACGCTGCACCCCAAAGTTCACGGCGGCATTCTCCATCGCCGCGATAATCCCGCGCACATGGCTGCCGTTGCCGAGCACAGCATTCAGCCGATCGATATGGTCGTCGTAAATCTCTACGCCTTCGAAAAAACCGCGGCGAAGCCGGGCGTGGCTTTCGAAGAGCTGATCGAAAACATCGATATCGGCGGACCATCCATGATTCGCTCCGCAGCGAAGAATTTTAACGATGTCGCAGTTGTGACCTCACCCTCCGACTATCCGGCAATCGCTGAGGAGCTGACCCGCAACACCGGCACGCTTTCGCTGGAAACAAAATGGAAGCTCGCGCAAAAGGCCTTTGCCACGACGGCCGCATATGACACCGCGATCGCATCTACGCTCGAGCGCATCCCGTCCGCCGAAACATTTCAGGGGGTCGCCGATCAATCTTTCCCTCAAACCCTGCGCCTCGCATTTACCAAGACTCTCGATCTTCGTTACGGTGAAAATCCTCACCAGAAAGCCGCGATGTATTCCGACGGATCCGGCTTGGGAGTAGCCAACGCGCTCCAGATTCAGGGCAAGGAGCTTTCCTACAACAATATTGTTGACCTGCAGGCCGCCTGGGATTTGGCACAGGAATTCGACGAACCGGTGTGCGCGATTATCAAGCACACCAATCCATGCGGCACCGCAACTGGTAAGACGATGGCTGAAGCCTATAAACGAGCGCTCGAGTGCGATCCGGTCTCGGCATTCGGTGGTGTAATCGGCATGAATCGAGCAATAGATCTTGAGGCCGCTGAGGAGATGCACAAGCTGTTTCTCGAAGTCATTGCGGCTCCCGCGTTCGACGAAGCCGCCAAAGCTCGTTTCGCCACCAAGAGAAATCTCCGCCTGGTCGAAGTCCAAAACGCGCCGCAGAAGTGGGTCTTAAAAAATATCTCGGGAGGGATTCTCCTGCAGGATATGGACTCTCGTCCTCTGCACGATGCAGATTTGAAGGTAGTCACCAAGCGTCCGCCTACGCGCGAAGAAACGCGTGCGCTTCTGTTTGCATGGAAGGTGTGCAAGCACGTGAAATCGAACGCCATCGTCTATGCGCGCGATGGCCAGACTGTGGGCGTGGGGGCGGGACAGATGAGCCGGGTCGACTCCGCGAAGATCGGGGCGATGAAAGCCCAACTGCCGCTGAAGGGAACCGTTGCAGCGTCCGACGCATTCTTTCCGTTTCCCGATGGAGTGGAGGAAATCGCCAATGCCGGCGCGACTGCCATTATCCAGCCTGGGGGCTCGCAGCGAGACCCCGAAGTCATCGCCGCGGCCGACCGTCTGGGACTGGCGATGCTGTTCACCGGCGTGCGCCACTTCCGCCACTAAGTATTTGCTGACCGCCGCAGTGAGACTTTTCCTTCTGCAACCTAAAGCGGCGCTAATTGTCGCGTTTTTTCTACCGCGTTCACGAGGCGTTCGCAGGGCGTAGGCTCATCTCGTTCATTCAAATTCACGGATTCACCCGTCACTTATTAAGTCGGGTGTTTTTAGCCTTGACCTTGGCCGTCGCGTTGGAGTACTGCTTCACTAATTGCAGTTAATTCTGTGGAGGTTTTATGAAGAAGCAACTCAGTATCAGGAAAGTCACACTCCGCAACCTCGATGAGTCGGAACTCACCATTCCAGCCGCTGCCGGAAAGCCGCCCGTAATCATTCCTACGGAAGCTCGCCAAACCTGCAACGGGTGCCCGACGGTGTACAGCTGTCCGCCAAGGTGCAGCTGACGCAAGGCAACCCCTAAAATAACTTAACCAGGAACCAGTTCCAGCACGCCACTTCGTCTCTCAATTCGTAATCAATCCGACGGCCCGTTTTTTCCTTTCTTCATTGAAGGCTTGGGTGCAAATGAGGAATCGCGCCTTTGCGACGTTTCGCGACAACACAGCCGTCCTGATGTGGCTTGCCTGAAACAGGTTGTGCAAAGGGCATTGGCGAATTCCCCGAAAGCGGCCGCGATTTGCTTTACCAAAGTTGACAAATCTCCAGAGTCCCTGTACTTCCGAGGCGAGGGAAGAGATATTCAGTCACACTGTTTTTCGCAATCCAGCGTCGAAGAGGATAGAATTAGAGCACCCCACCCTCGGCGGTCGAGCATCCAATGGATATGGTTTCCAACAACGCGCAAGTAAATTTTGGCGTCGTCAGGTCAGGCATGAATCGAATTCTTAGCGCAATTTTCTTAGCGGCTTTTCTCGCGGCGGTTGCCTTTGCACAGAACGGCCAATCGGTCCCGAGTCAGCCTAAGCCCGACCGGCCCAAAGCAGACCAGCCCAAGGCCAGCGACTCCAAAACGGCCCCGATCGCGACACACAAGGTCGATCACGCCGCTGCCTATTATCACTACACGCTGGCGCATCTTTACGAAGAACAGGTCACCGCATACGGCCGCAGCGAACTGGCGAATAAAGCGATGGAAGAGTACCGGTTGGCGATTGACGCCGACCCGTCGAGCGAGTTTCTCACCTCCGGCCTCGCGGAGCTTTATGTAAAGACCGGGCGCATCCGCGACGCCGTGCTGGAAGCGCAGGACATCATCAAGCGCGATCCTAACAATCTTGAAGCGCACAAATTGCTTGGCCGGATTTATCTCCGCTCTCTCGGCGATATGCCGAGCGGCGGCAGCGGCTCCGAGAATGTACTGAAGCTGGCCATCGAACAGTACGAAGAGATCGTGAAGATCGAGCCCAGCAATGTGGACGATCACCTTCTGCTCGGACGCCTGTATCGATTCGATAACGATGCTCAGAAGGCCGAGGCAGAACTCAAGACCGCAGTAAAGCTGGATCCAAGTTCCGAAGAGGCGATCACGACGCTCGCGATGTTGTATACCGACGAGGGCGATACTTCGCGAGCGCTACAGGTACTCAGTTCTGTTCCGGATGCCGGCCGTTCCGCCAAGCTGTACGCCGCTTTGGGAGCGACGTACGAGCAGCGAAAAGACTACAAGGGCGCGATTGACGCTTACCAGCACGCTATTGAGTTGGACCGGGATAATCTCGATGCAATCCGTGGATTGGCTGAGAATTACCTGAATGACGGCCAGATTGACAAGGCGCTCGATCAGTACAAAGTGATCGCCGATGCCAATCCAGAAGACGCACAAACTTACCTGCGCATGTCGGAGATCTACCGGCGGCAGGGAAAATATGATGAGGCGCTCGAGAGCCTGAAAAAAGCGCAAGCCATGGTGCCGGATGCCCTGGAAGTTCCATACAACATAGCCGTCGTATACGAAGCGCAGGGTCGCTACGATGACGCAGTCAAAATTCTGCAGGACCTGCTGAAGAAAACCGAGAAAGCCGACAACAGCTACTCGCAGGCAGATCGCAACAATCGCGGAATTTTCATCGAGCGCCTGGGCATGGTCTACCGCGACCAGGAAAACTATTCCGCCGCCGTGGAAGCTTTCCGCAAAATGATTCCGCTCGGCGACGACAATGCCAAGACTGGCTATCAAGATGTGATCGATACCTATCGTGAAGCCAAAGAGTGGCCGCTGGCGACTGCGGCCGCCAGGGAAGCATTGCAGAAGATGCCCGACGATCGCGAGCTTCGCATGGTGCTGGACGCACAACTCGCCGATACCGGCGATCCCGAAAAGCCTCTGGCTGATGTTCGCTCTTTACTTAATGGCAGGTCCGATGACCGAGATGTTTACGTGCGGTTGGCGATCATGTACACGCGCCTGAAGCGGTGGGATGATGCCGACAATGCTCTTAATAAGGCCGAACAGCTCTCAACAAAAGCTGAGGACAAAGAGTACGTGTTCTTTTTGCGCGGGGATCTGTACGAGCACCAGAAGAAGTACACGGAGGCCGAAGCGGAGTTTAAGAAAATTCTGGCCTCGAATCCGCAGAGTGCTGTGACTCTGAATTATCTGGGTTATATGAACGCCGATCGCGGGGTGGAGCTTGAGGAATCGTTGAATCAGATCAAACAGGCCGTCAGTCTCGATCCGACCAACGGAGCTTACCTCGATTCTTTGGGGTGGGCGTACTTCAAGCTCGGCAAATACGATCTGGCCGAGGACAATCTCAACAAGGCCTCCCTGCGTATGGCTTCCGACCCGACCGTGCAGGATCACCTTGGAGATCTTTTCCAGAAAACCGGACGCCTGAAGCAGGCTGCCGCCCATTGGGAGCGTGCGGTGGAAGAGTGGAACAAAACCGTGCCCGCAGAAGTTGACACCGATCTGCTCGTAGCCGCACAAAAGAAGCTGGACGCTGCGCGTGTGCGACTGGCCCGGGAAGATTCGCACAACCAGTAGGCCTCGCGCGAATGCTAGACTCTGCCTATGCTGGCTTCCTATGCCGTGCATGTGGAAGAGTCGCTTGGACGCCGTTTTCCAGAGCCGGTGCATCCTTACCGCAATGATTTCCAAAGGGATCGCGACCGGGTTATCCACTCGCGCGCATTCCGCCGTCTGGAAGCCAAGACACAGGTCTTCAGTCGCCGCTACTCTGATCACTTTCGAAATCGACTGACGCACTCTATTGAAGTGGCGCAGATTACACGAACCGTCGCGGCCGCACTGCGTCTGAACGTCGATTTGGCCGAGGCTCTCGCGTTAGTTCACGACCTTGGCCACCCTCCATTCGGCCACGCAGGCGAAAAGACTCTGGATGCGGCCATGCGCGCTCACGGTTTGTTCTTCGATCACAATCTGCATGCATTACGCATCGTGGAAGATTTCGAACAGCGATATGCCGCCTTCCGCGGACTGAATCTCACTTTCGAAGTGCGCGAAGGAATCATCAAACATTCTCGCGATTATGACGCAGCTACCCATCCAGAGCTTGCCGAATACCTCCTCAATCAGCGGCCTCCGCTCGAAGCTCAACTGATCGACTTGACCGATGAAATCGGTTACAGCACAGCTGACCTTGACGATGGCTATGAAGCGCATCTCGTGACTCTCGATCAAATCCGGCACGCCATACCGGTATTCGACTGTTTTTTTCGCGAAGTCGAGAAAATATATCCGGACGCTCCAAGGAAACTGAAATTCAACGAGGCTCTGAAACGCGTACTCGATCGGATGGTCGGCGATTTGATTGCCAATACAGAGAAGAGAATCGAGCACGCCGGAATTCGATGCCTCTCGGATGTGAGAGCGCATAAAGAGCGTCTCGCGGCATTCAGCCCCGAAGTGGAGGCCGAACGCAAAGGGCTGAAGGATTTCCTCTACGAAAATGTCTATTACAGTCCCTCGCTTGCCGAAGAGAAGAACGATGCAGAGCGCATCGTGAGCCAATTGTTTCGCTTCTGGGTCGAGAATCCATCCAGGCTGCCCCATCAGTACGAGCAGAAGGCCGGTGAAGAATCCCTGCCGCGAGTGGTGTGTGACTATATCGCGGGCATGACCGACCACTTCATCATTGAACAATATGATCGATACTGCAGTTCCGAAGGATATCTCCAGAGGAGTTAGCGATTCTTATTTCGCGCTCGCGACAGCGGCGACGACATCGAAGAGAACCCGCGGCCCCCGCCGGACTTCTTCCACCCGGATTCTTTCGTCGTTGCCATGCTCGGTGTTGCCTTCCTGTTCCGTCGCCGTGTACGGACAGAATCCATAGGCGTCGATGCCCAACGGCCGATAGCGCTGGTTCTCCGTATACCCGCTGGTGATGTGAGGAACCACAGGCGCTCCGGGAAAATATTTCGCCGAGACCTTGCGAATGGCTTCGTACAAGGCGGTATCGGTTGGGGAATAATTTGCCTGGCGAAATTCGGCGTTGATTGGCTCAATTGTTACGTTAGGGTCATTGACGATTCTACGAATCTGCGCCAGAAGGGCCTCGGGATCTCCTCCCGGCAAAATGCGGACGTCTAAATTCGCCCAGGCTTCGGGCGGAATGACGTTGGTTTGTTCGGAGCCGCCCATCATGGTTAAGGAAATCGTGTCGCGCAGCAAGAAGTTCAACGACTCATCTTTTTCCACATTCTGCTGAAATCTCTTATCCTCGACCACCTTGCGAATATTTCTATATTGACTCGCCTGCTCAGCGGGTACATATGGCGCCATTTCACTCAGGAATTCTTCCACCACCGGAAGAACTCTCAGCGGTGTTCGATAAGCCAGAATGCGGTCAAGCGCGTTCACCAGGCGATCTGGAGCGGAGTCCGGAATTGGGCGCGAGGCATGCCCCGCGCGTCCGTGAGCTACCACGTGCAACCAGAAAGTGGTCTTTTCCCCCACATCGACTCCGACGTACTTCACTTTGCCGTCGTCAAGAAGATTCTCTCCGCCTTCATTAATCAGAAATTCGGCATTCTCCAGCAAGTTTCGTTGATGGGAAATGAACCAGTCGGTGCCCGTTCCCTCTGCTTCCTCGTCAGCCACAGCGAGAAAAATCACATCGCGGTCGAGGGGAACTTTTTCGCGCTTCAGCATCACCATCACCACGAGTTGTGCCAGCCCTTCGTCCTTCATGTCCTGGGCTCCCCGCCCCCAAACCCAGCCATCCTTGATTTCGCCGCTAAAGGGAGGGACTTTCCAATCGGCGGCATCGCTGGTGACCACATCCATGTGGTTTAGAAGAATGATCGGCCGCCGTGCCGGTTCGACGGTGTGGGGTACGCGCGCCCAGAGGTCGCCGCGTCCGGGAGAGTATTCGAA
>Ga0070735_10004756_pt1 | contig 11367 bp, 10 predicted proteins | sample Coa_R1_FD_66443 | JGI IMG/M metagenome (GOLD analysis project Ga0070735, IMG submission 66443) | Surface soil microbial communities from Centralia Pennsylvania, which are recovering from an underground coalmine fire - Coalmine... | ecosystem: Environmental > Terrestrial > Soil > Unclassified ... | reverse complement strand
TGGCCCACCAGACCATTTCGACCTTGAATCTTATCAAAGCCTTCGGAGCTCATCTGGCTGGAAATAGGCTACATATTTGGAAGAAGCTATTCAACGTTACAAGTTGATAAAGCTTGCACACAAAGCGACCGGAACGAGCTTATCGGTACTTCACGGCACGGAACCGGCAGTTGTGGACTACGATGGGAACCGGAGCCACAACGCCCATCGCCATTCCTGAGCATGCCGAGAATTGCCTATCTGGAGCGGTTACATTTTCGCTAATCGGAATTCATCCTTAAGCTTGATATTGATTTGAGCTTTCTGAATTAATTATGTTAAAATTCAATTGTTTACTTTACTGGACCGGCTGCTTCAGATACGAAAACGCCCTATCACATTAGATTTAAGCGTTCGATTGATTAGCCAAGCCGCGGCTCCCCCCATGCGCGCTGCCAGTCGGAATCGTAACGCAGGAGCGAAGCGTTGTTATTTCGGGATTTGGTTAAGGGTGCCGCATGGCTCGGCGTAGCGCAACTGCTAAATTTTGGCATTCCGTTGTTGACGGTGCCAGTAGTTACGCGCGCGCTGGGACCGTCCCTTTACGGGCTACTGGCCGCAATCGGCGCCTACGCGGGATACGTCGGAGTGGTGACGAGTTTTGGCTTTTCATTCACCGCGCCACGATCCGTTTCCAAATTGCGTGATGATCCTGGCGCGCTCTCCGAGGAAGTGTCGAAAATAATTGGCGCTCAGCTTGGTCTCGGAATAGTCGCGGCGGCTTTCTTCGGGCTGTTCGTGCCGTTGCTCCCGTACAGCGCCGATCACAAACTTATCTCCTTTGCAATTTTGACTCAAGTATTTGCATACGCGATCATTCCATCATGGTTCTTTATCGGGATGGAGAAAATACGGGATCTTGTTGTCGTTCAACTTTTTACTCGAACGCTGCCGGCCGGAATTATCATTGCCGCCGTGCGCGCGCCCAGTGATATAAATCTATACGTTGGGGTCAACTGCATAGGCGCAATCTCGAGCGCAATCCTATCCTTCAGCTTACTTAATCAACATGGAGTCCGCTTGGAAGTCCCAAGGGCCAAAGGCGTTTTATCCACAATTCGCGGAGCCACGCAGTTATTCTTTTCGTCTTTGGCCATCAACTTGTATACGGCCACCAACGTCATAATTGTAACTTTGGTTCTGGGGCCCGCCGCTGCCGGTTCCTTCGCGCTTGCAGAACGGCTGACCCAGGCAGCATCAAGCGTAATCGGACCCGCCATTACAGCAGTCTACCCATTTGTCTGCCGCATTTCAGGACGAGAAGAAACTCCAGAGGAATCGCATACTAAGCGCACTTTTTTTCAAGTGATCATCGCGCTGTCGGCGCTGTGTTCGATCGTTCTATTTTGTTTCGCGCCCCACATTGTTTCGCTTGTCGGGGGAGGAGAATTTGTTCAGTCCGTAGTTGTTCTCCGGCTTATGGCATTGTGTCCGCTTCTGGTAGCTCTGTCCAATATCTTGGGAGTTCAAACTATGCTGCCTCTAAATATGGATCGCCACGTGACCTTTGTTCTTAGCTTCGCCGCAGCTATTGGTATCAGCGGCCTTTTTGTCTTGAGTAAGTTTTTTGGCATCTTCGGCGCCGGTTTAACTGTTCTACTAGTTCAGAGCTTTGTCACCTTTACCATGTTTATGATACTGCGAGGCAGGATGCGTGTAATCAGTCTATTCTTGAAACCCCTATGAACTTCGACTGGATAATAGTCGGCGCAGGCTTCACGGGCGCCACGTTTGCTGAGCGTATGGCTGCCGCGGGAAAGCGCGTTCTCGTAGTTGAACGGCGGACCCACATCGGTGGCAACGCCTTTGACCAACATAACGAGCATAACATCTTGATACATCGTTATGGTCCGCATATTTTTCATACCAACAGCGATGTCGTTTGGAATTATTTGTCAAACTTCACCGAGTGGCGTCCATACGAACATCATGTGCTCGGACTCATTCAGGGGCATCTTGTCCCGGTTCCTTTCAATTTGAATAGTCTGACCGCTTTGTTTCCGGGAGCATTGGCGAGACGAATCGAGCGACATCTAGTTGTCGAATATGGTTTCGGAAAAAAAATCCCCATCTTGACTCTTCGAGAATCCAAACATCGAGAAATCAAGGAGCTCGCGGAATACGTTTATAAGCACGTTTTTGAGCAATACACGATCAAACAATGGGGTTTTCTTCCTGAAGAGTTGAGCCCCAGTGTGACGGCCCGAGTTCCGATCGCCGTCAGTCGTGACGACAGATATTTCCAAGACAGGTATCAGGCAATGCCCCTACGAGGCTATACCGCGCTGTTTTCTCGAATGTTGCAGCACCCGAACATCAAGCTTTTGCTCAACTGTGATTGGACTGATTTTGGCGCAGAATTATCTGGCACACGAACGCTTTACACAGGCGCCATCGACGAATTTATGGGCTTCCGTTTCGGGCCGCTGCCATATCGTAGTCTTCGTTTTGATGAGCGCACTGTGAACAAAGATAGTTTTCAACCCGTTGGAACCGTCAACTACCCGAATTCAAACGACTTTACTCGCATTACCGAACAAAAGATCCTGACCGGCCAGCTAAGTCCTATCACGACCATATTGACCGAGTATCCAACACCGCATGAGCCGGGACGCACAATCGCGTATTATCCGATTCCACGAGAGGAGAATCAAATCCTTTACGCAAGATACCTCGAGGCCGCTCGCTCGGAATTTCCAATGGTGATATTTGCGGGACGATTAGCCGATTATCAATATTACAACATGGACCAAGCCTGCGCACGCGCGCTAAAACTCGCATCGGACAATGGCGGTCCGAACTGGACCGAGAAATGCGGTGCGCAAACAATCAGCTGATATGTTCGTGGACAACCAAGCCGCAATGATACCGAGATACAAACACGTATTCGTGTGTTGCCACGGCGCGACAGTCACTGGCGGACCAGAGGCGGCGCATCAATTGGTTCATCTGCTCGGAGAAATGGGGGCAACGGCGGCCGTAAGCTACATTCCGTTCGGAAGAACATTCAATGTGCCCGAGGCGTTCCGCGCTTATGACATACAAGCCTCTCAGCCATTGGACGAGCCCGGTAACATTATCATAGTCCCAGAAACCGCCGCCTACCTAGCTCGGAAGTTCCAATACGCTTCAACAGCGGTCTGGTGGCTGTCGGTTGACGCGTTTTTTAGCCTGAGCGGTTTGTGGCCCGGGCGAAACTCGATTGAGCGCAAGGTGATTCAGTTTGTTAGCCGCCATCGTCGCTGGCTGCTTCGCAGAGAAATCAACGAGCTTCGCGGATCCAAGCATTTCGTACAATCTAAGTACGCAGCAGAATTCCTTAAACGAAATGAATTGCCCTGCCTGCCATTGAGTGATTACGTGAATGTTAGTTTTTCAGCTAGTCCATTAGGCACGGCGCGACGCGATGCGATCGCCTATTCACGCAAGGGGCTGCCGACGGTAAAACGCCTGATGAAGCGTTATCCTAGTTTGACATGGATACCAATTCAGGGAATGTCGCGAGCACAAGTTCGCGAGCTATTGAGCTCCGTTAAGCTTTACATCGATTTCGGTGGCCATCCCGGCAAGGATAGAATGCCTCGCGAAGCCGCTTTGTGCGGAACATGCGTGATAACCGGACGTCAAGGCAGCGCCCGATTTGTAGAGGACGTCCCCATTCCAGAGGCATATAAACTCGACGAAAAGGTCGTACACTTCGAGCAAAACTTACATCTCCTAGTCAGGGAAATTTTTGGGAATTTTGAAATTCATCAAGCACATTTTGAGCATTACCGAGCTCACATCCGAAATGAAACAGCCCGATTCAAAGAGGAGATCAAAGCAGCCTTTTTCAAAGCTGATCGAGTGCTCGGCACCTCCACTGAATTTTGACTTGTGCCACCTCAGTAGATTTATAGCTATGTGAGCAGCCGACGACCTGTAGGCGTGGTGCGTAACAGCGCGCCAAGCCCTCCAGGAACGGCGACATAACCGAGGTCATCAATTACTGCCTCAGCCGCTGGAATGCATTCACCCAGTTCTCGACGACGGCGCCTGTGCATGTCGAACAACGCAGCCGAGCGCGAGCTACGGGCCGTCGCCTAGGAAGAAGAAACTGGACCTTCGCTGGCTCCGACGAGAGCGGCCGGCGTGCCGCCTGCCTGGACCACCCTGCCATTCATGAGTTCCTGGCTTGGAATTGGCAGCCTCAGCGCGTCGCTCACGCGACGCCTGACCGCAGTCATCTATCAGCCAAGACTACCTGATCAGGGGCATTATCGGATACGTACCAATTTTACAAAGATCATTTTGGAAACGTCCGCGCTTTCGGAACTGGCCTCGATTTATTGGCCGACGCATTGAGTATGTGGCGCTCCTTTCACATTCGGGCGCACGGTGGAACATAGCGATAGCCGGTCTAAGACCTTGTGTTTGCGATCAGCCGCGACGATGCTCCACACAAACGATTTGGCTTGGTCCGCAGCTGCAATGGACATCTTCCGGCGAAGCTCAGCGTCCTCGGCGACCCGATGAATAGCCGCAATCCAGCCGTCCTCATCATAAGGTTCAATCAGTAGCCCCTCACGGTTGGACCGAACAAAATTGCCTGCTGCGAGCGGCGTCGTGATAACAGGCAGACCACATCCGCAGGCTTCGTACAGCACCAAAGGACTGCCTTCTTCTAGCGAGGGAAACAGGAAAACATCGGCGGAGCGATAAAGCGCGCCCACGTTTTTGAAATAATCAAGAACAATGACATCCTCTCGTTCAAGAAGGTGTGCGCATTTTTCGCGGATGACCGGCTCCACGCCCCCGGCCAATACCAGTCGCCCCCTCACACCGCTGAGCGCCCAATAATTCAAAAGCAAATGGGCACCTTTCCGCACGTTTGCCGTCCCTACGAACAATGCTGTAAGCCCGTCGTACGACGAAAGCTGCTTGGTTGCTCCCGCAAATCGCAATGGGTCCCAACCGTAGCTAGTCTCAATCAACTTGGAGGGCAGGATGCCGTGCTCGAGCACCGAGTTCATGACCACCGGACTCGGGCAGAAGATGTGATCTACCGTTTGGAGAACTTCATTTTCTGTCTGAACGGACTCGGCCGAAATCCCGTGCTGCGGTACCACACCAAGGCGATCGTAAGCTTCGTCAAGAATCCTCTTAGCTGTTCCTCTGTGGCTGTTAATCATCTCACGAAATATGGTCACGCCGCGACGTTTAAGCTCTTGCATCATTGCAAGTGACGGATCGGGCCAAACATGGACGGCGCGCGTGGCCGAATTGGATTTGGAAATGCGATCTAGAAAGGCGCCCTCGATTTCACGATAAGCCCAGCTTTGCGTCAAGCGAACCGGCAGATGTCGAGCGAACCGGGGCAGTACTTCGTTCGCATGAGCAGGAAAAATCGAATGCCTGGTAAACGGAGTCGTGACCGTCACCTTCAGGTCTTCACCGGCCATTCCACTGGCGAGCACAGCGCAGGTATAACTTGGGCCGCGCTTAGTCAGAGGCAATGGCGTAAACACTTCCAATTGCGCGGTCATTCCCAGCGCTCCAACAGCGCAAAAGGAAGAACTGCGGGTCTATGAGCTGACGCGGCTTTCCCGAATTTGCATTCCCAATGCCCATAATCCGAGTCAATTCCTTCCATCGTGCAATCCTATTATCCGAAACCGTCAAACGCCTCGCAGGCGGTCAGCCAATGAACGAGCAACATCGCCGATATAGTCCATCTGGCTTGACCCGAGGCCTTGATGAACGGGGAGCAAAACCAACCGATTCTTCAGCGCACGTGCTTCTGGGAATTCACTCCAATCCAAACCGCGGTTGTATCCCTCCCACCAGCGAGAGACGACGACGCCCGAAGCATTCAACTCCGCGCACCACCGGGCTCTGTCCTCGACCAATATCGGGAGCCCAAGCGGGCAAATTCCTTCAGCTAGGGAAGGTTCTTCCCACAACATGTTTATTCCGCGAACACCGGCAAGCGATTGGCGCAACCGGACAAAGTTTTCTCTCCTTCGCCGAACGACATCATGTACATCGCTGCGGACAAGGGTACCGATGGCAATGCTGGAGGGACCATGAAGCGTTGCCCCCGGCTTCCAATAATACTTATCCGGCATGTCGGGCAAATCCGGACCGCACCCGCATCCCCGCTCCATTTGCACTTCGCGACGGATCGACAGCCTAGGCCCAATCACACCTTTCACCCACTTTTTCACCAACGATAACATAGCCCTTGTATCATATCTAAAGTCCGGCCCTTGCAGCAGGTCGCTCAAATCATCTCCCTCGTTTCGCAGGGACAGAATGCCTCCACCACAAGCTGGAAGAGTCTTAGCCAGGCTGAAGATTGCTGCATCGCCGGCACAACCAACTCCCACGCTAAAGAGTGAGAGCGCGCAGTCTTCGATTAATTTGATTTGACGCTCCGCACAGACCGCCGCAACCTCATCAAGCCCCATTGGCCAGCCAAAATAATGGGTAACGCATATTATGCGCGTGCGCGGCGTTATGCGCGAGATTAAATCTCCCACATCAATTTGTGCAGACCCGCTGACGCGATACATCGTCACCGTTGCTCCCGTCGCAAGCAACGGATCGACTTCGGAACCACAATTGAACGCAGGCACGAGGATTTCATCGTTCTTGCCAACCTCCCAAAGCCGGGCAGCCAGCGCGATCGCCGTTCTCCCATTTTGAGTGAACACAAGTCGGCGTCCTGCCCATTCGGCTAACCGGGGCACAGCGCCGTTCGCAAACCCATCCGCGACGAGTTGCAACGGACTACGTCCGATCTGACCGCAGTACATCGCGACAGTCATAAGCGAGACCGGACCCATATTCGCCAAAGGGAGGCTCTCGGCAGAGGTAGGCGTGGGGCGAGACGAATAAACCAAAGGCGGTAATACACAAGGTGCAGGAATAGTGAAAAGTTTAGGAATATCCAAACCCGCAACTTCGTTGCAGGACGTTCTGCGGCAACGAGAAACGAACGCACCTGAAGCTCCTCACCCCCGAGCTGAACCTTATAGTCATAATGGCCCACCCCAGCCTCGATCCGACGCATTCCTTCATGAATCATTTCTTGAATGAGTTGCATTAAGCCAAGGCGCCCCAACCCGTAACGCACCAAGTCCTGATCAACGGCACGGGCCGGCAGTCGCCAATAGCAGCAATCGTCAAATATGAATGCGTATTGTGACGAGACAAGCTTTTCATTTGCGAAAAGGCGGACTATTCGCACCCGCCCTAACGAAGAGAGCTCTCGGACCAATTCCGCATTGAATTCCTCGGCACTAGTCCAGTCACCAAAATGACCTAGTTTGCCTTCCGCACTCCATTGTTGGTCGTGCAGAAGCTTCATAGACGCGAACGCAGCCAACACCTGCGACGAATCCTTCAACGAATCCGCCCTCACATCGAAGTTCTTGTGGAGCAGATTGATGTCGCGCCGATAGTTCTGACGCTGCCGCTTTGTCAACGTGGAGAGATATTTTTCAAAGGTATCCGGAAGGCGAAAAACGGTATGCGGGCCGCCCGGGGTATCGCGCACAACTGTCACAATTCCACTAAGCGACTCGCAGGTGTGACGCAAACCGACTATCGTGGGATCGTTACCCGGCATGAAACTAAGCGACACAGCATCGCATTTCTCATCTCGGATCAATTTCGTAAGCAGCTGGTGATAGGCCGCTTCGATATGATCGGACGCAAGAGGCAGCGAGAATATCGTGAGCGCAAAATCAGCGCCGACCCGCTTGGCGATCTTGATGCTTACTGGACCGAGCCGTATGCGCTCTATAAATATGGGCGCCAAACCCACCAGGCGGCGACCATTTCGAAATACGTATAAGCGGAGAAGACGATTCTTTCCATAGTAACGCCACCAAATGCGGCACCAGTCGTAGGTGACGTACAAATCGCCACCGACTTCCAGCACAAACTGATCCCATTCTTCTCGCGAAACAGCAGTAGCCTCGAACGTATCAAATACGGACACGGTCGAGACTTCTTGACCGCAGCCAGATTCAACCGGGACATAAACAATCTTCGCGGCTGTCATTGCGGCTGAAATCCGAATAAATGGAACTGTAGCGCGGCGATCGCAGCCGATGATTTGCGACGCACACCTACATTCCCGGTAAGAAGCGAATAGCCAAACCAACCCACTGCTCGAACAGAATTCGAAATGACAAAAATTACTTTGGCCATAAGCCAGGCCATGTAACCCAAATTCTTACGAACAAAAATCAGGAGGCTTTTTTGCAGTTGAACATACATTTTGACGTTGATTTGCGACGTGCTTTTACCACCGCCATCGAGATGAAGGATCTTCGCACAAGGCGTAAACACGCGACGCCAGCCTGCTTGAGCAAAGCGATAACACCAGTCTGTCTCTTCGCCATACACGAAGAAAGCTTCGTCCAGCAATCCTACCTGCGCAATCGCTTCGCGCCGAGCAAGCATGAACATCCCAGATATAACATCTACATCTTGCTCGGTATCGCGGTCCCACCAGCCCAATTCCGGCCTGCCAAAAAGCCGCGATTTCGGAAAGCTCCGCGACAGCCCCGATTGGATCAAGAGCAAATTCCAGGGGCCAGGAAAAGAAAAACTGGTCCGTTGAATTCGATGACCGTCTTCGAGAACCTGACAGCCGACAACTCCTATATCAGTGTGAGCATCAGCATAGCGGACACATCGACAGATCGCCGCGTCAAGAACGATCGTGTCGGGGTTTAGAAGCAAGACGTAGCGGCCAGAGGCGAGACGGATTGCCTGGTTATTGGCCGCCGCAAAGCCTCGATTTTCAGAGTTCACAATAAGCTTAACGCTCGGAAACTCTTCCTGTACCATTTCAGCGGAGCCGTCCCGACTCGCGTTATCCACAATGAATAGCTCGAATGACACTTCTCGGGTCTCTCGGAATATCGAGCGAAGACAATCTCGTAAGATGTCCCGCGTGTTCCATGAGACAATAACAATGGAAACGTCAACGATGGAAGCGTCCATCCTGTCTCATCTCCCTGGTTTGGCGTGCGCAGCCAACTGCCATCTGCGTTGAGACCAGCCGAAGTAGCATGCCTGCCGTCGAGCGCGCAAACAGACCGGAGCGCGGCAAATCCTTTCATAGTTCGTCATTTCATAGTACGTCATTGGAGAACGCTTCGGCGCCCTTTTGTAGATTTCGACGCGCCCGCCCATCTAATGATCCGAAGTTGGCTGGATGATTTCCGGATTTGGCGAGGCGCATTCATTCATGAAATGCCTAATCCTTCTCAGGAACGGCTCGGGCGCAGAGGGAGGGACCTCGTCGACAGCGAGAGTATCTTCGCCCATTGCAGCATCGATCACGTTTTCGAGCTCCCCCTCCGTCATGGCAATGAAAACGCCCTTCTTTTCACGCAGCCATTGCACTGTATGAAGCTGATGGTCAGTGGTATGTTCTCTATAAGCTGCGCGCCTGGGCAAGAGCACGATCCGTTTGCGTAACTCCATGGCAGTGAAAAAACTGCCCATCCCGCCGTGCGCAACGATTATAAAGGCATCGCGCGCCGTCTCGCGAAATTGGCGCGGAGAAAGCATACGAGTCCATCGCATGTGCTTCGGTTCGTAATTCCCGCCGCCGATTTGCGCCAACAGGTCTTGAGATGGATGGCTTTTGGCCCAACTATCCATAGCCCGAATCAGCCGATCGAAAGGCATCATCGACCCAACGGTCACAAGGATCATAAAACCGAGCCCCAATATTCAGGGCCTCCCGCCCTTTCTAATTGGGGCCACTGGGTAAGCCAAGCGTCGGAAAAGCGGCGAGCCTGCAAACCTGACGTCGACATCGCTCCGTAGTTCGCAATGCTATCGATCCAGATGGTTTTCGACCGAAGCAGCAGCTTCGATAACGCGAGGGCAAAAGCCCCGGGAGCCGCACCTGTTGTGAGCACTACTTGTGGACGCTCGACCAGCAAGATGCGGATCAATTGCGCGGCCAGGATCACGAGGCCCCATCGGTCCCAACGGGTCACATTGCGTACCGAGTAAAAGCGGTAACCAGCAACTTCCTCGGCATACATTGGATCCACGCTCACAAAAACAAGCTCTAACCCCTCGAAAGCCGGCTGAAGACGACGCATTTGGATCCAGTGCCCTCCACCAGACGCTACTATAAGAGCCTTAACAGCCAAGACTTCCCCCATCAGGACCTATTGAATGTAGCGAGAAACATGCTTGGACACTCGCCCAATATATATCGAGAGAATTGGTAGCCGATACGCCGAGGCCGAGATTTCGTTCTCGTTTGCTTAAGAGGGGTCGACCATACGCAGCTCTCTAATGGACCCCAAAAAGCTTCGAATGCAGCCTATAAGCAAAGATCCAATCCAAATAGTTCAGGGCATTTAATGCCACTCCCACCGCCATCAACCGGCTCGACCCCGTTTAGGCCGTCCTCGTACTACGCATATAATACTATATCTATCGCATGTCAGCCAGCAACCTTGCTTATCTAACTTATTGAATATAAGGCTATTATTGTTAACCGCCTTCGCTGCATGAATGTAAGATGCTTAATATCAACGCCCTATATGTCGGATGCGTCTAATGGCAGTTTCAACTCAAATTAAATACTTGACGCGCCGTGAATGGGATGAAGTTGCCCCCCAATTTTCTGATTTATCCTACCGTCAGTGCGGGTCCTACGCCGAGATTGCTGCACGCGATGTCAATTCTATTTCCGAATTCGTCGCAATATTTCGTTCAAATTCGCTCCTGGGTTTAGCCAATGTTCGTCTGAAAAAGATGCGGTTCTTCCCACTCGGAATTGCCTACTTGAGCGGCGCCCCCCTAACTTGCTCGACGTTGGGATTCTCGTCCGAAGCTTTTGGCGCCTGTATTGACGCGTTGTACTTAGAGTACGTCAAAAACCGCAGCCTGATGCTTCGAATATCTCCACCCCTGTGCGGGGGACACTGGCACGAGGCTCAAGCTGATTGTCTCGAAGCTCGCGGCTTTCAACTATCTCGCGGGCAAAAGCCTTACGAGACTTATGTCCTCGATCTGAATAAACCGGCCGCAGACATTCGCAAGGCCTTCGATCAGAAATGGCGTAGTGATCTCGTGAAGGCCGAAAAATCTAATATTGACGTAACGACATCCGTCTCACCTTCAGACTTCGAACGTTTCGAACCTCTGTTTTTGGACCTTTCTCGCGAAAAGGGGTTCTACTCGCGGCAAGACGTTGCTTTTTTTCGACGGGTTCAGGAACAAGCCCATTCCTATGAACAATTGACACTCCATCTTGCTTGGCACGATGGTGAATTGATTTCGGGGCATATTGGAAGTTTT
>Ga0070735_10004755_pt1 | contig 11367 bp, 7 predicted proteins | sample Coa_R1_FD_66443 | JGI IMG/M metagenome (GOLD analysis project Ga0070735, IMG submission 66443) | Surface soil microbial communities from Centralia Pennsylvania, which are recovering from an underground coalmine fire - Coalmine... | ecosystem: Environmental > Terrestrial > Soil > Unclassified ... | reverse complement strand
GACCACGTTGAAGGCATCGCCCGAGCGGACCACGGTGGGCACGACGCTCAGCCGGTCAGGGCCCGAGGGCTCGTGACAGTCGGACACGCGAATCGCCGTATGCGCGAGGGCCAACAGGGCGTTGCGGCCCTGGTCCGGCGCGCTGCCCGAGTGGGAGGCTCGCCCCGTCGCGCGCACGCGCAGGGTGCCGGCGGCCTTGCGCCGCACGATCACCCCCTCCTCGCCGGATTCGGTCAGCTGTCCAGCCTCGAAGCACAGGCAGGCGTCGTAGCCCGCGAAGCGCTCGACGTGCGTGAACGGCTGCACCCGCCACTCCTCGTCTGTGACCAGCAGGAGGCTGAGCTCGGCGAACCGCTCGGGGCGCGCGCTCAGGGCCCGGGCCAGCCCGAGCGAGAGCACGACTCCGCCCTTCATGTCCACCGTCCCCGGTCCGTACAGGCGGTCGCCTTCGCGTCGCAGCGGTCGGTGGGAGTGGTGGTCGATGACCGTGTCGAGATGGCCTACGAGCAGCAGCTTGCGCTCTCCGCGGCCGGGCACCCGGGCGATCAGGTCGTCCGCGCCGTCCGAGGTCGAGCAGGGCACGCGCTCGATCGCGGCCTGTGGCGGCAGCAGGGCGGCGCACACCGCAATCGCCTCCTCGGCCCCGGCGAGGTCGCCCGACGGCGAGGACACGGCCACGAGCGCCTCGAGCTCGCGTTCTGCGTGGGCGGCGATCTCGGCGGCGTCGGCGGCCAGCGTGTCGTCCATACGCACGCAGCCTACCTACCGCTAATCGGACGCTCGCGTCGTGGCTCCCAGCTCGCCGGCCCGGTAGAGCTCCTGCAGCGCCGCGAACGCCGCGGGCTCGAAGCGCACTCCGACGAGCTCCTCGCAGCGCGCCAGCGCCTCCTCGGGAAGGCCCGGGGCGACCGCGGTCAAGGTGTCCCAGGCGTCAGCCAGGGCGATCAGGCCACCGCCGGCGGCCCGGCCGGCCTCCCCGGCCTGCGCGGCCCGCGGCGGGTCGTACTGCTCGCGGATCCACCGTGCCTGCTCGAAGTCGAGCACGTCCTCGACCATGCGTGCGCTCAGCTGGGCACCGGCCCGCAGCTGCTCGAGCTCTGACCGCGCGGTCGCCAGCGGGCGCGGCGGGCGCGCGGCCGATGCGATCTGGCCGATGTCGTGCAGGCGTGCGGCCTCGGAGAGCAGACGGGCTCGCTGGCGCGGCCACCCGGCGCGGGTGGCCAGCCGGCCGGCCAGCCAGGCCACGCGATCTGAATGCTCGCGGGTGTGCGGATCGCGGTTGTCGAGCGTGCGCGCCAGCGCGCGCAGGCCCTCGAGCGCCGTCGAGCGCTCGAGGCGCTCGGCGCGCTGCTGCTCCGAGAGCTCGTCGACGACCTCCGGGTCGTAGACCCAGCATTGGTTGCGCCCGTGCGCCTTACTCCAGTACAGGGCGCTGTCCGCCAGGCGGATGAGCTCCGCCGGGTCGGGAGCGGAATCGGTGTCGCAGATCCCGGCTGAGACCGTCATCCGGTAGGGGTCGGGAGGAGCCTCCCCGATCAGGCGCCGGGCGCGCTCGACGGCCACCATCGCCTGCTCGCGGGTGGTGTCGGGGAGCACCCAGGCGAACTCATCCCCGCCGACCCGGGCCAGCAGGTCCTCGGTGCGGGCGAAGCTCTTCAGCGCCGCGGCGACGCGCACGAGCATCTCGTCGCCGACGTCGTGGCCGGCGTTGTCGTTGATCTCCTTGAAGTGGTCGATGTCGATCATCGCCACCGACAGAGGCCGGGCATGCCGGGAGGCGCGAGCGAGCTCGGCCTCGAGGCGGACGTGCAGGGCGCGCTGGTTGGCGAGCCCGGTGAGCGCGTCGGTGAGCGCCTGCTGAGCGAGCTGGGTTCGCTCCTCGGCGCTTGCGATCGCCGTCGCCAGCAGGTCGCCGAACTCGATCATCGTCAGCTCGTCCTCGTCCCTGAACGCCCCGGGCACGACCGACGCGGCGGCGAGCACGCCCCAGACCTGATCGCCCACCTTCACCGGCGCAACCATCGAGGAGTTGTAACCCAGGCGAACGACGGGGCTGCGCGGCTGGTGCTGGTCGATCCGGACCGGGCGGCCGCTCTGAAGGGCGTGGCTGAGGTCGCTTCCCGGGAGCACCCGGACGGTCGTGCCAGGCTGATAGCGGCCCTCGGGCCGTTCGCCGTAGGAGCCGACGACCAGAAGCGCCTGGTCGTCCTGGAGGCGCAGGATGCCCGAGCCTCCGCAGCGCAGGAGCTCGGCCAGCTCGCTGGCCACGAGCGAGTAGATCGTCTCGGCCGCCTCCCCGTCGACGACCGCGGTGGCGACGCGCCGCATCGCGCTCTGCTCGGCCGCCAGCAGCTCCGCGCGGGAGTGCAGAGCCCAGATCCGCCGCTTGCCCGTGTTCACGGCCAGCCCGACCGCCAGGTAGGCCGGCGGAGTCGCGATCAGCTGGGCCAGGAAGGTGCCGTGCCCGGCGCGCGCGTCGTAGAACAACGGCAGGGCCTGATCGATCACGCACAACGCCAGGTAGATCGCGGCGATCGGCCGGTCGTAGAAATACGCGATCGCGACCGCGGGCAAGATCAGATACACCCAGGCCAGCGACAGCACTCCCCCCGAGCCCCACACGGCTATCCCGACCAGCGTCAGAGACGCGATGGCGATGACATGGGGCAGCCACACGGGCACGCGGGGCCAGTCGATCCCCATGAGGATCCAGAGGCCCGTCAGCGCCGTGGGCGCCGCGAGGATCAGCAGGACGTCGTAGTGGCCGGCGGGCACCCTGGGCAGGAAGCGCACGATTGCCAGCATGAGGGCGCCGAGCAGGTACATGGCACCGATGACCCGCCCGTAGAGCTGGCGCTCCTCGGGATGGATCGTCGCCTGCGCGATCAGTCCACGCATCACTGCACCTTGCCGCATCATCCCCCTGTTTTCGGGATCCTGCGCCAGTCTCCTTAGGGTCCAGACCCCAAAGAGGCAAAGAAACGAGGCGCCGCGTTCGCCCTCGCCGAGCCGCTACAGGGGCTGGCGCAGGACCGGCTTGCGGGCCGCCCCGGCCTCGTCCAGCCGGCGCACCGGAGTCGTATACGGAGCGCCCCGCGCGACCTCCGGATCCTCCTGAGCCTCGCGCAGGATCGCAGCCAGGGTCTCGGCGAACCGGTCGAGCGTCTCCTTGGTCTCAGTCTCGGTCGGCTCGACCAGCATCGCCTCGTCGACGATCAGCGGGAAGTACACCGTCGGCGGGTGCACGCCGAAGTCGAGCAGCCGCTTGGCCAGATCAAGCGTGCGGATCTTCAGCTCGCGCTTCATCGGCGTGCCGCAGAGCACGAACTCGTGCATGCAGAGCCGCTCGTACGCCGCCGGGAGGTACTGAAGGACGCCCTCGCGGCGCAGCCGCGCCATCAGGTAGTTCGCGTTGAGCACTGCGGTCTCGCTCACCTCGCGCAGACCCTCCGCCCCGAGCGAGCGGATGTAGGCATAGGAGCGCACGAACACCCCGTAGTTGCCCTGGAAGCCGCGCAGGCGACCGATCGACTTCGGCCGGTCGTAGTCGAGGTCGTAGAAGCAGGAGCCGTCGGTCTCCTCGCGGCGCACGACCTGCGGGCGCGGGAGGTAGGGCTCGATCCGGTCGGAGACCGCGATCGGCCCGGCGCCGGGGCCGCCGCCGCCGTGGGGCTGGGTGAACGTCTTGTGCAGGTTGAAATGCACGATGTCGAAGCCCATGTCGCCGGGGCGCGAGATGCCCATGATCGCGTTCAGGTTCGCTCCGTCGTAGTAGAGCGTGGCCCCGACATCGTGGACGATGCGAGCGATCTCATCGATCCCGTGGTCGAACAGTCCCAGGGTCGAGGGGTTGGTCAGCATCAGGCACGCAACCTCCTCGTCCGCCTTGGCGCGCAGATCGTCGAGGTCGACGTTGCCGTCCGCGTCGGAGCCGACCTTGACCACCTCGTAGCCGGCCATCGTGACCGTGGCCGGGTTGGTCCCGTGGGCGGTGTCGGGGGTCAGGACCTTGGTGCGCTGCTGGCCGTGGTCCTCGTGGAACGCGCGGGTCAGGAGCACTCCTGCCAGCTCTCCGTGCGATCCGGCGCTCGGCTGCAGCGACACGTGCGGCAGGCCGGCGATCTCGCCCAGCGCGTGCTGCAGGCGCCACATCAGCTCGAGCGCGCCCTGGGCCCGACGCGGATCCTGGAGGGGGTGCAGGGCGGCGTTGCCGGGCAGCGCCGCGACGCGCTCGTGCAGCTTGGGGTTGTGCTTCATCGTGCACGAGCCGAGCGGATAGAAGCCCGAGTCGAGGTCGAAGTTCCGTCGTGAGAGGCGGTTGTAGTGGCGGACGAGCTCGGGCTCTGAGATCTCGGGCAGCTTCGCCTCGTGCTCGCGCAGCAGCGCGGCCGGCACGAGCTCCGAGACCTCATGGTCGGGCACATCGAGCGCCGGAGCCACGAACGCACGGCGGCCCGGCTTCGAGCGCTCGTAGATCGTGGGCTGGTCCTCGGTATAGGCGATCATGCGTGGGTCTCCTGGAGCGCCGGGCGCTCTGCCGCCACCGCCCCGCCCAGCGCCTCGGCCAGGCGGTCGATGTCCTCGCGCGTGCGCCGCTCGGTGATCGCCACGAGCAGTGCGTCCTCGTGCTCGGGATAGTCACGGCCCAGTGGCAGGCCCGGGTTTATGCCCAGCCGGCGGCAGCGCTCCACCACACGGTCGACCGGCGCAGCCAGCGACACGGCCAGTTCGCGGAACACCGGATGCTCGTGCACCAGCTCGACCCCATCGACGGCGCGCAGGCGCTCGCGCGCGTACGCCGTGCGCTTGAGCATCAGCTCCGCCAGCTCGACGAAGCCGCGACGGCCCAGCCAGCTCAGGTAGATGACGCCGGCCAGCGCGTTCAGTGCCTGGGCGGTGCAGATGTTCGAGGTCGCCTTCTCGCGACGGATGTGCTGCTCGCGTGTCTGGAGGGTCAGCACGAACCCGCGGCGGCCGTCGAGATCGCGCGTCTCACCCGCGATGCGGCCCGGGATCCGCCGGATCAGCGCCTCTGTGGTGGCGAAGAACCCGAACGACGGGCCGCCGAAGTCCAGGCGATTGCCGAGCGGCTGCCCCTCGCCGACCGCGATGTCGACGCCGCACTCTCCGGGAGGCTTGAGGATCGCCAGCGAGTGCGCGTCGCAGGAGCAGATCGCGAGCGCACCCGCGTCGTGGGCGGCCGCGGTCAGCGCGGGCACGTCCTCGATCGCCCCGAGGAAGTTCGGCTGCTGGATGATGACGGCGCTCACGGTGTCGTCGAGCTCGGGCAGTTCGGTCGCTCCGTCGTGCAGCGGCGCCTCCACGACCTCCATGCCCCAGCCGTGGGACATCGTCCGCAGCGTCTCCCGCGCGTGCGGGTGCACGCCGCGCGAGACGACGAACCGCGTTCGCGAGTTCGTGTGCTTGGCGATGTAGCCGGCGGCGGCTACCGCGCTCGGCCCCTCATAGACCGAAGCGTTCGATACCGGCAGCCCGGTGAGCTCCGAGATCGCCGTCTGATACTCGAACATCACCTGGAGCCCGCCCTGCGAGATCTCGGGCTGGTACGGCGTGTAGGGGGTGAGGAACTCGGAGCGCTCGATGATCGAGTCGACGAGGGCCGGGATGTAGTGGTCATACATGCCGGCGCCGAGGAACGAGAGCTCGTCCTCGGTGGAGACATTGCGAGCCGCAAGCGCGCGCAGCTCCTGAAACACCTCCACCTCCGAGAGGCCGGCGTCGAGCGCGAGCGGACGGTCCAGCCGCAGCGCGGCCGGGATCTCGGCGAACAGATCCTCGATCGATGTCACCCCGATCTCGGCCAGCATCTGCCGGCGATCCTCGGGGGTGACCGAGGTGTAGGTGCTCACGACAGCGAGGCCTCGTAGCTCGAGGCGTCCATGAGCGAATCGACCTCGGAGGGGTCCGAAAGCCTCACGCGCACGAGCCATCCCTCGCCATAGGGATCCTCGTTGATCGTCTCGGGCTTGTCCGAGAGCGCGTCGTTGACGGCGATCACCTCTCCCGACAGGGGGGCGATCACGTCGGAGACCGCCTTGACGGACTCGATCTCGGTGTAGGACTGGTCCTTGCTCACCTGCGCGCCGACCTGGGGCGGGTCGAAGAACACCACCTCGCCCAGCGCGTCCTGTGCGTACCAGGTGATGCCGAACGTCGCCTGCTCGCCGTCCACTCGAGCCCAGTCGTGCTCGGCGTGGTAGAGGAGATCGTCGGGGTAGGAGGCCTCAGCCATGCTCACGATGCCTTTCGGTACAGGGGCTTGCGCTCGACGATCGCCGGCCGCTCGGTGCCGCGAACGTCGATCTCGATGCGGGTGCCAGGCTCGGCACGCTGCGCGGAAACGTACGCCATCCCGATGCCGCGCTCCAAGCAGGGCGAGAACGTCCCGCTCGTCACCTCGCCGCCACCGATCACCGGGTTCCCCTGCCGGGGGATGCCAGCGCCGTCGATCACGAACGGCACGAGCTTTTCGGCCGGCCCATCACGTCGCACCGATGCGACGGCCTCGGAGCCGATGAATCCCGTCTGCTCCTTACAGCACCAACCGAGACCGGCCTCGATCGGGCCGCGGTCCTCGCTCAGGTCGTTGCCGTAGAGGTGGAAGCAGACCTCGAGTCTGAGCGTGTCGCGGGCCCCGAGGCCGACCGGGGCGGCACCGCCGTCGATCACCGCGTCCCAGACCAGAGGCGCATCCTCGGGGTCGATCAGCAGCTCGACGCCGTCCTCTCCGGTGTAGCCGGTCCCGCACACCAGCGCGGCAACGCCCGCCACGCGTCGCTCGACGGTGTGAAAGCGCATCGGCAACGGGCCGTCGGTCAGCCCGCTCACGAGCGCACGCGCGCGCGGTCCCTGGACCGCGAGCATCGCGAAGCGGTCGGCGGCATCGATCACGTCCACGTCGTAGCCCTCGGCGTGGGAGTGCAGCCATTCGAAGTCGCGCTCGTGATTTGAGGCGTTGGTGACCGTCAGGTAGTCGCACTCGGAGAGGCGGTAGGTGAAGAGGTCGTCGAGCACGCCGCCATCCTCCCGGCACATCACGCTGTACTGGGCGCCGCCCTCCGGGAGGCGACGCAGATCGTTGGACAGCACGTGCTGGAGGAACTCCAGCGCCTGCGGGCCACGCGTGTGAACCTCACCCATGTGGGAGACGTCGAACACGCCCACGTCGCGGCGGACGGCGAGGTGCTCGGATCTGATCCCCGCATACTGGACGGGCATCTCCCAGCCGGCGAACGGAACCAGTCTGGCGCCCGCTGCGGCGTGGCGATCGTGCAGCGGGGTTCGGCGCAGCGAGGTATCAGCCGGAGTCGACACGCATCGCAGGCTACAACTCCGCGCGGCTCCTCTATGTCCTGTGCGCTGGGGCGATCTGCACCGTCCTGTGGAAGATGCGCGCGACCACCGCGAACGCGGGCTTCGGCGCCCCGTTGAGATCGAGCAGTCCCTTGTGCAGGAAGGGCGGATCGGGCCACGGATTGCCACCGGTCCATCCGGGGGTCACCGCGAAGTCCTGCAGGGCGAAGTACAGCGCGCCCGAGAGCCAGCGCTTGGTGGCGAACACGTCCAGGTGGAAGGCCGCGGACTGAGCCTGAAAGGCGTATGTCCCGCGCTCCTCGACCGGGCCGGCCCGGTCGGCCTCGAAGCCGAACTCGGTGATCATGACCGCCTTGGTGGGGTAGCAGGCACGGAAGCTGTCAAGGAACGACGAGAGCGCATCACGATCGTCGGTCCCGCCTCCGCCGGCGTCGTACCAGCCGAAGTAGTCGTTCACGCCGAGCACATCCAGGGGCGCGTAGGCCGCCTGGCATGCCACTCCGGGCCAGGTGCTCAGCGCGATCCCGACCGGGCGCGTCGGGTCGAGCTGGTGGGCGAGCGCTGTCGCCGCGGCGATGTACACCCGCTCGCCCCCGGTGGGCGGGGTCGGCGGCTCGTTGCCGATGCTCCACAGCATCACCGACGGATGGTTCTGGTTGGTCGCGATGTTGGCGGCGAGGACGGAGTAGGCCTTCCGGCGCCACGCTGGGTCGCCGAGGAACGGGTTGTCGCCGTAGGCGGGGATCTCCGACCACAGCAGGACGCCGTCTCGGTCGGCAAGCTCCTCGAGCTGGGGGTTCAGCGGGTAGTGGGCGCGGATCAGAGTCGCTCCGAGCAGGCGGGCGGAGTCGATCAGGTGGACGATCGTGGCCGTCGAAATCGCAGCGCCCTCACTCGGGTCCTGCTCGTGGAGGTTCACGCCGCGGAGGTTCAGCAGCCGGCCGTTCAAGGTCAGCCGTCCGTCGGCGGTCACCGCGATCGTGCGCACGCCGCTGTAGCTCACGTAGCCACCGAGCGCGCGCCCCTTGGCGTCGCTCAGACTGAGGACCGCCCGGTACAGGAAGGGATGTCCGGGGGCCCACAGCTGCGGGTGGGCAAGCGTGGCGCGGGCGTGGGCGGTCCAGGTCGCGCCGCGGGCGATCTTCCGCGGCGGGCCGAATCCGAGCGGCAGCGAGCCGAAGCGACCGGCGAGGCTCACGGTCTGCGGCGTCCCGGTCGGATTGCGCACGGTGACGACCTCGTCGATCGTCGCCGGGCACTTGGCGCTGAAGCACGACTGCAGCGTGCGCACCTGGACCTGGGCGATGTCGGCCTCGGCCACGGAGCGCAGGTAGACCTCGCGCAGAAGGCCGCCGAAGTTCCACCAGCCGTTCTCGGGGCCGCCTGGCAGGTCGCCCGGGCCGTGCACGCTGTCCACGCGCACGACCAGATGGTTGACGCCGCTGTGCAGGTGCGTGAGGTCGAACTCGAACGGGAGGTAGGCGCCGGTGTGGGCGCCCAGCAGATGGCCGTTCAGCCACACCGTGGCCTTGTAGTTGACCGACTCGAAGCGCACGATCCAGCGCCGCGCGGCAGCCGGCACGTAGGCGGGGAAGGCCCCGGCCGGGAGCGTGAAGTCCCGCCGGTACCAGGCGATCCCGCCGAGCATGCTGGCCGCGGAGTAGTCGCCGGCGTTCCAGGCGTTGGGGACGCTGACGGCGCTCCAGCCGGTGCTCGCGGTCGAGTCCTGCCAGCGCTGCGCGAGACCCACGTCGCTGGGGTCGGACTGGAACAGCCAGGTGCCCCCGAGCAGGTAGCGGCCGCTCTGGCCGTCGCGGTAGAGGGCGCCGGGGGTGGGCGGTGTGGCGGTGGCTGCTCGCGCTGCGGCGGGGATCAGGACGAGGCCGGCAAGCGCGGCCAGTAGCGCGAGCGCCTTCAATCCCGGTGGCCGCGCGCGGGCAGCGGAGTCGAGGCGTGCAGGTTCAGCGAGTGACCCCTGCCCTTGCCCTTGCCCTTCTTGGGCTTGGCGGTGATGCGCACGGTCAGCGTGAGCTTCGAGGTGTTGCCGGCCTTGTCGGTGACGTACACGGTCAGGCGGTAGCGCCCGGGCTTGCGGTAGGCGTGCAGTCGGTAGTGGCGCCGTGTGATCTCGGTCGTCCTGTCGCCGTAGAGGATCTTGACCTTGGCGATCCCGGAGGCGTCGGCGGGCGAGAGCGGCGCCGGGGAGTCGGTGTAGACCAGGTGAAGCTTCAGCGGCGCGCCCGCGTAGGGCTGGCCGGTCAGGGTGATCGCGACCGCCGGCGGCAGCGAGTCCACGAACATCGACATCGTGCGGCCGGTGCTGGTCAGGCCGGCCGGGTCGGCGACGCTGACCTGGAATCGGTGCGGCCCCTGCGGGAGCGGCGCCGCCACGCGCAGGGCAGTGGCGCCGGTGGCGGCCTGCGCCACGCCGTCGATAGTGACCGTGTAGGTGAACGGCCCCCACAAGCCGCCAGCCGGCGACCAGCTCAGCACGGGCTGCGTGCTGCGCACGTAGCCGGTCGGCGCCTGCGGCTGCGGCGCCCCGGGCGGCTGGTAGAGCTGGGCGGTCACGATCTCATTGCCGGACGCGGTGCTCTGCACCCAGGCGACGGCGGCCTCGCCGGCGACGTTCCCGGCCGCTGTCAGCCCGGCGGCGGCGTCCGTCTGGCCCTGGCTTGCCGAGGAGAGCACGGTCTCGGTGCCCAGGCCACCGCTCTGGGCGGCGTAGCGGACGCGGATGTCAGGCTGGCCGGTGATCCCCGGATCGTGCTGCCAGGCGACGAGGCTCGAGAAGAAGCCGGCGATCGCCGGTGTCGGCACCGGCGCGCTCGCGTCTGAGAGCGAGTTGACCGGCGATGTCCCCAGCGGCCACTCGTTGTCGCCGAGGGCCATCGCGTAGACGTCATGGCTGACCGTGCGCTCCGAGGTCACCCAACCCCGGCCGTACTCGCCCACCGCCACCGTCGGGGCGTCCGCGCCCTCCGGCGGCGTCGGCGCGCCGTCGGCGATTGTGATCCCGTCGAAGACCGAGCCGCGCAGGCGGTCATAGAGCACGCGCGGCTCCGTCACGCTGCCGCAGGCCAGCTGCTCGATGAAGGCCACGCCGGCATACGAGGAGTCCCCGCCCGCGCCGATCGCCGGATCGCCGGAGGAGACCTCCGCGCAGCCGCCGGTCGGAGCGTCGGCCTGCTCGTAGACGACGCTCGGCGAGATGCCCCACACGCGTCGCGTGAAGATGTGGCCCCCCTCGCCCCAGGCCACGATCCCGACGCCATCCCCCGCGGCGGTCACCGCCGGGGCGCCCGCCCCCGCGCCCGCGTTATCGCCGGCGGCGAGGGCGTTCAGCGGCGCGCTCTCGAGCGCCCAGGCCCCGGCGTAGTAGTAGGCCGCCCGCACGTCCCAGCCCGACCCGTCGGCAGCCGCGAAGGCCAGGTAGGCCTTGCCGAAGACGCTCATCTGGATCGATGGGTTGGCGGCCCCCCCAGCCAGCAGGCGCGGCGCGCTCAGCCCCGAGCTCGTGCTCGTGCGCTGGACCACGTAGAGGTTGCCGGCGTTGATGAAGCCCACGATCAGCAGGCCGCCGTTGTCGGCGGCGATCACGGGCTGTGAGGAGGCCGCTGAAAGCGAGCCGTCGACCGCCGCCGGGGCCTGGAAGACGCCGCCCTGGAGCAGGGACACGAACACGTGGCCACCCTTCAGGTAGACCAGGCCTCCCGTGCCGTCTCGGGCGATCGAGCTGTGTAGCGCGACGGGCGCTGCGATCGCCGGAGTCGGGCCGTCGAGCACGCGCGGCGGAGCCGCCGTGGGCTGGGCCAGCGCGGGGGCCGCCCCGCATGCGAGACACATCACGGCGGCGGCGATCAGGCTGACCGCGATCGCCCAGGGGCTGACGCCACGCCGCCGGCGCGGTGCAGTGAGTCCAAGAGCGCCCCGCGCCTCCCACCCAGTGTCCGCCACTGGGCTATTACAACAACCGGACCGGACCGGAGGTTGCGGTGCGGCTCAGCGGTCCTTGAGGAACGACGGGATGTC
>Ga0070735_10004754_pt1 | contig 11369 bp, 12 predicted proteins | sample Coa_R1_FD_66443 | JGI IMG/M metagenome (GOLD analysis project Ga0070735, IMG submission 66443) | Surface soil microbial communities from Centralia Pennsylvania, which are recovering from an underground coalmine fire - Coalmine... | ecosystem: Environmental > Terrestrial > Soil > Unclassified ... | reverse complement strand
CGACGAGCCGCTTGCCGGCATGAGTCCGCAGGAGCGTCGCGAGACGGTGCAGCTCTTGAAGAACATCCGCCGCGGCCGCACCCTGATCGTCATCGAGCACGACATGGACGCGATCTTCAACCTCGCCGAACGGATCACCGTGCTGCATGAAGGCCGCGTCCTGGCGGAAGGAACGCCGGAAGAGATCCAGGGCAACAGGTTCGTGCAGGACGCCTATCTCGGCGGAGTCGCCGCCGCATGAGCCTGCTCGAAGTCGAGAATCTCAACAGCTATTACGGCGATTCGCACATCCTTTTCGACGTCGCTCTTCACGTCGAGCAGCGCGAGGTCGTCGCGTTGCTCGGCCGCAACGGCGCCGGCAAGAGCACGACGCTGAAGAGCCTGATGGGCGCGGTCAAGCCGCGCGCCGGAACGGTGCGGCTCGACGGCGTCTCGCTCGCCGGCTGGCCCGCTCACGCCATCGCCCAAGCCGGCATGCAGCTCGTGCCGGAAGAGCGGCGGATTTTCGGCAGTTTGAACGTCGAGGAAAACCTGGTTCTGGCCGGCCTGTCGGCGACCAACCGCTGGCCGCTCGGCCGCATCTACGAAATGTTTCCGCGGCTGAAGGAGCGGCGCTCGAGCCGCGGCACCGATCTCTCCGGCGGCGAGCAGCAGATGCTGGCGATCGCTCGCGCGCTCATGCGCGATCCGAAGATTATCCTGTTGGACGAGCCGTTCGAGGGCCTCGCGCCAATCATCGTGCGCGATCTGATGAAAGCCTGCCGCCAACTCGCCGATTCGGGACAGACGATTGTCGTTGTCGAGCAGAACCTCGCCGCGGCGCTATCGCTCGCCCACCGCGCCTATATCATCAATAACGGCCACATCGTCCACGAAGCCTCGACGCAGGAGATCAAGAGCGCGCCCGACCTGGTGCAGCGCTGGCTCGGCGTGTGAACGCTTCCTCCCCCGTGAAGCGAAGCGGAACGGGGGAGGGGGACCGGCCAAAGGCCGGGGGAGGGGGCCTGCGGCGGTTGAGGATTATCCTGAGAGACCGGCGCCCCCTCCACCGCGCTGACGCGCGCCCCTCCACCGCTTTCGCGGGGGAGGAAAAGCGCGCTACCAGTGAAACGCGTCGACCGCCAGGCGCTTGCCGACCAGGAAGGCGTCGGCGACGAGTTGCAGCGGCGCGCGGTCGACCGCGCTTTTCTTGGCGGCGAGCAAGTCGGCGAAATGCGCGTAGATGCCTTCGTACTCCGCCATCGGCTTTTCCAGAACCAGGGCGCCGCCGGCGAAAAGCTTCGAGCCGCCATGGCTGAGGCGCAGTTTCTCGCCCTCCGCCGTCTCGATGTCGATGTTCCAGCTCTGCTCGCCTTCCTGCCGCCAGTCGAACTCGGCGGTGAACGTTGATGCCGGGCCTGCCGCCGCCAGGCTCGAAAAGACGAGCGAGGCCGCGATCGGCGTGTCGCGATTGGCGGGATAGGAGAGCGCGGCGCTTTTGACGAAAATCGGCGCCGGCGCAATCTTGGTCAGGATCGACAGCGCGTTGATTCCGGGATCGAACACGCCGAAATTGCCGGCGTCCCAAATCCATTCCTGGCCGGGATGCCAGCGCTTAACGTCCTCTTTCCATTCGATATGGAGCGAGTGCAGCTTGCGCCCGGCGAGGCGGCGCCGCGCCTCGTCGACGGCGGAATTGTACTGCGAATGCCAGGTCGCGAAGAGCACGCGGCTGCGCCGCGCCGCATGGGCGACGAGGTCGTCGAGCTCGGCCGTGGTCGGCGTCGGCGGCTTTTCGAGCAGGACATGCTTGCCGGCGTCGAGCGCTTCGCGGGCGATCGCATGGCGCACGGCCGGCGGCGTGCAGATCGCCACCGTCTCGACGTCCGGCAAAGCCGCATAGAGCTCGGCCGGCGTGCGGAAGGTCGGAACGCCCGCTTGCCGCAGCCCGCGCTGGCTCACCAGGGCGGCAAGCTTGAAGTTGGGGTTCTTGGCGATGACCGGCAGATGCTGGTCCTGCGTGATCTTGCCGATGCCGATGATCGCGATCGAATGCGCCACGTCGTGCTCCTCTGCCTTCCCTTTACGCAGTGGTCGCGGCCGCCCCCACTCGCTGCCTTCAGCGGCTTACCCTCATCCGGCGCTTCGCGCCACCTTCTCCCGCAAGCGGGAGAAGGGATTCGCCGGCAGTCGACGATTGCGACGAAGTCCGGCGGTCGGCGCCCCCTCTCCCGCTTGCGGGAGAGGGTTGGGGTGAGGGCGAGCCTCGGTGCGGACGTACTTTATGAAAAAGGCGGGGCCGAAGCCCCGCCTTCCAACGCGTTCGCCGGAACGGCGCTTACTTGCCGCCGCCGATGCAGGTGTCGGCGGTCTTTGGCGTGCAGACGTCGAGGCCCGTATAGGTCGGGTCGTGCGGCGCCGGCTTGCCTTCCTTCATGTCGAGCAGGGCGTACATCACCTTGTAGCCCATCTCGAACGGACGCTGGCCGACCTGGCCGGCCGACAGGCCCTTCTTCATCAGCTCGATCTGCACCGGCAGGGTGTCGGCGACGACGAGCGCAAGCTTGCCGGAGGCGATCTTGTCCTTCACCTTTTCCGCCGTCTTCGTATAGGCGTCCGGCAGGAATTGCGGGAAGCCGCCGGTCGGCACGAAGGCGTCGAGGTCCGGATACTTGTTGAGGATGTCCTCCATCTGCTGATTGGCGACCGCGAAGTCGTCATTCGTATAGAGCGGGCAGCCGGCGACTTCCGTCCAGCCGTTCTGGCCGGTCAGCTTCTCGCCAGGCGCTTCCGCGCTCTTCTTGCCAGCGAGCGTGTCGCGGATGCCCTGCATGCGCTCGTTGTGATTGGCCGCCGCGGCGCCGCCCGACTGGATGCAGATCGTGCCGCCCTTTGGCTTGATCTGCATGACGATCTTGGCGAGGTTGACGCCGATGTCATAGTTGTGCGTGCCGATATAGGCGGCGCGCAGGCCCTTATCCTTGTCGAGCAAATCCGAGTCCCAGGTCAGGACCGGAATGTTGGCGGCCTTGGCGCCTTGCAACGCTGCGGCCATCGCCGCCGCATTGGCCGGCGAGACGCCGATGCCGTCGACCTTCTTGGTGATCAGGTCGGCGACGATCTGCGCCTCTTCATCGCCGCCGCCATGCTCGCCGGGGCCGATATAGAGGCATTCGATCTTGCCGGCGAGCTCCTTCTCGGCCTTCTTGCAGCCGGCGAGCGCCTGATCGAAGAACGGATTGTTGGTGTTCTTCGGCACCAGCGCGAACGTATATTTCTTCTCCGCCGCGTTGGCGCCGCTCGCCAAGACGAGCAACGCGCCGGCGGCGACGGCCGCGGTGAATAGATTTTTCAACATGTTCCACCCTCCACTGTTGAGCTTTCTCCCGATTTCGCGACGCCCAGCCGGGTCATTCGCGTCTCTTGCCGCGCACTTTTTCGAGTACGACGGCGAGAACGATGAAGCTGCCGACAAAGATTCCTTGCCAATTCGAATCGAACCCCAGAAACAGCAGCAGATTCCTGATGACGAAAATCAATGCGGCGCCGATAAAGGCGCCATACGCGGTCCCTTCGCCGCCCATGAGATTGGCGCCGCCGATCACCGCGGCGGCGATGGCGAGAAGCTCGTAGCCCTGGCCGAGGCTGTTATTGGCCGAGCCGTAGAGCCCGATGCTGAGCATGCCCGCCAAGGCGGCCGACATCGAGCACAGGACATAGGCCTGCACCTTGATCCGCCTGACCGGCACGCCGGTCAGGTTCGCCGCCTGCTCGTTGCCGCCGATCGCGAATATGTGCCGGCCCCATCCCGCCATCTTCAGCACGATCCCGAGAACGAAGGTCAGGACGACGAGAATGAGAAACGGATTGGAGAGCCGAAGCTGGTACGGCAGGCTGATCCCGAAATTGTCGGCGCCCCCTATGCTTTTGAGAACCTTGGCCTGTTCAGGAACGAAACTATAAAGCATCCGGTTGCCGGAAAGGATCACGGCGACCGAGCGGGCGGCCGACAGCATGCCGAGCGTGACGACAAAGGGCGGCAGGCCGACATAGGCGATCAAAACGCCATTGATCAATCCGACCAGCGCTCCGGCGGCCAAGCTGAGGATGACGGCCATCCACCACGTATGGGCCCATACTGCGCTGTTCCACCAGGCGGGCATCCAATCGATCGGTTGTTTTAAAAGAACGAGGCCGCAGACGATCGCGGCGATGCCCATGACCGAGCCGACCGAGAGGTCGATGCCGCCGATAATGATCACCGGCGTCATGCCGAGCGCCATGACGCCGATAAAGGCGAAATTGCGCGTGGTGTTGTAGAAATTATCTTCGCTGGCGTAGTTCTCCTGGAACACGCTGCCGACGATGCAGAGAATGATCAGGGTCAGCGTGACCCAGAGGGCTTGGTTGCCCAAGAGCCTCTCGACGAATGTCTTCTCGGTCGTATCGAGGATCGGCTCGGCAATCGACAGCGTCGACGCCTTGTCGGGGCGAGCTTGCGTTTCAAGCGACATGGATCGCCCCGGTGATGAGACCCGTGACTTCCTCGGGCGACGAATCCTTGATCTTCTTGTCGGCGACTTTGCGGCCGCGGCGCATCACGACGACGCGGTCGCAGACCGCGAAAACGTCGGGCATGCGGTGACTGATCAGAACCACGCCGATGCCGTGATCGCGCAGGCGCTTGATCAGATCGAGCACTTCGGCGACCTGGCGCACGCTGATCGCCGCGGTCGGCTCGTCCATCAGCACGATCTTGGGATTGGAGAGGCGGGTGCGGGCGATCGCCACGGCCTGCCGCTGGCCGCCCGACATCTGGCGCACCAGATGGCGCGGCCGCGTTTCCGATTTCAATTCGGCGAACAACTCGCCGGCCTGCTTGAACATGGCGGCATGATTGAGCCAGCGGATCGGGCCGATTCCGGTCTTGATCTCGCGGCCGAGAAAGACGTTGGCCGCAGCGGTCAGATTGTTGCAGAGGGCGAGGTCTTGATAGACGATCTCGATGCCCTTCTCGCGGGCTTCGACCGGCTTGGCGAACTGGACCGGCTCGCCGTCGATTCGGATTTCGCCGCCGGTCGGCGGGAAATTGCCGGCGATGATCTTGACGAGCGTCGATTTGCCGGCGCCGTTATCGCCCATCAACCCCAAAGCTTCGCCCGGCTCTAGATTCATATCGACGCCGTTCAAGGCGTGGATCGCGCCGAAATGCTTGGTAATATTACTCAGTTCCAAAACAGGCAAAGAACGGTCCTCCCAACCGGCTTTTGCGTCGGGAGGCGTCGTCCGCCGCGCCCCCGGTCCGTGTTAGAATGCTAGCTTCCAATAGTTGCGGGACTTCGGCAAGAGCAAAAGGGCGTCATCTTTACAGTACGTCGACTCGCCGGCCGCCCCTGGGGAACCGAGCCGCGCCATGCCGTCCGCGTAAAAGTCTGACTTTTTCTTGACGAAAAACCCCCGCAAGTCAAGTTTGTTCGGCCCGTCGTGGCGCGGTCCATGCTAAGGCTCCGGCGATGAACAGCTCTCTTGCCGTCAAGGCCCGCGCGGCGCGCGCCGGCCGCGCCGCCGCCGTCCCGCGGCGCAGCGACCGCGCGCGGCTGATCGCCGACATCGCCGCGCTCGAACGCCCGGCGAACGACGACGGCGCCGCCTTCCGCCAGGCCGGCGTCAAACTGGCCGCAGCCGCCCTCCAAGAGGGGCGCGACGAAGCGCGCCGCCTCCTCGAAGCCGGCGGCAAAGGCATGGCCTGCGCCGAGCGGCTCAGCGAATTGCAGGACGACGTTATCGCCGCGATCCATGCGCTGGCCTTGCGCGAAATTCGCGGCGACCAGCCGGGCGAGGGCGACCAGCCGATGGCGATCGCCGCAGTCGGCGGCTATGGGCGCGGCGCGCTCGCCCCCGGCTCCGATATCGATCTGCTCTTCTTGTTGCCGACCAAGCCGACGCCGGGCAGCGAGAAGCTGGTCGAGACGATGCTCTACATGCTGTGGGACTTGCGCCAGAAGGTCGGCCATTCGACGCGCTCGATCGGCGAGTGCATGCGCCAGGCCAAGGCCGACATGACGGTCCGCACCTCGCTTTTGGAGGCGCGCTTCATTCTCGGCGACGAAGCCTTGTTCGAGGAGATGCGCAAAAGGTTCGACGCCGAGATCGTCGCCAAATCGGCTGAGGATTTCGTCGCCGCCAAGCTCGCCGAGCGCGACGAGCGCTTAAGGCGCGCCGGCGGCTCGCGCTACCTCGTCGAGCCCAACGTCAAGGACGGCAAGGGCGGCATCCGCGACCTCAACACTTTGTTCTGGATCGGCAAATACGTGTACCGCGTGCGCCATGCGCGCGACCTCGTCGAGGCCGGCTTGTTCGACGCCCGCGAATATGCGCTGTTCCGGCGCTGCGAGGAATTCCTGTGGGCGGTGCGCTGCCACCTCCATTTCCTCGCCGGCCGCGCCGAGGACCGTCTGGGCTTTGAATTCCAGCCGGCGATCGCCGAGCGGCTTGGCTACATGTCGCGTTTCGGCCTGACCGAGGTCGAGCGTTTCATGAAACATTATTTCCTCATCGCCAAGGATGTCGGCGACCTCACCGCCATTGTCTGCGCCGCGCTCGAAGAGCGCCAGGCCAAGCCGCGCGCCGCGCTCGACCGGTTCATCGGCCGGCTGCGCCGCCGCGCCCGCATCGTCGCCGGCGCCGCCGATTTCATCGTCGACCATGGCCGTATCAGCGTCGTCAACGCCCGCGTTTTCGAGCGCGATCCGATCAATCTCATCCGCCTCTATTGGGCCGCCGACCGCTCCGGCCTCGCCGTTCATCCCGATGCGACGCGCCTCGTCACGAAATCCCTGAATCGGATCGACGCCAAGCTGCGCAACGATCCCGAGGCCAATCGGCTGTTTCTCGAAGTGCTCACCTCGCGCCGCGCGCCGGAAACCGTGCTGCGGCTGATGAACGAAGCCGGCGTGCTCGGCCGCTTCATTCCCGATTTCGGCCGCATCGTCGGCATGATGCAATTCAGCATGTACCACCACTATACGGTGGACGAGCATTTGCTGCGCACGATCGGCGTTCTGGCGGGCCTGCGCTCCGGCGCGCTGGTCGAGGAGCATCCGCTGGCCAGCGAGTTCCTGCCCGGCATCGCCAATCCCTCCCTGCTTTATGTCGCGGCGTTCCTGCACGACATCGCCAAGGGCGGGCCGGAGGATCATTCGATCGCCGGCGCCGCGGTCGCCCGGCGGCTCTGCCCGCGGCTCGGCCTCTCGCCGGGCGAGACCGAAACGGTCGCCTGGCTGGTCGAGCAGCATCTGGCCATGTCGATGACCGCGCAGAGCCGCGACCTTTCCGATCCGCGCACCATCGAAGCCTTCGCCGCCATTGTGCAGACGCTGGAGCGGCTGCGCCTGCTGCTGGTCCTGACGATTTGCGACATCCGGGCGGTCGGCCCCGGCGTCTGGAATGGCTGGAAGGGCCAATTGCTGCGCACGCTCTTCTGGGAGACCGAGGTCGTGCTGAGCGGCGGCCATTCGGCGGCCGACCGCAAGGCGCGCGTCGCCGAATCGCAGGAGGCGCTGCGCCAGGCGCTGCCCGGCTGGTCCGATCCCGAATTCGACGCTTACGCGGCCCGGCTCTATCCGGCCTATTGGCTGCGAGTCGACCTGCCGCACCGCGTCGCCCACGCCAAGCTGCTTCACGCCATGGCCAAGGAAACGCGCTCGCTGTCGACGGAATTTTCAACCGACGCGTTCCGCGGCGCCACCGAATTGACGGTGGTCGCGCCCGATCATCCGCGGCTCCTGGCGGTCATTGCCGGCGCCTGCGCCGCTTCCGGCGGCAACATCGTTGACGCCCAGATTTTCACCACGACGGACGGGCTGGCGCTCGACACGATTTCGCTGAGCCGCGCCTTCGACCGCGATGAGGACGAATTGCGCCGCGCCGGCCGCATCGCCAAAGGCGTCGAGGACGCCTTGCGCGGCAAAATTCGGCTGACCGACATCATCGCCGCCAAGCGCAAGCCGGACCCCCGGGCAGGGGCCTTCACCGTCGCGCCGGAAGTGACAATCAGCAATTCCTTGTCGAATCGCTTCACCGTGATCGAAATATCCGGCCTTGACCGGCCCGGCTTGCTCTATGAGGTGACCAGCGCGCTTTCCAATCTCAATTTGAACATCGGCTCTGCTCATATCGTTACCTTCGGCGAAAAAGCCGTCGATACGTTTTACGTGACCGACCTGACCGGCTCGAAAATCGCCTCGCCGGCCCGCCAGGCGGCGATCAAGCGCCACATGCTGGCGATTTTTGACGGCCCGGACGAGAAAAAGCCGGCGGCCGGCGGCCGTTGAGGCGCTTGATTTTTGCACCGCAAGAACTGATATCCCGCCACGACAAATCCACCGTTCCAAGACGCGACATGGACGACCCCGTGAAAAAAGACAAAGACGAGGCCGCGACGGCGCCGCTTTCGGGCGATGGCGGCGCCAATGCCGCCGAACAGGCCGCCCCCGATCCGGCAGCGGTTATCGAGACCCTCAACGCCGAAAACGCCTCGCTCAAAGACCGCCTGCTGCGCGCCATGGCGGAGATGGAGAATCTGCGCCGTCGCACCGAGCGCGAAATCGCCGACGCAAAGACCTATGGCGTCGCCTCTTTCGCCCGCGACATGCTGACCGTCGCGGACAATCTCGGCCGGGCCCTCGACAGCCTGCCCGAAGAGGCGCGCGCCGGCGGCGCCGAGGGGGCGCTGAAAGGCCTGATCGAAGGCGTCGAATTGACGATGCGGGACTTGACCGCCGCGCTCGCCCGCCATGGCGTCAAGAAGCTTGAACCGCTGGGCGAGAAATTCGATCCCAATTTCCATGAGGCGCTTTATGAGGCGCCCAACGAGGAGCTGCCCGCCGGCACGGTGGCGCAGGTCGTCCAGAGCGGCTGGCGGATTGGCGACCGCGTTCTGCGCCCGGCCCGGGTCGGCGTCTCCAAGGGCGGCCCGAAAGTGGCGGCGAAGGCGGAGTGATTTCGGCGCCGCGCGATCTGTAGCCGCGCGACGAGCGCGGCGCGGGGGAGGGCGGGCGCTGTCGCCGACCGCGCCTACAAGGGGCGAGCCCCTCACCCTCGCGTCACCCTGCGCAGCGTCAGATTGATCCGCCCGCCGCCCGCAAGCAGCGTCGACGAGCCGCCGCGAATCCGGTCCACGCCGTGAAAGGCGAGGCGGGCCGGCCCGCCCAGGATCAGCGCGTCGCCGGAGTTCAGCTCGAACGAGCGCGTCCTGTCGCCCCGTTTCGACCCGCCGACCCGGAACAGGCAGGAATCGCCGAGCGACAGAGACAGGACCGGCGCGGAGAAATCCTCCTCGTCGCGGTCCTGATGCAGCCCCATCCGGGCGGACGCGTCATAGACGTTGACCAGGCAGGCTTCCGGCGGCGCCGCGCCCGTGGCGAGATCGGCCCAGGCGGCGAGCGCGATCGCCGGGATCGGCGGCCACGGCGCGCCGGTCGCCGGATGCGCCGGCTGGTAGCGATAGCCGGCCTCGTCCGAGACCCAGCCGAGCGGCCCGCAATTGGTCATTCGGACGGAGAACGGCTTGCCCGTCCGCGGCATGCGCGGCGTGAAGAGCGGCGCGGCGCGCAGGGCCTCGCCCAACGCGTCGCGCAGAGCTTCCTGCGCCGGCCGGTCGAGATAGGCCGGGTAATGGACGAGGCCTGGGATGATTTCGAGTCCGCGGGCGGGAGCGGTCATAGCCCCCGCTTACCCTGGTCGGCCGGCGCGGCCAAGCGCCCGGCGTCAGAGGCTTGCGAGATTGCAGTTTAGCTCCATTTCTGCTCCAATACGGAGCTGTATCGGATTATGCTCATGGACCTGTCGATCAAAGCCGTGCCGGAAGAGCAAGTGCTGAAGCTCCGCGCCCGGGCTAAAGCCAATCATCGGTCGCTCCAGGGGGAGCTGAGGGCGTTGATCGATCAAGCCACGGCGAGCGTACCCTTGAAATTGACGGTGGATGAAGTTGCCGCCAAGGCCGCCGCGCTCGGTCTTCAGCGCCGCAACGAGGCAGCGCGGCTGATCCGGGAAGATCGTGACCGTTAAGGTCGTCGACGCTTCCGCGGTCGTAGCCTTGCTCTTCAACGAGACGACGCGCGAGGAGATTGTTGCGCGTCTGCACGGGGTTTCGCTCGCCGCTCCAGCCCTCATTCGGTACGAAACCGCGAACGCGTGTCTCAAGAAGCTTCGCGCGTCGCCTCACGAAAAACGAGCGCTCCTCGAGGCGTTCTCGCTGTTCAACGCGCTCTCGATCACCCTGGAGCCGGTCGAGCTTGGCGACGCCATTACGTTGGCCGAAAAGACGAAACTGTCGCTCTATGACGCGAGCTATCTCTGGCTCGCTCGCGCGCTTGGCGCTGAGCTCGTTACGTTGGACGAGAAGCTGGCGCGGGCGGACGAAGCTTTGCGCCGGGCAGGGTAGGCGCGCAGGCATAGCCGGGAGGTGCGAGGCCGCGCCTGCTTGAACCCGGTGCGCGGCGTCTCGATATCGAGTCAATGGTTGGAGTCCCAAGCCCTTGCCCAAGCTCCTGATCGGCGCCGGGCTCGTCCTTGTCCTGATCGGCGTCCTCTGGCTGGCCGCCGAGCGGCTCGGGCTCGGCCGGCTGCCGGGCGATATCGTGATCGAGCGCGGCAATCTGCGCATCTACATTCCGATCGTCACCTCGCTGATCGCCAGCATCGTTCTCAGCTTGGCGCTGTGGCTCCTCAACCGCTGAGCCTCAAGCGGCGAGCACGTCCTTCGACGCCACGGTCGAATCGGCGTTCAGCCGGTAGACGAGCGGCACGCCGGTTTCGAGCTCCATTTGCGGGATCGTCTTCGGCGTCAGCTTGTCGAGCACCATGACCAGGGCGCGCAGCGAATTGCCATGCGCGGCGACCAGCACGCGCTTGCCGCGCAGAACTTCCGGCAGGATGTTCTGGCAGTAATAAGGAAGCGCGCGCGCCACCGTATCCTTGAGGCTCTCGCCGCCGGGCGGCGCGACGTCGTAGCTGCGCCGCCAGATATGGACCTGCTCCTCGCCCCATTTCTTGCGCGCGTCGTCCTTGTTGAGGCCAGAGAGATCGCCGTAATCGCGCTCGTTCAGCGCCTGGTCCTTGGTCGCCGGCAGGCCTTGCTGGCCGAGCTCGGCCAGAACCAGGTCGAGCGTGCGCTGGGCGCGGATCAGCGCCGAGGTGAACGCGACGTCGAAGGAAAGGCCTTGGCGCTTCAGCCGGCGCCCCGCTTCCCGAGCCTCCTCGACGCCTTTCGGCGAGAGATCGACGTCGCGCCAGCCGGTGAAGAGGTTTTTCAGATTCCAGTCGCTTTGGCCGTGGCGGACGAGAACGAGCAGGCGGTCGGAAGCGGGCATGGCTGGCCTCGACGGAAT
>Ga0070735_10004753_pt1 | contig 11370 bp, 10 predicted proteins | sample Coa_R1_FD_66443 | JGI IMG/M metagenome (GOLD analysis project Ga0070735, IMG submission 66443) | Surface soil microbial communities from Centralia Pennsylvania, which are recovering from an underground coalmine fire - Coalmine... | ecosystem: Environmental > Terrestrial > Soil > Unclassified ... | reverse complement strand
CGCTCTGTGTGATTGCTCCCGCACGTTAAGTCTTGGCGTGCATCTCCCAAGTCGCATGGGTGACGCCGGGCTCCGTTCCTAGCTGTGTGGTCACCGCGTCGAGTTCCTCTGGGATAACGGAAGTCGAGACCAAGGTCGCAACCACGTCGACCGCGTCCTCCGACCCTTCGATCGTCTCGACCGCGGAGACTGGATAGTTCGCGTCCTCGAGCCGCTCGACCAGCAGTTCGCGCGCATCGCCCGCCGACTCGGCGACGGCGGTAATTCGTACCTCGTACGTCGCCTCGGAGGTGCGCTCATCCAGCGGGATGCGGTTGATCGCGTTGACGATCGGCCGCAACAAAGTGTTCCCGGCAATGACGAAGACGGTCAGCAGGACCGCCTCGGCGATGAGCCCCGCCCCGGCGCAGGCGCCGACCGCGGCCGAACACCATAGCGTCGCCGCCGTATTCAAGCCGCGAACATTGAGCCCCTCTTTCATGATCGCGCCGGCCCCGAGGAAGCCGATGCCGGAAACGACATAGGCGATGACCCTGACCGCGCCGTCGGCGCCGGTCAGCCGAACGGCGAGGTCGACGAAGGAGGCGGCGCCGACGGCGACCAGCACATTCGTCCGCAACCCGGCCGATCGCTGCCGGTACTGCCGCTCGGCGCCGATCAATGTTCCCAGCACAAAGGCTGCCGCGAGGCAGAGCGCTGAATTGAAAAAAGCGATGAGATTGAATGTTTCGATAAAGCGCATCATACCCTCGCCATGGACGTGACCATCATGCGCCTCGTCACAACGCGCCCGCCAAGCGCGACGCCGAAAAGATCAATAGCCCAACCAAGCCGCCGACCAACGTCCCATTGATACGGATATATTGAAGGTCTTTGCCGACCTGCAATTCGAGCCGGTTCACCAAGGTCGCCGTGTCCCAATTGTCGACGACTTGCGCGATATAGGCGCCGATTTCGGCTCGTCTCGGCAAGAGAGCCCGGAGTACGAAAAGGCGAAATTGACGATTGAGGCGAGCATGGCGGTTCGGGTTTTCGTCGAGCCATTGGCCGAAACCGCGCAGCGCGGAGACCAATTGGTCGCCTGCCGCGTCGGCGAATTTGGAGAAGTCGCCGTGTAATCCCCCTTCGATCTCGCCCCAGAGACTTTTGACCTGATCGAGGAAGACCGGATTGGCCAGCAATTCAGCCTTTATCTCTTCGCCACGCGTGCGCATATCGGTATCGCTCGCGAGATCTTGGACTAGCTTGTCGACGGCCTTACCGAGCTCGGCCCGCCAAGGATGGTCGGGCTTGCGCAACTCTCGCATGGTCGACAACAAGCCATTCATCACTTTCGTCGCGATCATATTGTCGACCCATTTGGGCACCCAGCGCGACGATTGTTCGCCCACTTTCGAAGTGATGACGTCCTTATTCTCGAGAAGGGCAGCCTCGGCGAAATCAAGCGCCTGATCGAGCAAGGTCTGCGCGGCGCCGTGCGCCCAAAGGACCGATAAGACCTTGGAAGCGAGCGGCGCCGCCGGAACAGCCTCGACGCCGCTGCGTACGACCCAACCGAAGAAATCGCCGAGGCCAGCCGTGCGCGCCTCTTGCGCCGCACGCGACAGCAACCGGGCAATCCAATGAGAGAGTCGCACGCTATTCACAGGGCTGTCGATCCAATGCGCAGCGAATGAGACAATGTCGATTTGCGCCAGCCGTTGATCGGCGACCTTGGGCGAAAGGAAATTGTTCGTAATGAACCGGCCGAGCGCGCCGCCAATCCGCTGTTTGTTACGCGGCACGACCGCGGTATGCGGAATCGGCACGCCGAGCGGATGTCGAAACAAAGCCACCACCGCGAACCAATCGGCGCAAGCCCCAACCATGCCGGCTTCGGCGAAGGCGCGAAGATACGGGAGCCAAGGCCAGTCCAGCTTCGTCGCCGTGCAGGCGATGAATACGGCCGTCATCGCCGCCAACAATAGCGACGCGATCCATTGCATTCGCCTCAATTCGAAAAGGCGATGATCGGCGCTGGCCTTGCCGCCGCTCGGGCGCGCTGCAACGACGGAAGACGTAATTGATTTGTCTTGACGCATAAGGATGTTCCATGGCGCGCGTTTTGATTTGGAGCCCGTCTTGCCAGAAATTGGCTTTCAAGTCCCTCGCTCGATATAGCGCGCCGCCAAAGCTTGCTAACAACGGAGCACGGGCTCTACGCCATATTGTCGCTCCCCGGCAACATATCGGCGAATTGCCGCGTCAACCCGAGACGCTTGCCGACGGCACGCGCGACGGATTTCGGACGCGTCGTTCAGAAGTCGAAGGGGTTATTGAACGGCGTCCAGCAATGGCTTCTCGCGCCTAAACATTGGCGTTTGCTAATCTTGATGGTAGCGGTCATACGCTGGTCGATAGGCCTCCGTCGACATAGAGAACATGGCCATTGACATATGAAGCGGCGTCGGAGGCGAGAAAAATGGCGGCGCCGATCAACTCTTCCGGGTCCGCCCATCGTCCCGCAGGCGTACGGGCCGTGACCCAAGCCGAGAATTTCTCGTCGGCCATGAGCGCTTGATTTAAGGGGGTACGGATATATCCAGGCGCAATCCCATTGATCTGTACGTTGTGTTTGGCCCATTCGGCGCTGAGCCCCCGCGTCAGTTGCCGTAAAGCGCCCTTGGTCGCGGCATAGGGCACGATCGTTGCACGGCCGAGTTCGCTGGCCACAGAGCAAATATTGATGACCCGCCCACGTTTGCGCGCGACCATCCTTCCCCCGACCGCTTGCGTGACGTGAAAGACGCCATCGACATTGATCGCCATAATCTCGCGCCAGGTCTCTTCCGGGAAACTTTCGAAGGGATTGCGCCGTTGGATCCCCGCATTGTTGACGAGAATATCGATCGGTCCGACATCGCGCTCAAGACGATCAACGGCGGCTAGTACGGCGCCGCGATCGGCGACGTCGAAGCGAGCGGTCTCGACGGCGATCCCCTGTTCCTTCAAGCGGTCCGCCGCGGCGGCGAGTTTCACGGGGTCGCGGCCGTTCAATGCGATGCGCGCGCCAGCCTTCCCGAGGCCGGTGGCCAGCGAGAAGCCGATTCCGTCCGACGAACCGGTGATGAGCGCGATACGGCCGGAAAGATCGAAAAGGCTGAGATCAGGCATGGCGCTCCGCTGGGTAATAAGGGGTGGACGCGCTTTCCTATCGCCCCGCCCGAAGGACGCAATGGATGTGTCGCGCGAAAAGCCTGTCCGGACGGAAAGATTCAAATCTAATCTACCGCCACCGATAGCGATGTCGTGAGAACCACCGATGACTGCCTTTATCGTCCTGCTTCGCGCCGTCAATGTTGGTGGGACCGGCAAGTTGCCGATGGGCGCGTTGACAGCGATGTGCGAAGCGGCGGGCTTCGCCAAAGCGCAGACTTATATTGCGAGCGGCAATGTCGTCTTTGAGAGCAAAGCTTCGGAGACAAAGGTGAAGGCGACGCTCGAGGCTAAGCTCAAAGCCTATGCGGGCAAGCCGGTCGGCGTTCTCGTCCGCACGGCGGCGGAAATGGCTGCAGTGGTGAAGAAAAACCCGTTTCCCAAAGCCCCGCCGAATCGAACAGTGGCGATCTTTCTCGATGCGCCGCCGCCGGGTGATGCGCTCGATCATGCGAAGGGACGAAAAGACGAAGAGATGCGACTCGGCGAACGAGAGATCTATATTCACTATCCGAGTGGCCAAGCTGACTCGCGACTAAGAATTCCGGCGGCGAGCGCCGGCACCGCGCGCAACATGAATAGTGTCGCTAAACTCGCCGCGATGGCTGCAGAGATTTGAGAAGCAAAGAATTTTAAGAATTTTAACTCGACGGCGGAGATTTTCGCGAGTCGATCAGCCGAAAACCCTGATGCATAAATGACACGCCGACGGCCTTTGTCAGACCATCGGCGCTTTTATTATTGAACTCTTCGCAGCGCAGCATATGTTTGTCTTACGGCGAGTCTTCGCCGTATGCCCTCCTTGGGCGTTTCCTCCCTAGACTTGGGCTGCTTTCGAGTGGCCCTTTTTTTTGAGCGACGCGATTAAGCCTCAGCGCGTCCTCGAAGACAAGTTCCCTTATCGACTTTTTTGCTTCCGTAACGTGAATATTGGGTCCACGTTGCTGACCCATAAGGCGTACTAATGAATTTCGCTGGCGCGTTTTAATGCACCGCGCATTTTGGCGCTGGTGAAACCAGGCGCCTTGGCGAGATCGAGGATCGCCTTTTCTCGACGGGCGATAAGGTCGATCGCCTCAGGTAGTTTGCGCACCGCCTCGGCGGGAATGACGACCGCGCCGTGAAAATCAGCATGAATAACGTCGTCATGCGTGGCCGCCATGCCGAGAATATTCACCTCACAGCGCATCTGCACCATATGCACATGGGCATGGCTCGGTGCGACGCTGCCGCCGATGATCTGAAAGCCCGGCGCCAGCATGTCGAGATCACGGAATGATCCGTTAGTGACGCAGCCATGCACGCCGAGCGCGAGATGCACCGTCGATTGCACCTCTCCCCAAAAGGCGCCGAAGCCAGGACGATCGTCGATATCCTGAATGACGGCGATGGTCGGCAAGTCGCCAGCGGCGACGTAATCGTACCACTCCTCGCGCGGCGGGATGGGCGCGCGCGGTTTTTCTTTCGAGCGGATCAGACCCGTACGCGCGAGGCCGACGATCGGCGCCAGTTTGCGATCCGCCGCGACCATGAGCTCAACCGTGAAACCGACCGCCCGACGCTCTGGGACGATGAGTTCCAGGCCGTTGCAGATGGTCGGCGTGTCCCATGCCTTGAGCGCTTCGAGGTCGGCGGCGGAGAACGGGCGCGAGGACATGGGTCAACCTTTGAGCAAACGACAATGGGAAGCGTTTAATGGTGCGCGATTCCGCCAGCCGTGTCATTCCCGCGCGAGCGGGAATCTAGATTTAGCTCGGTCCTGGCGCCCCGCGGTTCCTGGACTCCGGTTTTTGCGGGAATGACAACTTGCGGTGCTTGCGTTACATCACCGCGAAAGGATCGGAACAATTCTGTTCAATCGGAGGCGTCCTTGCTTAAATTCTACTTCAACGGCTCGCCAAATCCTACCAAAGTCGCGCTTTTCCTCGAGGAAGCCGAACTGGCCTATGAGCCCATCGCCGTCGACACGCGCAAAGGCGACCAATTCTCGCCCGAGTTCCTGAGCATCAATCCAAACGGCAAAGTGCCCGCCATCGTCGATGGCGAGGCGCGCGTCTTCGACAGCAACGCGATCCTTCTCTATCTCGCCGAGAAGACCGGAAAGTTCTTACCCGCAGCGCCGCTGCGCGGCGAGTTGCTGTCCTGGCTGATGTTTGCGGCGACCGGCGTCGGCCCCTTTAGCGGCCAGGCCGTCCATTTCAAACATTTCGCGCCCGAGAAAGTGCCTTACGCGCTCAAGCGCTACCTTTACGAGGTCGAGCGCCACTATTCGGTTCTGAACGATCATCTCGCCAACCGGAAGTACATGGTCGGCGACGCCTATTCGATCGTCGACATGGACGTGTGGGGCTGGGCCCGGATGGCGGTTTTCATCCTTGGCGAAGGCGCCTGGGGCAAGTTTCCGCATCTCAAGCGTCTGTTCGACGAAGTTGACGCGCGGCCGGCGGCGGCGAAAGCGAAGACGCTGAAGGATCGCTTCAAGTTCAAGGCGGAAATGGACGACGAAGCGCGCAAGCATATGTTCAAACATTTGGCGGCGTAAGCGCCAGGACAATTCTTCTCCCCGCGAAGCGGGGAGAAGGTACGCTCACGCTCCGTACAATCCTTTCCTTTCGTCTCGCAGGGTCTTCTTCTGCACCTTGCCCATCGCGTTCCGCGGCAAGTCCTCGACGAAGAACACGCGCTTCGGCAGCTTGTATCTCGCGAGCCGTCCTTCCAAGGCGGCCAGAACGCCCTCCTCCGTCAGGTTCGCCCCTTTCGCCGGCACGACGACCGCGGTCACACCTTCGCCGAAGTCCGGATGGGCCAAGCCGATGACGGCGCTTTCGACGACGCCGGGCAGCGCGTCGATCTCGCTTTCGATTTCCTTGGGATACACGTTGAAGCCCCCAGAGATGATCAGGTCTTTGGCGCGGCCGACAATATGGACGTAGCCGCGGTCATCGATCTTGCCGAGGTCGCTGGTAATGAAGAATCCGTCGGAGCGAAACTCCTCGGCCGTCTTTTCCGGCATCAGCCAATAGCCCTTGAAGACATTCGGCCCCTTCACTTCGATGACGCCGATTTCGCCCTCCCGCAGCAAGCGTCCGGTGTCGGGTTCAGCGACACGCAAGGAGACGCCCGGCAATGGGAAGCCGACCGTGCCGGCGATACGGTCGCCGTCGTACGGATTCGACGTGATCATATTCGTCTCGGTCATGCCGTAGCGTTCCAAGATCGCGTGTCCGGTCTTGGCGCGCCAGGCGTCGTGCGTATCGGCGAGCAAAGGCGCCGAGCCCGAGACGAAGAGGCGCATGTGCTTGGTGGTCTCGCGCGTCACGCCTTCATGCGTCACCAGCCGTGTGTAAAAGGTCGGCACGCCCATCAGGCTGGTGGCGCGCGGCATGGCTGCGACGATCGCGTCGGCGTCGAAACGCGGCTGGTAGATCATCGTCGCGCCGGCGAGAAGCGCGACATTGGTGGCGACGAAAAGTCCGTGCGTGTGAAACACCGGCAGCGCATGGATCAGCACATCTTCGCCGGTGAAGCGCCAATAATCGACGAGGGCGAGCGCGTTTGACGAGAGATTGTCATGCGTCAGCATCGCCCCTTTCGAACGCCCGGTCGTGCCCGAGGTGTAAAGGATGGCGGCAAGATCGTCGCCGGCGCGCGGGATCGTTTCGAATTCAGGCGACGCAGCGGCGATTTTCTCGGCGAATGTACCATCACGGCTGAAGCCGAGACTTTCGACGGCGGCAAGGCCGACTTGTTGGCTCAAAGCGCGCACCGCGTCGAGCATCGCGGGCCGGCATATGGTGAGCGTCGGCTTGGCGTCGCCGAGGAAATATTCGAGCTCGATGAGCGTATAGGCTGTATTCAGCGGCAATAGGCCGGCGCCGGCGCGAAAGCAGGCCAGCGCCAGGACGATCATGTCAGGCGATTTGTCGATCTGCACCGCGACGCGATCGCCCGGCTGAACGCCAAGCGCAAGAAGAGCGTTGGCGGCCTGGCCGGAACGCTCGAAGAGCTCGCCATAGGCGAGTGAGAAGCCGTCGGCCGATTCCATGGCCATTTTGTCGAGACGAGGGGCGCGCGCGCGAATGAGGTCGTAGATGTTGTCGGACATGTCAGGTTTTTGAGATTGATTTGAAGAGCGTGGTACGGGCGGGGGAACGGCGCCAATTCATGGGGGCTCCATCAATTCTCGACGCTGCGCGTTGGCTCGAGCGCCCCTGCCCTCACCTTGGCCAGTTTCCGGATCGCCGAGGAAGCGACGACCTCGCCTTTGTTGGCGAAGGTCTCGTGGTTCTCTTCAATGTGATCGAGATCGTAAAGGTAGTTCACCATGATTCCATAGGATTGTTGAAGGCCCGCGGCGGATAGATCGCCGAGCGGATTGATCCGTTCGAGCCGCGCGCCATTGCCGAGATGAAACCGCGCGACTGGATCGACGACGCGGCCATTGGCGCTACGGGCGTTGATGAAATAATTGGCGGCAAGCGCCGTCAGCACACGATTCAAAGCGTCGACGGCGGCGGCCTTGGTCGACCAGTTTGGATGTTCGAGAAGACTCAGCGCGCGTCGGCTCTCGGGCGTGAGAAAGCGCGAGTCTTCCTTCTCGCGCTCAGTATCGAGCCATTGCGCAAAGCCGGGAACCGGCGAAAGCGTGACGAAGCTCTGCAGGCGCGGCAACTCCCGCTTCAGCTCCTCGACGACTTGCTTGATGAGGAAATTGCCGAAGCTGACGCGGGCGAGGCCCTTCTGCGCATTTGAGATCGAATAGAAGACCGCTGTCTTCGCCGCTTGCGGCTGCACTTGCGGGCGATCGGCGGCGAGCAAAGGCGCGATGGCGCCCGGAATCGAATCGGTCAGCGCGACTTCGACGAAAATCAGCGGCTCGTCGCCAAGCGCCGGATGGAAGAAGGCGTAGAGGCGACGGTCCGGCGGCTCGAGACGGCGGCGCAATTCGTCGAAACCATCCATTGCATGTACCGCTTCGTGGCGGATGATCTTCTCCAATATGTTCGCCGGCGTCGTCCAATCGATCCTTCTGAGCACAAGGAACCCTCGATTGAACCAGGAGCCGAAGAGGTGAACAAAATCCTCGTCGAGAGCGGCAAGCGCAGAATCGCCGCCATCCGCGGCGGCGAGAATTTCCTCGCGCATGCGCACCAGCGCCAAGGTTCCGCCCGGCGCATGATTGAGCCGGCGGATGAGCTCCTGGCGCTTCGGTTCGGCGTTGCGCAACAGCCGCGCCGCCTGGCGCTCGTCGGGCTTATCGAGAAAGGCCCTGGCCTCCTTGCTGAGCGCATCGAGGTCGGCGCCAAAGCGCGTCGCGGCCTTGACGAGAAACTCGGCGCGTTGCGCTGGCGCCAGCGCGCCATAGCCGGTCAAGATCGTCTGGGCGAGTGCGACGCCGGAGGCTTCGCCGCGGCCGGTGAGCAGTTTTTCGGAGAGAGTCAGGAGAGCATCGAGGCTGAGCGGTTGGGCGCGGCGCAATCCGACCCAGGCGCGGCCGTGGTCGGCCACCGTCTGCAACAAGCCTGAAATATATGTGCGATTAGTCGCAGCTTCGCTCAAAGCTTTTGTCCTGGTCGTATTTTGCCCTGCCCAGGCGCAGAGCATAGAGGGCGCGGCGCGGCCGATCAAAGGCGGCGACGCGGCTTATCTAAGGGTGCGCGGAACGCCTCATGGGGGAGACTTGTTCACAAGCGTCTCGCGCTTGACGACGATCCCAGTAAGATATTCCTCGGGGCCCTTAGATTCGCGCGCTTGTCGGCTGGAGGCGGTTGCTGATGAAGGAGAAGGAACTGCGCGCGGCGTTGGTCGCCGGGGCGCGGGGGTTACGGGAATCCGGTCTCGATCCTCACGGTTCGGTCGATATATCGGCGCGCATCGGCCCAGCCATGCTGATCACGCCGGCGCCGATCGCGCATAGTGATGTGCGCCCGGCGATGATCGCCATCATGCCGATCGAAGGCGAATACGGGAAGTGGTCGGGCCGCTTCAAGCCGTCGGAAGAATGGCGCCTCCATCTCGACATTATGCGCGCGCGGGCCGATATCGGCGCCATCGTCCATTTTCGGCCGGTTTGGGCGACCTCACTGGCAATGTTGCGCAAGCCAATCCCGGCGGTCGATTATCGCATCGCGACCTTCGGCGGCCCAACCATCCGCTGCGCCGACTATGCGCCTTACGGCACCAAGGATCTTGCGGAACTCGTGGTGACGGCGCTCGAGGATCGACAAGCGGCGCTGATCGCCAACCATGGCGCGATCGTGACCGGCGCAGATCTCAATGAAGCCATGCGGCGAGCGGCCGAATTGGAGATGCTCGCGCAGATGTACTCTCTCGCCCTCGCCGCTGGGCGGCCGGCGATTCTGCCGGACGACGAGATCACGCGGATCGTCGAACGTTTGAAAGGCGCGCGCGCCGCAACGCCTGCTCCCGCCAAGGGGGCCAAGAAGGCCCCGCGCAAGAAAGCGCGTTCGCGCAAGGCCGCGACAAAAGTAAAGTCTAAACGACGCGTCTAGCCGGCGCGCAAAGCGTGAGGCCCTATGCTGGTTCGTCGCGATTGGGTTCCCGGTTCCAGCGAAACCTACATGCAGGAGATCGCGGCGCGGACAGCGGGTCAAAGCGCCGAGGCGATCGATGACGCCGTCCAGGCGCTGATCGCGGAAAACCGCGTCATCCACGAGGAAGATTGCGTCAATCTCAATCCCGCCGCCAACGCCATGAATCCGCGCGCCGAGGCCGCAATGGCCGCAGGCCTCGGCTCGCGACCTTCGCTCGGCTATCCCGGCGACAAATATGAAATGGGCTTGGACGCGGTCGAGAAAATCGAGGTCATCGCCGCCGAACTCGCGGCCGAGACCTTCGGAGCGCGCTACGCGGAAATACGCGTCGGCTCGGGCGCGTTGGCCAATCTCTACGCGTTCATGGCGACGACACGGCCCGGCGATAAGATCATCGCGCCGCCGGGCGAGATCGCCGGCCATGTGACGCACCACAAGAGCGGCGCGGCCGGCCTGTACGGGCTCGACACCATCGAGGCGCCGATCGACGCACGGCGTTTCACGGTGGACATTGCTGCGCTCCGCGAACTCGCGCGACGCACGCGGCCGACGCTGATCACAATCGGCGGGAGCCTCAATCTCTTTCCGCATCCGGTGCGGGAGATTCGCAGCATCGCCGACGAGATCGGCGCCAAAGTCCTTTTCGACGCCGCTCATATTTGCGGCATGATCGCCGGCGGCGAATGGCCCAATCCGCTCGAAGAAGGCGCGCATCTCATGACGATGAGCGCTTATAAGAGCCTCGGCGGGCCGCCCTCCGGGATTGTGCTGACCAACGAGCCCGATCTCGCGAAGCGGATCGAGGAAATCGCCTATCCCGGCCTCACCGCCAATTTCGATCTCGGCAAGACGGCGGCGCTGGCGATCGGGCTGCTGGACTGGAAGGCTTACGGCCGGGCCTATGCGCAGACGATGCGTGAGGCGGCTCGCGCTTTGGCGCATGAACTCTCTCAACGCGGACTTGAACCCTACGCGGCCGCCGAGGGCGCCACGCAATCGCATCAATTCGCGCTTCTCGCGGGCCGCTGGGGCGGCGGCCAGAGCGCTGCGAAGCGGCTGCGTCGCGCCAATGTGCTGACCAGCGGCATCGGCTTACCGGTCGCGGCCGTCGAAGGCGACCTTAACGGCTTGCGGATCGGAACGCCGGAGATCGTACGCTGGGGCATGGGGCCCGAACACATGCCGGAACTCGCCGGGCTGATCGCGCGCGTGCTGATCGGCAATGAACCGCCGGAGACGGTTGCGGAAGAAGTACGAGCGTTTCGGCGACGGTTTCGGACGTTGAAGTTCGTGCGCTAGCGGTGGAAATCAAACCCGCGGCGCCCGGCTGGGGAGTTTGAGCCAGCCATACGGCGGAAGCTGGCGCGAGAAAGACGCACTACCGGGATTCTGTGGCTCCTTCACTAACCGTGAGATCGACCATGATCTCCGCGGCAAGTTGTTCGATGGTCTTTTGTACGTGTTCGCTAGCGATGTTATCTGGCACGTGAAGCCGGACCTTCGCTCGGAACAGTTCCCCTCCGGTAAAGGGCGCGCTTTCAATGCCGCTGCTGAATTCTTCTATGTTGACGCCCAGGTTCGTCAAGGCTTGGGTCACGTCGCGCACGATGCCGGGCCTTTC
>Ga0070735_10004752_pt1 | contig 11370 bp, 10 predicted proteins | sample Coa_R1_FD_66443 | JGI IMG/M metagenome (GOLD analysis project Ga0070735, IMG submission 66443) | Surface soil microbial communities from Centralia Pennsylvania, which are recovering from an underground coalmine fire - Coalmine... | ecosystem: Environmental > Terrestrial > Soil > Unclassified ... | reverse complement strand
GTGACTTCGACCGCTTCGCCGTCCCCGGCCTTCACCTTGGCGATCCGCGCCTTGGCCAGCGCCACATAGTCCGGCTCGCGCTCGATGCCGACGAAGCGGCGACCCAGCCGCTTGGCGACCGCGCCGGTGGTGCCGGTTCCAAAGAAGGGATCGACGATCAGGTCGCCCGGGTTGGTCGAGGCCATGATCACCCGGTGCAGCAGCGCCTCGGGCTTCTGGGTCGGATGCGCCTTCGCGCCGTCGGCGCCCTTGATCCGCTCCTCGCCCGTGCACAGCGCCAGCGTCCAGTCCGAGCGCATCTGCAGCTCGTCATTGGCCATCTTCATGGCGTCGTAGTTGAAGGTGTGGCGCTTCGGACCGCGGCTGCGCGCCGCCCAGATCAACGTCTCGTGGGCGTTGGTGAATCGCGCGCCCTTGAAGTTCGGCATCGGGTTCGACTTGCGCCAGATCACGTCGTTCAGGATCCAGTACCCCAGGTCCTGCAGCACCGATCCGACGCGGAAGATGTTGTGGTAGGAGCCGATCACCCAGAGCGATCCGCCCGGCTTCAGCACGCGCCGGCAGGCGCCGAGCCACTGGCGCGTGAAGATGTCGTAGGCCTCGAAGGAGGCGAACCGGTCCCAGTCGTCGTCGACCGCGTCGACCTTGGAATTGTCCGGCCTGAGGAGTTCGCCGCCGAGCTGCAGATTGTAGGGCGGGTCGGCGAACACCAGGTCGGCGCAGGCCTCGGGCAGCCCCGCCAGGGCGTCCAGGCAGTCGCCTTCCAGGATGGTTTCGGGCCCAAGGCTCATCAACGGTTCCCCACGCGGGATCGAACCGTGAAGCGGTACGGTTAAGAAGCCGTATGCCGTGACGAGGCTTCAGGCGTCGCCGGTGAGTCCCTGGCGGTGCTTCTCAAGTTCCTCGGCGTAGCGGCGCAGGGCGTAGCCCTCGGTCAGGAGCCCGATCACCTTGCCGCCCGCGCGGTCCTCGACCACCGCGAGCGCCTCGCCCTCCGTCCGGTCGAACACGGCGACGGCCTCCTTGATGTTGGTCGCCGGCGTGAGCGCGGCGTCCGTCCAATGCGCGATGTCGGCCACGGTGCGCTTGGCGTCTTCCTCCGGCCGTTCGGCGGAGGCGAAGGCCTCGGCCACCACGGCGATGCCCGCGTAACGGCCGGCGTCGTCCAATGCGATGACGTGCTGGGTCGACCCCAGCGGGTAGCGGCGGCGGAGTTCGGCCAGGCCCGCCGTCGCGGCGATGGTCGACGGGTCCCGCCGCATCATCCGTCCGACCGTCAGCGAGCGCATCCAGCCGACGTCGATGGCGCTGCGGATGGTTTCGCCGCGCACGTGCAGCCGCCAGGTCGAGAACGAGTAGCCGAAGGTCTCGCGCACGGTGAGGCCGGTCACCACTGCGGCGGCCAGCACGATCGTGGTGACGAGGAAGTCGCCTGTGGTCTCGAGCACCAGGAACGACATGGTGAGCGGGCCCCCGATCACCGCGACGGCGAACGAGGACATGCCCACGAGCACGCAGATCGTCGGGTCGATGCCCAGCTGCGGCGCGACGAGCGCGGCGATGGTGGCGAACAGCTTGCCGACCAAGGCGCCGAGAAACAGCGAGGCGAAGAACAGGCCGCCGCGGAAGCCCGCGCCCAGGCTGACGGTCGAGGCCAGCATCTTCAGGCTGATCAGGAGCGCGAGCGCGCCGATCGAGAATCGCCCGACAACATCGACGCCAAGCGCGCCGTGGCCGGACGCCAGCACCTGCGGCGTGATCAGCGCCAGCCCGGTCATGACGCAACCTCCGAACGCCGGGCGGAGCGCGCGCGGCGCCCTGACGACGTTCAGCAGCCCCTCGGCCAGGCTGGTCGCCCGCATCAGCGCGATCCCCAGCCCCGCGCAAATCAGCGCCAGCACGAGCGTGCTCGGATAGTCGGCCAGGTGAAGCGCGCCGACCGGCGGGATGTGCAGATTGTAGGTGGTCGCGCGCACGGCCCGCGCCGTCAGCACGCCGGCCAGACTGGCGGCCAGCACCGCGCCGGCGGTCGAGACCGTGTACGTTCCGACAATGAGCTCGAAGGCGTAGAAGGCGCCGGTCAGCGGCGCGCCGAACGCCGCGCCGATCGCCGCGCCCGCGCCGCAGCCAACGAACACGCGAAGGTCGTTGCGCCTGAGACGCAGGAAGACGCCGAGCTTGGAGGCCAGCCCCGACCCCATCTGAGCATACCCGCCCTCGAGCCCCACCGACGCGCCGAAGCCGTTGGAGACCAGCGTCTGAGCGGTCACCCAGAGCGAGTCCCTCAGCGACATGCGCCCGCCGTGCAGCGCGTTGGCTTCGACGGGGTCGACGGCGATGGTCGAGCGCCGCCGCCGCCAGAGCCAGCTCGCGCCGCCCAGCAGGAGGCCGCCGGCGATCGGCGCGACATAGCCGCGCGGCAGCCTGGCGACGCCGCTCAGGTGTTCGCCGCCGATTCCGAACAGAAGCGCATGCAGCGCGCTCGACAGCGTGCCGATCAGCGCGACGGAAAGCCCGACGCCGACGCCCAGCACCGCCGCCGTGACGATCAGCAGCGGTTCGCTGTGCCTGACGAGGCCGCGCAGCCGCCGCGCCGCGAGGGCCGGCCAGGAGGCGGCCTGGCGCTGGGTCGCGCCCTTAGCCGCCGCGGTCGTCGTCGAGCTCCGGAAACAGCAAAGGCTCCCCGCCGGCCAGCGCCAGCTTCACCGGCGCCCAAGCCATCCGGTGGATCGGCGATGGCCCGAGCCGCGCCAGCGCCTCGCAGTGGACCGGAGCGTTGTAGCCCTTGTGCGCGCTGAACCCGTAGCCCGGGTAGCGGTCGTCCATTTCGATCATCAGCCGATCACGCGCGGTCTTGGCCAGGATTGACGCCGCGGCGATGGACAGCGACGTCCCGTCCCCTTTCACCACCGTCCTCACCGGGCACGGCAATCGGAACCGATAGTTTCCATCCACCAGCGCGAAGGCCGGCCGCACGCACAAACCCTCGATCGCCCGCCGCATCGCCAGCCCGGTTGCATGCAGAATATTGAGCGTGGCGATCTCTTCGACACTGGCGAACCCGACCGCCCAGGCCAAAGCCCGCGCCTTGATCTCCGCCTCCAGGCGCTCGCGCGCGAGCGCGGTCAGAACCTTGGAGTCGTTCACCCCTTTCGGCACCCTGCGCGGATCGAGGATCACGGCCGCGGCGGCGACCGGCCCGGCCCATGGTCCCCGCCCCGCCTCGTCGACGCCGCAGACCGGCGCCGGGCATTCGCGCTCGAGCCGCAGGTGCGGCCGCTTGGGCTTGCGCGCCTTGGCCTGGGCGACCGCCATCAGCGGCGCCCCATGGCCGCGACCTGGCCGTGACGGAAGCAGGTGGTGACGTGGTCGTTTACGATCCCGGTCGCCTGCATGAAGGCATAGACAATCACCGGCCCGCAGAACTTGAAGCCCTTCGCCTTCAGCGCCTTGGCCATCTCGACCGCAAGAGGGGTCTGCGCCGGCACATCGGAAATCGACGCCCAGCGGTTCTGCACCGGCGTGCCGTCGGTGAAGCTCCAGATGAAGGCCGAGAAATCCTCGCCCTTCTCACGCATGGCGAGATAGCGCCGCGCGCCGTCGATGGCCGCGTCGATCTTGGCGTTCGAGCGGACGATGCCGGCGTCGGCCATCAGCCGCGCTCGATCCGCCGGTCCGAACCGCGCCACCACATCCGGATCGAAGCCCCTGAACGCGGCGCGAAACGCCTCGCGCTTCCTCAGGATCGTGATCCAGGCGAGCCCTGCCTGGAAACCATCCAGCACCAGCTTTTCCCACAGCGCGCGGCTGTCGCGCTCCGGGGCGCCCCACTCCTCGTCATGATAGGCGGCATAGAGCGGATCGCCCCCGTCGGCCCAGGCGCAGCGATTCGGGGTGGACGTCATGAGCGCGACGTTAGGCCCGAGCGGGCGGGCGGCGAAAGAGGCGCCCCCGGTCACGGCGCGGAATCTTCGTCGGTTGGCCCACGCGCATCCAGCGCTAAGAATGGGACGAATGGCGGGGGCAGGTCTTTGCACATAGACGCTGGCGGCGGCGATACGCTCGGCGCGGTCATCATTGGGGCGGTGCTGGCGACGCTCGGGGGTTTCATCGCCACACGGTTCGAGGCGCATCTGCGCCGCCGAGAGCGGCAGCGCAGCGCGGCCCTGCTGTTCGGCGAAGTGCTTTCGGTGATCGAGCTTCTGACCAGTCTCGCCGACGAGTCGCGCGGGCGCGGCGATCCGTACGGCGGATTCACGCTGCGCTTGACCCGCGCGCTCCGCGCCGAGATCGAGGTCTACGACCGCAATCGGGAGTCGCTGTACGACCTCAGCGACCCCGCAGCGCGGGCGCGGATCCACTCGCTGGTCGCTCGGATGATGCTAACGCTGGAAGGGTTCTTCGATCTGACCGAGGAGATCAAGCTGGCGGAAGCCGCGCTCGGCGCAATGGCCGCTGACGAGCCGGCGCGCGCGGCGACGAGCGAGCGGTTGGCGGTGCTCCGAGAGCAGCGCGGGCAGCAGTTCGACTTCGTCGTCGAAACCGCAGGCGACATCAAGCCGGTGATCGCGGTGGTGGAGAAGCTCGCGGGCCGGTCCTTCGCGACCTACGCCTCGATCATCCGGCCCTGATGCGAGCGCTCCGGCGCCTCAAGCGCCGGCGAGCAGCTCGCCCAGGATGGCCAGGCCGCGTTCCGCCGCGGCCTCGCCGGGGTGGCTGAAGTTGAGCCGCATGCCCGAGGACGGGGCGCCGCGGGCGGCCATGAAGTGGTCGCCGGGGGTGAACAGCACCTTGCGTTCCAGGGCGCGCTCGAGCAGCGCCTGTGCGCTCCGCCCGTCGCGCAGCGTCGCCCAGAAGAAGAGCCCGCCGGGCGGCGCGCGCCAGTCGGCATGCTCGCCCAGATGCGTTCGCATGGCGTCGGCGAACAGGTCGCGACGGCGGCGGTAACGATCGACGAGCCGGGCCATGCGTTCGCCGCGGCCCGGTTCGTTCAGGTGGTCGAGCACGATCCGCTGACTGAGCCGGTTGGCGTGCAGATCCGCCGCCTGCTTCAGCCGCACGAGATGCGGAAAGAGGTCGGCCGTCGCCGCCAGGTAGCCGAGGCGCAGACCCGGTGCGACGGTCTTCGAAAACGAACCCTGGTAGATCCACGACGCGCGGCGAACGAACGATGCGACCGGCCGCCGCTCGCAGGCGTCGTAGGCGAGATCGCGGTAGGGGTCGTCCTCGAACAGCACCACATCATGCGCGTCGCAAGCCTCGGCCAAGGCGCGGCGCTCGTCGGCCGACCAGCAGTCGCCGGTCGGGTTCTGGAACGTCGGCGTCACATACGCCAGCGCCGGCGATTCGCCGCGCCAGCCGGGCGCCGGATCGCTGCGCTGCAGATCGACGAAAGCCGCGCCAAAGAAGCGGAAGACCTGCAGCGCCGCGAGATAGGTCGGCGACTCCACGGCCACCCGGGCGCCCCGGTCGACCACGAGCTTGGCCGCCAGGTCGATGCCTTGCTGCGACCCCGACAGAATCATCACCCGCTCCGCCGGACAGTCGAGGCCAATGACCGCGAGGTCCTCGGCGATCCGCGCGCGCAATGCCGGTTCGCCCTCGGTCGGCCCGTATTGCCAAAGGTCGGCCGACGCCGGCGGCAGCTTGATGTCGGCGAAGGTGTCGGGCGCCGGCAGGCCGCCGGCAAAGGAGATCACGTCCGGCTGCTGCGCCGCCTCGAGCATCGCGCGCACCGCCGATGGCCGCAGGTCGCGGACGCGCTCGGACAGGACGGGCATCGGGCTCCCCCATCGAAAGAAGAGTCAGTCTTGTTGACCTATCGACACGCTACGGCGCGGAGCCTTATTGTGTCAACGTGGTTGACCGAAATCGCCAGGCCGAGCTGCGCGACGCGATCGAGGCGCTCTACTTCGGCTATCGCGCCTTCACCGACCGGGCGGACCGCATCCTGGAGCGCCGCGGGCTCGGCCGGCTGCACCACCGCATCCTCTACTTCGTGGGCCGGCATCCGGAGGTTTCGGTCACCGGCCTGCTGCGCATCCTGGCGATCAGCAAACAGGCCATCAACGTCCCGCTGCGCCAGCTAGGCGAGATGCAGCTGGTCGCCCAGTCGGCGGCCCCGGAGGACCGGCGGGTGAAGCGGCTCCGGCTCACCACGGCCGGCCAGCGCCTCGAGGCCGAGCTTACGGGCGCCCAGATGCGCCAGCTGGAGGCGGCCTTCGACGCCGCGGGCCGCGAAAGCGAGGCCGGTTGGGCGGCCGTCATGGCCCGGCTCGCCGCCCGGGCGGATCAGTCCACGTAGGCTGGCCGCTCAACCGCGACGGCGCGTCCGTCGACGCTGAGCGCCGCGCCCGCGATGCGGTCGAGGCGAAGCAGCGCCATAGCCCGCCCCTCAGCGCCGGAGCGGACCTCGCCGGCGCGCAAAGCGCCCGCCATCACCTCCGCGCCGAACGGCGGCGCCGCGCCTTCGAACACCAGCGGCAGCATGCGGCTCTTGATCTGGCCCCGTCGCTTCATGCGCGAGGTGGTCTCCTGCCCGACGAAACAACCCTTCTGGAAGTCGATGCCGTTCAGGCGATCGAAATTCGCCTCGATCGGATAGTCGTCCGGCGCGTCCTTCGCCGCGTCAGGCACGCCGAGGGCGAGCCGCATCGTATTGTAGGCGGCCTCGTCCGTGATCGCCGCGCCGCCGGGCGTCCGACCGTAGGCGCGCCGCCCGAGCGCCAGCAGGCGGGGATCGGGTGCGCCGCCGGCGGCGCCGTTCCAGACCGCCCAGACGCTCGCCTCGACAGCGGCGATTTCGACCTTGGCCCGCAGGCGGTAGATCGTCAGCCGCTGGATCAGCGCCTCGCGCCGGTCGGCGGCGACGTCGAGCCAGCAGCCGTCGTCTCGACCGAGGATGAAGAGGTCGAACAGCAGCTTGCCCTGCGGCGTGAGCAGGGCGCCGAAACGCAGTTCGCCAGGCCCCAGCGTCTCCACGTCCTGACTGAGCAGGCCTTGCAGGAAGTCGCGCCAGTCCGGGCCGATCACGCCGACCAGCGCCCGGCTCTTCAGTTCGGCGGCGAGGGGTCCTTCGGCCATCCGCCACACATGGCGCCGGCTTGGCTGGAGCGCCAGTCTGCGCCCGCCTATAGAGAGCGGCATGGCAAGGGCGTTCGATCTCATCGTGCGCGGTGGCGAGGTGGTGAACCACGCGGGCCGCGGGATAGCGGACGTCGGCGTGCGCGACGGCATGATCGCCGAGATCGGCGACCTCGCGACCGCTGCGGCCGGCGAGACCTTCGATGCGGCAGGGCTCGTGGTGTTGCCCGGCGTCATCGACACGCAGGTGCATTTCCGCGAGCCGGGGCTCGAGTGGAAGGAAGACCTGGAGGCGGGGTCGCGCGGCGCGGTGCTGGGCGGAGTCACCGCGGTGTTCGAAATGCCGAACACCAACCCCAACACCACCTCGGCCGAGGCGCTGGCCGACAAGCTCGCCCGCGCCAAGAACCGCATGCACTGCGACCACGCCTTCTACATCGGCGGCACGCACGAGAACGCGGACCAACTTGGTGAGCTGGAGCGGCTTCCCGGCTGCTGCGGCGTGAAGGTGTTCGTCGGCTCCTCCACCGGCAACCTGCTCATCGCCGACGACGAGGGACTGAAGCGCGTGCTCGCCGCCATCCGCCGCCGCGCCGCCTTCCACTCCGAGGACGAGGACCGGCTGAACGAGCGCAAGCCTCTGGCGCGCGAGGGCGAATGGACCAGCCACCCAGAGGTCCGCGACGTCGAGACGGCCGTCCGCTCCTCAAAGCGGCTGATCGCGCTGGCCCGCGCCGCCGGCAAGCGCATCCATATCCTGCACACCACAACGGCCGACGAGATCGAGCTGTTCGCGCAGCACCGCGACATCGTCACCTGCGAGATCACCCCCCAGCACCTCACCATGGCGGCGCCGGAGTGTTACCAGCGGCTGAAGGGCCTGGCGCAGATGAACCCCCCGATCCGCGACGAGCGCCACAGGGCCGGCCTCTGGCGCGGCGTCGCGCAGGGGATCGCCGACGTGATCGGCACCGACCACTCGCCGCACACGCTCGAGGAGAAGGCCAAGTCCTATCCGGCCTCGCCATCCGGCATGCCGGGCGTTCAGACCGTGGTCGCGGTGATGCTCACCCACGTCGCCGAGGGCCGGCTAACGCTCGAACGCTTCGTCGACCTGACCAGCCATGGCGCGAACCGAGTCTTCGGCATCGCCGGCAAGGGCCGCATGGCCGTCGGCTACGACGCCGACCTGACCATCGTCGACCTGAAGGCCCGCCGCACGATCAGGAACGCGGACCAGGCCAACAAATCAGGCTGGACCGCCTTCGACGGCTTCGAAGCCAAGGGCTGGCCCACGGCCACCATCATCCGGGGGAGGATCGTGATGCGCGACGACGAAGTGATCGCCGAAGGGACGGGCCAGCCGGTCCGCTTTCAGGAAGCCCTGGAGGCAAGACCATGAACGGCGCCGACGCCGTCATCCAGACGCTCGCCGACAACGGCGTGCGCGCCTGTTTCGCCAATCCGGGCACCAGCGAGATGCAGTTCGTCGCCGCCCTCGACCGCGAGCCGCGCGTGCGCCCGGTCCTCTGCCTCTTCGAGGGCGTCGTGAGCGGCGCGGCCGACGGCTACGCTCGCATGGCCGGACATCCGGCGGTGACGCTGCTGCACCTCGGGCCGGGCTACGGCAACAGCGTCGCCAATTCGCACAATGCGCGCCGCGCGTTCACGCCGATGGTCAACGTGATCGGCGACCACGCTACCTATCACCAGAAGCACGACGCGCCGCTGGCGTCCGACATCAAGAGCCTGGCCAGCCCCAACTCTCGCTGGGTGAAGTCGGCGAAGACCGCCGACAACGCCGCCGATCTCGCCGCCGAGGCGGTGCAGGCGAGCTTTGGCCCGCCAGGCGGCCCGGCGAGCCTGATCCTGCCCGCCGATTGCGCCTGGTCGCCCGCCACGCGCAAGGGCCCGGTGCTGGCCAGGCCAGTGCGCTCGGCCCCGTCGGGCGCGGCCGTCGACGCCGCCGCCAAGGCCATCCGGGCTGCGAAGAAGCCGCTGGTGCTGATGGGCTCGTCGGCGCACGGGGAGGACGGCCTGGCGGCCGCCGGGCGGATCGCCGCGACCGGCGTGCGGATGATGGGCGATACCTTCTTGGCGCGGCAACCGCGCGGGGCAGGGCGGTACTCGCCCGACCGAATGCAGTACTTCGGCGAGGCGGCGCTCAAGGATCTGGAGGGCGTTGATGTGATGGTGCTGGCCGGGACCAAGGAGCCGGTCGCCTTCTTCGCCTACCCCGATGCGCCGAGCGTGCTCGTGCCGGACGGCTGCACCGAGGTCGTGCTGGCCGACCAGGCCGAGGACGCCGAAGCCGCCCTGTCCGCGTTGGCCGACGCGCTCGGCGCGCCCGCGCCCGCGGCCCCGAACGCGCTCAGCTTGCCTGAGGCGCCGACCGGCCAGGTCGACGCCCGCAGCGTCGGCGCGTCGATCGCCCGCCATATGCCGGACGAGACGATCGTCTCCGACGACTCGGTCACTTCGGGCATGGGGACCGTGATGCAGACCCGCACCGCGCGGCGGCACGACTGGCTGGGGCTGACCGGCGGCGCCATCGGTCAGGGAATCCCGGCCGCGGTCGGCGCGGCGGTCGCCTGTCCCGATCGCAAGGTGCTTTCCCTGAACGGCGACGGCGCCGCCGCCTATACCGTGCAGGGGCTCTGGACGCTGGCGCGGGAGAACCTCGACGTCACCGTGGTCATCTTCGCCAACCACACCTACCGAATCCTCGGCGTCGAGTTCGCCCGCACCGGCTCGGGCGATCCCGGACCGGCGGCGGCCAGCCTGCTCGACCTCGGCCATCCGCGGATGGACTGGACCTCGGTGGCGCGCGGCTTCGGGCTCCCCGCCGAGCGCTGCGAGACCGCAGAGCGCTTCGACGAGGTGTTCGCCAGCGCCATGGCGAACAAGGGCCCGATGCTGATCGAGGTCGCGCTGGCCTAGGACCTTAGGCCGCGCGCAGCGAACGTGTGTCCAGCTCCGCTCGCGGAATGGCCCGGCGCCGCCGCGGGTGACCCTGAGCAGGACGGCGGCGCATGCGCGGCTCGGCATCCGTCACCATCGTTCCACCCAGGGCCGCAGCACGATTTCGAATGCCCAAGTGGATCGATGCTGCCGGTGCAGTTGCAGATAGGTCTCCGCGATGCGGTCAGGATCGGCCATGTTGTCGTCGACCGTTGTTCCGGCCAGCCGGTGCGCGCGGCTTCCGTCTTCCTGCCGCCAGCCGATCGCCGCGTCGATCGGGACATAGGCGACGTGGATGCCTTGCGGCATCAGTTCGCGCGCCATGCTCTGCGCAAGCCCGGACTTAGCCTGACATGCCATCGCGAAGGCCCCGCTCGTCGGGAAGCCTTTGAGCGCGGCGCTCGCGTTCGTGAAGATGATCGTGCCGCTCGCGCCATTGGCGCCGGGCGGGTTCTCGCGCATGAGGCGAGCGGCCTGCTGGCCGACCAGAAACGCGCTGAACGCCGAGTTGCGAAGGGTCTCGAGCACCATGCCGGGATCGGCCTCGGTGATGCCCTTTCGGAAGATTCCGGCGACGCGGCCGTCGATGTTGTGCACGACAAGCCTCGGCGCCCCGAGCTCGCGAACAACCCCCCGGAACAACTGCTCCACCGCGGCGGGATCGCTTGCGTCGCACGCATATCGGTGCGCGCCGTGCGCCTTCTCCAGCACTTGCAGCGCGGGTTTGTCCGGATCCCTGGCCGCCACAGCGACCCGCATGCCACTCTCGGAGAACAGCCTTGCGCAGCTTGAGCTGATGCCGGGGCCGCCCCCGACGATCAGCGCGACCTCTTGCATGGATGCTTGCCCACTTGGGTCGTCGGACTGAGTCATTCTCGCCCTATTGGCTGGAGGACGATCCGGTTACAGCGTGCAGGAGCACGCGGTACTCTCGCATCTCCCTGAGCCGTTGGAATGGCTCACCACGGCTCGTGGAAGGGGCGGATCTCGGCGAGGAACGACCAGGCGTCCCGCGGCTGGTGCGCGAGATGGTGGACCTCGTCGGCGATCGAAGCGGGCGAGATAAAGAAATCGTCCGCCGCGTTGGGCAGGCGCTCGCGCTGCCACGGCACGTCGATCACCGCGTCTATGACGAGGTATGCAACGTGGACGCCCTTCGGGCCCAGGTCGCGCGCGAGCGATTCAGCGAGGATGCGCTGCGCGGCTTTCGTCGGCGCAAAGCCGGCAAAGGCGGCGCGCCCGCGCTGGGCCGAGGTGTTTCCGGTGACGATCAGTGCGCCCTCGCCGCCTGCGACCATCGCGGGCGCCGTCAGCCTCGCGAGATGG
>Ga0070735_10004750_pt1 | contig 11372 bp, 10 predicted proteins | sample Coa_R1_FD_66443 | JGI IMG/M metagenome (GOLD analysis project Ga0070735, IMG submission 66443) | Surface soil microbial communities from Centralia Pennsylvania, which are recovering from an underground coalmine fire - Coalmine... | ecosystem: Environmental > Terrestrial > Soil > Unclassified ... | reverse complement strand
GTGAGGGCGCTGGGATACTAGGGAAGGGGGAGTTATGAAGTCAGTCGGATCCGGGTGACAGAACGGTTATCATTTGGCTGAAATCGCTTGCCTGTATGCTCTATTCAACGCTGCGCAACAGGTCGTTGATAGAAGTTTTCGCGCGCGTCTGAGCATCCACGCGCTTGACGATCACCGCACAATACAACCCGTAGCGTCCGTCACTCGAGGGCAGGGTGCCGGGAACGACCACCGATCCCGCCGGCACCCGACCCTGCAGAATCTGTCCCGTGGTGCGATCGTAGATGCGGGTACTCTGGCCGATGAAGACGCCCATCGAAATGACTGACCCCGCCTCGACGATGACTCCCTCGACGATCTCAGATCGCGCCCCGATGAAGCAGTCGTCCTCGATGATGGTCGGGCTGGCCTGCAGCGGCTCCAGTACTCCGCCGATTCCCACCCCTCCGGAAAGGTGGACGTTGCGTCCGATTTGAGCGCAGGACCCTACTGTCGCCCACGTATCGACCATGGTGCCTGATGCGACATGGGCCCCGATGTTGACGTAGCTGGGCATGAGCACGACGTTGGGCGCGATATACGAACCCTTCCTGACAACCGCATGAGGCACGACTCGGGCGCCGCCGGCGCGCAGCTGCGCCTCTGAGGCGGTCGCATATTTCATCGGTACCTTGTCATAGAAACGGGTGAAGCCTGCTTCCATGACCTGGTTCTCATGCGCACGAAAGTACAGCAGTACGGCCTTCTTCAGCCATTCATGCACGATCCAGCGCCCGTCCTTCGGCTCAGCTACGCGCGCGCGCCCGCTGTCCAGCAGCTCCACGCTTGCCTCGATCGCCGCGCCAACCTCAGCCGGCAGGTTTTTGGGCGTGAGCTGCGCTCGCTGCTCGAAGGCCGCCTCGATGATGGACTGAATCTGCTGGGTGTCGGACATGGCTCAATGTTTTCCTCGGATGAAATCTCGAATGCGCTCGGCTGCCTCGACGCACTGTGCGACGGGTGGCACGAGCGAGATCCTGACGCGCCCGGCGCCGGGATCAGGGGCACCGGAGGTGCCGGGACGTGCCAGATAACTGCCCGGTAACACGGTCAGGTTCTTGCGGGCAAACAGCTCGCGCGTGAACACCTCGTCATTCTGTTCGACCTGCGGCCACAGATAAAATCCTCCCTGGGGCTGCTCCACGTTCAGGACCGGATGCAGGATGGGCAGGACCTGCGCGTACTTCTCCTGATAGAGGCGCCGATTCGCGGCTGCGTGCGTGTCTTCATCCCAGGCCGCGATGCTCGCCAGCTGCGTGGGCACGGCCATCGCGCTGCCATGGTAGGTCCTGTAAAGGAGGAATCGCGAGAGGATCCGCGGATCACCGGCCACAAAGCCCGAGCGCAGGCCCGGCACACTGGAGCGCTTGGACAGGCTATGGAACACGACACAGCGCTGGAACTGGTCGTGCCCGGCGGCGAGTGCCGCTTGCAGCAGGCTCGGGGGCGGGGCAGTTTCCTCCAGATACAGCTCCGTATAACACTCATCGGATGCGACGACGAAGTCATATCGCTCCGCCAGCTCGAGCGCCTGCCGCAGAAGCCCGAGGGGCATCACCGCTCCGGTCGGATTGCCCGGACTGCAGAGGAACAGTACCTGGCAGCGTCGCCACGTCTCTGGCGCAACTGCACCGAGATCAGGCAGGTAGTCCGTCGCGGCGGTCGTGTCCAGAAAGCACGGTTGCGCTCCGGCGAGCAGCGCCGCGCCCTCATAGATCTGATAGAACGGATTGGGCATCGCAACCAGAGGACTGCTGCGATCGTCCACGGTCGCCTGCACGAAGGCGAAAAGCGCCTCTCGTGTCCCGTTGACGGGCAACACCATGGTCTGCGGATCCACCGCTTGCATCGGCAAGGCAAAGCGCCGCTGCAGCCAGCGTGCGGCGGATGAGCGAAACTCGGGCAAACCCACCGTTGTTGGGTAGCTGCCCAGGCGATGCATGTTTGTACGCAGCGTGTCGAGGATGAACTGTGGCGGCGTGTGCTGAGGCTCGCCGATAGACATGGCTATGTGAGCCAGCTGCGCCGGAGGCGTGACTCCGGCTTTCAGCTTCGCCAGGCGCTCGAACGGGTACGCGAGGAGCTGATCGAGGCGGGGATTCACGAGACGCGCCGCCGGTCGAGTGCTTCAGTCAGCTTTTCGCGCAGCTTCTGAGCGGCCGCGGCGTTCAACGGCCGCTGCTCGAAATCGGTGATGTAGAACACGTCCTCGGCTCGCTCCCCTACGGTCATGATCTTCGCATCGTGAAGCTGCAGATGCTCCTCCACCAGGACCTTCCCGATGTCGCTCAACAGTCCCGGCCGGTCCCCGGCGGTCAATTCGAGCACTGAGCGGCGGTTACGCTCGTCAACGCTCACGGTGATCTGAGTCGGTGTGTGAAACATCCGTGCCTGCCGGGGCGTGCGCCTGGAAACCTCGAAGGGTGCATCCTCGGGACGCTGCAGTGACCGCCACAGTGCCCGCTCGATCTCGGTCTTACGCTCGAAGTCGGTGATCGGGGCACCGTCATCCTCGAGCACGTGGTACAGATCCAGGCTGAAGCCGTCGCCAGTGGGCGTGATTCGCGCGTCCACAATGTTGAGCCCCAGCTGATCCAGCACCGCCGTGGTACGCGCGAAACCGTGCCGCTGGGGCTGAGCGAAGATCAACACTGTGGTAGTGCCACGCACACCATGCGGGTCGAGGGCTACCAGCGGCTCACCAGAGCCAATCTCACGTTCCGCCAGGAGTCGCGTGTGCCACGCGACTTCCTCCGGCGTGTGGCGCAGGAAGTAGGTCGCGGAGAACTGGCTCCAGGCCCGCTGGATCTCCGCTTCGGCTACACCCTGGTCCGCGAGCTGCCGTCGCGCGGCCTCCTGGGTCTCACGGACCAGCTGATCCTGGTCGAGCGGGCTTTCCAAGCCACGCCGCAGGGCGCGTTTCACCCGGGCGAAGAAGTCATGAAACAACGAGGCCTTCCAGGAGTTCCACAACTTGGGATTGGTGCCGCGCACATCGGCGCAGGTCAGCACATACAGATAGTCGAGCCGGCTCTCATCGCCGACCTTGCGAGCGAATGCGTTGATGACATCCGGGTCGCTGATGTCCTGCTTCTGCGCCGTGATCGACAGCTCCAGATGGTTTCGCACCAGCCAGGCCACGAGGCGGGCGTCGTAGGGAGACAAGCCCTGTTCCAGACAGAAGGCTTCGGCGTCCACGCCGCCAAGCTCGGAGTGGTCGCCGCCGCGTCCTTTGGCGATGTCGTGGAAGAGGGCGGCGAGATAGGCGATTTCGGTCTTCGGCAGCTGCTGCATGATGCGCGAAGCCGGTGGCAGCTCGTGGTCGTAGCGGGGAATCGCAAACCTGCGCAAATTGCTGACTACGAACAGAGTGTGAGCGTCCACCGTGTAGGCGTGGAAGAGATCGTACTGCATGCGGCCCACTATCCGGCCGAACGCGGGAATGTACCTACCCAACACCCCGTAGGTGTTCATCCTGCGCAGCTCGTGCGTGACACCTACCGGTGAGCGCAGAATTTCCAGGAACAAGCGGTGGTTGCGCGGGTTCTGACGGAATTCCTCATCGATCAGCCAGAGATTGCGGGCGACCGCGCGCATGGTCGAGGCCCGCACGCCCTTGATGTCCGGGTTCTGCTGCAGCAGGACAAACAGCTCGAGCATTGCCGACGGAGTCCGCGCGAATATATCGGCGCTCACCGCTTCGAGCGAGCCATTGCGGACCTGAAAGCGTGCGTTGAGAGGCCGCGGCGGCTCGCTCTCCGTCAGAATGGCCTCGCGAAACAGCTGCAGCAGCAGTTCGTTCAGCAGGCTGACATCCATGACAGTCCGGTAGTACCGCTGCATGAACTGCTCGACGGCCAGCGTGTAGGAGGCGTCCTCGTACCCGAATGTCAGCGCGAGCCTGATCTGGTGGTCGAACAGCAGCCGGTCTTCGCGCCTTCCCGTCAGGACATGTAGCCCGAAGCGCACCTTCCACAGAAATCCTTGTGCAGTCTTGAGCCTGCGCAATTCCGCGACTGACAGGAAGCCGCGGGTTGCCAACCCGTCAAGCGTGTCGGAGCCAAAATGACGCTTCGCCACCCACGCGATGGTCTGAATGTCGCGCAGCCCGCCCGGGCCCGTTTTCACGTTGGGTTCGAGGTTGTACGCGGTGTCATTGGCCTTCAGGTGCCGGTCCGACTGCTCCCGCACTTTGGCCTCGAAAAACTCCTTCACCGGCCAGACGTGTTCGGGCGACAAGGCGGCGCGCATCTGCGCGACCAGTGCTGCGCTACCGGCCAGATGGCGTGCCTCGAGCAGCGTCGTCATCACGCTGACGTCAGCGGTGCTTTCCTGCACACATTCTTCGATCGTCCGCACGCTGTGACCGACCTCGAGGCCGATATCCCACAGGAATGCGACAAATCTCTCCGCCGTGCTGCGGCCAGGCTCATCGGGTGCCGCGGGCACCAACAGCATGATGTCGATATCCGAGCACGGGTGCAGCTCGCCGCGCCCGTAGCCTCCCACCGCAACGAGCGCCCACGACTCGCCGTTGGCCACGTACTGTGTTCGCCAGGTCTCGCGCAACACGACGTCAATGAGCGCCGCGCGCGCATGCACGAGATCGTCTATGGGTTCTTCAGCCAGGAAACGAGCCTTCAGCTCCTCGTGAGCCTGCCGCAGCAGGTCGCGGTAAGCCGCCGGATCGCCATGGGCATCGCTCAGAAGGGCGGGTAGACGCGAAAGCAAAGGCCACGGCGCGCTGCGTGTCGGCGGCGGCAGCGGCTCTTCGAGGATATCTAAGTCTCCACCCGGCATAGGCTCATTATCCTACTGGCGCAAATCGCCTGCGGCGATTTGCGCCAGCAATCTAATGCCGGCGCTGATCGGCTCCCAGCGTCAAGACTTCCACACCTGTATCGGTCACCAGCACGGTGTGCTCCCACTGAGCAGAGAGGGAGTGATCCTTGGTGATGACGGTCCAGCCATCGGGTAGCAGGCGCACAAAGCGCTTTCCCGCGTTCACCATCGGCTCGACCGTGAAGGTCATTCCCCGCTGCAGCTCAAAGCCCGTCCCCGGTTCACCATAGTGCAGGACCTGCGGGTCTTCGTGATAGACACGACCGATGCCATGGCCGCAGTACTCGCGCACGACGGAGTAGTTCCGCTCTTCCACGAACGACTGGATGGCGTGACCGATATCTCCGAGCCGCGTGCCGGGCTTGACCGTGTTGATACCGCGCCACATCGCTTCGTAGCAGGTCTCCGCAAGCCGCTGCGCGTGGGTGGGCGGCTTGCCGACGTAGTACATCCGGCTGGTGTCGCCGTGAAAGCCGTCCCGGATCACCGTAACGTCGATGTTCACGATGTCGCCGGCTTTGAGGCGCTTATCGTTCGGTATCCCGTGACAGACCACGTGATTGACCGAGGTGCAGATGGTCTTCGGGAAGCCGCGATAATTGAGATTGGCCGGGATGGAGCGCTGCACGTCTACGATGTAGTCGTGGCAGATCTTATCCAGATCCTCGGTGGTTACGCCCGGCACCACGTGGGCGCCGATCATGTCCAGCACGTCGGCGGCGAGCCGCCCGGCAATCCGCATCTTTTCCTGCTCTTCGGGGGTCTTGATGGTCACATGCATGGTGGACAGGGGGGCGTAAGACATTGTTCAGACGGGATGTTCATGGTATAACCCCGCCGCCTTTTTTGGCAACGCAACCCCACACGCGCATCGCACACCAGGTGGCTGGGTGCCCTTGAACGTCAGGCCGCATAGGCAAGACCTCAAGGGTGGCCACCCGGGATGCGCGGAGGCCCAACCCAAACTGGAGAATTTCATGCCCGGCGTGTCTATGCGACAGATGCTGGAGGCGGGAGTCCATTTCGGACATCAGACCCGCTTCTGGAACCCGAAGATGGCCCCTTTTATCTTCGGCGAGCGTAACAAGATCCACATCATCAACCTCGAGAAGACGCAGCCTTTGTATTCCGAGGCCGCGAACTTCGTGAAGAGCGTGATTGCCGATGGCGGCACGGTGCTCTTCGTCGGCACCAAGCGCTCGGCGCGCGAGGCGGTGCAGAAGGAGGCCATCCGCGCCGGTCAGCCGTTCGTGAATCAGCGCTGGCTCGGCGGCATGCTCACGAACTTCAAGACCATCCGCCAGTCGATCAAGCGGCTGGGGGAGATTACCGAGCTCGCCAGCTCCGGCGCGCTGGAGAAGCGTGGCAAGAAGGAAGCCACCCAGCTGCGACGCGAGATGGACAAGCTCGAAAAGAGCCTCGGCGGCATCAAGGACATGGAGTCCCTGCCGGATGCCATGTTCGTGGTCGACGTAGGTCACGAGAAGATCGCGATTCACGAGGCCCACAAGCTCGGTATTCCCGTGGTGGCGATCGTGGACACGAACTGCTCGCCGGACGGGATCGACTATGTCATTCCCGGCAACGATGACGCGATGCGAGCCATCCAGCTCTATGCCACAGGCATGGCGGATGCTGTGCTCGAGGGTCGCGAATCCGTTCCCGCCGTGGCCGTGGGCGAGGACGAATTCGTCGAGTTGGATGAGGCAGGCAACCCGCGGAAGAAGTCCGCGCGTGGCCGGCAGCGCCCGCAAGCGGCGGTGCGCAAGAAGGCGCCTGCCCGCCGTCGGCCGGCAGCTCCCGTGGGAGCGGTCGAAGTTCCAAGCGTGCTCGCGGCTGAAGTCGAGGACGAGCTGGATTCAGAAGAGGCGACGAATGTAGCCGGCGTCGGCATTGCGCCGCCCGCTGCGCCAGTCGCGGATCGGCGTCCTGCCGCCGGCGCGCGCCGTGGCAAAGGTGGTCGCGGCGGCGCTGGCGGCACCGCGCGCGAGTAGTTTTTGGGGAGTTGGGCGCAGCCCCGGCTTTGGGTTTTCCGGCGCGTAGCGCCGCTACTTTGACGGGGTCGCGGTACGCGACTCCGTGAGGAGTTCGGGCGCAGCCCGTAACATGAACATTACAGCAGATGCGGTTAAGCAGCTCCGCGAGCGCACTGGCGCGGGCATGATGGAATGCAAGAAGGCTCTGGTGGAGACCCAGGGTAATCTCGACGCCGCGGCCGAGCTGATGCGCAAGCAGGGGCTGGCCAAGGCCGACAAGAAGGCCGCGCGTGTCGCCGCGGAAGGCGTCATCGTGATCGAGAAATCCGCTGACGGTCGCACGGCGGCCATGGTCGAGATCAACTGCGAGACCGATTTCGTGGCTCGCGAGCAGGATTTCCGTGGCTTTGCACAGGCTGTGGCGGCCGCCGCACTGGCCAGCCGACCGGCCTCTCTCGATGCGCTGCTCGCATCGAGGCTCGGAAGCGGTGAGAGCATCGAGGAGCGGCGTCGCTCCCTCGTAGCGAAGATCGGAGAGAACATCAGCGTAAGGCGCTTTGCCGTGGTTGACTCGCCAGGAAATCTTGGCGCGTATGTGCACGGAACGCGGATTGGCGCGCTGGTGGTCGTGAAGGGTGGCGATGCGACCCTGGCACATGATTTGGCCATGCATGTCGCCGCCAGCAATCCCCGGCACCTCACGACGGCGGATATTCCCGCTGCCACGGTCGCCAAGGAGCGTGAGATTCTGACGGAGCAGGCGCAGGGCGAGGGCAAGCCGCCCGAGATCGTCGCGAAGATGGTTGAAGGCCGGCTGCGCAAGTCTCTGGGCGAGATCACGCTCATGGGTCAGGCGTTCGTGAAGGATCCGGACATCTCCATCGAGAAGCTGCTGAAGGGCGCCAAAGCCGAAGTGGCCGCGTTCGAGCGCTTCGAGGTCGGTGCCGGCATCGAGAAGAAGCAGGATGATTTTGTCGCCGAGGTGATGGCGCAGGTCAAAGGCGCCAGCGCGCCGGCTGCCGGCCCGGGTGCGGATCCGGTCAAGCATTGAGGGGTACGCCTCGAAAAGCCCCGCCTGGTGCGGGGCTTTTTTTGACCACCCTACACAACTCAGCTGGCCCTGCAGTTGCGCGGAGCGAGGACTTACGCAATGAGTGACGCATCCAAGACCCGGTATTCCCGCATCCTCGTCAAACTTTCCGGCGAGGCGCTGTTGGGTGCTGCCGACTACGGTGTCGATCCGGCGGTGATCAAGCGGATTGGCGGTGAGCTGAAGGACATCATGGAGATGGGTGTCCAGACGGCCCTCGTCATCGGTGGCGGCAATATTTTCCGGGGCGCGGGACTGGCCCGCGCGGGCATGGACCGGGTGGCCGCGGATCACATGGGCATGCTGGCGACGGTGATGAATGCGCTCGCCATGCAGGATGCGCTGGAAGCGCTTGGAATGCATGCGCGCGTCATGTCGGCGATCCGGATCAACGAGGTGTGCGAGGACTATATCCGCCGGCGCGCGGTCCGCCACCTGGAAAAAGGCCGCGTGGTGATTTTCGCCGCCGGCACGGGCAATCCCTTCTTCACCACCGATACGGCCGCGTCGCTGCGCGCGATCGAGATCAACGCCGACGTGCTGCTCAAGGCCACGAAGGTGAACGGTGTGTATTCCGATGACCCGGTGCGCAACCCGGCCGCGGTCCGCTACTCCACGCTCACGTTCGACAAGGTGCTCACCGACAAGCTGAATGTGATGGACGCGACCGCCATCGTCATGTGTCGCGACAACCGCTTGCCTTTACGAGTGTTCAATCTCAACAATTCGGGCGACCTGACGCGCATCGTCAGGGGCGAAGACGTCGGCACGACGGTGACATTTGAATAGCCAACGCCGCCGGCGATTTCAGCGAATGAACCATCGGAGAACGCAGCAATGCTCGAGGATCTGAAGAAAGACGCGCGTGAGCGCATGGCGAAGTGCGTTCAGACATTTCAGAGCGACTTGAAGAAGCTGCGTACGGGGCGCGCCCATCCCAGCCTCATAGAGCATCTCAAGGTTGACTACTACGGCTCGGAGACTCCGCTGCAGCAAGTGGCCAACATTGCCGTGGAGGATGGCCGCACACTCGTGGTCTCGCCGTGGGAGAAGACCATGGTGCAGCCGATCGAAAAGGCGATCTACAAGTCAGATCTGGGCCTGACGCGGATGACCGCCGGCACGGTGATCCGCATCCCCATGCCGCCGCTCACCGAGGAACGGCGCCGGGATATCACCAAGCTCCTGCGTCACGACGCAGAAAGCGCTCGCGTCGCCGTGCGCAACGTCCGCCGGGATGTCATGAGCGACATCAAAGACATGCTGAAAGAGAAGCTCGTCTCGCAGGACGATGAGCGCCGTGCGGAAGTGGAAGTCCAGAAGCTGACGGACAAGCACATCGCGGACATCGAGCAGCTGCTGGCCGCAAAGGAGAAAGAGGTCATGCAGGTTTGACGAAGCTGCCACGGCACGTCGCAATCACGATGGATGGCAACGGCCGCTGGGCAGCGGCCCGAAGTGTGCCGCGCGCCGTGGGACACAAGGCCGGGCTCACGCCCACCCGCATGGTCATCCAGGAATGCGGACGGCGTGGGATCGAAGCCCTCACCCTGTTTGCCTTCTCCAGCGAGAACTGGAACCGACCCGCCGAAGAGGTGGCCAGTCTCATGAGCCTGTTCGTCGATTCCCTGGACAAGGAGATCGATGCGCTGCACGCAAGCCAGGTGCGTGTGCGCTTTATCGGCAATCGCCAACGGTTGTCAGTGCGTCTGCAGGCGCGAATCGCAGGCGCTGAGCAGCGCACCGCCGCCAATACGGGGCTGAAGCTGCAGATTGCCATGAGCTATGGCGGTAGATGGGATATAGTCCAGGCTACTCAAGAGCTTGCGAGACAATGCTCGAGCGGATCGATAAGACCTGAGGACATCGATGAAGGACGATTCGCGAACGCTCTGCAGCTGGCCGGTGTGCCGGATGCGGATCTCATGATACGAACCGGTGGCGAACAGCGGATCAGCAACTTCCTGCTGTGGAACGCCGCATACGCGGAGCTGTATTTCAGCTCGGTACTGTGGCCGGACTTCGATGTGAAGGAGCTGGAGGCCGCGCTTGCTTTCTTCGACGGCCGCGAGCGGCGCTTCGGCCTGACACAGGCGCAGCTGACTTCCAGCGACCTTCGTGCGGCCGGGGTTGAAGCCCGCAAGCCGTGAACGAAGCCCTGCGCAAACGTATCGTCACCGCCGCGGTGTTGACCGCAGCGCTGCTGGTCGTCGTATTGCTGCTACCCAAGTGGGTCACGGCGGTCGTTTTGACTCTGTTGGTCCTGGCCGGTGGCTGGGAGTGGTCGGGCTTCCTGCGCCTGTCCGGCTCGCTGCCGCGCTGGGCCTACGTCGCGTTCCTGGCGCTCATGATGTTCCTCATCTGGCAGGCGACTGAGAGCTCCGCCGGGCGCAACATCGTGCTGGCGGCCACGGTGGCCTGGTGGCTCGCCGCACTGGCCTGGATCGTCTTTGCTCCGCAGCGGGTCGCTCCCTGGTCGGCGGCTCTGGCGGGCCTGCTGGCGCTGGTGCCGGCCTGGGTGGCACTGCTGCGCTTGCTATACGACTTGTCGCGCGGGCCCGAGTGGACGCTGTTCACTCTGTTCCTGGTATTCGCCGCGGACATTGGTGCGTTTTTTGCGGGCAGGCGTTTCGGGCGGTTGCGGCTCGCACCGTCAGTCTCGCCGGGCAAGACCTGGGAGGGCGTCCTGGGTGGCGCCGCGGCAAGCGTGCTCGTGGCAGTTCTCGGCGCTGACTGGTTCGGGGTGCCGCTGCGCAGCTTCCTGCCCCTGTGCCTGGCGGCGGTGGGCTTTTCCATAGTGGGTGATCTGACGGAGAGTCTGTTGAAACGATTTGCTGGCGTGAAGGACAGCGGTACGCTGTTCCCTGGCCATGGCGGCGTGATGGACCGGATAGACAGCGTGACCAGCGCCGCGCCCGTGCTGCTCTTTGGCCTGGTAGTTCTGGGAGTCGCGACATGATGGGCGTCACCGTACTCGGATCCACCGGCTCCATCGGCGAAAGTACGCTCGATGTGCTCGCACGCCATCCGGACAGATACAACCTGGTGGCGTTAGGAGCGAATCGGAATGTGACCAAACTTTCCGAGCAGATATTGCGCTGGCGTCCGCAGTACGCCGTGTTGGCGGATGAGTCGGCGGCGCGCGAGCTGCAGCGCTCGCTGGGCACGCGCGCTGCAGGCACGCGGATTCTCGCGGGCGCTGACGGCCTGGTCGAGATTGCAACACTCTCGCAGACTCACTGTGTAATGGCCGCCATCGTTGGTGCCGCGGGCCTCCAGTCGACACTTGCTGCGGCCCGCGCCGGCAAGCGGCTGCTGTTGGCGAATAAGGAGTCCCTCGTCATGGCCGGCCCGCTGTTGATGGCAGCGGTGCGCTCATCCGGCGCCACGTTGCTGCCGATCGACAGCGAGCACAACGCGATCTT
>Ga0070735_10004748_pt1 | contig 11372 bp, 12 predicted proteins | sample Coa_R1_FD_66443 | JGI IMG/M metagenome (GOLD analysis project Ga0070735, IMG submission 66443) | Surface soil microbial communities from Centralia Pennsylvania, which are recovering from an underground coalmine fire - Coalmine... | ecosystem: Environmental > Terrestrial > Soil > Unclassified ... | reverse complement strand
TGGCTCTCGCCGCGGCTGCCGTGACGCGAGCCTCAGAGCGACCGACCGGCCGCCTCAGTGCACCCGTCAACCCCGACCGGGCGGGAAGCCGACCTGCACGTCGGCGCCGTCACGCACGATCGTGGGCACGACGCCGGTGTTCTTCGTGTAGCTCATGAGCTCGGCCTTCCAGGCCGCGCTGGTGGTCGCGTCTCGCTCCTCGACGGTCTCGCCCTCGCTCGCCAGGTGCTCACGGGCCGCCTGGCAGTAGGGGCATCCGGGCTTGACGTACATGACGACGCTCATGTGCTTCTGCGCAAGGTACCGCTAAGCGCTGATCGGCCGGGGCGCGGAGTCAGATCCGCGCCCCGGCTGAGCCTCTCGCCGTCAGACTGGCCGCCCGAGTCCGCCGCGGACGCGGGGGCGACTGGCGCTCGGGGAAGGCGCCGGTTGATGCTGGGAGGGTGCGAGCTCCAGCTCCTCGACCTCCATCTCGCGCTCGAGCTCGGCGATCGTCGCTGCGACGCGCTGCTGGGAGTGGGCGAACCGGATCGCCCCGTAGTACACGACCAGGCTGAACGCCGCCACCGCGACCAGATCCCACCAGAACGGGATCACCTGAAGCGCTGGCAGCGCGATCCCGAATGCCCAGCCGCTCTTCGGAGCGGAGGTCGGGAACTGCCCGAGGACCGAGATCACGCCCAGGCCTGCAAGCCAGGGCACGATCCAGGCCGCGGCTCGCGGCTCGAGTGGCATCTGAGTCCTACGGCGGGTCGCCGTCCAGTAGATCAGGAACAGCGCCAGTCCGACCGCGATGAACACGTACAACCACAGGATCGTGTTCCAGCCCGACCAGTACACCACCAGGTTCGCGCACACGAACGAGAGCGGCGCCAGCACCGCGGCCATCGGCAGGCGGTACGGGCGAGGTCGATCCGGGTCGCGTTTGCGCAGGGCGGTCAGCGACACGGGAGCCATCGCGTACATCAGGACCGTCGCCGAGGTGACGAGCGACACCAGGCTCGCCCAGCTCGGGAACGGCAGCAGCACGAGCAATCCGATCACCCAGCAGAAGATCAGCGCGGTGACCGGCACACCACGCCCCGCGACCCGCCCGAACGTCGCGGGGGCGTAGCCGCTGCGCCCGAGACCGTAGGTCAGACGCGACGATGTGCCGGTGTAGACCAGCCCGGTCCCGGCCGGCGAGACGACCGCGTCGATGTAGAGCAACGTTGCCAGCCAGCCCACGCCCGCCGAGGTGGCCAAGGTTGCGTAGGGACCGAACTTTCCGGCGCCCGGGATCGGGTTCAGCCAGTTGTGGGCGACCGCCTTCGGGCTGATCGCACCGATGAAGGCGACCTCGAGCGCGATGTAGATGATCGTCCCGATGATCATCGCGGTGATCACCGCGCGGTGGATGTCGCGCTGCGGGTTTCGCGACTCGCCACCCACCTGGATTGCCTGTTCGAAGCCCTGGAGCGCGAACACCACCCCGAGCGGCAGCGCGGCGAAGATGCCCTTGGCTCCGAAGGGGGCGAATCCGCCTCCAGAGCTGAAGTTCTTCCCGTGGAAGGACACGATCAGCAGCACGATCACCGTGAGCGTCGGGATCAGCAGCTTCCACACCATCGTGATCGAGTTGGACTCCGCCAGCCACCGTACGCCCATGATGTTGATCCAGGTGAAGGCGGCGAGGGCCAGCGCGGCGACCAGGAGGCCGAGGCCCGTGAGCGTGCCGTCGCTGTGCTCCAGCCCCCAGCTCGGGAAGCTCGACTGCAGATAGCCGAGCGAGGCCTCGACCTCGATCGGGGCGATCGTCACCGCCTGGATCCAGGCCATCAGCGCTCCGCTGAACCCGCCGAGCGTCCCGAAGCTCAAAAACGGGAACCGCGCGGTTCCGCCCGACAGCGGGTAGGTGGCACCGAGCTCGGCGTGCACCAGGGCCAGCGTGCCCAGGATCGCGCCGGCCAGGACCCACGACAGGAGCGACGCGGGTCCGGCGGAAGTCGCGGCTCCAAGTGCGCCGAGCAGCCACCCCGAGCCGATGATCGAGCCGAGCGAAAGCAGCGTCAGGCCGCGCAGCCCGACCGCTCGATGTAGGCGTCCATCGCCCTTCGCGTGCGCAGCACCGCCATCCAGCGGCTCACTGGCAGTTGCCATCTCTGCTACCTCCCTTGGCTGCGCCCCCGGGGCGCACCCCCGGGGCGCGTGTGCAGTGGTAAGCGAGAGCTACCCGGTCGCAGGAGCGCCTAACGTCAGACGCAGGGCGCCCGCGGGCAGAGTCGCGGAAGGTTCCTCGCGGTCGTGGAGTCATAGGCGAGAAGATGGGCCTAACCAAGCAATGGAGGTTTCACACGATGACCATCACCTCGCGGCGTACGGCCGGCCTTCTGGCCGCGCTCGTCGCCCTGGTCCTGGCTCTGGCCGGCTGTGGCGGCGGCAGCTCATCGGGTTCGTCGAGCGGCTCGTCGAGCTCCGCGCCCGCCACCTCGAGCTCGAGCTCGACCCCGGCCACGAGCAGCTCGAGCGGCAGCTCCGGGATCCCGCAGGGTCCGACGGCGGGCGATGCCGACTCCGACAACCAGGGCGGCCCGAGCGACGGAGACGGGAATCTCTAGACGGGCTGCGGCGGCGCTGCTCGCGACGGTGGCGCTCGCCGGATGTGGGTCGAGTTCGCATACGCCATTTGGCTGGCTGCGCCCGGCGGCGCAGCCAGCCGGGTGGTTCCTCCTGCGGATCCCCAGCGGCGCAGCGATCGCCTACCCGGCGGGCTGGCAGCGACTGCACGGTGACCCGGGCTCGGGCACGGTGGCGCTGCGCAACGCCAGCGGTCACTTCCTCGGGTACCTGAACCTGACGCCGCGTCAGGGCGAAGAGCAGCTCGCAACCTGGGCCTCTTTTCGCGTCGATCACAACCGGGAGGAGGGCGACCGCCAAGTGGTTGAGCTGGGGCACGCCGGCGGTCTGCGCTTCCGCAACGCCCGCGGCTCATGTGTGAGCGACCGCTACGTCACGCAGGTGGGGACCAGCTACCACGAGATCGCCTGCCTCGTCGTGGGCGCGCGGGCCGCGACGGTGGTCGTGGCGGCGGCCCCGCCCGGCAGCTGGGCCCGAGTCGCCCCCGCGCTTCAGCGCGCCATCTCCACTCTCACTACCTAGGAGCAGCCGATGTCCGATGCCACCTCACTCCCAGGCACCTTTCCGGGCGAGACGATCACGCGCAGGCGCATGATGAGCGCGACGGCTCACGGGATGGGCGCGGTCGCCGCCGCGGCGTTTACGCTTCCCGCGCTCGGATTCGCGCTCGGCCCGGTGTTCGCTCGCAGTGGCGACACGTGGCAGGACATCGGAGCACTCGCCGACTTCAACACCACCGACTACGTGCCGGTCGTGATCACGATCCAGTCCGGTATCGGCGAGGCCGGCCGCTCGCTGGCCTACGTGCGCCGTCACGACAATGCGATCGACGGCGCGGTCAAGGATCGCTACGACCACGTCGTAGCGGTCTCATCGCGCTGCGTTCACGTCGGCTGCCCGGTCCGGTACGTGTCGGCGGCGCGGAGCTTCGTCTGTCCGTGTCACGGCGGGGTGTACGACTTCCTCGGGCGGCGGACGGGTGGGCCGCCACCGCGGCCGCTCGATCGCTTCTACACGCTGATCAGCGATGGAAGGGTGCTGCTCGGCCCGCGGTTCAGCGTCAACGACGAGCTGCGCCGGTTCGCCCCCCGCGACCCGGGCGAGCCGCTGGACGGCATCGGTCAGTTCCTCTATCCGCCACGGTTCACGACCGCGCCGGCGCCGCCCGGCGCCCGTTCCTAGGCCGAAGGCTCGCGGCCGCGTCCCGGAGCGCGGCGAGCATCGCCGACACCGCGGGCGGCTGCCGCGCGGCCGCAGGCACCACGGCGGCGATCTGACGCGCCGCCGGCGCCGGCAGCGTGAGCGTGAGCACATCCGAGCGCCGAGAGGCGGCCAGAGCCAGCGCGGGCAGCAGCGCCACGCCCAACCCGGCGGCCACGAGCGCCTGGACAGTCACGTAGTCATCGGTCGCGAAGGCGATTCGAGGCTCGAATCCGGCCGCGCGAGCGAGGTGCAGCAGATGCGCGCGGCAGCGCTCGCAGCCGGCGATCCATGTCTCGTCAGCGAGGTCGGCGAGCGCCAGCCCTCGCGTGCGCCGCCCTGCCGGCAGCACCAGCGCCAGCGGATCGTCGAGCAGATCCATGGTGTGGACATCCTGTCCCGAGGCGACGTCTGACTCCGGGTAGCCGAACGCCAGGACGATGTCGACCTCGCCGGCGCGCAGCAGCGCGAGCGCTTCCGGCGGCTCGGCCTCGACCAGCGACACCGTCACCTCCGGGTGAGCGTCCCTCAGCGCGCGCGCGGCGATCGGGACGAGGGTGGCGCTGGCGCTGGGGAACGCGGCCAGCCGTACGCGGCCGGCCCGCAGGCCGGCGATCGCCGCGATCTCGTCCTCGGCGCTGGCGAGACGGCTGAGGACGGCATCGGCGTGCTCGACCAGCGCCTTGCCGGCCTCGGTTAGGCGAACCCCGCGGCCGCCGCGGACGAGCAGCGTCGTGCCGACCTCGGCCTCGAGCCGCGCGACGTGGTGGCTCACCGCCGGCTGGGTGTAGTCGAGCGCCCGGGCGGCGGCCGAGAACGAGCCCTCGCGGGCCACCGCGCGAAGCACCTGAAGCCGCCTGAGGTCGAGCTTCACGAACGGCAGGATATCAACACGATTTATGGCTTGGGCAGGAAGTATCGATTGCATGAATGGGCGCGGTGCGCGATGCTGCCCGCATGCTCAGTCACGAGTTCGCCTCTGGGTCGACGTACCTGGACACCGCCTGCTACGGCCTGCCCCCGTCGCGCGCGCTGAGCGCCCTCGCCGATGTCACCGCCGCATGGGCTGCCGGCAGCTACGACCCGCTCAGCGGCGATGCGGCGATCGCCAGGGCAAGAGCGGCCTTCGGCCGCATCGTCGGGCTCCCCGAGGCCCAGGTCGCAATCGGCCATCAGGTCTCGCCGATGGTCGGCATGGTCGCGACCTCGCTGCGCCCGGGCGCGCAGGCACTCGCGGCCGAGGGTGACTTCACCTCGCTGCTCTTCCCGTTCCTCGCCGCCGGCTGCCGGCTCGAGACGGTGCCGCTGGCCGATCTCCCCGACGCGATCGGCCGGGACACCGACGTGGTGGCGGTCTCAGCCGTTCAGTCAGCGGACGGGGCGGTGGCCGACCTCGAGGCGATCGCCGCAGCGGCGAGCGAACACGCCGCGCTCACGGTGATCGACGCGACGCAGGCCTGCGGCTGGATGCCGCTCGAGGCGGGCCGCTTCGACGTCCTCGTCTGCGGCGCGTATAAGTGGCTGTGCAGCCCGCGCGGGACCGCGTTCATGACGCTGTCCGAGCGTGCGCAAGCGCAGCTCGTCCCCTTCTCCGCCGGCTGGTATGCCGGGCCCGATCCGTGGCAGACGTGCTACGGCACGCCGCTGCGGCTCGCCGACGACGCGCGGTGCTTCGACGTGTCTCCGGCGTGGTTCAGCTGGCATGCCGCCGCGGACGCGCTCGAGCTGCTCGACGCCGTCGGGATCGAGCGGATCCACGAACACGACCTCGCGCTCGCGAACCGTCTGCGTGCCGGTCTCGGCCTCCCGGCGGCGAACTCGGCCATCGTCTCGGTCGCCGGGGGCGACGATGCGGCAGCGAAGCTGGAGCAGGCCGGCGTCACGGCCTCGGTCAGGGCAGGCCGTGTGCGCCTGAGCTGCCATCTCTACAACGACGTGGCCGACGTCGACCGTGCGCTCGAGGCCCTGAGTGTCCGCGCGCTCAGCCGGGCGTAGCAGCGTGGCCGGAGACTAGGGCGAAGGGAAGCTGATCAGCGCGCCCAGGCTGGTCGAGCAGGTGACTGCCGCGGAGCCGTTCCTGCACGCCACCGTGTAGGTCCGGCCGGTCCGCGGACTGAAGACCCGCGTCAGGGCCGCTGCCTCGGGGCCCTTCGCGTCCAGCGCCCGGTGGTAGGCGCGGGACACGTTCTCGGCGAACGCGCAACTGGTGTTCGGCCCGGCCAGGACGTTCTGGCCGCACGAGACCCAGCCCGACCTGAATGTCACCGACGCTCCCCGGCCGCCCGTGCACACGTGCGGCTCCCCGCCGCTGCAGTGCATCGTGTAGGTCAGCCCGGTGATGGGGCTGTAGGCGGCGACGTTCGTCTCGCCGCCGGCACTGCGGTCATAGGCCAGCGCGATGTTTATGGCGAAGCCGCAGCTCGTATTCGGTCCCGCGGTGAGGCCCGCGCCGCAGGCGGTTGGGCGCGGCCGGGCGGACGGTCCGGATGTGCTCACGGCCCGGATGCCGCGCGAGGGCGGCGGCGGGCGGGAGCTGCCGGCCGCGGTCTGCGACGAGTGCCCGACCGGTTGGCGGGCGAGGATGCCCGGCAGCCCAAGCGCTGCGGCGCTCGCGCCGGCGGCCACGAGCAGAACGGGCAGCGCGAGCCTCCATCGGCGCCGACGCCGAGGAGCCGTGCGGACGGTGGGGGACTCCGGGACTGGCACCGCCGCCACCGATCTGGGGCGCGCCGGCGACGCCTCGCTCGTCACGCTGGTCGCATGCGAGCCGGCATGGGTAGCGCGAAGCGCCTCGCGAAGCTCGCCCCCGGAGGCGAACCGGCCCGCCGGGTCGATCGCCAGGGCGCGGGCGAAGAACTCGTCGTAGCACGTGCCGAGGCCGGCGACGACCTCGGACGGCAGCGGACGCGGGCAGTTGACATGCGCCATCAGGAGCGCGAGCTCGTTCTCGCGCTGGAACGGGCGCTCGCCCGTGAACAGCTCGAACGCCACGCACCCGAGCGCGTAGAGATCGCTGCGCGGTCCCGGCCGCTCGCCCTCGATCTGCTCGGGAGACATGAATCCCGGGGTCCCGAGCACAAGGCCGGTCTCGGTGATGTCGATCGTCGCGTCGGTCGGCTTGGCCAGGCCGAAGTCTGTGAGATACGCGTGGTCCGCGCCGCCCAGGTCCCGGATGACGACGTTGGCCGGCTTCACGTCGCGGTGGACGAGCCCGGCGGCGTGAATCGCCTCGAGCGCGCCCGCGAGCTGGCAGACGATCGTCACCGCCTCGCCCGGCGAGAGCCGGCCCACGCCGTAGAGCAGATGGCCGAGGTGCTGGCCCTCGACCCATTGCATGGTCAGATACAGCCGGCCGTCGTGCTCGCCGGCGTCGAACACGGACACGACATGCGGATGGTTCACCGAAGCCGCCAGCCGGGCTTCGCGCAGGAAGCGCCGCCGGTATTCCGGGATGCCGGCGAAGACGTCGCGGATCACCTTCAGCGCCACCGTGCGTCCGAGCGAGCGCTGGCGGGCGCGGTACACGGTGCCCATCGCGCCAAAGCCCTCGACCCCCAGGATCTCGCAGTCGCCGACCACGTCGCCGACGTCGAGCTTCGTGCCCACGCCGGCCGACCCCGGCGCAGGTGCGCCGCCCACCTCGCTGAAGCCCTCTGCCCCCATGGCTGGGGCGATGCTAACGGCTAAGCGAGGCCCGCGAAGGCCGTCACTGGCGCGCGCCGGGCACAAGGCCGAGCCGGATGGCGCTCTGCGCCATCACGTATCGGCGCTGGCTCTGGGGCAGGTGATCGACGCCGAACAGCGCCGAGAGCGAGCGCATGTGGGATTTGACCGTCTCGACGCTCAGGAACAGCTCCTCGGCGATCTGCCGGTTGCCCGCGGGAAGCGCATCCGGCACGGCATCGAGCATCGGGCGGCACAGCGCCTCGAGCACGCGCCGCTGCGCGGCCGTGAGCCGGACCTCGCTCGCGCCGATGTGGAGGGTCTGGGTCTGGCCTTCGTAGCCGAGCCGCGGCGAGCGGAAGGTGAGCACCGTCGAGCCCACGCGAATCGCGTCGCCGTTGGCCAGCCGCCGCGCGCGTGTGACCCGCTCGCCGTTGACGAAGGTGCCGTTTCGCGACAGGCCGTCGTCTTCGATCGCCCACTCCGAGCCCAGCGCGTGGAGCACCGCGTGCGCGCGGGAGACCGACGGGTCCCACGGCAGCGCCACCGCGCACGTCGCCTGCCGGCCGACGACCAGCTCGCCCGGCCCGCTGAGCGCGATCAGCTGAAGCCCCCCGTCGGGAGCCCTGAAGTAGATCAGGCTGCCGGAACGCAGGCAGTCGAGCACCCGTTGGAGCTCCGCAGCCGAGAGCATCGGGCGCGGCCCCTCGGGACTCGCCCCCGAGCTGCCCATTCCCGGGTACGACTCGTTCGATTGCCCCACCACCGCGTATGACAGCACAGCCGCCAGGATGGAGCCTGGACCGGCGCGCCGCTACCCCCCTGGGTGGGAATCGCTCACCCCTGCCACGCCGTGGCGGAACGGTCTTGACACGCCATGTGCCGCGTAGTACGTTCCCCGAATTCGATTCGACATTATCGAATCACGATCAAATCTGGAGGGATCGGTGGAGGAGAAGTTTCACCTGTCGCAGCGCTGTGTGGCGGAGGCGCTGGGTACTGCGTTGCTGGTGTTGGTCGGGCCAGGGTCAGTGGTGGCGACGATCAATCTCGATGGTCTGCTGGCGAAGAAGCCCGTGGCGTTCTTCTCGGGCGGGGATCTGCTGGGGATCGCGTTCGCGTTCGGTCTCGTGATCGCGGCGCTGGTGTACTCGATCGGGAAGGTCTCGGGTTGTCACATCAATCCGGCGGTGACGTTCGGGCTGGCGTTGACCAAGCGCTTCCCGTGGGCCGAGGTCCCTGCGTACTGGGCGGCTCAGGTGGTGGGCGCGGTGGTTGGAGCCCTCGTGATCTGGGCGGCATTCGGCCATTCCGCGATTCTGGCCGGAATGGGCCAGACCTCGCTGCACGCTGTGGGAGATGGCGGAACGCACCTGTTCAGCACCGCGCAGGGCGCGATCGCCGAGGGCGTCGGGACGGCGCTGTTGATGTTCGCGATCCTCGGGATCGTGGACGGCCGCTCTCCCGGTGACCTGGCCGGTCTGGTGATCGGCGGTGTGGTCATCGCGATCATCATGGCGCTCGCGCCGATCACAGGCGCGTCCCTGAACCCCGCCCGCGCGTTCGGGCCGGAGCTGGTCGAGGCGCTCGGCAAGGGCGGTGTCACGCACTGGGGCCAGCTGATCCCCGTGTACATCGTCCCCGGCGTCGTTGGTGCCGGACTGGCAGCCGTGTTCTACGACTGGATCGCCAAGCCACGCCTCGTCGTGATGCCGATCGGCGAGGCCGTGACCCACCCCGACGCGCCGGTGCACGCCGGCGACTAGCCCAGGAGACCAGGAAAATGTCCGTAGTTGAACACACGATGAGGAAGTTCCTGAATGACCCCGCGGATGTGGTCAGGGAGTCGCTGGCCGGCCTGGCAGCGGCGCATCCCGACCTCGTTCGCTACGACGCCGAGGCGCAGATCCTCGTCCGCGCCGGCACGCCCGCGCAGGGCAAGGTGGCGCTGATCTCGGGCGGAGGGTCGGGGCATGAGCCGCTGCATGGCGGGTTCGTCGGCCGCGGGATGCTCGATGCCGCCTGTCCCGGCGAGGTGTTCACCTCGCCGGTGCCCGATCAGATGCTCGCAGCCACCAAGGCGGTGGACGGCGGCGCCGGCGTAGTCCACATCGTCAAGAACTACACGGGCGACGTGATGAACTTCAAGCTGGCCGCCGAGGACGCGGCCGATGAGGGGATCGCGGTCGAGTCGGTGCTGGTCGATGACGACGTGGCGGTCGAGGACTCGCTGTACACGGCCGGGCGCCGGGGTGTCGGCGCGACGGTGCTCTTGGAGAAGATCGCCGGAGCCGCCGCCGAGCAGGGCCGGGACGTCGAGGCGGTGGCTGCCCTCGCCCGCCGGGTGAACGGTCGCTCGCGCTCGTTCGGGGTCGCGCTCTCGAGCTGTACTCCGCCCGCCGCGGGCAAGCCGATCTTCGATCTGCCCGACGGCGAGATCGAGCTCGGGATCGGCATCCATGGCGAGCCCGGCCGCCGGCGCGAGGCCACCCGGACTGCGCACGAGATCGTCGAAGTGATGGTCGAGGCAGTGCTGTCGGATCTGGCGCCGGCCGAGAACAGCCGCGTTCTGGCGTTCGTGAACGGGATGGGCGGCACGCCGGCGCTCGAGCTCTACCTGCTCTACGGCGAAGTGGACCGCCAGCTGCGTGCGGCCGGGCTCGAGCCGGTGCGCAATCTCGTGGGCAGCTACATCACATCGCTGGAGATGGCGGGAGCATCGTTGACCGTGCTCGAGCTGGATGACGATCTCGTCGCGCTCTGGGATGCTCCGGTGCACACGCCGGCGCTCCGCTGGGGAGTGTGAGCCGCCGTGGTCACCGACGAGGCAACCATGCAAGCACAGACGATCATCCGCTGGCTGAGCGAGGCCGAGGGCCAGATCAAGTCCCAGAGCGACTATCTGACCCAGCTCGACGCGGCGATCGGCGACGGTGATCACGGCACCAACATGCGCCGCGGCTTCGATGCCGTCGGCAAGGCGCTGGCCGGGCAGGGGGACACAACCCCGCCCGGCCGGCTGCTGACGGTCGCGGGCAAGACGCTCGTCGCGACGGTCGGCGGGGCCAGCGGCCCGCTGTGGGGCTCGGCGCTCAGGCGTGCCGGACGGGCGCTCGGAGATGTCGAGAGCTTCGACGGCGAGCGGCTGGCCGACGCGCTCGATGCCGCCGTCGAAGGCGTAATCGACCTGGGCGCCGCATCGCCAGGGGACAAGACGATGGTCGATGCGCTGTTGCCGGCCGCCCGCGCGCTGCGCGAGGAACTCGGCGCGGGCGCGCCACTTGACCACGCCGTCCGTGCCGCGGCCGAGGCGGCCCGCTCGGGCGCCGAGGCCACCGTGCCGATGCGGGCACGCAAGGGGCGCGCCTCCTACCTGGGCGAGCGCTCGATCGGCCATCAGGACCCGGGCGCGACCTCGGCGGCGATCATCCTGGCGGCGCTCAGCGCGGCCGTCGATTCCAGCCGCGACTAGCGATGAGCGAGCAGGAGCTGCGGGGCGTACCGGCAGCGCCCGGGGTCGCGCTCGGCGTTGCCTGGTTGCTGACCCCCGCGGTCGCGGGCGCCCGTCGCGTCGATCCCCCGCTGCGCGACGCCGAGTGTGAGCGGGCGCTGGCGGCGCTCGACGCCGCCGCGCAGGCGCTGACGGAGCTGGCGACGAGACTGCCGGCGACCGAGGGGGAGATCGTGGAGGCCGGGGCGCTGATGGCCGGTGACCCCGCCCTGGCCGAGGCCGTCCGCCGAGCCGTGCTCGAGGATGGCCTCGCCGCTGGGCCGGCGCTGGTGAGCGCCACGGGCGAGTTCGCCGATGCGATCGCGGCGGTTGGCGATGAGCTCCTGGCCGCGCGCGCCGACGACGTGCGCAGCCTCGGCCGGCGAGCCGCCGCGCTGGCCAG
>Ga0070735_10004747_pt1 | contig 11376 bp, 6 predicted proteins | sample Coa_R1_FD_66443 | JGI IMG/M metagenome (GOLD analysis project Ga0070735, IMG submission 66443) | Surface soil microbial communities from Centralia Pennsylvania, which are recovering from an underground coalmine fire - Coalmine... | ecosystem: Environmental > Terrestrial > Soil > Unclassified ... | reverse complement strand
CTCGCCCTCCGTGCGCGCCGACTCCTCCGCGCGCGGTCCGTCCGGGTCCGTTGCCAGGACGCGGTGCGGCGCCAGGCTCTCCACCGTGAACGGGCCGGTCACCCGGATGCGCTTCGGGTCCTGGTAGGGCTTATCGTAGAGCAGCTCGGTCTCCGCGTGGAGCAGGATAGCCCGGTCGATCTCCTCGCGGCTCATGCCCTCCCGGATATCCGGGTTGTTCGCGATGGACTTCAGCGTCACGTGCGGCACGCGCTCATAGACGAATCCCTGCCGCACGTCGTTGTGAGTGGCGTGGCTCGGCGGGACCTTACCGCTGATCGCCGCCTCCTTCTTCACGCCCTCGGGCGAATCGGCCAGCAGGTAGTAGGGGAACCGCCCGGCCATCAGCCGCGTCCGCGCCAGCGCCAGCGCCACGCGGCTGGTATCGACGGTGATCCAGCGCCGTCCCCACTGCTCCGCGACGTAGGCGGTTGACCCGCTGCCGCAGGTCGGATCGAGGACCAGGTCGCCGGGGTCGGTGGACATGAGGATGCAGCGCTCTACGACTTTCGTACTCGTCTGGACCACGTAGCTCTTCGGGTCGGCGAACCCGGACACTATCGTGTCCGTCCACAGCTCGGTATAGGGCGCGATTGGGAAATCATCGGCGTACCGTCGGTATCGCAGCCGCCGTCCGATTGGGATAAGCCGCCGGGCGTGAGCAAGCCTTTGCAGGCCGGACGAGTTCGTTTTCCAGTGCGTGTTCGACGGCAGGTGATAGGTCTGTCCGTCAAAACTGAACGGCGCGCTTCCCACGTCCGAACTGCCCGTTGAACTCAGGTCGCCCGGCATGAAACGTCTAGAGTCCGGTGGCAAGCTCGACGGGTCCGCGACCTCCTCAGCGGTAGCTCGTCGCGTTTCCCCCGTTGCGAGTTCGATCGTCGTATACTGGTCCGCTAGGGTGTGCGGCGGGCGCGGCTGCCACAAACTGCGGCATTTCGCCTGTTCACGATCCTTGGTATACCAGAGCAGGTGGTCGCTCACGACATCGAGGAACTCGCCTGCGCGGCCACTTGTGGTTACAAACCTGATTTCGGCGACGAAATTAGTGCTGCCGAACTCTTGGTCCAACACGCAGCGCACCAGATGAACATTCTCGTCGCCGATCTGAACAAAAATGCTGCCGGTCTCGGTCAACAGCTCACGCGCCACGACCAGGCGGTCGCGCAGGTACGCCAGATACGAGTGAATGCCCAGCTTCCACGTGTCACGGAATGCGCGCACCTGCTCCGGCTGGCGGGTCGCGTCCTCGGCCTTGTCGCCGACCTGTCGCTTGCGCGTGCTCACCTGCCAGTTGGAGCCGAACTTGATGCCGTAGGGCGGATCGAGATAGATCATCTGGACCTTGCCCTTCAGGCCCTCTTTTTCCGCGAGCGAGTTCATCACGAGCAGCGAGTCGCCCAGGACCATCCGGTTCGTCCAGTGGCCCTGGTGGTGGTAGAAGTCCACCTTCGCCTCGAAGTCCTCGATGCCGTTGAAGTCATCGAAGAGGGAAAGGTCCGGCCCTAACCCCCCGGCCCCCTTCCCGAGTTCGCTCGCTCCGCTCGCCGGGAAGGGGGAGGAGCGGCGGAGGTCATCGATGAGGGCGGAGGGGTGGATCTTCTCCTGGATGTAGATGGGGACGGCGGGGACGGCGAGGTCCTTGCGGTCCTGCTCGTCCTTGCCTTTCCATACGAGCTGGGGGTCGAGCGAGGGGTCGCGCGGGTAGAGGACGTCGTAGGACGCGCTCTCCTCGGCAGCGACGAAACCGCCTAGCTCCTGCGTGGGGATGTTGACGCGGGAGTCGCGGTGTTGGTGTAGTTGAGGTTGGTCATGTTATATGAGCGGTAGAACCGCGCCATCTGGCGCGGGATGCATGTTGGTCGCACCCGGAGTTTCTGGCCATCGCGAGTGTCCTCGGAGTCGGACTACCTGCCAGCAAGGGGCATGTCGAATAGACAGGGATCGAGTTTGTACAGTTCAACGATCCGCGTCACGACATTCGGGCCGTACGCCGAGCGGGCACCAGCCCTCTGCGGCCTATAACAGCAGTCCGTCAGTTGGTCGATCCCCGTTCGCTTGAGCGCATCGCGGAGCATGTGTCCGGCGACCGCGCGCTGTGAACCTCGATATTGGACGGGCCCGAGCTCCTTGTGCAAGGCCGCGAGTACATCCTTCTCCCACAGGCAGCAGACCGAGTACGGGTCGGTAGGTACGTCCTTCTTCCGCACCGCGACGATCGAAGCTTGAAGGGCCGCCCGCTGTTCGGCATCGAGAGCGTCAATATTGAGGTGCTCGATGGCCCTGTCGGCTGAGGACTGATGGTTCGCGAGCTTTGGCACGAGCCATACGCGGAAGCAAAACTTCGGATCGTTCAACACATCGAGAGGGAGTGCTTTGCAATACTCCGATAGCAGTTCTTCAACGCGGTCCGACTCGGTGCGTTGTACAGATCGGACTGCAGCCATCGATTCTTGTCGTCTTTCGCCTGCGAATTGTATTGCATGAACGAGGCTCGTGCGCAACGCGTAATAGGTTGAGAACTCCGTTACGATCAGCCGCTCGAAGTTATGCAGCAGAGAGTGGCAATAGCCGTCAAGTCTTTCGTCCACCTCCGGCAAGGCACGATGCTCGATCTGATTGCGAACATCGAACATTGCCTTAAGATTAGCAAACGCAGGTGACTGCTTGCCCAAGACTATCGCGCCGCACTCCAAAACACCCTTCAGCCGCGGCAGCCCGGGCCTGAGTTCCTTGACGACTCCGCTTTCGTCCTTCTCGCGTAGGTCTCCGCCGTCGCGCAGGAAGATCGCGTGGAATAGCGAGGTGTATGCGATCATCATGAGGACGACATAGTTCGCGCTCTTGAAGTACGCGGCGGGGTTGTTATAGACCTGCACGGCGGCAAGAGCCGCGTCACGGGCTTTGCACACGTGAGCCTCGACTTCGGGGGCGAGGCGCGGCTTTCCCGGGTCCCGTGCCCATGCGATGCTCTGCGAACAATGGTTTGCGAAGTTCTCAAGCGAAGCGCCCTTAACGCCCTGTGCGCACAACGAGCCATCGTCATTCGTGATCAAAAACGGGCGCAACTTCTTGCTCAGGTTAGCCCTGAAGGTGGCTTCGGACCAGCCCGAGGCACCGCGCAGGTCCTCGCGCGAAAACCGTTCACCGTAAGTCTCTTTCGCGTGTAGAAACTTGTAGGTCTCTTCTATCTGCTTCGATACACCCACGCCTCAATTCTCCATTGTAGACCGGATGGTTCGTACCGCATCCCACGGGTCGTCAATCTCGACGAACGCCCAGCGCTCCAGGCCGCCATGGTTGTTCACGGCCGGGACCCAGAGCGTGCGGGCGGTGGAGACCTTCGCCTCTTTTTCCTTCTTCTTCTCGCCCGTAACTTCGATGATGAGGTTCAGCGGGTCGGTAGGTCCGCGACCATCGTCCAAACAGACAATAAAGTCCGGCAGGTAGTTGCGCTGGTCGCCGTCGATGGTGTAGGGGATCGTGAAGTTGAGGCCCTGGTTCTTCACGTAGCGCAGCACCTCCGGCATGTCCTCCAGCATCTGCGCCAGCTTCTGCTCCCAGGAGCCCGTGTCCGCCACCACGTGCGAGATGTGGCACCTATCCGCGCGCGTGAGCATGACCGGCTTCATCGTATCGAAGTCTACGTAGCGTGTGGATCCGAACGTGTCGTAAGGCCGCAGGATCGGCTTCAGAATGCGCTCCGACTCGCTGGCGTGGACGATGGCTCGATACATCTTGTCGGCGGCGTTGTGGGCCAGCTCGGTGAAGAGAAGAAGCTGCGGGAAGGTGTCGTCCTTGCAGGCCACGCATTCTCCCAGCCACTGCTGCGCAATGCAGAGCATCTCCGGGAAGCGCCAGGCCTGCACGTCCTGAATAGTCCCGGCCGCAGGCCCCTGCCTCCCCTCTCTCGCGGTCGGACTGACCGGGGACCGCCTCCCCCCGCTTGCGGTCGGACTGACCGGGGACCGCCTCCCTCCGCTTGCGGGGGGACCGAGGGGGGCGTCCGGCGGCTCCTGGCGGAAGTACTTCTCCAGCGTCAGCTTCGCCAGCAGGAAGGCGACCTCGTTCATGCGGCGCCGCTTCAGGTCGTCCAGCGTGTGGATGGACGATTCGCCTACAATGGGGGCGTTTTCGATCCGCGTGGGCAGGTCGCGAGTCGAGAGCGCCATCTTCGAGTCGTCCGTGAACTCCGCGCGCAGCCGCTCGGATCGAATCTCGTATCGATAGCCGACGAGCCGGGGGAACGTGATTTCGCAGTCGATTCGCTCTTCAAGCGCCCGCACTCTCGTCGGGATAGGCCCTGGCTTAGGCTGCGCGCCGGCGCCCGCGCAAGGAATAAAGGAGAATGGAACTCCGTAGACCTCGGCGTACTCCTCCGCGAATGTCTCGATCTCATGGCTGCCGGAGGGCGACTCGACGATCCGCGTCTCCGTCGCATGGCTCATACGCCGCAGGCCGCGCCCGACCACCTGCTCGCACAGAAGCTGCGTCCCGAACGCGCGCACGCCCAGTATGTGCGTTACGGTGTTCGCGTCCCAACCCTCCGTCAGCATCGACACGCTCACCACGCAGCGCACCCGTTCTCCCAGCCTTCCGGTCTTCCCGACCGTGTTCATCACTTCGCGCAGCGTGTCCTCGTCCGAAATGTCCTCCGCCTTCCGGCCGGGGAATCGCTGGACGTACTCGGCTTTGAACCGCTCGATCTCCTCGTGCGCGATCTTCTTGAACTCAGGCGACATCGCGTCGCCGCTATCCAGTTGCTCCGAGTCGATCAGGATGGTGTTCGGCCGCTCCGCCCACCGCCCGTCCCGCTCATTGTTGAACAGCGCCAGATTCCCCGGCACGACGATCGATGGGGAGTCCGCGGAGCCGGACTGAGGGCCCTTGCCAGCCTTGCCGCCCGCTGGGCCGCCCGGCACCGGCTTCTCCCATCCCGCGACCCAGTCGTAGACCAGCTTCGACACGTTCGTGTTGGAGCAGACCACGATGAAGACCGGCTGCGTGAGCCCCTTTGCGCGCGCCTCCTCGTTCTTCTCCCATGCGCGAAACGACTGCTCGTAGTTCTGGTAGAGCATCCGAAGCGCGCCCTCCAGCTCCGCGGGAAGCTTCGGCTCGCCGATCACGGCCTCCGTCTTGCGGCCCTTCCGCGGCAGGTCCTCGCGAATGTGAACCCACAGGTCGCGATAGGTCGGCAGGTCGCTTTTGCCGGCGTTGTCCTGAATCGGCACGCGCGGCACCTTGACGATACCCGACTCGATCGCGTCGATCAGCGAGAAGTCCGAGACAACCCATGGGAACAGCGTGCCCTCCGGCCAGCCGGAGCCGCGCAGGAAGAAGGGCGTCGCCGACAGGTCGTAGATGGCGCGGACGCCGATCTTCTGCTTAACGGCCTCAATGCCCCGGAGCCAGATCCGAGCCAGCTCATTCCGCTTCTTCGCGTCCTGCGCCTCCTCGCCAGCCAGCCTCTCCTGGTCCGCCTCAGGCCTCCGCGCGTAGCAGTGGTGCGCTTCGTCCGACAGCACCACGATATTCTTCTTGGTCCCCAGCTCGCGGCAGACACGGCGGACCATCTCCGGGGGCGTTTCGGTAAAGAGGGTCGTATCGCCCTGTCCGAGCACTACCTTCGTCAGCTTCGGCGCGTTGATCTTCTCACGCAGGCCGAACGCATGGTAGTTCGTGATCAGGATCTTCGCCCGGTTCATTGCGTCCATCAGGTCGCCAGGCACGAGGTCGAGCGCGCGATAGATGTTCGCCGGGTCGCTTGGCAGCAGGACGCGGAGGCGGTCGCGAATGGTGATTCCAGGTGCAATCACAAGGAAGGCGTCAGAGAACCGCGCGTCTTGTGGATTCGCCAGCTTGTTCAGCGCGTGCCAGGCGATTATCATGCCCATTACCGCGGTCTTGCCAGCGCCCGTTGCAAGCTTGGAGGCGATTCGGTTGAGACCCGGATTCGAGGAGTCGTTCGCCTCCCGCAGCGCGTTATCGATCCAGGGGTCGAACTTCCGCGCGACCTCCGTGACGTAGATCACGGTTTCGATCGCCTCGACCTGACAGAAAAAGAGCCGGCGCGTACGCCCGTCGGCCGTCCAGTGCTCCAGCAGGCGAGCGGTAGTGGCGGTCACTCCCGAGTGCCCGCCCTGCCGCCACTGGTCCACGCGCGGCCGGATGCGGTTCACCAGTTCGTTAGGCTCGATGCGGTCGGCGGTCCATTCGGTCTCGAAGACGAGCTGCTTGCCCTTTTTCTTCGACTTCGCAATCGGGATGAAATACTCGCTCTGCCGCCTGCCGTCCACCACCTCGTTGGTGATGCCTTCGTCGTCAAACCGGAAGTGGCGCTCAGGCGCCGCGAACGGCGAGTTCAGGATGGGGTTTTCGACAACGCGCTCCGCCACGGACGGACCTCCCGCATTACCACCGGCTGCCTGGGGGCGGCCACGATGCGCGCGATTGCGGCAGCGGGCCGTGGTAGAGTTTGCCGCCCGGCCGCCGAACTCCTTCCTTGTGGCCGCTGGGGTTATTTGCAGCATCCAAATCGCGAATCCCCCCTCATGAACTCAGAAGAATAAACAACTACCTGGCCGCGCCGCCCACCGCCCGGACTACGGCCCCGCATGGGAAGACGGCGTTGAGGGCGGGACCGCGCCGCCGGTTGCGGCACCCGGCGGCACGCTGTAAGGTTTATAGGGCCTGGCTGGAAGGCGGCGATCGCGAGAGGACAGGCGTTGGAGCTTGGCGATAATCCCCGGCGCTCGCAGTGCCGTAAGGGTAGGCAGGCGAGGCGTAACTCTGAGTGAACGGTCAAAGTCCCCCTCTACCAGGCGAGTGTTACGAGCCGCCCAGGAGAGGGGATTTAGGGGGTGAGGTCCGCCCGCCCTCCTCGCTGCGGCGCGCGAGCTCGGAGTAGGCCTGGGCGAGCAGGCGCCGGCGGACCGTCTCGCCGGCCCCGCCCTCGAACAGGCAGTAGCTCCAGAGCTTCTGGACGAGGGCGGCTGGGTTGGAGCCATTAGTTGACATGGGGTTGCGGGGTTTGAGTCACGATCCAAGGCAGCCCGGGAACCGAATTATCGTCCGTCACGACCGCTTTGGAATCGATCGCTCGGACAGATCGCCGAAGTTTTTCGGCGACGTTGACGAGGGAGCTGATGCCAGGAAATAGCTTGGATCGGTGAGCAGGAAGTTCACAGTGAAGGACGACTCGAACGCGTTTTGCGCGTTTCACACTTATCCAGAAGCGCTTAGAGTCGTCCTGGGACAACGTACTCAGCCCACCAGCCATGATAAATGCAAGGGTGTCACGGACTTTTAGAGCGACCTCGTCGTGGAGCGCACCCGGCTTCTGCCTGCCCGCCACTCGGAAGTCTTTTACTTCCACCAACCAGAGCGTGCGCAAATTCGGATCGTACGCCGCGAAATCGGTTTCCTTGCAGCCGCCGCACATCTGCTGAAACTGATTCCGGTAGAATGCTGTGTCTTGAGGCCGCAGGATGACCCAATCATCTGGAAAAGCGAACGTGAGGCCGAGTTCGGTGAGTTCTTGGGCCATTACGCGACGCCTCCCGGCTGCGACTCGATATAGCGCTCACTTTGCGCGATCTCCGCGTCGAGGGCAGCGATTGGTTCGATTTCCTCGGCGCTATCGCCGTGCGAAATGCGAACGCCACGGGAAACCGGGTCGATGTCCAAGGCGTAGAACATGCGGGTCACGGATTGCCATTCGGGTGACATTAGGAGCAGCGACAGCTCCCGTACCATGAACAGGCTATGCGTCGCGATGAATACTTGTGTATTGTTTCGCGCGATTGCCACCAGAAGCCGCGCGAGCTTGACCATATATGCCGGGTTCAGGTTTGTCTCAGGTTCGTCCCAGAAGAGAATGGACTGTCTAGCAACGGTTCCGTTGGCCAATAGATAGGCTACGGCCCCAAGCTTGCGGAACCCCTCGGCAACGAGTGGAATCTCGAACCGGCCGCCATGTTTGAGCTGAAGGTAAAACCGATCGTTGACTAGCTCGATTTGGCCCTGAAGGATTCCCTCGACCTCATTAAGAAGAGGGCGTATTTCCGCAAGTTTCGGGCCGCGTGACAGCGGCTTCGCGAGTGCCTTGCACAGATCGTAGTAGGTTTCATCGATCTGGAGCGCGTTGTTATCGTACAGGGAGACGAAGCCTGGGTACATCGACAGCATTTCCTTCGTCGGGAAGAAGACCGATTCGTCCGGGTAGAACTCCTGCGGCACCTTATCCAGCACGGCGTCCGTCGTGCTCTTCGTGGAAAAGCTGAGGCTGAAATCGCATTTCGGCTTCGATCTAAACCTTATGTCAACTTCTGTTCGTTGAACGCCTTGCCCTCGTGTACTTAACCGTCCGAGTCCGTCGCATCGAAAAACGTCCACGAGCTTTCCCGCGAGCTCCTTCTGTAACGTGGCTTTGTCCGGCCGCATTTGCCTTTTTTCGCGCAGCGACATCTCGTAGCTCCATCGAGCGGCCGTATACGCGAGTTTGAGAATGTGGCTCTTTCCGGTGCCGTTACTGCCAGTGATGACATTTAAGCCGGGCGCGAAGTTGAACTCGGCGTTCTTTAGAATCGAGAAGTTGGCCGTCTTCAGTCTTGAGATCATTCGTGAGTCCCTGAGGTTCCCTTCATGAACGGCAGAGTCCATGAAAACGACCCGCAACGCGACGCAATGTTGGGGTAAGCATGACATAAACAGCCGGCCAGTGCAACGTTAGAGAGGCCCTACTTACCAAACGCTCGCTGCAACACCGCCTGCCGCAGCCGCCCCGGCCGCCGCAGGCTCGCCGCCGCGTCGATCTCCTCAATCACGCTCAATCGCCGCTCTGCCTGGTCTGCAACGCGCTCCTGTTCGACGGCGCGCGGCACAGGTGCTGCCAACGAGCGCGTCTCCACGCCGGTGGACTGGTAGAGCCAGGGAAGCGGGCGGTCCACCGCCGGGAGCGACTGCGGCAGGCCGTGGCTGTATTTCTCCGTCTGCACCTCGACGCCGGTCAGGGTTTCTCCCTGCTTCTTGGCTTCCACCACGCCGACGGCGGTGCGATTGACATACAGGAGATAGTCCGCGGCGCCGTGGCCCGGCTTCAGCGGGAATTCGCGCACTGCGATTCCGCCCGCGGACGAGAGGTCGAGCTGCGGGTAGTCCTGGACCGTCTAGCCGCGCGCCTCCAGCTGCGCGTCGATCCTGACTCGCGCTGCATCCTCGTGGCGCATCTACGCGGCCTCCGGGAAGGCCTTGCAGCCGTACGCGGCGCTGCGGTAGCATGAACGAGGATTATCGACAACGCGCTCCGCCACGGACGGACCTCCCGCATTACCACCGGCTGCCTGGGGGCGGCCACGATGCGCGCGATTGCGGCAGCGGGCCGGGGTAGAGTTTGCCGCCCGCTCGGTGGACTCCTCCCGCCGGGCGCAGGGGTTATTTCGAGAGTCGGCGACGCGAATTCCCGCTGGTAAACTCAGCAATATAACTTGCTCGGGCCTGCTCGCCCACGGCCATCGTCCGGCCGATCGCCCCGTCTGTGGGCAGGCGCGGGGTTACTCGGGGCGGCGGGCGGCGTCTTCGGGGCGGCGCGCGAGCTCGAAGTAGGCCGTGGCGCCGGGCGCGAGTGGGACGCTGAGCTCGGTGACGCCGCGGGCGACGGGCTTGCCGGTCCAGCCGTCCAGGACGTCGAAGCGGCCGGGGAGCGAGAGGGCGACCGGGCCGCCGCGGGGCGCGGTGATGGCGACGGAGCGCGAGTCGGCCTGGAGGCGCGGCTCGTCGGCCGAATCGCAGTAGAGGTGCGCGCCGGCCGAGCGCAGCACGTTGCGGAGCAGCCGCGCGGGGACGAGGGGCGTTCCGAAGACCACGCTCGTCCAGTCGGGCAGGCGGCGCGCCGAGAAGACGGTCTTGTTGTCCGTGTTGGCGCCGAGCCGCACGATCGACTTGTCCGCCACGGTGATCGCCGGGCTTACCGCGCGCTCGACGCCGAAGTGAAGCCCGGGACGATAGCCCCAGGTGAGCGCGTCGTCGCCCACCGCGATACGGACGCGCAGGCTGATGCCGGCGGCCTCCGCGCGCATCTTCTGGCCGCAGAGGCGGCCGGCCTGCTCCGCGCCGATCCCCGCTTCGCCGATCATCCCCGCGCCCCAGAGCCAGACTGCCGTCGTGCCGCTGCGCTTCACCCGCGCGTCTACGCGGCGCCGCTCCGCCTCCGAGAGGTAGTAGGTGTTGAGGAACAGAACGATCTTGTAGTCCGGAAACTTCGGGTGGAACAGGTCGGAGAGCAGATAAAGATCGTAGGGCGCGCCGAGCCGGTCCAGCTCCGCGAGCTGATCGGTGAGGGCGAGCCTATTGAGCGGGTCGGGCTGGCCGGGCGGCTCGGCGACGTAGCCGCGATTGGCCATGTCCGCTATCACCGCGATCTGGCTGGCGCGCCCGCGGGCCTTCGCCGAGAGCGGCAGCGCCCGCTCGAACGCCTTCGCGGCGGCGCGGAGCAGGTCGGGCGGCGTGGAGGCCGGCAGGATCGCGCCGGCCTGATGCGTGAGCGCGAGCGCGATCGCCTGCTCCGCCGCTGCGCCGGGCGCGGAGGCGTGCAGCAGCAGCTTGCCGCGGAGGCGCAGGCTGCCGCCGAGCGCGCGGGCGTGGGCGCCGTCGGCCGAGCCGGCGTTGGCGATGAACTGGACGTCCGGCGAATCGAGGACCGGCTCGGGCAGGCCGTGGCCGTCCTCTGGGCAGGCGTCGAGCCCGGTCACGGTCGCATAGGAGAGGCCGACGAGCGCGCGGCCCTCGCACGCCTTGCGAGCCAGGCCGCAGAAGTGGAGCGCGGCGGAGTTCTGCGCGTCCGCGAGGCTCTCGTAGTAGTCGAGGATTCGGCGCGAGCGGGCGGGGTTGCGCAGCACGCCCAGATCGCCGCGCTGCCGCTCGCGCGCGCCGGGGCAGGCGATCGACGGGAACTCGGCGCGCGCGTCGAACCAGGCCTGGCGCAGGAGGCCGGTGTTCCGCCGGTACCGCTCGACGCACGCGTTCCGGAAGGCGGCCGTCATGGGCGCGCTCACGTCCGGCAGGTCGGCGGCGTCGGGGTAGCGCCACTCGCCGTTCGCGCCCGCCGCGATCTGCCAGCCGGCGATCCGCGCCGAGTGCGGCCCGGCGTGGCCGTGCCGGACCAGCCGCGCGAGCGCCGCGCCTGCCTCGGCGCGCCACCGCTGCGAGGCCCACGATACGGCCGCGCCGCGATGCTCCTCCGCGTGGACCAGGTAGTGCGCGCACTCGCCGGGATGCGCCGCGCGCCACCAGTCCGGCGCGTCCACGGCGACCTGGAGCAGGAGCGATCCGCCGGGCGCC
>Ga0070735_10004746_pt1 | contig 11377 bp, 13 predicted proteins | sample Coa_R1_FD_66443 | JGI IMG/M metagenome (GOLD analysis project Ga0070735, IMG submission 66443) | Surface soil microbial communities from Centralia Pennsylvania, which are recovering from an underground coalmine fire - Coalmine... | ecosystem: Environmental > Terrestrial > Soil > Unclassified ... | reverse complement strand
CCAGGGCAGGGTCCTCGACGAACAAGCCGTCAGGGAACGCGGGGTGCGCCGGCAAGGAAACGACTCGAACGCCGAGGGCTTCGATGGCGCGTTCGTAATTCGCGTGTTGCTCGATTGCCAGCGCGACATCGATCGGCTGGCGCTCGAGGTATTCGAGCTGGCAATCTGCGAAGGAATCGCTGACGGATCGGGTGATGGCGATGCGTGGCACTTGCTCGATTGTAGGGCAGGTTGAAAACCTGCAGCCGATTGGAAATCGGCTTTCGCGAAAATTGCAATACGGGAGTTGCGATCGGCGGAGCCCGCTTGACAATTGGGCGCAGGCTGCCAGCCAATGCCACTTAGTTTTGTGCGCTCCGGAAGGAGAAGTTGCCGCCGCGACGCCAGAGTTGACGAGAGTACGAACGGAATTTGCGGCGTGTCGGCAGAGTCGCTTCAGCAGCCAGGTCCAGAACGTGCAAGAACTCTCGGTCATGCTTTGTCTTGGTGTGAGCGGCAACGAGTTTGTGCCGGAGTAATCGCCGATCGTCCTGCGTGAAGCTCAACTACCGCGGGTCGACGCCACTGCGCCGCGCTGCGAGCGCCATAACCGCGCGGACCATGGTGTAGGCCGAGATTGCCAGCAGCAGATGTTTTTCCATCATTTCCGGACTACGAGCCTGGATGTGATGCAACTGCACGGTGCGCTTGAGCGATCGCAAATCCGTTTCGATCCTCCAGCGCTGGCCGTACACCGACACCACCTCCGCCTCCGGCAAATTGCAGGTCGTGAACAGGTACAACCACTGCTTGGATTGCCTGCGGCCGATACGGCAAGCCAGCAGCCGGCCGGATACGGCCGCCTCGGGCGCCAGATGGTGTTTGCCACTCTCCATGCGGCTCAGCCTCCAGACCACCGCATGGCATCCCGGCTCCCGAGAGAACCCCCACCAGTTTGCGGGCTCGCGCTTCCGTCAGACGCGCCACGACCTGCAAACCGCGTTTCTGCGCCGCATAGGCGACCGAGAAAACACCGAAGTTCCGATCCGCCACCAGCACGGCTTCACGCGGCGCGGTCTCCAGGGCTCGTTCAGCCAGAGCCTGCTCCTGGGGTCCATACATCGCTCCCCAACAAGGCTGCTGGGTCAGACCTGTACCGGCCTCGTGCATCACCACCACGCGCAACACCGGCCAATGACTGCGGCCGTGTTGGTTCTCCGCCGTCGGATAATGCTTCAACAACTCCCGGCTGTGTTCCAGCTCCAGCGAAGTGCCGTCCAGCACCAACACCGGCGGCTGCGCACCCGGATTCAACATCTGCCCTAGCCGTTCAAGAATTTCCTGGTTCACCTGTCTGCATAACAGCTTCGGCAATTTCTGCCGTGTTGGCAATACCCTCCGGTACGTCCCGATCTAAAGTTCCGTCGCACCCGCCGACACGGCTCCAGCAACTTCCCCGCCGCCCCCTGCCGCAGCAATTGCACGGTGCTGGCCAAGGTGGGCGGGGCTGCCATGCCGGCTGTGCTGCTCGACTCAACCCTTCTGGCTTCGGCTCTCTACGACTTCGCCACCCTGCGATTGGATCTTGAGTTTCGGACCGGTGAACACTATCTGTACCTTCAAGTTCCGCCGGACTGTTTCCAGAATCTGCTCAAAGCCGAATCCAAAGGCGTCTACTTCAACCAACACATCCGCAACCGCTTTCCCTTTCAACGCATTTCCGATCCTTCGGCCCCCGTCGTACTCCCTCCTCCATCCAAAACTAAGTGACATTGGGCTGGCAGCCTGCGCCCGATTGAAAATCGGGCTTACTGCTACCCTCGATTTCATGGGCGGTCGCCTTCTTCAGGACATCCGATTTGCAGTCCGGCTGTTCGCCAAGAACCCCGCTTTCACCATCATCGCGATCCTGACCCTAGCGCTCGGTATCGGCGCGACCAGCGCGATTTTCACCGTCGCGAACGCCGTTCTTTTTGAACCGCTGCCGTTCGCGAATCCGAGTTCGCTGGTTCTTGTTTCGCTTGCCGGCCCCGATTCCGCAACCGGCTTCTTCTCATACGCGCGCTATACATTTCTGCGCGACCACGCGCAATCGTTTGCGGGACTCGCTGCCTTCACGAACGAATCGTTCAACCTCAGCACGTCGGGCAGTGACCCCGAGCAACTCGCCGCAGCACGCGTCTCGTCGGAATTCTTTCACGTTCTCGGCGTCCAGCCGGCGATGGGCCGTACATTTCTCTCCGAGGAGGACACGCCATCCGGCAAGCCTGTCGTCCTCATCAGTCATGAACTGTGGATGCGCCGCTTCGGCGGGAACGCCGGCATACTGGGGCAAACGGTCACACTCAACACCCAGCCGTACACGATCATCGGCGTGATGCCCGCCGGGTTTCAATTCGGTTTCGCGGGCGGTCACCCCGATATCTGGGCGCCGCGCGTCTTCGATCTGAACCTCATCACTCCGCAGCAGGTCCAAGGCGGCATCATGTTCCTGAATGCCATCGCGCGCCTCAAACCAGGCGGGAGCCACGAACAGGCGCAAGCCGAGATTCGCCTGCTTGACAAGCAATACCAGCACGATAATTCGGCGCTCCCGGACGCCGACCCGAAATACGGACTCATCGCCGCGGACCTGCGCGAGCAATTGGTGGGCGGCACGCGGCCGGCGATCCTGTTGCTCTTTGGCGCCGTGGTTCTTGTGCTCCTGATCGCTTGTGCGAACGTCGCGAGTTTGCTGCTGTCCCGCGCGCTTGTCCGCAAGAAGGAGATCGCCCTGCGCACCGCGTTGGGCGCGACTCGCGGCACATTGATTCGTCAGCTTCTGACGGAGAGCGTTTTGCTCGCTCTGATCGCAGGCGCGCTGGGCGTCTTCCTGAGCTTGTGGGCGACCCGGGCGCTCGCTTCGGTTGCCGCTCAAGTCCTGCCGCGTGCGGGCGAGATTCAGGCTAACGGAGCCGTGCTCGTGTTCAGCCTGGCGATTTCGTTGCTCACTGGTCTGCTCTTCGGGTTGATGCCCGCGCTCGAAACGTCGCGTGCCGATCTCAATGCCGGCCTGCGAGATGAAGGGCGGGGAAGCACCGCTGGACGCGGCCGCGCCTGGATGCGCGCGACCCTTGTGGCTGGGCAGGTCGCTCTATCGGTGACGCTGCTCATCGGCTCAGGACTGCTGATCCGAAGTTTTGTGCAACTCCTGAACGTCGGGCCCGGCGTCGACACCGACAACACGATCACGATGAATATCGCCTTGCCGCCTGCCCGCTACACATCGAGCCAGCAGATCATCGCCTTCTTCGACGACCTGGTCCGGCGCGTCGAAAATGTGCCCGGAGTTCGAGCCGCTGCCCTTGCGTCGGCGCTTCCAGTGAATCCGGTGCGTTCTTCGCCCGCGCTGCCGGAAGGCCAGCCGGCAGTTCCGTTGATGCAGCGCCCGATGATGAATCTCAACATGATCGGCCCCGGCTACTTTCGCGCGATGGGTACTCCGCTGCTCCGCGGACGCGATCTCAATGAACATGATGATGCGCGCGCTCCTCGTGTCGCCGTGATAAACCATACGCTAGCGAAACGCTTTTGGCCCAATGAAGACGCGGTCGGCAAACACATCCTGCTCGGCCGCATGACGGCGCCGCTCGAAGTGGTCGGCGAGACCGGCGACATCAAAAACGTCTCGCTTGCCTCCGCGGCATCACCCGAGATCTACGTTCCATACGCGCAGGTTCCGTGGCGTTCGATGAATCTCGTGGTACGTACCGCCGGTGATCCACAACTGATGACCGCTACCATCCGGCGACAGGTGACCTCGATCGACAAAGACCAGCCGGTGACCGCGGTACGCACGCTCGACGAACTGTTCGCCGCGTCGCGCGCGCATCCGCGTCTGATGATGTTGTTGATCGGAGTCTTCTCCGCCGCCGCGTTTCTGCTCGCCGTGGTGGGTCTTTACGGCACGCTGTCCTATCTCGTGTCGCAGCGTACCCAGGAAGTCGGAATACGAATGGCGCTCGGCGCCGGCCGCGGCGACATCCTCGCCATGGTGATCCGCCAAGGCATGACGATCGCTTTGTGCGGCGTTGCCGGCGGACTCGCGTTGTCGTTCGCCGCGGTGCGCCTCATGTCCGGCCTGCTGTTCGAAGTGAGCCTGACCGATCCCGTGACCTACGCCGCCAGCGCCGTGGCATTCAGCCTCGTGGCTCTTCTCGCCAGCTACATGCCCGCGCGCCGCGCAACTCGTGTCGACCCCTCCGTTGCCATGCGGTGACCCAATGCACTGTCGGATCGCGTAATCATGATTAGGTGAATCCGTTCCGAATCGCACTTGCAAACATCCGCTATCCTGCGTCCCCCGATGAGTCGGTCACACTGGCTCAGCAGGCGATCGCTCAGGCGGGCAGGGAAGGCGCCGGAATTGTGTGCTTTCCCGAATGCTACGTTCCGGGATATCGCGGACTCGGCAAGCAGCCGCCGCCACCCGACTCCGCGTTCCTCGAGCGCGCCCGGTCCACAATCGCCGATGCCGCCGCAAAAGCGAACATCGCGGTGATTCTTGGAATCGAGCGCGTCACTGATCATGGCCTCGTCATCAGCGCCATGGTCGTCGATCGTGACGGAACCGTCGCCGGCTTCCAGGACAAGGTTCAGATCGATCCGTCGGAGGAAGGCGTTTACATGCCCGCTCCAGCCACTGAACGGCATGTATTCCAAACCGGTCCGCTGAAATTCGGCATCGCGATCTGTCACGAAGGCTGGCGCTATCCCGAGACGGTCCGTTTCGCCGCGCGCCGTGGTGCGCACATCGTGTTTCATCCTCACTTCCATGTCCGCGAGCCGGGCAGCTACGTGCCATCGACCTTCGCCGATCCGGCGAATACGTTTCATGAGAAGGCCGCATTGTGCCGCGCCGCCGAGAACACGTGCTACTTCGCAATGGTCAATTGCGCAAGCGATGGCTCGGGAACTACGTCGGCCGTAGTTAATCCCGACGGCACGCTCCTCACCTACCAGCCATACGGCAAGGAAGGGCTGCTGGTCGCCGATATCGATCTCGACCGGGCCACCGGATTGTTGGCGTCGCGGATGAAGGCAACTTGAGATCGGCCAACAGCGCTCCGGCTGCGTCTTCAAGATATGAGCGCTCGCGCAAGTTGGCTGCTGGGAGCGATCGCGATGGCCGCGGCATCCGCGCAGCCCGCGGCATTCTCTGTCGTCTCGGCCGCGAATTATCGAACCGTGGTCGCTCCCGATTCGCTTGCGTCGATCTTCGGATCGGGTCTTGCGACTTCGGTTGCATCGGCACAGCTCGACGCCAGCGGCCAGCTCCCTACGCAGCTCGGTGGCACGACCGTGCAAGTCAATGGTGAATCGGCGGGTTTGATTTACGTCTCGCCGGCGCAGATCAACTTCCTGGTCCCGGCGGATATCGCAACCGGCACGGCCGATGTCGCCGTTCGCGCCGGCGCCGGAACCGCATTGCACGCCACGGTTCAAATAGCGAACACCGCACCGGCCCTCTTCTCACTGGACGCCTCCGGTTCCGGACCGGGCGCGATTCTCAACGCCGTCACCTACGCGCCCGCTCCTTTTTTCGTCGAGACGCCCGAAACGGCCGGATCCGACAAGCGCACGCGATTGTCCCTCTACGGCACGGGTATCCGGTACGCGGGCAATCCCACGCACGATGCTACGGTCAACAACGTCGCGTCGCAAATCACCGCACAGACGGAAAACTCGACGGGCCCAAATTTCAAGTTGAACGTCGAATACGCCGGCATCGAGTATGCCGGCGCTGCACCCGGATTCTTTGGCCTCGACCAGATCAACATCATTCTTCCGCCCGATCTCGACGGTGCGGGAACGGTTTCGCTCGCAATCACGGCTGAGGACGGCTCTTCGAACATCGTGACGATTCAGGTCGGCAGCCTGCCTGCGAGTTCGATCCGGTTGACGAGCCTCGGCCTCTCCGCGTCCACGGTGACAGGTGGCGGGAGCGTCACGGGGACGATGTCGCTGAATGCTCCGGCCCGTGTCAGCGGAGTGATCGTGACGTTGCGAAGCAGTAACATCGCCGCGCAGCCGCCGCTTTCGGTCATCATTCCCGCCGGGCAGGTCTCGGCCACGTTCAACGTTGCGACGAATGTGTTGGCAGCCACGCAGAATGTCACGATCACGGCACAGGCGGGCGCCGCCTCCCAAACCGCGACGCTCGAAGTCGATGCGCCGAATGCCGTGCGGCTCGCGTCGTTTGCCGTGAGTCCGCCCGCCGTTCAAGGCGGAGCGAACTTCTCGGCCACGGCGACGCTGACCGGACCCGCGCCTGCCGGTGGCGCGTCCATCCAGCTTGCCAGCGACAACGGCGCCGTGAAACCGCCCGCGACGCTTACAGTCCCGTTCGGCCAAACATCTGCAACCATCGCGATTCCGACCGCGCAGGTCACTACGATGCAGACGGCGAATATCAGCGCCAATTTCGCCGGTGGTTCCCAAACGGCCACTGTAACCGTGAACCCGCCCTTCACATTGAGCTTGAGCGCCAGCACCGTTACGGGCGGCGCCAGCGTAACGGGAACCATCGCGCTGCCCCAGCCCGCTCCCTTATTGGGCTTGACCATCAGTCTCAAAGCGAGCGACGCGAGCGTGCAGGTTCCGCCGCTCATCAGCATCGCTCCCGGCCAGAGCAGCGTGACGTTCACGGTCAACACGACGCCGGTGCCATCGAGCCGTGCCGTAACCATCTCGGCGGCCTCGCCGTCCTTCGCAGGATTTACGCAGGCTGTTTCACTCGCGGTGAATCCGGTCGCGACGGCGGCACTGTCGAGCCTCACCATTTCTCCCACTAAAGTCACCGGCGGTTCGACCGCTTCGGGCACCGTAACGCTAACTGCACCCGCGCCGGTTACGGGTTTCACCGTGACGCTCAAAACGAACGCACCGTTCTACACGCAGATCCCGCCAACTGTGATGGTTCCGGGCGGTCAGACAACAGCGTCATTCCAGATCGGCACCGCGTCCGTGCCATCCACCCAGACTGTAACGATCACGGCGGCAAATGGCGGCGTCTCGAAGGCCGCGACCTTGACGATCCAGTAAAATCGAAGGATGGACGAGCAGCCAGCCGTCGCGCAACTGCGAGAGTTGATCAACAAGGCGTCTCTCTCGCTTTCCAAAATCAGCGCCGGCCGCGCCGCCGAGCCTTTGAAAGATGGAGGCTGGAGCCGCAAACAAGTTCTAGGTCACATCATCGATTCGGCGTCAAACAACCACCAGCGCTTCGTACGCGCGTCGATTCAGCCCGAGTTGGTGTGGCCTAACTACGAACAGGAATCTTGGGTTAAAGCGAACGGCTACGACGCGGCGCCGTGGGACGAGCTGGTGCAATTCTGGACGCTGTACAACTTGCACCTGCTGCGCGTCATCTCGAGAATCCCGGAAGAGAAGACGTCGACCACCTGCCGCATCGGCAACGAGTCACCCATGACCCTCGCCGAACTGATCGCGTCCTACATCAAACATCTGGAGCACCACTTGAACCAGATTCTCGCGTGATCGCCAACGACGAACGACGAACGAACAACGACGAACGAAATGCCCACCTTATACGACATCGATCCCGGACCCGAATGCCCCGAGCTGGTCCGCATGATCGTCGAAATCCCGAAGAACTCCGGGAACAAATACGAATACGATGGCAAGCTCGGAATCTTCCGGCTTGACCGCGCGCTCTACTCGCCCATGCACTATCCGGGCGACTACGGATTCATCCCCGGGACGCTGGCGTCCGACGGCGATCCTATGGACGTCCTGGTGATGGTGGAAGAGCCGAGTTTCACGGGTTGCATGATTGAAGTCCGCCCTATCGGCTTGCTGAACATGATCGACCAGCAACAGTCCGATCAGAAGGTGCTGGCGGTCCCAAATCGCAACCCGCGTTACGACGAGATCCACACGATCGACCAGATTTTCCCGCACGTGCGCCGCGAGATCGAACATTTCTTCACCATCTACAAAGAGTTGGAAGGCCGCAGCGTCACGACGCAGGGTTGGGACGGCCCTCGCGACGCCCGTAAGGCAATCGTCGACAGCCGCAACGCGTATCTCGAGAAGCACGAAAACGCGCCCAGTTCGGAATCGTAACCAAGCGGCGCGCGTTAGTAAGCGGTCATCCCACAAACATTCCACCGACTTTCGCCTTACACTATTGGAGATTCCGGAATGACGAGATTGACTATAGCGGCCCTCTTTGTTTTTGGCGCCATTGGACGGCTCGGCGCCCAGACTCCTCCCCAACTGGAGGTCCAGGGCGAAATCACCGCGGCGAAGGCGCTGACGCTACTCTACGGAAACTACGATCCGCAGGAGAAACAATCGAGGCATGGGCAGTACATCATGCCGTTGGACGAGCGGACTCTCGTCCTCGATGGCAAGCGACAGTGGTTTCTCCTGACTCTGTCGAACAGCTACGGGCGCGCGGGTTGCCCCTTGCCATGCCTTGGAACGATGGGCGTGGCCGTGTTCGAACAGCGGGGACCGGTGTGGGTCCTGAAGGCGAACGAGCGCAAACTGTGTAAGGATTGCGATTCTCAAGGCGACATCGTGCACACGCCTTCTTGGAATCCGATTCAATGGGGCACGAACGCGGTTGGGCTCCTGATCGACGAGGATTCAGGCGGTTGCGGCTATGCCGCGAATTATCGAGCGCTGTATGCCCTGTCAGGCGCCGGATTCCGGCGGATTTTCAGTATAAAGACATCGGATTCGTTCTCCCCCGGTGGCTGTACGCCGATCGAAGGACCGTACAGATGGGAGGCCGCCCTAGATTTCGGACCGCCCGGGCCGGACGGCATTTACGACATCGTGGTCAAGATGACGTCGCCGCCAACCCGCCAGCGGTACAGGAAAGATTCATTGATTCCATTCGCCGGTGTTTACCGCTACGACGGCAAGATCTACAAGCACGTCCGCACGCAGATCCCGCTGCCCGGCGGAGAAAACTGACCTCGCTCCCCGCACAACGGCCGCTGATGGAACGTACTGGCGACTGCGGACTAGGTCCGGTGGGGCCGCGCAGTATTACAAACAAACCTTGAGACTGCCGAACTTAGTTTGATTGCGTGACGGAAAGAGAGGTTCCTATTCGTTCCCCTTTCTTTCCGAGGTGAATCCGATTGCTCAGGCTACGCATTGGATTGCCGAGAACCCGAACAGAACCTTCCCCGCCGCGATGCTCGATGCGATGATGGTCGATTCAAATTCCGCTGGCATTTCGATCTCCATAACATCCTGATGGCGCATGTGTATGTCGTGACCGGCATCCCGCTGGAGAAGATTGACCGAAACGCACTGTTGTCCGATGTGACTCGCAGGCTCGGCGCCCATTATGTTTTCCTCTACGTTCGCGAGGACCCCTGGTTTTACGATCATGCGACAAATTCGACTCCTTATATATTCGCTGATCAATCCAAAGCTCTCGATGCACGGGAGTATCGGTCCAGCCGAACCCTGGACTGTAGAACCGGCCGCGGTTGTTCCTTTGCCTCCCATCCAAATTAAGCGAGCCCGTTTTCATCATCTCCTCGGCGTAGGTTCGATTTTGTGTGCGTACCACTCGTCTTCTCGAGGCCGCGTTCGCGCGGCCGGCGTGCAGTTATACTCTTTGTAGGACCAGCGGTATGACCAGTCAAAACTGCAATCTCGCTAGATCGCAAGCTGTTCGAGCGCGCCGAAAAGCTTGCTCGCGAGTTGCGTTTATCCCGTAGCGGCCTCTTCTCCACCAAGCTTCAAACTATATGCGCCGGCTAGCGGATCGTAGTCTTCTGGAGCGTTTAAACGCCGCTTACGCCGCACCCCCAACGGACGACGAACAGTCGACCACGCGAGAAATGCAGCGTTACACGTTCAAGATCATTGCCGAGGATGAGTGATGGTCATCCGTCAGGGAGAAGCTGACCTTTCTGAGCCAAGCATAGTGAACATCACTCAACTCGCAACGGTTGACAAGAGTGTGCTCGCAAAACGAGTAGGGCGCGTATCCCCTGGCCGTCTGCAGCAGGTGCTCGACGGCCTGAACCTCCTTCTGACACCGGCCGATCCGTTCAGCTAACGAACACCGTGGCTTTACTGAGTGTGGGACCGGTCCGCCCCACCCGCCGATTACCTTCGCTCCGGTTCCGCCGTTTCCTGAGACTGCTTGTCGCGGCGGCCCAAGAGCTGATGCAGCGCGAAAGGGACTTCATCAGGATGCGTCGCGCACCAGGCGATAATCCGTTCTAGTTTGACCACATCGTCTGGGATGGCGCTGATCTCCATCAACTCGGTTTCAATCGTCTCAATGTCTCGCATAGAGACACCAGCATCGCACATGCCGGCGCCTGGAACTGGTGCGTCGAGTCCGCCATACAAGCGATTCCGCACGAGTTGGCGCACGAGGCCTCAGCAGCGCCGACGAATAGGCCACAGCGTACCGACACCGGCGGCTGATGCGCGCAACGCGAGCCCGCCGGGCGTACGATCGTGACTTATGGGTCGCGCGATTCACATTGCCGGTGCCGTCGTGCTCCTGGTGCTAGCCCGCTCCGGACTAACGCAGACCAAGACGGATTATCACGTGCCGGTGGTCCCCGTCTGCGAGGTGCTCAGCGAACCGGCGAAGTACGCAAACACTGCGGTGCTCCTCGTTGCTCGCATGGAGAGTTCCGTGAGCATCGATCGCTACGACTGGTTTAGCCAGCACGGGTGCGAACACCACGTAACAACCCGAGGAGGACGTACCTGGCCTGACCGTATCGATCGTTGGTCAGGCATGCCGCCCGACGATAACGTCGAGATCGATGATGCTCTCGTGAGAGCAAAGTTGGCCTTGGTAAAGAAGACAACCGAACTCGGATCGCACAAAGAACCTCATGCGGGTTTCGAAAACGGCAAGTTCAAGAACTGGGGCACGTTCGACGAACCCAATCATCGCCGAATTCGCTCTCGATTCTGGACAGTATCACTCAACAAATCAAGTACTTACGCGCCATCACGTATCCTAGCCCTTGCATCTCCCTGGTATAATCACCGTGGGACTCTGGTCGCCGTACCAACCCCCATGCCGAAATCCTAACCCCTGGTTGGTACCAAACGTGCGCCGAAACCAAAAAAAAACAAAACAAACCCAGCATCTGAGTTTTTGCGCCTCCCTCCTCACGCGACCATTTCAAAGTTTGCGCCTCCCTAACACCCCCGCATGACCCACTCATCCGCCGATCTCCTTGAATTCGAAGCACTTCGGCAACTCCTCGCCCGATACGTGTCGTCCGCCCTCGGCCGCGCCGAACTCTCGCTCGTCGAGCCTACCTCCGACCGCACCCACATCGAATCCACTCTCGCCGACACCGCCGAGGCGCTCGAATTCGTCCGCACGGCC
>Ga0070735_10004744_pt1 | contig 11380 bp, 7 predicted proteins | sample Coa_R1_FD_66443 | JGI IMG/M metagenome (GOLD analysis project Ga0070735, IMG submission 66443) | Surface soil microbial communities from Centralia Pennsylvania, which are recovering from an underground coalmine fire - Coalmine... | ecosystem: Environmental > Terrestrial > Soil > Unclassified ... | reverse complement strand
TCCCCCTTGCGGCCGGCGTACGAGTCGCGGACCGACGAGAACCGAAAGGCGGCGACCGCGTCGAGCGACGTGCGCCACCCGTCGATGACGACCTCCCCGTAGGCCGGCACGATGTAGCCCCTCTTGGCGAGGCTGCCGGGGCGGCCGTCGACCGCGTCCAGGCCATCCACGGAGACGACCGCCTCGACCCGCGAGCTCGTCGGGTTCGCGATCCGGATGAGGTAACGCTCGTTGGTCTCGCCGAGCACGAACCGCCGCCCGTCGTGCCAGTACGCCGGGAGGCGCTGGAGGCTTTCGTCGACGATCTCGACGTCGGGTCCGGGCGGCGTGGGCGGTCGGCGCTCCAGGACCGAATTGGGGACGGACGGGTGGCCGGGGCTCGCGTCGGCGTAGGCGCATTGGAGACCGGAGCCGGCGGTGGCCAGCAGGGCCGCCAGCGAGAGGAAGGTTCGGCGCATGGTCTCATCCGACGCGCGAGGTCCCTTTTCGATCTGGACGCACGGGCCGATGACGCGAGGTTTCGGGCGTGCGATGGTCCGCGGGTGGTCGGCGCCCGTGAGGTCCTCGGTCAGGGGTCGCCCCTTTCTCGCACGCTCGCCGGCTGGGAGCTGCGCGACGGGCAGCTCGCGATGGCCGAGGCGGTCGAGCGCGCGCTGGCCGAAGAGCGCCCCCTCTTCGTGGAGGCGGGGACCGGGACGGGTAAGACGCTCGCGTACCTCGTGCCGGCCGTCCTCAGCGGTCGGAAGGTCGTCGTGTCGACCGCGACCCGCGCCTTGCAGGAGCAGATCTTCACCAAGGACCTACCCCTGGTCGCCCAGGTGCTCGCCGCGCACGGGGTCGAGTTTCGCGCCGCGCTGATGAAGGGCATCTCGAACTACCTTTGCCTACGGCGCCTCAACGAAGCGCGCGCCGCAGGTGGACTCGACGTGGCGCGCATCGTCGAGTGGTCCCGCGAGACCGAGACGGGCGACCGGGCCGAGCTCACGGACCTGCCGGAGGACGCGTCGCTGTGGCGGGACGTCGCATCGTCGAGCGAGACCCGCATTGGGCAGGGGTGCCCCCACTTCGACGAGTGCTTCGTCACGCGGATGCGTCGGGAGGCGGAAGATGCGCAGCTCGTCGTCGTCAATCACCACCTGTTCCTCGCCGACCTCGCGCTCCGCGCCGGGCCTCGCGGCGGTCGCGCGAGCGTCCTGCCACCGTACGATGCCGTCGTCTTCGACGAGGCCCACCAGGTCGAGGACATCGCGACGGACTTCTTCGGCATGCGCGTCTCGAGCGCCCGCGTCGACGCGCTGGTCCGCGATGCCGAGCGGGCCCTGAGCGCGGCCAATCGACTCGAGGCGCTGACCAGCGGCCCGGTGAGCTCGACGCTCCGCGGCCTGCACGAAGCCGCCGCCGAGTTCTTCGCGGCCCTCGGCTCGAGCGCGGCCTCCACCGACGCGCGCCGGGTCCTCGGCGCGTCGGACCTGACCGACGCGGTTCGGCGCGGGCACGACGCGGTCGACCTGCGCCTCGAGGCCCTCGAGGGGGTCGCCGCCGTCCGGCCCGAGGAGGCCGTCCAGCTCATCGCGCGGCGCGCCGCCGACCTGCGGGCCGATCTCCGCAGAATCCTCGGGGAAGGGAGCGAAGGGGACGACGCCCGCGCAGGGGACTTGATTCGCTGGGTCGACGTGAGGTCCCGCAGCGTCTCGCTCGGTGCCAGCCCGGTCGAGGTCGGCGCCCTGCTTCGGACCCAACTCTTCGATCGCGTCGGGTGCGTCGTCTGCACGAGCGCCACGCTCTCCACCAACGGCAGCTGTCACTTCGCCAAAGTCCGGGTCGGGGCGCCGCCCGACACCGAGGAGCTCGTCGTCCCGTCGCCGTTCGACTTCGCGACGCACGCGGCGCTCTACTTGCCGGAGGACCTGCCCGAGCCCTCGGACCCCGCGTTCGAGGCGGCCGCGGTCGGACGGATCGCGGAGCTCGTACAGATGACGGACGGCGGGGCCTTCGTCCTTTGCACCTCCACGCGCGCCATGAGGGCGATCCACGCGCGCCTCCGGGGCGTCGTCGATCTGCCGCTGATGGTCCAGGGCGAGCGTCCCAAGCATCTGCTCCTTTCGCGGTTCCGCGCCAGCCGACGGGCCGTGCTGGTGGCGACGATGAGCTTCTGGGAGGGCGTCGACGTGCCCGGCTGGGCCCTTCGCCTCGTCGTCATCGACAAGATCCCGTTCGCCCCCCCCAACGATCCGGTGGTGATGGCCCGCTGCGCGAAGATCGACCGCGATGGCGGAAACGGCTTCGCGCAGTATTCGGTGCCCTCGGCCGCCGTGACCCTCAAGCAGGGGTTCGGGCGCCTCATCCGATCCCAGGAGGACACGGGCATGGTCGCGATCCTCGACCGGCGCATCGTGCGCCGCGGCTACGGTCGGGCGCTCCTGGCCAGCCTGCCCCCCGCGCGCCGGTTCCGCAGCCTCGCGGATCTCCGCGAGTTCTGGGCGTGCATCGAGTCGGCGCGGGGGGCCGCGGACCCGATGGCCGCGTCGTGAGCCGGGGCGAGAAACGTCGGCCCGAGCGGTGTCCCGCCGCCGAGGTCGTGCTAAAAGGGCGGGAATCATGAGTGAGATCAACGCCGTTCTCGCGCGCGTCATCCTGGATTCGCGCGGGAACCCCACCGTCGAGGTCGAAGTGCAAACCGCGCTCGGGCAGGGCCGGGCCGCCGTGCCGAGCGGCGCGTCGACCGGAGAGCACGAGGCCCTCGAGATGCGCGACGGTGACTCCACGCGCTGGGGCGGCAAGGGAGTCGACAGGGCGGTCGAGAACGTCAATCGAACGCTGGGGCCGTCGGTCGTCGGCATGGACGCGCTGGACCAGCCCGCGGTCGACGCGGTCCTGCTCGAGGCCGACGGCACGCCGAACAAGAGCAAGATGGGCGCAAACGCGATCCTCGGCGTGTCCCTCGCGGTCGCGCGGGCGGCGGCGGACTCGGTGGGCCTGCCGCTGTGGCGCTACCTCGGCGGGGTTCAAGCGCGCGTGCTGCCGACGCCCCTCATGAACATCCTGAACGGCGGCGTCCACGCGGACAACGGACTGGAGATTCAGGAGTTTATGATCGTTCCGTCCGGCCTACCGAGCTACGACGACGCCGTCCGCGCCGGGACCGAGGTCTTTCACACGCTCAAGAAATTGCTCAAGGACAGGGGACTGACGGTGGCCGTCGGCGACGAAGGGGGGTTCGCGCCCCGCCTCAAGTCGAACGAGGAGGCCGTCGAGTACGTCCTGCGCGCGGTCGAGGGGGCCGGGTACAAGCCGGGCAAGGACATCGACGTGGCGCTCGATTGCGCGGCGAGCGAGTCCTTCGACCGAAAGACGGGCAAGTACACGTTCGACAAGAAGACCGTGACGCCCGACGAGCTCGTCGGCATCTACGACGATCTCTCGCGCAAGTACCCGATCGTGTCGATCGAGGACGGGTGTGCCGAGGACGACTGGGACGGCTGGAAGGCGCTCACGCAGCGGGTGGGCGATCGCGTGCAGCTCGTCGGCGACGACCTCTTCGTCACCAACGTCGAACGCCTCCGCCGGGGCATCGAGTCCGGCACGGCCAACGCGATCCTCATCAAACTGAACCAGATCGGGACGCTCACCGAGACGCTCGATTGCATCCGTCTGGCCACCGGAAGCGGCTACCGTTCGATCATCAGTCACCGATCCGGCGAGACCGAGGACGCGTTCATCGCCGACCTGGCGGTGGCGACCAACGCGGGGCAAATCAAGACCGGCAGCCTTTCGCGCTCCGATCGCGTGGCGAAGTACAATCAGCTGACGCGCATCGCGTTCGAGCTCGGCGGTGGGGGGGTCTACGCGGGACGAAAGGCCCTCGCACGCTAGGCGGACTAGACTCTCGCTATCACATCGTTCAGGGCATAAGAGAAGCTCGCGGTAGGTTGAGCACAGCACACAGGCAGAGGGCGGCGAACATGGCGAAAGCGAAGGTCGCGGTGATCAAGTGCAAGCCGGAGACGATCCTCACGGACATCGAACGCGTCTGCGAGCTGGGCGGCCTCACGCAAGCCCTCGCGCGCGGCCGGACCTCGATCCTCAAGGACAACATTTCGTGGCACTACCCGTTTCCGAGCGCGAACACGACGCCCTGGCAGATGGAGGGGACGATCCTCGCGCTCAAGAACGCGGGGCTGACCGACATCACGTGCGTTCAGAACAAGACCGTCGTCACCAACGCGTTCAAGGGTGAGGACCTCAACCACTACGTCCCGCTCTTCAAGAAGTACGAGATCCCGGTTCTCTACAACTTCAAAGAGACGGACATGAAGTGGGTCGAGTACCGACCCAAGGCGACGATGCACGTGCTTCATCGCATCTTCCCGGAGGGGATCCAGATCCCGGACTACTTCTTCGGCAAGAACATCGTTCACCTGCCGACGATGAAGTGCCACATCTACACGACGACCACCGGCGCGATGAAGAACGCGTTCGGCGGACTCCTCGCCACCAAGCGGCACTACACGCACTCGTGGATTCATCGGACGCTCGTCGACCTCCTCGCGATACAAAAGGAGATCCACACAGGCCTCTTCGCGGTCATGGACGGGACCACCGCGGGCAACGGCCCCGGGCCGCGCACGATGATCCCGGTCATCAAGGACTACATGCTCGCGAGTGCCGACCAGGTCGCCATCGACGCCGTCGCCGCCAAGATGATGGGCTTCGATCCGATGAGCCTCGAGTACGTCAAGGTCGCACATGACGACGGGCTCGGTGTGGGCGATCCCCGCGACATCGAGATCGTGGGCGACGACGTCTCACGCGAGAGCTGGGGCTTCCGGGTCGGCGACAACCTCGCGAGCCACGCCGGGGACATGCTCTGGTTCGGGCCGCTGAAGAGGCTGCAGAAGGTCTTTTTCCACACCCCGCTCGTCAACGTCTTCATCTTCGCGAGCGAGGCGTACCACGACTATTACCGGTGGCCGGTCAAGGACCGACGGGCGTTCGAGAACTGGAAGGCGGAGACCTCGTGGGGGCGCCTCTTCGACGCGTACGAGCGCGGCGAGGGGCCCGCGGCGTCCCGTCCCCGCGGCGGCTCGGCGGCCGCGAACGGCGCGCACGTCCAGGCCGGCGCGTAGGGGTTGTCGGTAGTCCGCTCCCTCGCTCGCTCGAACGAGGCGAGAGTTCGGACGACATACCCAACTTGGTCTACCCGGCTGTCGATGGTGTTACGCTGGTAGCAAGGCGAGCCATGCGCCGCCGCCGCCGGCGTGATGAAGACCCTGCAAGAGATGCTTCGCGAGCTCGCGAAGCCGGAAGTCGTCGAGTTCGCGGTCGCGAGCGACAGGCTGCCTTGCGTCAAGATCGGCGACCAGTACCACCCGGTCGACGACACGCCGCGCCCGACCGACGGCATCCTCGAGATGCTCACGTCCGCGGGCGGCAGCCGATACGTGGACGACCTCGAGACCCGGCCGGCCGCCTGGACCCTGCGCGTCGACGGGCTGGGCACCGTGGAAGTTCGGGCGATCACGCACGCCGGGCGCGTCCAGGCGCGCTTCAAGCTGGCGTCACGCGCGGTCGCGCGCGGGCCCGAGCCGCCCCGCCGCCCCGACGACCGTGATTCCGAGATCTCCGATCCCATGCTGCGCGGGGCGCTGGTCAAGCCGCCTCCCAAGGCCGCGCCGCGCGAGCCGCCGAAGCCCCCGAAGCAGCCGACCCTGACCGACCTGCTCGAGGCCGCGCGCGCGGTCAAGGCAACCGATCTTCACGTCGTGGCGGGGCGGCAGGCGCACGTCCGCGTGGGTGGCGAGCTCACGCCCCTGGATGGCGCGGCGGTCGTGACGGAGGCGACCGCGCAGGAGATCCTGGGGCCGATCGTCCCCGAGCGGCTCGCGGCCGTTCTTGCGGAGCATGGGTCGTGCGATTTCGCCCTCGAGTTCCCGCCGCACGGTCGCTTTCGGGTGAATGTGTCGCGTCAGCGTACGGGCCTCAAGGGGTGTTTTCGGTGCATCCCGCCCGGCGTGCCGACGCTCGCCTCTCTGGGTTTGCCTCCGGAGATCGAGCGGGCAACGCACCATCACCAGGGGCTCGTGCTCGTTACGGGTCCCACTGGCCACGGCAAGACGAGCACCCTCGCGGCGATCGTCGACATCCTCAACCGCGAGACGACCCACCACATCATTTTGGTGGAAGACCCGGTCGAATACATCCACCCGCGCAAGAAGGCCATGATCAGCCAGCGGGAGGTCGGGACGCACACGAAGACCTTCGCCGCCGCGCTCAAGGCGTCGTTGCGCGAGGACCCCGACGTCATCGTCGTAGGCGAGCTGCGCGACACCGAGACGGTCCGGATGGCGCTCGCGGCGAGCGAGACGGGGCACCTCGTGCTCGGGACCATGAACACGCCGAACGCCGCGAAGACCATCGATCGGCTCGTCGACCTCTTTCCGCCCGACGATCAGCAGCAGGTGCGTATGACGCTGGCCGGCGGATTGCACCTCATCGTGAGCCAGCGCCTCATCCCGGACGTCGGCGGCCAGTCGATGGCCGTCGCGGTCGAGCTGCTGCCGGGGTCCGTCGCGCTCTGGAGCCTCATCCGCGACAACAAGACGTTCCAGATCCCGAGCTTGCAGCAGCGCGGCAAGGGGTTCGGGATCGTCCGGCTCGACGAATCGCTGGCGGACCTCGTGCGCGCAGGGCGGACGACGCGAGAGGCGGCGCTCGCGGTCGCCGAGGATCCCGAGGAGCTCGACGCCGTCCTCGCCGGCAAGCGGGCGCCCGTCGCCGCCGACGCCAAGCCGAAGCCCGAAGCGGCCGGGATCCTCGGCAAGGCGGGAGGCATCTTCGGAAAGCGGGGCGGCTGATGGCGAAGATCGACCTCCTTTTCGACGCGCTGCTGGCCTCCGGCGGCAGCGACCTACACCTCGGAATCACGTACCCGCCCCTCATGCGCCTGCGGGGCGATCTCGTCGCGATGCGCGAAGAGCCGATCACGCCTCCCGAGATGGAGTCGCTCCTCTTCGAGATCGCCAGTAGCGAGCAGCAGAAGACGATCGCCCTAGCGCTCGATCTCGACTTCGCCTACGCGTACGCCGACAAGGCGCGCTTTCGAGCCAACTACTTCTACAAGACGACCGGGCTCGCCGCGGTCTTCCGCACCATCCCGACGAAGATCCTGAGCCTCGACGACCTCAAATGTCCGCCTTCCGTGCGCCGTCTCGCCGAGCGGCGCGCGGGCTTGGTCCTCGTGACGGGACCGACCGGGTCGGGCAAGTCGACCACCCTCGCCGCCATGGTCGACCATATCAACAGGACGCGAGCGTGCCACGTGCTCACCATCGAGGACCCGGTGGAGTTCGTGCACACCCCGCAGAAGGCGAGCATCACCCACCGCGAGATCGGCATTCATGCCTCGACGTACGCGCACGCCATCCGCAGCGCCGGTCGCGAAGATCCCAACGTGATCCTCATCGGCGAGCTTCGAACGAACGAGACCATGAAGCTCGCGCTCCAGCTCGCGAGCTTCGGCATCCTGGTCTTCGCCACGGTCCACACGAACAGCGCGGCCGCGACGATCGACCGCATCGTCAACGCGTTCCCGGCGGACGAGCAACCCCAGGTCCGCGGCATGCTCGCGGAGAGCCTCGCGGGGATCGTCGCCCAGCAGCTCCTTCGCACCGCCGACGGCAAGAAGCGCGTCGCGGCCCACGAGATCCTCGTCGGGTCGCCGGCCCTCGCGTCGATGATCCGCGAGAACAAGACCTTCCAGGTGCCGAGCCTGATGCAGGGCGGTCAAGCGCAGGGAATGCAAACCATGGACATGGCGCTCGAACGGCACGTGCGCGAAAAGACCATCTCCGCGGAGACCGCGCTCGAAAAGGCGATCGACAAGGAGACCTTCGCGAAGCTCCTCAAGCAAAACGAAATGGCTCCGCTCTGACGCAACGGAACCGCGACAGGCGACGCTTCGGCGAAGTACCATGGCCGCCGATGCCGACGGAAGATCCCGAGTGGGGTAGCTTCCTTCAGGCCGCCTTTCTTGCCGTGCTCGAGGCTGCCGACGAAGGGCTCGTCGTGTTCGACGAGGACGGACGGTGCCGCATGATCGGGCGCCGGGCCGGTGAGCTCTTCGGCCTCGAGCCCGCGGCCTACGTCGGGCGAAACAGCGCCGAGGTGCTCGGCGCGTTCGCTCTCGCGTGCGAAGAGCCGGAGAGCTTCGTGCAGTCGGCCGGGGTCGACGCTCCTCGCGGCCATGGCCCCGGAGGAGACGTCGACGTCCGGCGTCCCCGGCCGCGCACGGTGGTCGTCCGCGGCTCGGCCATCGTGCGCGAGGGGCGCGTCGTCGGGCGGCTCATCGTCCTGCGCGACGTGACCCGCGAGCGGGCGGCGGAGCGCGCCGGCAAGCAGCTTCAGGCACGGCTCGCCGAGTTGACGCCGTTCGATCCGCTGACCGGCTTGCTCAACCAGCGTCGCTTCCGCGAGGAGCTCGAGCGCGAGCACGGGCGCAGCACGCGCGCGTGGGACAGCTACGCCGTCCTGCGGCTCGACATCGACGGAATGGGCTCGCTCAACGAGGAGTTCGGAGTGCCGGTGGGGGATCAAGTCCTCGAACAGGTCGCGTCACGCCTGAAGTCGTGCCTGCGCGAGTACGACGTGATCTCGAGGCTCGACGGGGACGAGTTCGGCGTGCTCCTGCCGGGGGCCGACGCCATCGCCGCGGGCGCGGTGGGCGACCGCATGATCAAGACGATCGTGGCGTGCTCGCTCGGGCTCGAAGGAGACCGCCGCGTGTCGCTCTCGGTCGGTTGCGCCGTCTGGGTTCCGCCGTCCGGGGAATCGGGCGCCGACATCGCCCACCGCGCGGGGCTCGCCGTGGTCGAGGCGCGTGAGATGGGCGGGGGCCGCGTGTTCGTCGACGAGCAACCGCCCCAAGCCATGTGAACTTTCAGCGGGCCCGCTCGAGATACTCCTCGTAGGTACCGCCGAAGTCGACGACCTCGCACCCGGGGCGCTTGTCGCCCTCGGGGCGGTCGCGCAGCTCGATGACCCGCGTCGCCAGCCGCGCGACGAAATGGTGATCGTGGCTCACGAAGACGCACGTCCCCTGGAAGGCCAGCAGACCGTCGAGCAAGCCTTCGATGGACTCGATGTCCAGGTGGTTCGTCGGCTCGTCGAGGACCAGGACGTTGTGGCGCCCGAGGACGACCTTACCGAGGAGCAGGCGCGCCGCCTCCCCGCCCGACAGCGCCTCGGCGGGCTTGAGGGCCGCCTCGCCGCTGAAGAGCAGGCGGCCGAGGATGGCGCGGATCTCTTCCTTGGTGCGTCGCGTGTCGAAGCGATAGAGCCACTCGTACGGAGTGGAGCCCTTGGCGGTCTCGCCGAGCGCCTCGTGATGATCCTGCGCGAAGTAGCCGACGCTCGCGTCGTGACCCCACCGGATCGAGCCCGAGTCCGGAGTGAGCGTGTACGGCTGGGTCTCCGCGTCGAGGCCGCGGTACGCGCCGACGACGAGCTTCAGCAACGTGGATTTCCCGATTCCCGAACGGCCGATGACGGCGACCCGATCGGCGCGATTCAGGTTCAGGCTCACGCCGTCGAGGACCGCCTTCGAACCGAAGGCCTTGCCCACCCCCTCCACGCGCAGCACGTCGCGCCCGCTCGGCTTCTCCATCTCGAACCGCACGTAGGGTCGGACGAGGCTCGAGCGCTTCGCGCCCTTCGTCTCGACGATCTCCTCGAGCTTCTCGATCTGCTTGAGGCGGCTCTGCGCCTGCTTGCTCTTGGACGCGTGCGATCCGAACCTTTGAACGAAGTCCTGAAGCTCGCCGATCTTTTTCTTGGCGGTCTGGGCGGTGGCCTCCGCGCGCTGCTTGTTCTCGTACTTGGCCGCGACGAACTCGGCATAGTTGCCCGAGTAGATCGTGATGGTTCGATAGTCGATGTCGGCCACGTGCGTGGCGACGGAGTTCAAGAAGTGGCGGTCGTGCGAGACGACGAGGAGCGTGCCGCGGTACTCGTCGTGCAAGAACCGGATGAGCCAGTGGATCGACTCGAGGTCGAGGTGATTGGTGGGCTCGTCGAGCAGCATGACGTCCGGCCTTCCGAAGAGGACTTTGGCCAAAAGGACGCGCAGCTTGTAGCCGGCCGGCAGCGAGCGCATCGCGTCGCCGTGCCTTTCGCCCGTGATCCCCAGCCCCACGAGCAGCTCGGACGCCTGACTCTCCGCCGAGTACCCGTCGTGCTCGGCGATGACGCCCTCGAGCTCGCCGAGCCGGACACCGATCGCGTCGTCGACCTCGCCCGCCAGGAGCCTGTCCTTCTCGACCATCGCGGCCCAGAGCGGGGCGTTGCCGCCCATCACCGTGTCGATGATCCGCTGCCCGTCGTACGCGAAGTGATTCTGTTCGAGGACCCCGATGCGCAGGCCGGGCTGCACGTCCACGGAGCCGGCGTCCCACTCCTCTTGACCCGCGAGCATCTCGAGCAGAGTCGATTTGCCGGCCCCGTTCGCCCCCGTCACCCCGTAGCGTTTCCCCGGGTCAAACTGGAGGCTGACGTTCTCGAACAGGATCTTCGGTCCGTATCGCTTGGTCACGCTGGAGAGGAGGATCATGGCGAAAGGACCGCCCCCCTTAGCACGCGCGCGGCCGATTCGCGCGAGGCTCGGTAGCTTTCGGTAGCAATGCTGCGTACTTGCTAGATACGCCGCCAGGAAGCCTGTACGCTCGAGGAGAGCTTTACCGCGTGCGCGACGCAACTTTCTACGCGAGCAGTCTCCTCGAACTGGGCAAGTTGAAGGGGGCCTCCGAACGGCGGGCGTCGTGGCGCCAGTCGATGGCGGCGCTCGCCCGCGCCACGGCCGAGGAGGGCCCCGGTCCGCTCGAAGGGTTGCACCCGGGCGCGCTTCTCGGCGGCGTGCGCGTCGCGCTCCAGTGCGGTCTCGCGGACGATCTCGACTGGCTCGCGCCGGCGGCCGCGGGCGCGGCGCTCTACGAGCTCGCGGCGGCGCTCCCCATCGGGTCCGAGCAACGCGAGATCGGGCGGCGTGTGCTCGCTCGACTTCTCGCGGCGGACGCCGAGACGTTCGTCGTCATCGCTCGGCGCATGGCGCTCGCCGGGGGCCGCGGCCTCGACACCCCGGGGATGCGCGCGCGCATCGCGCTCGCGACCGAGCTCCCCGTATCGCAGGGAATCCCGGACGGTGCGCTCGCCTTGGCGCTCGCGTCCCGTCGCGATCTGGCCCGCGAGTGGATCGACGTGCCCTCCACCGGTTCGCTCCCGTCTCGCCGGCTCGCGGCGCGGCTCATCGAGCGTGCCGCGTTCGAGGCGTCGCGGAGGGCGGGCCAAGGAGATGACCACAGCCTGCGCGTCTTTCGCGGCGACGCGGTGT
>Ga0070735_10004741_pt1 | contig 11388 bp, 6 predicted proteins | sample Coa_R1_FD_66443 | JGI IMG/M metagenome (GOLD analysis project Ga0070735, IMG submission 66443) | Surface soil microbial communities from Centralia Pennsylvania, which are recovering from an underground coalmine fire - Coalmine... | ecosystem: Environmental > Terrestrial > Soil > Unclassified ... | reverse complement strand
AAAGGCGCTTGTCCACGGGATGGTGCAACACTGTTACTGGCGTTGTTGTCTCCGCCGTTCCGGCAAATCGCCTACTCCCCGCGCACCAGGTTGTAGCCCAGCCGGAGCAGCGCCACGCCGCAGAAGACGAGGATGAACATGCCGGGGCCGTGGCCCTGCACGTACCCCGCGATGCCGCCCGCGGTCCACAGCGCGCCGATGGCGAGGACCACCCCACCCCAGATTTTGCGCGAAACCCGCATCTCCACCTCGCTAGGGCCAGAAGGCGTACGTCGGAATGTTCAGTGCGATGCCGATTAGCATCCAGAGGCTCCCGAGGATGCACTCTCCCAGGATGACCCCGAAGAAGAATGGCAGTGCCTGCCGATACGCCTTCAGGCCGCCGTAGCGCAGCAGCAGTGACTTGATGATCCACGCGACGAGCAGCGGCAGCCACAGCAGGTTGAGCGACCAGGAGCCGGAAACCGCGTAGCCCACCGGGTGGAACGGAAACCAGGGCGCGCGCATGCGGATCGCGTTGAGCGCCAGGGTCAGCAGGAATCCGACGGCGATCGCGATGCGAACGTTGCCCTGCTGCACCGGCGAAGTGGGCGTCTTGATCCAGCTCTCCATCCGCTGCCACGGCTCGCCGCCGAAGATGAGCTGAACGTTGGGCGGCGCGATCTTCTGCGCGGCGCCCAGCCGGTAGGTCTGGTCCAGGTCGGCCCAGAAGGCGCACAGGACCCCGAAGACGAGCGTGAGCATCATCGCGAAGAAGAGCGGCCGGTAACGCGCCTGGATCCGCTCCGCGATCTTGAACCCCTCGAGCTGGACCGGCATCGGGTGCGACCGGTAGGCCCGGTTGAAGCCGTAGAATAGCGAGAACAGCGCCAGGTCGGGCCGCGCGAACCGGTTGGACGGCATGATGAGCGGGAGCATATGGTCCGGCCCGCCATGATGCAGGTCGTGCGCCGGCGGCCCCAGCTCGGCGCGCATCCGCGTGATGGCGATCGCCAGCGTGAAGTAGATCAGGAAGAAGGCGCCAATCACCCAGGGCGTCATGTGGGCGGACAGGCAGAAGGCGAAGATCGCGATCGATCCGGCCGCCAAGCCCGCGACGGCCCAGCGGTACGGAATCGGCTCGTTCGCGTCGTTCAGGTCGGCGCTCCGGTCGAACAGGCCGTTCCAGATACGTATGAAGTGCGCGCGGCTGGTCCAGAGCGCGAAGACGGCCAGGCCGATGTAGGCGCCGAAGGTCTGCTCGTCCACATACGGAAAGCCCGGGATGTCGCTGTAGCCGGTCGCCGCGCCGAACACGCGCTCCAGCCGCCAGACCCAGGAGAAGAACCAGGCCGAGAAGAGCAGATCGACCGGCAGCAGCATGCCCAGCCCCACGCCGAACGGATAGAGCGCGATGGGCGTCCAGCCGATCGCGTTCCAGGGGCGCGCCGTGAAGTAGGTCGCCAGGTCCTGCGTCGCGCCGGACATGCGCAGTGGCAGGCTCGGGATGGAGGGATAGAGATAGGCGAGGCCGTTCCAAATCTCCAGCGTCGCTGATACCGCGAAGCCGCACCAGAAGAGGCGCGACTTGAAGAGCTGCGTCCGCGGGTTTACCAGCTCCAGCGGGAGCATCACCAGCGGGTAGGAGAGCTTCTCGCTCTCGGTCCACTGGCGCCGCAGAAGCGTGTTGATGCACAGCATCATGAAGCCGAGCAGGCCAAGGAGCAGCGTCCAGAAGAAAACCGGCACGGCCCACGCGCGCAGGTTGTTCGGCGTGTAGAGCGAGCCGGTCCCCAGGTAGAACTCGGTGCGCGCCTGCGGGTCGCCGACCGTGAGCCAGGAGGGCAGGTACGGGATGATGTCGGTCGCCCACCCGTTCTCCGGCCGCGCGTAGTGGTGCACGTGCGCCAGCATCGGCGTCAGCACCTCGATCATGTCGTGGCCGCACAGCGCGGACGAAAGCCCCAGCATGATATAGACGGTGAGCATCTCGCCCGGCGCAAGGCACCACTGCGGCCGCACCCTCCGAATACCGGCGTTGATCAGCAGCAGCACCGCCAGCACGAATACGACGTTGAAGAAGAGCGAGATCGTCGTCGGGTGCCCCGCATACCGTATCACCTCCATGCGGATGATCCACCACGCATTGAGAGGCATCAGAATCACAGCGATCCCGACCGCCCTCAACGTGACCATCTTTGCGGCAGCGGTTGCTGGTTGCTGGTAGACGGCTGATGGACGATCGATACGCGCGGATTCCGGCTTGCGGCTGATCATTCGCTGACGGCCCAAGGGTACGACCAGCCGTGGCGCCATTCGTGCGATCGGAGCGCAGCGACGGTTTCGGCACGGAGTCGGACATCAGGCGCCTGTATGTTCGCCTCGACGTTTTGTATACTACGCATGCCGGGCAGCACGGACGAGACGGCGGGATGATGAAGGCAGAAGCGCAGGGCGAGGAGCGGAAGGTTCGGCGTCTCGGGGTCCAGGTGCTGCTCCAGCGCGCGGACGCGCCGGTCGATCTCGGCCAGGCGCTCGGGGGTGAAGTAGGCGCCGCGCCAGTCGTCGGGATGGAACTGCGCGCCGGGCCGCAGCGTGCCGGTGAGCGCGCCCTCCTCGAAGGGGACGCGAGCCAGGATGCCGACGCCGTGGTCCTGTGCGGCGGGGAAGAGGTCCTGCTCGGGCGTCTGTTCGAACACGTTGTAGATCACCTGGATCGCGTCGATTCGGCCGGACTGGGCCAGCCGGACGCCGCTCTCCGGCACGTAGTCGTTGATACTGACTCCGAAGAACTGCAGCTTGCCCTGCTCGCGCAGCTTCACCATCGCCTCGTACCAGTCGAGCTGCTCGTTATAGGCGTCCGTCCAAGCGTGAAGCTGGAGCAGGTCGAGCGTCTCGACGCCGAGGTTCTTGAGCGATCGCTCCGCGCAGGCGACCACCCATTCGACCGGGAACGTCTCCTTGACGGACAGGTGCGGCAGGAGCGGCCACTGCATCGTCTTCGGCGGCGCCTTGGTCGCGACGACGATGCCCTGCGCGGTCCCCGCCGCCTTCCGCTCGCGCAGCATCTGGCCGATCAGCGCCTCGCTGTGGCCATCGCCGTAGCCATACGCCGTGTCGATGAACGTGCCCCCCAGATCGAGGAACCGGTGGAGCGCGCGCTTCGCCTCGGCGTCGTCGGTGGCGCCCCACCCGCCGCCAATTCCCCAGGCGCCGAAGCCGATCTCGCTGATCTTCAGGCCGGTCCGGCCAAGCGGGCGGTATTGCATGGATTCTCCTGACCTGTCGTATGCGTCGCGACCATTCTGCGGCCCCGGCCAGCAATGCGCGTATGCGGGCCGCCCGATGCTATGTCCTTGGCTTCGCCCTCGTCGCTACGTTGACGATAAGGTCGAGTTTGTCGCTCACTTCTGAATCGACTTCATCCGGCCGCAACAGGCCGACGAGCTCGTGGTAATCGGCTTTCCTAAACGCCACTGGAAGCCCGCGATCATGGAAGAAGACTCTAAATACGCGATCGAGGACCTCATCGGACGCCTTGGTATCGGCGGACCAGGGCTCCTTGTTGTCGACCATCAGTAAATCGGTGACCTTGGCAATCGCGCTGCGCATCGTCGCCACCGTATCGTCGCGCTCGGCCAATGAGAACAGGTCCATCGGTTGATCTTGACCAGCCCAGCGCAGAAGTACTTGCTCGGACGCAATGTAGTTTTCGATTTCTCGCCGTTTCCATGAAGTCTCAGTGAGTGCGCTGCCCTCGTGGAGTTCTCGATCCAGGCGATCGAATATAGCAACGCCACGGAAATCGGGCTTTGCCTCTCTGATGCCGAAGAAGTGGTCCCTCGCGCGCTGCGGGATATTCGTGCCCAGGTAGTGAACGAAGCAGCGGTCAAGGTGCTCGCGCGCTGGATGACCGAGCACCTGCGCGAACGCCTTGAGGATCGTGAGGTCCGTCGCGTCTTCCACGTAAAGCACCCAGCCGGTCAATTCGGCCTGGTAGTACTGATCCCACCCTATTGACGTAAGGGACTTTAGGACCTGCGTTGGCTGACCGGTAAGTACGTGCGGCGTCCCAACAAACGCCACGACGCTGCCGGTGGATGCAGCCTCTTGTAAGACGACTTCGGAGTGACTTGCGGCAATGATCTGGGCATTCTGTTCCCGCGCTATGGCATGAACGAGCTGGTATGTCTGGCGCTGCCGGAGGACTTCAAGGTGCGCGTCCGGCTCGTCCAGCAGCAGCACCGTACGGGGATTCCCATAAATATATGCTAGGAGGAGCAATGTCTGCTGCAAACCACGCCCGGAAGCAGAAAGGTCCAGGAGCGGACCGTCTCCTTCTCGAAACTGAATACGTATCTCGCCCCGCTCTGGGTAGTATGTCGGCTCGAGCAAGGTCACACCGAAGAGCCTTGATATTTCCTCAACGATCCGGACCCATTCGCTACTAGGAACGGCCGTAGGCCCGCCAGGAAAACACACTTGGAAGCACATATTCCGCAGAACCTGGGCTGTCTGGCCCTGCCCGATCAGGACGGATATCTCGCCTGGCTGCTTGAGAAACTCCTCAGAAGCAAGCCCTGACATTGGCGGCAGGAAGGCGACCCTTACAGACTCGACCTCACGCGGGATTGGCGGTCCTTGCCGCGGATCTTCCATCCTCATCGGCCGAACATAAAATGACTCCTCGTTGGCATAGTCGAACTCGAGGCCACATCGCCACAGATTTCCCGCCGTGATGCCCTCAACCACGACGCCAAGCAGCACGTTTCTCGTAACTTGATCGCCGTTCTCACGGCTCACGTTTCTTACGCTCAGATCTCGCCACAACAGCCTTCCCGATGGAACAGGAACGGCCAATAGATCTCGCCTATTGATTGCGACACCCGGGCGCGCCTGAGCCTTGGAACCTCGCCGCTTAGAAAGCCACCTGCGCCAGCCGACATCCCAAAGCGTAAGCGCTTGGAGAGCAGTGGTCTTGCCCGAATTATTCGGTCCAACGAAGACCACCGCGTCGCCGAGGTCGATTTCGGCCGACTCGAATTGCTTGAAGTTGTGAAGTACGAGCTTGGTTAACATAGGGTCACAAGACCGTGGGCGGCTGGCACGTACGACCGAATCATCGGGGGTGAATGACTGCGAAAACTGAGTTGAAGCGTCAGGCTACATACCGTATGGCCTGAGACCGCCCAGTCAGTCAATCAGTCCCAGTCCCAGCGCACTTCCCTAGCGACCTTTTCGCAATGACCATGCCGAATCCTGCCGGAACAAGCCATGTGGATATACCCGTCCTTCGGGGTCTCTATATGGCACACCCAAGACAGGCTCGTCTCTCACGGGTCTACCATGTACAACGCGCCGCCATGTACGAAGCTCAACTTCCTACCGTCGGGCAGCCAGCAGACGCGGCGACCAGACTCTTGTTCGTCCAGCAGGCGGATGAAACCAAGATCACGCGCATGACGCCCGTCCAGGTCCGTTACCCAGACCGATAGCATTGGCCCGCTGATTTCCGGCCAGCCGCGAATGACCCGATGCAGCACCGCTGCAACGGGAGACGTGCGGTCTCTGGTGATCGACCAGACGATGTGCTTGCCATCGGGGCTGAGATCGAGGTTTGTAGTCTCGCCATGAACCGGCGGACGAGCCAGATGCGTCGCGATTTCTTCCACGCGGGCGCCGATTCTGCATTCGATAATCTCGGCCGGGGCATCTCCGGCCCGATTGGGATCGTCCGGCAGTACGAGCAGACGGCCGTCCGCGCAGGGGATGAAATTACCCGAGACGGCTCGAGCGGACATCGGGAACGGGACGCGCGTTATAAGGGACGGACGGTCCACGTCGTAGACCGTGATCGCGCCGTCCGGCACGGTACCGAAGGAGGTCCAATGGCGGCTGTCCGGCATCCAGAGAATATCGTAGTGGTATACGTCGCCCCGGATCGGCCACCGTGCTGTCCGGCCGGAATGGACACGCCTCAGCGTGCCTTGGCGATCGTCGCCGCCGCAATCAAGACAGAGTACCCACTCACCGTCCGGGGATATTGCAACCTCGGTATGGGTTCCCGGTGGGCACTCCGTCAAGTCGCGAGTGACCGACATGCCCGAGGCGCAGGCGACGCGCGTCCAGGTCGGCGACGAGCCCGGAGCGACCACCCAAGGCGCGTCGTGACAGGCGACGTCGCCGTTGGAGAGGAGCTGCGCGGAGGCCGCGTCGCAGACGCCGGTCGGGACGCGCTTTGCGACCGTCAGCGGGTCGGGCTCGGCGGTCAGACGCTCGAACAGGACTATGGCAACCCCTGCCGCGGCGAGGACGGCCAGCAGTATGACTAGCAGTCGGCGAGGCATCTTCCGTTTCATGGGTTGTTTGCGGTTGAAAGCGATTTCAGGTGCGGCGACTTTGAAACGATTTTACCGCATGGGTCGCGGCTGCTAGCGGGAGTGTTTCCCGCGGGCTCGACAACGGTATCGCCGCGACAATGCCGATCGCGCCGCCCACCTCTTTGCCACGATACGTTTATCGAGAGTATCGTCGGCGCCGGCCCAGCCGTGTTATAGTGCGCCTGCTCATGATCGCAATCGCCTTCGATCGGTGACGCGGGCCGCGGAAGAGAAGGTGCGACGCTGGCGGATGCCGAAAAGACACACACGCATCGATAGTGTCCCGTGCGGGCGTCGAGATTGCCGGCGGAGCGCACGCCCCTGTGGATAGCGGTGCTGGAGATGCTCATGACTCGGTTGCCTGTTGCGCTCTTGCCTCTGTTTCTCCTATGTGCCCTGCATGAAATCGCCCGCGCCGACGAGCCGCCATCCAAGCCTATCCTGCGGATCGAAACCGGCATGCATACCGCCCCGATCAGGCGAATCTCCACGGATGCGGCCGGGCGTTGGATGGCAACGGCTTCTGACGACAAGACCATACGCATTTGGGAGGTCCAGAGCGGCCAACTCATCCAGACGCTTCGGGTACCGGCCGGGCCGGGCGACGAGGGCAGGATGTATGCGGTGGCGGTCGCTCCGTCCGGCAGCATTGTCGCTGCTGCCGGATGGACCTCTCGGCAAGGAGCGACCGAGAGCATCTACCTGTTCGACCGCGTCAGCGGGCAGATGAATAGCCGTGTGGCCGGACTGCCGAATATCGTGAACAGCCTGGCCTTCTCCGCGGACGGCACGCGCCTGGCCGCGATTTTGGGCGGCAGGAACGGCGTGCAGGTATACAGGATCTCCGATGGCTCGCTGCTGTGGCAGGACACGAAATACGAGGGTGACGGCTTCGGTGTCGCCTTTGACCGCCGCGGAAGACTCGCAACTACCTGTTTGGACGGCTATATTCGGCTGTACGATGCGGCCGGCAACCTGCTGCTCAAACGGAAGCCACTTGAGGGCGGGCAGCTGCTTGGCGTTGCATGGTCGCCCGACGGCCAGAAGCTGGCCACCGGCCTCTACGACGACCCGCGCGTCTTCGTGCTCTCCGGCGAGACACTCGATACGCTCTTTGAACCGGACACCCACGATATTCGCGGCGCCTTTCAGGACCTGCACGAGGTCGCCTGGTCGAGTGACGGCCGAACGCTCGTTGCGGGCGGTAAGTACTCGGATGACAACGGTGCGCAGTGTATTCGGCGTTGGGATGAAGCGGGCCGGGGCGCTTTCTCGGACACGCCTGCCGCAACAAGCACCATCATGGACATCCAGCCTCTGCCGGATGGCGCCCTGCTGTTCGGGGCGGCCGATCCTGCCTGGGGCATTCTGAACGCGGAAGGCAAGCGGACGCGCTTCGTCGGCAGCCACATCGTCGATTTCAGGACCGGCCGGAGCAGTTTTCGGATCAGCCGCGATGGGCTCACGATTCAGTTCGGATATCTCCTCTTCGGCAAGGAGCCCGCCCGCTTCTCGGTCGTCCGGCGAGCGCTGGATCCCGCGCAAGTGTCCGAGGCCGCAATCACTCCAGACACCTCACGTCTGGCGGCGCCCCGCGTCCAGGCCAGCGGCCTGGCGGTCACCGACTGGGAGAACGCAAGGACGCCAAAGGTCAACGGCATTCCGGTGAAACTGGGCGTATTTGAAACCTCTCGGAGCCTCGCGATCTCGCCGGATGCCGATCGCTTCCTGCTTGGCACGGAGGGGTACCTTCACTGCTTCGACAAGTCGGGCAAGGAGTTGTGGTACGCGACAGCACCGGGCATTGCGTGGTCGGTCAACGTCTCCGGCGACGGACGTTTCGGCGTGGCGGCTTTCGGGGACGGCACGATCCGCTGGTACGATATGCAGAGCGGCGCCGAGCTTCTGGCGCTCTTCCCTCACGCCGACCGGAAACGTTGGGTGGCGTGGACGCCCTCCGGCTACTTCGACTGTTCGCCCGGAGCCGAGGACCTGATCGGCTGGCATATCAACCGCGAGCGGAACCAGGCGGCGGATTTCTTCCCCGCGTCCCGCTTCCGCGACGACTTCTACCGCCCGGACATTATCGCGCAAGTGCTGGCTACATCGGACGAGCAGCAGGCGATACGCGCCGCCAACCAGGCGAGCGGAATCAAGAGCCACGAGGTGTCCATCGCGCAGAAGCTGCCGCCGGTCGTCCGCATCGTCGCTCCAACGGAGACTATCGACTTCAGCGAGGCCAGGCTGCCGATCAAGTTCGCCGTCCGCTCGCCCGGTGGAGAGCAGATCACAGGCCTCAAAATACTCGTGGACGGCCGACCGGTCGCGACGCGCAGTCTGACCAGCCTTGATCCGGCGACCACCCAGGAGCGGGAGGCGACCACCGAGGTGACGCTGCCGGAGAGGGACTGCGAGCTATCGCTCGTGGCACTGAGCAAGAACGGCGCCAGCGTACCGCGTGGAGTCCGGATGGCGTGGAAGGGCCAGTCGATCGCGGCTCTGAAACCGGCGCTCTACATTCTGGCGGTCGGCGTGAGCAAATACATGGATCCGTCCCTGCGGCTCTCCTACTCGGCCAAGGATGCGGCGGATTTTGCCGCCGCGATGATCGCGCAGAAGGGCGGGCTCTACCGCGACGTGACGGTGCGCAGCCTGGCCGATTCGGAGGCCACAAAAGACGCGGTGCTGGATGGGCTGGAGTGGATCCAAAAGCAGACGACGAGCCGCGACGTGGCGATGGTATTCTTATCCGGGCACGGCATCACCGATCCCAACGGGTACTACTATTACCTTCCATATAATTTCGACCGGGAGCGCATGAAGAGCACCGGCGTTCCCTTCACCGAGTTTACCAACACAATGGGCGCGCTCGCGGGCAAAGCGATTTTCTTCGTGGATAGCTGCGACTCGGGAAATGCGGGCGGCCGGCGCACCAGGGGCGACAGCATCGATTTGACCAGGATCATTAACGAACTGGTAAGCGTGGAGAACGGGACGGTGGTCTTCGCCGCGTCCACCGGCAAGGAGTCCGCCCTGGAGGACCCCGCCTGGGGCAACGGCGCGTTCACCAAGGCCCTGCTGGAGGGGCTGGGCGGCAAGGCGGACTACCGCAAGACCGGCCGAATCACCATCACGCTGCTGGACGCCTATATAGCCGAGCGCGTAAAGGAGCTGACCGGCGGAAGACAGCACCCCACCACCACAAAGCCGCCATCGGTCCCCGACTTCCCGGTTGCGATTTCAAAATAGGCGGTCGGGCGCGATCCCTACGGCGGCGTCCGCCGGCGGCTGAGACGCTCCGGCGGTACGCGTCGCTTGCCGCGCGCTCATAGGGATGGGACGATGTGCGGCGGGCAGCGTATTTATGGGAGATGAACACTTCGAGTAACGGACCGTGAGCGCCCGTCCGGCTGCCGGCGGCGCTCGCCGGTTCAGCAGGCGCGCGGCGCTGCTCTGGCTGCTCAGCGCGGCGTTCCTGCTGCGCGTCATCGGACAGATCCTCGTGGTCTTCCTGCACGTGCGCTTTCTGCCGACTGCCGAAGAGTGGTATTCGGGGCTGATGCCGTACGGCCCACTGCTCGTCAGCCAGCTCGTGATCCTGGCGCTCATGGTCAAGATCAACACCGACTTCTCGCGGCGAACGGGGTTCTGCTACCGGCCCCATCGCCGCTTCGGTATCGGGCTCGCCTGGGCCGCGGTGCTCTACTTCGCCGTGATGGTAGTCCGGTACGTCATCACCATGTCGCTCTACCCGCGTGAGCGCTGGATCGGCGGCTCGATTCCCACCTTCTTCCACTGGGTTCTCGCGGCGTACCTCCTCACGATCGCTCTGCACCACTGGCATGACGGCGCAATGGCCCGGGGCGGCCGGAGGCCCCGGCTCTTGCTGCGCATCGCCCTGTTCGCGGCAAAGGCCGCCAGTCTGTCCGTCGCGATCGCGGGCCTCGCGGGCTTCGCGCTCTATCTGCTGGCGCCCACGCTCCTCTCGCGATACCTCGGCATGCGGGGACCGCAATACGCCGTCCGAATCGACCGTGGAGTCGCGTTCACCACGCCGGACGGCATCCGGCTCTCAGCCGACATCTACCACCCGCGCCGAGCAGGCCGAACGACGCCGACCATCCTCGTCCGCATCCCCTACTCGCGAACATTCACCAACACGCAGGCGGCGTCGCTTCTCGGCCGGCTGTGGGCGGAGCGCGGATACACCGTCGTCATCCAGGGCACGCGAGGGCGATACGAGTCCGGCGGAACGTACGACCCGCTGATCCACGAGCGGGCGGACGGCATCGCCACGTTGAAGTGGCTCGCCGCTCAGTCCTGGTACAACGGCAAGATCGGAATGTGGGGCGGCTCGTACTTCGGCTACACGCAGTGGGCAATCTCCGACTGCGCCGGCCCCGGCCCGAGCGCGCTTATGATCCAGGAGGCGAGCACGGATTTCCACGGCATGTTCTACCCCGGCGGCGCGTTCTCATTCCGCAGCGCGCTGGAGTGGGCGGTCATGTCGCACGGCAAGAGCGATGTCCCGCCGAAGCCCGAGGCACTCAGCCGGGCCTTCAGCGCGCTCCCCATCGTTGAGGCGGACAACCGCGCCTGCTGCGAAATCCCGTTCTTCGACGCCTGGGCGACCCACCGTGAGCGCGATGCATACTGGCAGCAGATCGACGGCGACGACCGGGCCGGCCGCCTGCGAGTTCCCGCGCTGCTGATGGCCGGATGGTACGATCCCTTCCTGCCGACCGAGCTCCGAGATTACGAGCGTATCCGGCACGGCGGCAATCCGGTCGCGGCCCGCGAATCGCGCCTAATTATCGGGCCGTGGACGCACGCGCAGACCGTAACCTTCCCGGATGGAGCGAAGCCGCGGAACTACCGGCTCGAATCGATCGCGCCCAGCGTCGCCTGGTTCGATCACTGCCTGCTCGGCGCCCCGAGTCCCACGCCGCTGCCCGTGCGCATCTACACGATGGGCCGCCACCGATGGCGGGACGTTCCCGACTGGCCGCTGCCGAACACGCGCTACACG
>Ga0070735_10004740_pt1 | contig 11389 bp, 9 predicted proteins | sample Coa_R1_FD_66443 | JGI IMG/M metagenome (GOLD analysis project Ga0070735, IMG submission 66443) | Surface soil microbial communities from Centralia Pennsylvania, which are recovering from an underground coalmine fire - Coalmine... | ecosystem: Environmental > Terrestrial > Soil > Unclassified ... | reverse complement strand
CGACCACGACGAGTGGTACCTGCTCGACCTGGCCTGCGCGCGGGAGTGCGCGCAGGCGGACGCGGTCGGCTACGCCGGGTCCGGCTACACGTACGTGACCTCACTCGACCCCGCGCTGGCCCGGCGGGAGTTCTTCGCCGCGGACGGCTCGGACCATGGTCTCCGGCTGTTTTCTCTAAGTTGAAGGAGTTGTCGCGTTGACCACGCGCGCGCTTGTCTACGGTGACATCGACCTGAACCTGATCGATGGTTCGGCCATCTGGCTGCAGTCCGTCACGCAGGCGCTGGCCGGGGCGGGCTGCGCGGTGACGCTGGTGCTCAAGGCGCCGGTCCGCACCAGCCGCCTGATCGCGCCGCTGCTGGCCGAACCGGGCGTGACGGTCCGCCGTCCGTTCGAGGAACAGGTGCTGGAGGGTTCTGGTCCGCTTACCGCCGCCGCGGCCCCGGACCTGCTGGCCCGGCTGGACGCCGAGGCCCCGCACGACCTGGTCGTGCTGCGCGGCCGGGCGGTCACCGCCGCGGCGGCCAAGAGCGGCGCGTTCGCCGAGCGGCTGTGGCCGTACCTGACCGATGTCCCGCAGTCGGTTCCCGGGCTCACGCCCGCGGCGGCCGAGGAACTCGCGATGATCGCCTCGGCCGCGCGCTTCATCCTCTGCCAGACCGAGGAACTGCGCTGCTTCCTGGAGGGCAGCATTCCCGCGGCGTGCGGCAAATGCGTGCTGCTGCCGCCCATCCTGGCCGATATCCCCACAGCGCGGGGCGCGTCGGCGGCCGGGAACCCGCTGCGGCTGGTCTACTCGGGCAAGTTCGCGCCGCGCTGGAACACGCTGGAGATGACCGAACTGCCCGGCCTGCTCGCCGCCCGCGGGGTGGCCGCAGAGCTGCACATGATCGGCGACAAGATCCACAACGCGCCAGGCGATTACCAGCAGCGGATGCGGTCCGCGCTGGACAACAAGGGGGTGACCTGGCACGGCGGGCACTCGCGGGAGGACGCCCTGCGCCTCGCGGCGTCCTGCGACATCGGGCTGAGCTGGCGCCATCCCGAGCTGGACGCGAGCCTGGAGCTCTCCACCAAGGTGCTGGAGTACGGGGCTATCGGGCTGCCGGTGATCCTCAACCGCACCCCCATGCATGAGGAGCTCCTGGGGGCGGACTACCCGCTGTTCGCGGCGAGCCTGACCGACGTGGTGGACGTGGCGGCCGCGGCGGCTGGCGAGCCCAGGCTGTTCCGCAACGCGGCCGACCGGACCAGCCGGGCCGCACAGCAGTTCACCCTGGACCGGGCGGCGGAACGGCTGCGCGGGTACCTGACCCGGGCGCTGCCCGTGCGCACGGCGGCCACGGCCGACGTAGCCGGCTCGGCCGACAAGCTCAAGGTCGTGGTGGCCGGGCACGACCTGAAGTTCTTCACCCCGCTGCTGGATTACCTGCGGCTGCAGCCGAACCTGGAGGTGCGGCTGGACCAGTGGGCCGCGCTCGGCAAGCACGACGCGGACGTCAGCAGGGAAATGGCGGGCTGGGCCGACGTGGTGATCTGCGAATGGTGCGGGCCGAACGCCGTCTGGTACAGCAAGCACAAGCGGCGCGGGTCACGGTTGCTGGTGCGGCTGCACCGGTTCGAGCTGGCCTCGCCCTACCCGGCCCAGGTCAAGATCGGGGCGGTCAACCAGGTGGTGTGCGTAAGCCGGCATTACTCGCGGCTGACCCGGGAGCAGACCGGCTGGCCCGAGGCGAAGGTGGTGACGGTACCGAACGCGATCGACATCGCCCAGCTGGACCGGCCCAAGCTCGACGGCGCCCGGTTCCACCTCGGCCTGGTCGGCATCGTCCCGTCCCGCAAGCGGATGGACGTGGCCCTGGACGTGCTGGAGGAACTGCGTCGCGAGGACGACCGGTACCTGCTGTTCATCAAGTCGGGGATGCCGTGGGAGCACTGGTGGGTGTGGCAGAACCCGGCCGAGCGCGAGCACTATGCCGCCGCGCTGCGCCGGGTGCAGCGGTCCCCGCTGCTGCGCGGCGCGGTGGTGTTCGACGACGCGGGCCCGGACGTCCCGGCTTGGCTGCGCCGGGTCGGCTTCATGCTGTCCACCAGCGACGACGAGAGCTTCCACGTCGCCCCGGCCGAAGGGATGGCGTCCTGGGCGGTACCGGTGATACGGCACTGGCCGGGCGCCGAGACGATCTACGACACACGCTGGATCCACCGCGGCCCAGCCGAGATGGCGGCCGCGATCGCGGCGCTGTCCGACGAGGCGGACTGGCGCGCGGCCGGCGAGGAGGCGCACGCGCAGGCGGCGGCGGCGTTCAACCTGCCGCGGGTGCGCGAAGCCTGGCGCGACCTGCTCACCACCGACCTGGACCCGGCGATGCCGGATCCGAAACTAGAGCTGCTCGGCTCCGGCTGAGGCGGCATGTACTTCACGCTCGCCATCAGCGCGGCCACCCGCGAACGGTGTGCGGCGCTGCTCAGCGCGGCGGAGGGCACCGATCCCCGGGTCATGCCGATCCCTGGTCCCCCGGCCGTGGTGTGGCGCGGGTCCGGCGAGCGGGCCGCCGTGTTGTGCTGGCCCGCGCCTTCCGTGACGCCGGCCCGATCGCACGCCGGGACGATCTGGGCGGACGAGGACGGGGTGCACGCGCGTACCGGGGTGACCCGCGTCGACCCGGTCTACGTCGCCGCGATGCCCGGGGCGGTGCTGGTCAGCGACCGCGCCTCGTGGGCCGCGGCGGTGGCGGGCCGGCTGGCCGAGCCCGATCCGGTCATGGTGGCCGCGTTCCTGGCTCTGGGCTACCCGGTCGGTGCCGCGACACCGTTCCGCGGCGTGCGGGCGCTCGGCGCTCAGCGCCAGCTGACGGCCACCGGCGGCCGGGCGGTCGAGACCGCGGTTGAGGGTGCCGGCGTAGGTGACGGGTCGTACGCGGCGGTAGCGACGGCCTTGGTCGACGCGGTCCGGCCGCTGGGCGAGCAGGCCGTGCCGGTCGAGCTATCCCTGACCGGCGGCAAGGACAGCCGGCTGATCGCCGCCGCGCTGGCCGCGGCCCAGGTGCCGTTCCGGGCCCGGACACACGGCTTCGCCAGCCACCCCGACGTCATCGTGGCGGCCATGATCGCCGGCAAGCTCGGCGTCGAGCACGTCGTCACCGAGCCTCGGCCGGCAGCGCCGGAACGGGCGCCAGACGAGGCCGACGTGCTGGCCAGGCTCCGGTCGGCGGTGCTGGTTTCCGACGGGATGCTGTCCGCGTTCGAGAACGTCGGCCGGCCCGACCCGCGGCTGGCGGCCGAGCCGGTGCAGACCGGCGGGCACGGCGGCGAACTGCTGCGCGGCGGCTACGCGCCCGCCGCCTGGAGCCAGCGGAAACCCGCCCGGGCCTGGAGCGAGGCGCGCGGGACCGAGCTGTTCCGCCGCATGGTCACCCGCCGCCTGGGCCTGGTGCGCCCGGCCGCGGCTGGCGCGTACCTGGCCAGCCTGGTCCCGTTCGCCGCGTCACTGCCCCGCGGGCCGCTGCACACCCTCGACGACTTCTACCTGGAGAACCGGGCCGGGCGGTGGTCCGCCGCGGCCCGCCAGGCCTACCTGCTCCGCGAGTCGCTGGTCCAGCCGTTCTTCGGCGACCAGGTGGTCCGGGCCGCCCGCGCGGTGCCGCTGCCGGACCGGATCACCGACCGGCTGCACCGCGGCGTGATCGAGGCGCTGTGCCCGGAACTGGTCGACCTGCCGCTGGCGGACAGCAGCTGGAAGTCCGGCCCCCGGATCCCGCCGGTCCGGGCCCCGGCCGCCGTCGGCACCGGGACGGCCGCTGGCGCGGCCGGTACAGCGGGCGGCGCGGCCGCCGCGGACTGGCGGCGGGCCTACGGGGATCAGATGGCCCGGCTGCTCCGCGACTACGCGATGGACCAGGGCGCGACGGGCGGGATGTTCGAGATCGTCCGCAGGCCGGCGGCCGAGCGGGCGCTGGCCCCGCCGCAGCAGGACTCGCACGCCGCCTGGGCTCTGGCCACCCTGGCCGCCCTGCTGTCCGGCGACTGGCTGAACGCCCGCGGCGCCGCCGAGAGCGCCGCCGAGAGCGCCGCCGAGAGCGCCGCCGAGGGCGCCGCCGAGCGGCTCAGCCCCGGCCGTACCGTGTCTCGGCCTGCCAGAAGAACACCACTCCCACCATGAGGGTGACGACCGCCCAGCCGATCCCGGCCAGCCACAGCTCGCTGGTCGCGATGTCGGGGTGGCAGTAGGCCTGCAGCTCGGGGATCTTCTTGGCGGTGAATATGGCACACTTGCCCGCGTTGAACGGCTTGGCCCCTGGCGCGTCGGAACGTTCCGTGGCCATGATCGCGTACCTGGTCAGCGAGATGTACACCGCTGCCGGGTTGAGGGTCAGCACGTTCTTGCCCCACTCCGGCAGCGAGGCGGGCAGCGAGGCGATGCTGTACATAACCCCGCAGAAGTATCGCCAGATCCGGGTGAGGAACGGGATCAGCTGGCTGAAGTCCTGGGCGCCGGCGCCCAATCGGGCCATGATCAGCGCGGCGCCCATGTTGAACGTCGCCTGCAGGACCAGGGTCGGCACCAGGAACAGCCAGTACCAGCTGAGCGGTTCCCCGGTGCCGAGCACGATGGCGAACAGCACCACCATCGACACCAGCAGTTGCTGCAGCTCCACCATCACGTAGGCCAGCGGCAGGCAGGCCCGCGGGAAGTGCAACGCCCGGATCAGCGACAGGTTGGCCCGCATCACGGTCGAGCCGACCACGATCGACCGCTCGGTGAAGGAGAAGATGAACACCCCGGTGACCAGGTACGCGGTGTAGTGGCTGATGCCGCGGTTGGCCTGGAACAAGATCCCGAAAATCAGGTAGTAGACGGCGGAGTTCAGCAGCGGCGTGAGCACCTGCCACAGGTTCCCGAGCCGGGCCTCGGTGTACATGGACACATTGCGTGCCGTGGCGTAGGCGACGATGAAATGACGCCGGTCCCACACCATCCGGATGTAGTTGAACAATCCGGGCCGGGCGGAGCTTGGGCGTAGCCCGTACTTGGCGGCGAGCGCGGCCAGGCCCGCGCTGCTCTCAGGCGGCTCGTCGTCGTCGGGGGCAAGCGCCGTCCCGTCCAACAAGCTGCCTGGAGCGGTCAGCCGCCCGCGGTCGTCCATGACAGTGGATTCTATTGATCAGGATAGGTGGCCGGTGTCATTGAACGACCGGAGCACGGCCGGCCCGTCGGCGTACCAGTCGATCTCGGACAGCGCCGCGACGTCCAGGTGCATCCGGTACAGGGCGGGCGGCGGCGCGAGCAGCGCCGCGGCGATCAGCATCTTGATCGGCGTGACATGACTCACGATGAGTACCGTCCGACCGGTCTGAGCGGCCAGAACGCGATCCAGCGCCGCCGTGACCCGAGTGTTCACGTCGGTGAAACTCTCCCCGCCGGGCGGGGCGACCTCGGGGTCGGCCAGCCAGGCCGTGACCTCGGCCGGCCAGCGCTCCCGCACCTCGGTAAAAGTCAGGCCCTCCCAGGCACCGAAGTCGGTTTCCCGGAATCCGTCGTCGGTGACCACGGCGGCGCCGGTGACGGCCGCCACCGCCTGCGCCGTCTGCACGGTCCGCTGCAGCGGCGAGGTCACGATCACGCCGAGGCCGGCGGTGGCCAGCCGCTTGGCCGCGGCGTCGGCCTGCTGGACGCCGATGTCAGTGAGCGGCGCGTCGGTCCGGCCCGCGTACCGCTTCTGCACGGACATCGGCGTCTGCCCGTGCCGCAGCAAGATGGTGACCGTGGGCTCGCCTTGGGCCGACCGCCAGTGAGTCCCGGGGCGCACCTAAATACCAGACTCGGGCGTGCGGACCAGGATCCGCCTGCACTCCTCGCACCTGACCACCTCATCGGGGGCCGATGACCGGATCTGGTTCAGGTCGACCTTGTTAAGGCTCAGGTGGCAGCCCTCGCAGCGTCCAGCGCGCAGCATGGCCGCGCCGACGCCGCGCGTGTCGCGGATCTGCTCGTAGAGCTTGAGCAGGTCGGCCGGGACGTCGGCGGCGACGGTGGCGCGCTGCTCGGCCGCCTTGCCCGCCTGCTCGTCGATCTCCTTGAACGCCGCGTCGCGCCGCGCCGCCACCTCGGCGGCCTGCGTGCCCAGGCTGTCGCGCTCGGCGGTGAGCTCGTCTCGCCTGTTGGTCAGGCCCTCGCGGCGCTCCATCAGCTCGAGCACGATCTCTTCGAGATCGCCCTGCCTGCGGCGCAACGACTCGATCTCGGACTGCAGGGTGGCCAGCTCACGGGCGGCGGACACCTGCCCGGCGTCCAGCCGGGCACGGTCCCGGTCGATCCGGGTCCGGACCTGCTCGACGTCGCGCTCGGCCCGGTTCTCCTCCCGGACCAGATCGCTGAGTTCGGTCTCGGTGCCGACAAGCTCGTCCTTGAGCTCGCCGGCCCGGGCCTCCAGGCGGATGAGCTCGGCGACTTCGGGCAGGCCGCGCCGACGGTGGTCGAGGCGGGCAAGCTCGGCGTCGAGATCGGCCAGTTCGAGCAGGCGAAGCTGGCTCTGCGGTGATGCCTTCACGGCTCCCAACGTTAGTCCCCCCAGGGGACTGTGTCGCGTGGTAGACCTGCGCCATGGAGATCCCTCGGGTTAGCCGGCCCTATATGCCCGGTTACGGCATCGCCGGGCCGACCGAAGGAAGCGGGCTCCTGCACTGGTCCTGGGTCGCGGAGCGGCTGACCGCGGCGCGTAACTACTGGGTAGCGACCGTCTGGCCGGACGGGCGGCCGCACGTCATGCCGGTGTGGGCCATGTGGGACGACAGCGTGCTGTGGTTCACCAGCGCGATCGGCTCCCGGAAGGTCCGCAACCTGATCGCCGACCCGCGCTGCTGCGTGACCACCGAGGACGCCTCCGACCCGGTGGTCATCGAGGGCGTGGCGGAGACGACCACGGAGCCGGCCGCGCTACAGCGGGTGATCGACCTGATGAACGCCAAATACCACACGGACTTCGGCGTGGACTTCCTGGACCCGGCGGCCAACGCGACCGTGCGGGTACGGCCGCGCCGGGTGTTCGCCCTGCGGGCGGGCGACTTCACCGGCTCGCCCACACGCTGGGTCTTCGAGGACTAATGGTTAGCAGAAGACAATAATTGCCCGGCCGGCGATAGCCGGCGGGCGGGTAGCGTGGTGGCAGCGTCTACCTGCGAGTCCGCTATGACACGACCGCCCACCACCGCCGGCCCGCCCAGTGCCGACCCGCCCGCCGCTGGCCCGCCCGGCGCCGCTGGCCTGCCCGGCGCCGCCGGCCCGTCCCCGCAGCCGAGCGCGGTCGCCGGGGCGGTCGCCGGGGTGCTCACCGCGGCGGTAGCGATGGGTGTCGGCCAGCTCGTGGCCGGCCTGACGGTGGCGCAGGCTTCGCCGGTCCTGGCCGTTGGCCAGGCCGCCATCGACCTCACGCCGCTTCCGGTCAAGAACTTCGCCATCTCGACGTTCGGCACCAACGACAAGACCGCGCTGGTGGTGGGCATCCTGGTCGTCCTGGCCGGGTTCGCGGCGGTGATCGGGATCCTCGCGGTGCGCCGGATCGCCCTCGGGCTGGCGGGCCTGGGCGTGTTCGCCAGCATCGGCCTGGCCGCCGCGCTGACCCGGCCGACCGCGACCGCCACCTATGCGATCCCGACCCTGATCGGCGCCGGGGCCGGGGCCTTCGCGCTGACCCGCCTGATCCGCGCGGCGCGCCGGCTCCCGTCCAGGCCGGGCCGGACCGCGGTGACCAGGCCGGGCGGGACCGAAGTGACCAGGCCGGGCGGGACCGCGGTGACCAGGCCGCCGGCTGGCGGGCTCGCGCCACCCGACCTGCCCGTGTCTACCTTCACGCTGCTGCCCAACCCGGAGGACCGCGGCGCGCCGCCGGGTCCGGCCCGGCGGCGGTTCCTGACCGCCAGCGGGCTGGCCGTGGTGACCGCGGCGGCGGGCACGCTGGTCGGGCGTGAGCTGATCACCAGGCACAACGTCAGTACGGCCCGCGCCACGTTGCGCTTTCCCAGGCCGGCGATCGCCGCTCCCCCGCTGCCGCCCGGCGTGAACCTGAACATCCCTGGCCTCAGCCCGTTCATCACCCCGAACGGCAGCTTCTACCGCGTCGACACCGTCCTGCTGCTGCCCGAGGTCGACCCGTCAAACTGGCAGCTGCGCATCCACGGCATGGTGCAGCGCGAGGTGACCCTGACCTTCGACCAGCTGCTACGGCGGCCGCTGATCGAGGACTACATCACGCTCACCTGCGTGTCCGACCCGGTCGGCGGTCCCTACGTGGGCAATGCCAAGTGGCTCGGCGCGAGCCTGGCCGCCCTGATCCGGCAGGCGCGGCCGCTGGCCGGCGCCGACCAGCTGCTGTGTACCTCGGTCGACGGGTTCACCTCAGGCACCCCGCTGCAGGTCGTGCTGGACGGCCGCGACGCCCTGCTCACGGTGGCGATGAACGGCCAGGCGCTGCCCATCGAGCACGGCTTCCCGGCCCGGATGGTGGTGCCCGGTCTGTACGGTTACGTCTCCGCGTGCAAGTGGGTCACCGACATCGAGGTCACCACGTTCGGGTCCGCGCACGCGTACTGGACCAACCGCGGCTGGTCGCAGCAGGCGCCGATCAAGACCGAGTCCCGGATCGACGTGCCGCTGACCAACTCCACCCTCGCCCGCGGGCGGATCCCGGTGGCCGGGGTGGCGTGGGCCCAGCACAAGGGCGTCGCCGCGGTCGAGGTGCGGGTGGACAACGGCCCGTGGCAGCAGGCTCAGCTGGCCGCGGTGCCCGACATCGACACCTGGCGGCAATGGGTGTGGGATTGGGACGCCACGCCCGGCACCCACCTGATCGAGGCCCGGGCCACGGACGCCACCGGCTACACCCAGACCGCCGCGCAAGCGCAGCCGCCGCCCAACGGAGCCAGCGGCTACCCGTCGGCTTCCGTGACCGTACGCAGCACCTGACCTCGGAAAACCAGGGCGGCGCTGAGATTGTCCGCCATCTCGCCCAGGGCCTGGTCGAAGGCGGCCACCCGGTCGGCCGGGATGCCCTTGGTGGCCAGGTCGATGACCTCGTGGCCGGCCGCCGCGAGACCGGCCTCCAGGTCCCGGGCCCGGGGCGTCAGGTAGTACCGGACCCGCCGGCCGTCATCGGGATCGGGCTCCTCCCGGACCAGGCCGTCGCGTCTCATCCGGGCCAGGGTCTTGGCCATGGTCGACTGGTCGACGCTGGCCACCTGGCACAGCTCCCGCTGGGTCTGCCCGTCCAGCTCGAACAGGGCCAGCAGGGCGGGAAACTGCCCGGGCACGACTCCGTAGACGGCGATCCGCTCGCGCAAGGCCACCTCAAAGAGGCGAGCCAGCCGGTTGACCTGGTAGCCGACGGAGGACGCCGGCCGCAGCGGCCTGATGGTCATGCCTTAGTGTCTACCACCGGCCGGGTCATCACCTCGGCTGGTCCGGCCGGACGGCGCCGGGCCGCGCGACGCGGCCGGGACAGCGCGCGGCCGTCGCGGAAGTTGAGGCCGAGCAGGGCCAGGTTCAGCCCGCCGGCCGCGAGCTCGGTGATCTCCAGGGCACCGAGGGCCCGGTAGTTGAGGATCACCGCGCACGGCACCAGCACCACCAGGCCCACGGCGGCGATGAGCTGCATGCGGCGCCGCTTGCGGCGCACTACCGGAGCCCGGGATCGCCCGCCCAGGCGGCGGCCGGTCAGCGCCGCGGTGGCCAGGCAGGCGACCAGCAGCGGCAGGCCGAGCATGATGTCGTGCCGCAGCGCGTGGACCTCGCCCAAGGTCCCGATCAGCTCGGTGATCGTGCTGGAGACCAGGAACGTGACGATGACCGCGACCGTGGCCACGGCGGAGGTGAGGTGAATGCGGACGACAGTTGACCTGGCCATGAGTGCCTCCCGTATGTATGGCTTGCCATCTAATATACATGGCAAGCCATACACTTGCAACGGGAACGAGACTGCGGAGTACGGGCTGGGAGGCGGGGACCAGGGTTCGTTCGGCCGAATGATCTTTAACGAGCAATGCGCTGCAGGACGCGCATCCGGCCGTCGTCTCATTCGTTAACGTTGGGCCAGTGCCTGGAGCGACCAGAGGAGGCTCGATGGACGGCGAGACCGATCGGCAGTTCGCGAGGCTGGCGGGCGAGTATCTCGACGACCGGGCGGAACGGCATCCGGAGCTGGCCACCGGCCTGGGCGATCACCGGTACGACGACCGCCTCGGCGACCCGACCGAGGCGGCCCGGGCGGACGAGCGGCGCTCCCTGGACGGGTGGGCCGCGCGGCTGGACGCCCTGGATCTCGGCGCGCTGTCGGCCGAGCACCGGGTCGACGCCGCGATGATGGCCGACAGCGTGGCCCGGCGGGTGTTCGAGCTCGACGAGCTGGCCGAACACGCCTGGAATCCCCTCCTGGCCAACCCGGGGCGGTCCATCTATCAGCTGCTGGCCCGGGACTTCGCCCCGCTGCCCGACCGGCTCGCCTCGGTGGCCGGGCGGCTGGCCGCGGTTCCGGTCGTGCTGGCCGAGGCCCGGCGACAGCTCGGGGCCATGCCGCGGGTGCACCTGGAGACCGCCATCGGGCAGTTCGACGGGACGATCGCCCTGGTCGACACCGCGGTAGGCGCAGCACTGGCGGCGACGCCGTCCTGCGGCCCGCGGCTGGCCGGGGTCCGCCCGGCGGCGCTGGAGGCGCTCGCCGAGCACCGGGAGTGGCTGTCCGCCCGGCTATCCGCGGCGGCGCCGGGTCCGGACGGCGACCGGGACCCGCGGATCGGTCCCGAATGGTTCGCCCGCAAGCTCTCGCTCACCCTGAGCGCGGCCGCCGACGCGGACGCCATCCTGGCCCGGGCCGAAGCCGATCTGGAACAGGCCAGCGAGCAGATCGCCTCGCTCGCTGCCGCCATGGCCGGTTCCGCGGCGGCTGGCCCTCCGGTCGTACGGCAGGTGCTCGACCAGCTGGCGCAGGACGTGCCGGACGACGCGACGATCCTCGGCTTCTGCCGCGACGCCCTGACCGCGCAGATCGCGTTCGTCACCGACCGCCGCCTGGTCACGGTGTACGACGATCCGGTCGAGGTGATCCCGATGCCGGAGATCGACCGGGGCGTGGCCGTGGCCTACTGCGACTCGCCGGGCCCGCTGGAACCGACGCCGCTGCCCACGTTCATCGCCGTTTCGCCGACACCAGCCGGCTGGACGCCGCAGCGGGTGGCCTCGTTCTACCGCGAGTACAACCGGCACATGGTGCACAACCTGATGGTCCACGAGGCGATGCCAGGTCACTACCTGCAGCTCCAGCACTCCCGGCGCTTCGCCGGGTCGCTGACCGCGATCCGGGCCGCGTTGCGGTCGGGGTCGTTCGTCGAGGGCTGGGC
>Ga0070735_10004739_pt1 | contig 11390 bp, 9 predicted proteins | sample Coa_R1_FD_66443 | JGI IMG/M metagenome (GOLD analysis project Ga0070735, IMG submission 66443) | Surface soil microbial communities from Centralia Pennsylvania, which are recovering from an underground coalmine fire - Coalmine... | ecosystem: Environmental > Terrestrial > Soil > Unclassified ... | reverse complement strand
CGCGCCAGATCGATCCAGCCGCTGCGGCGTCCCGGGTCGGCGCCGGGCTTATTCTCGTCGGCGTCGTCTTCGGGCAGATCACCGCCGACATCGATTGCGCGCAAACGATCGTGCGACGAATAGACGAGCGTCCGATAGTCGGAGGCTAAACGGATTTGATCGACTTCATGCGCGAGCGTCGCCAATCGCTGCGAATCGAAATCGTACGCGAGCAAATCGCCGAACTGCGGCTCCTCGTCGCTCCAACGTTTCGTCGGAACTTTGATCGCTTTAAGCGGGAAGCGCGTAAACAGCACGCGCCGGCGGACGGCTACGATGTCGTCATAGCGTCCTTCCTCGACCGGAAACGCGATGACACGGCCGGTAATGCCGTCGAAATCGATTTCGATCTTCGGCGCTTTCGGTTTCTTACCGATCTCATCGTCGGTATGATGCTCGCGATGGAGCGGCGTGGGCTTTGGGACGAAGGGCGAGGGTACGTCTTTGCGCAGCGCGACCGCGAAGGGACGCATCGCAAACGGAAAGCTCAAATCGAACTGAAGCGCATCATAGACCGGATTGAAATCGCGCGTCGACAGAAAATACAGATAGTCGCCGTCGGGATCCCAAGCAACGTTGGCGTCGACACGCAGCGGCGGAGTGACGTCATGCTTCTCGCCCGACTTTACCTTACAGACGCGAATGATCCCAACGTCATGCGACGGCGACCACGTGTACGCGAGGAAGCGCCCGTCCGGCGAAAACGCCAGACGCGACGTTACATCGCCCGGACTCTCATCGATTTTCCGCAGCGCGCGTTCCGCGCAATCGAGGAGAAACAGCTCTCGCCGGTGGTTCGTAAACGCCACCAAATCGGACGCCGGAGAAACTGTGAGCTCGACCACACGCCCGATGTTCGCGTCGGTGAGGACGCGGGGTCGCTCACCTTGATCTTTGCTCAGATCGAGCTCGATGATCCGCTCGTAGCCTTCCGCATCGTCGACGAGAATGAGGCGGTCGGCATTCGGCATCCACTCGGCCATGCGGTAGCGCACTCGGCTGCCGCGTCCGTGATGCGTGACGGCCTCTTCCCAGAGAGGCATTGCGTACGGTTGTCCGCGCGAAACGAGCGCGACGTGTGTGCCGTCCGGCGAGGGCGCAAAATGCTCGAGCCGGTCGGAGCTCTCGACGAAACGCCGCACGGTTTGCGGGGCGGTCGACGGCGTCGCGACGTCGATGGTGCGAACGCTGCTGTCGACAGTATCGAGCATTCGCAGCTCGGCGCCGGCGCCGTAAACGATCCGGCGTCCGTCGGTTGACGGATAGCGGACGTAGTACTCGCGCTCGTCGGTGTGCTTGCGAAGATCGTCCCCGTCTTTCGCGCACGAGTAGACGTTGGCGATGCCCTCGTGATCGGAGACGAAGAAGACCCGTTCGCCAAGCCACAACGGCCAAATCAGGTTTCCGCGCAGCGTAATCAGCCGCCGGAACGTTCCCTCGCCCGACGGATCAATCCATAGATCTCCAGCCGTGCCGCCGTGATAGCGCTTCCAGCGCGCGGCGTCGAGCGCGTTCCGCCCGATCAGCGTCGCGTTGTTTTGCGCAACGGCGAACGTGGCGACGTGACCCAAGCGCAGCGCGCGCGGCGCACCGCCTTCCGTCGACACTGCGAATGCTTGCGTTTCGCGCTCGAACGGCGAACCGTAGTCCGACGTGAAGAAAATGTCAGCGCCGTCGGTACTCCAACCGCAGACAACGCAGACGTTCGCGCCGATGAACGTGAGCCTGCGCGCCCGGCCACCCTCCGCCGGCATAACGTATACCTCAGGGTGACCTTCCTCACGTCCTACGAAAGCGAGTAAACGACCGTCCGGTGAGAAGCGTGGAAACGCGATCTCGCTGACGCTCGTCGTAAGTCGGCGCGCGATTCCGCCGCTTGCCGGGGCGAGCCAAAGATCGTCTTCACTGACGAATGCAACCTGTTCGCGAAAAGCTGTTGGGTAACGATAATATCCTGGGTCCATGGGAGCCTGAGGCTTGGCTTTAAGGGGAGGAGTTCCCGCGGCCGCGCCCTACAAGGTGCCAATGGACCTCCTCGCTTCGCTGCCGGTTATCCGGAAGGCCAGGTAAGCAATGGCCGGTACGCCTCAGCCCCCGCAACAACCGCAACGTTTTGACAAAAAAGTCGGGATCATCGGACTCGGTCGCATGGGTTCGAATATCGCGAAGCGGCTTTTCCACGCGCACGTTCCGATCGGCGTCGTTTACGACAAGAATACCGCTCTCGCCGCACAGCTTGCACGCGAGTTGCGATGCTATCACGCTCAAAAACTTGCGGAAGTCAACGCGAACGCCGAGATCGTTTTTACCGTCGTAAGCGACGACGAAGCCGTCAATACGATTTATTCCGAGAGCGGCGACAGCTTGCTCTTGGGTGCGGGCGGAACGTCGTTCATCGAGTGCAGTACCGTCTCGCCGAAATTGCATCTCGAAGTGGCGAAGCGCGTCGCTGCGCGTAACGGACGATTCATCGAAGCGTGCATGGCCGGGTCCGCACCGCAAGCGCACGATGGAACACTCTACCTGATTCTCGGTGGGAACAAGTTCGTCGTCGATCAGCTCGCGCCGATCTTGCGCATGATGTCGCGCACGCAAGTGTACGTCGGCGAAATTCCGCGCGCCGCGGAAATCAAAGCGCTCGTCAACATGGTGATGAACATCAACACGGCGGGCCTAGCCGAGGGACTCGCGCTCGGAAGCGCGCTCGGCATCAACCTCGATGAGCTGCGGGAGATTTTCTCGCGCACGGGTGCGGCATCGCGCGTGCTGCTCAGCGACGGTGAGGACATGCAGAAGCGCGAGCACACGACGTATTTCGCGGCCGAGCACGCGCGTAAGGATTCGGGCATCGCCCTCGACATCGCGAAGGACGCGAAGTTGACGCTGCCGCTTGCGGAAGCGACGAAAGCGCAATACGACATGATGTGCGAGGTTGGCCTCGGACACATCGACAAGTCCGGCATTTCCGAGATCACGTTCGGCGAACGCCGCAAGCGCTACGTGCCGGCCGCCCCCGAAAAGGTACCGACCGCAGCACCCAAATGAGAACGCCTCGGACGCCGTTCCTTGCGACGCGTCCAGCTTCTCCGCGCGACTATCTCGGCGCAGGTTGCGTGTTCTTCATCGTTCTTGTCATCGCGGGCGCGATTGCACCGTACGCGCCGTTCAAGGTCGGCATCCAAGATGATGTCACCGGTTTTTGCCAAGTCGCTTCGATCGCATTTCAGCTGACGACGGCGCTGCTGCTCTACGGGCAATGGCGCGCCGGACGCCATCCATCAACCGGATTTCTTGCAGTCGCGTTTGCCTATAGCGCAATCATGACGCTGATATTCCTGGTCGAGTATCCTAACTTGGTGACGGTCGGCGGCGTCATCCCCGTCGTGCCGAGCACCGTCGGCTATTTTGCATTTGCGTGGCAGCTCGGGACGTACGCGCTGATCGTCGTGTTCGCCGCGACGTCACAACGCCTGCGTCCGTTCGACAGCGGGATTTCGATCACGGCGGCGGCTGCCGGCGCGTTTACGATCGGCCTTGCGCTGCTCGTCATCTTCTATGGCGCTGCCTTGCCGCCGCTCGCGGTCGACGGGCACTTCACGCCGATCAATCAGTTCGTGTGGCACCCGATCACGCTTTTGATCGGCGTCGTCACGCTCGTTTCCGTGGTTGCGGCGACGCGCCTCAAACGCTCGATCGACGTCTACGCGGCATTGTTCGTTACCGGGCTCGTTGCAGACGCGTATCTGCTCCAAGTCGGCTCCGAGCGCTTTTCCTTCGGCCGCATCGGTGCACGGCTGGAAGTCTTGATCGTTTCCGCGACGGTCGCCTTCGTCATGATCCGGCACGTGAATCTGCTCTATCGCCAGCTCACGACCGAAAATCGCCGGCTCGCGCGGGCTGCGATGGTCGATCCGCTAACGGGCGTCGCAAACCGGCGCGCATTCGACATTCATATTGAAGGACTCCAAGGCAGCGCGGTGTTGCTCATCATCGACATCGACCACTTCAAGAACTACAACGATCTCGAAGGCCATCGCGCCGGGGATGATTGCATTCGCCGCGTCGCGCGCGCGCTGGCAGCCAACGTTCTGCGTTCCGAGGATTTGATTGCGCGGTATGGTGGCGATGAGTTCGCAGCTATTTTGCACGACATCGATCTCGACGATGCGATTCATGTTGCGGAACGCATCCGCCGCGCCGTCTCGGATCTCGCTATTCCGGGAGCTCAAGAAGCCGGCACGGCGATCACGGTGAGCATCGGCGTCGCGGCGTTTTTGCCCGGGGAGGAGACGAGCGATCTCGTGCGCCGCGCGGACGAAGCGCTCTATCGCGCAAAATCCGAAGGCCGGAATCGTGTCGCGTTCGACGAAGAGACGGCCCTCGAACCGCTATGAGTCAACGACAGATAACATTCGACGACGGCAAAACGACGACGCTGGAGACCTGGGGTTCGGGTGGGCCCAATGTCTTGTGTCTCCACGGCATGACCAGCTCGCGCAAATCCTGGAATCGCACCGCCGGTTCGCTCGAGCTTGCGTACACCGTGCACGCTTACGATCAGCGCGGACACGGGGATTCAGCCGCGATCAAGGGTCCGATGACATTCAAGCGCATCGTCCGCGATTGCATCGAAGTCCAAGACGCGATCCCGGGTGGAATCGACACCCTGATCGGTCACTCGTGGGGCGGCGCGGTTGCGATTCTCGCGGGCTTGCAGATGGGTGTCTCGCGCATCGTGGCGATCGATCCGCTGATTCGTCCATGGGGTCGCAGCACCAGCTGGTCCGCACACTGGCACGAGCAGCTCGATCCGATTTTCAATCTCCACGGTGCCGACCGCGAGCGGAAGGTGATCGAAGAGTATAAGGATCTTCCGGATATCGAGATTGCAGCCAAGATTCACGCGCTGCAGCACATGACGATCGAGCCATTGATCGGGATCGGCGTCGAGAACGGTGCGGACGAAGGCAAGCTCGATCTGCGCGAGAGCATCGTCAACTATCCAAAGCCGTTGCTCTTCATGCTCGCCGACGAAAAAGAGACCGTCGTCCATCGTGACGACGTCGAATTCATTCGCCGAAACGGCGGATCCAACGTGACGATCCGCGTTTTCCCGGGCCAAGGGCACAGCTTGCATCGCACGGGATTCGATGAGTACATGCGCGTGCTCGACGCGTTCATCAGCGTCCCCGCCTAATTACGTCCCGTCAACGACCCCGCCGATGAGATTGCTCGATCCGAGAATCTCGTCGCTCGCACTGAGGCTGGTTTCGTCGAGAGCCGCATAAATTTCGCGAAGCGCGCGATGCGCGGCGTCGACGGTGCACGCAGCGAAACGCACGCGCTCTCCCGGACGATGTTGCGCGAAGCGCCCGACGTCGGCGCGCGTTAGGGTTCCGAGCTTTGGATAGCCGCCTGTTGCCTGATGGTCGGCCATCAAGATCACCGGCTGTCCAGACCCTGGAACCTGAATTGCGCCGAGCGGAATTCCGTCCGAAACGATATCGAAGCCGGCTTCGTGCGCAAGAGCCGGGCCTTCGAGCCAGTAGCCCATGCGATCGAAGCGTCCGCTGATCGCGTAGCTTTCCGAAAAAAACGTCGTTCGTGCGGCGCTCGTAAAATAGTCGTCCTGCGGTCCAAGGACGACGCGAACCGGTGCATTCGATCGTTCGAGCAACGGCATCCGCAGCGTGCCTTCAGTTACATTGTCGCTTGCGTGGTCGCGCGTGCGAAGAACGTCGTCTGCGCGCAGCGCACGGCCTTCGAGTCCGCCGATCGCAAAGCGCGCATACGTCGAACGGCTGCCGAGCACCAGGGGAACGTCGAGGCCGCCTGCGACCGCAAGATATGTCCAGGTTCCCCATGCTCCGGCGCGCGCACGCAAGCGCCGCCCGGGTTGCAACATGATGACGGCGGCCGCGGGCAAGCGCGCATCTTCGTGCTCCCACACGAATCCGCCGCCTGCGAACGCGACGAGAAGCGGCGCATCCTCGCACACGACTTCGATACCGGCGCGCGAAATCTCGATCGCAGCAGCGTCCGCGGGATTCGCGAGCGCACGATTCGCAAGCCTGAACGCGATCCAATCCATCGGCCCCGAAGAGACGATGCCGTAGCGAAGATAACCGAATCGGCCTGCGTCTTGAATTGTCTCGCCCGGCCCGGCGCGCACGATGCGTAAGCTCACGTAAGACGCTCGAACATTGCGTTGTCGATCGGTTCGAATCCCACTTCGTCGCCTACGTCGAAGATGAACGGCGATTCGCGAGCAAGATCGATGACGCGCAGCGGCGTTTGGCCGATCATGTACCAGCCGGTCGTCATTGCAACACCGGTGATCACGACTTGTTCGGCGGCGATTTGTACGGCGCCCATCGGCGTCGGAGAGCGCGGCGTGGTGCGGCGCGGAATTTCGAGCGCCTTTGGAAGGCGGCCGAGATACGCAAAGCCCGGCAGAAATCCAAACATGTAGACGCGGTACTTTGCGCTCGTAAAGATTTCGAGGATGCGCTCTTCACTCAACTGCAGACGTTGCGCGACTTCAGCCAGATCCTGCGCATGCGGCGCCGAGAAGCAGACGGGAATCGTACGCTGCTTCGGTTGGACGCGCACTGAAGCCGCGCCGGCGAGCAGTTTTTCGAGACGCGCGATGACCTCGTCGCGATTGATGCACGTCGAGTCATAGTAGACCATCAGCGAGCGATATGTCGGTACCGTCTCGGTGACGCCGTCGATCTTTGCGGCCGTAACGGCGGCATCGAGCGCGAGGACGCGATCGTGTAACGCGGCGTCGACAACGCGGCCGAACTCGACGACGATCGCCGATTCGCCGGCGTCGAGAAATCTAGGCGGCGAAAGGTTTGAGCTGGATGCCGGCACGTTCGAGACCTGCTCGCACTGCGCGTCCGATCGTGACGGCGCCGGGCGTGTCACCGTGCACGCACACGCTTTCGATCTTCGTCGGTAGCCGTTTCCCGCTGGCCGAGATCACGGCAGATTCTGCAACCATGTCGACGACGCGACGCATGATTGCGTCCGGATCGTGAATGACGGCGCCTTCGACCTTGCGCGAGACGAGCTGTCCGTCGTCGGTGTACGCGCGATCCGCATAGATCTCATAGACGAGACGCAATCCGGCTTCTTGGCCCGCGCGTTCGAGCTGCGTTCCACCCATCACGAGAAGCGCGAGCGACGGATCGACAGCTTTCGTTGCCCGCGCGACCGCACGCGCAATTTCGAACTCTTCGGCCGCCATGTTGCCGAGCGCGCCGTGGGCTTTGACCGACGTGAGCTTGTGGCCGACGAGTGTCGCCATCGCCGCTGCCGCACCGATTTGATACGCGACGAAGCGCACGATCTCGTCGGGAGCATACGGGATACGCCGCCTGCCGAAACCCGCCAGATCGGGAAAACCGGGATGCGCGCCGACTGCAACACCGTTTTTCTTGGCTGCGCTCATCGTTGCCGCCATCACCTCGGGATCACCGCCGTGGAAACCGCAGGCAACATTTGCCGTCGTGACGACCTCGAGCATCGCCATGTCGTCGCCGATCGTATAGGCGCCGAAGCTCTCGCCCATGTCGCAGTTGAGGTCCATCGTGCTCACGAACGTTCTCTCCATGAATACGCGCGTCTTGCTTGCCCGTCGACCTGAAGGCGAGCCCGTCGATGCTGATTTCCGATTCGTCGAGGAACCGGTTCCTGCGCTCGCCCGCGGCCAAGTGCTGTTGCGCACGCGCTATCTTTCGCTCGATCCTTACATGCGCGGACGCATGAGTGCGGCGCGCTCGTACGCGAAGTCCGTTGAAATCGGCGAGATGATGGTCGGCGGCGCGGTCAGCGAAGTGATGGATTCGAAGAACGACGCGTTTCGCAAGGGTGATTTCGTGTTGGGGTACACGGGATGGCAAACGGAGCACGTCAACACGGGCGAGGGTTTGCGTAAGCTCGATCCAAGCGCGGCACCCCTTACGTACGCGCTCGGTGTTTTGGGAATGCCTGGACAAACGGCATACTGCGCCCTGCTCGACATCGGCAAACCGCAGCCCGGCGAAACGGTCGTCATTTCGTCGGCGTCCGGCGCGGTCGGCAGCGTCGCGGGACAGATTGCAAAGATCAAAGGTTGCCGCGCGATCGGCATCGCGGGAAGCGACGAGAAGTGCCGTTACGTTACGGACGAGCTCGGGTTCGATGCATGCATCAACCGGCGCACCGAAGACCTCGATGCGGCACTGAAGACGCATTGCCCCGACGGCATCGACGTCTACTACGACAATACGGGCGGTCCGATTTTGCAGGCGGTGATGCGGCAGCTGCGGCTGCATGCGCGCATCGCGATCGTGGGGATGATCGATCAATACAACGCCCGCACCGCACCACCCGGACCGAATTTGCGTCCGATGCTGACGATGCGCGCGACGATGCAAGGCTTTCTGGTCGGCGATCATCAGGCGCATGCGGCCGCCTTCGAGCGTGACGTCGGCGCGTGGCTTCGGGAAGGCAAGATTCGCTACCGGGAAGACGTGGTCGAGGGGCTCCAAAACGCGCCGCGCGCGTTGATCGGGATGCTTCGCGGGGAGAACTTTGGAAAGCTGATCGTCAAGGTCTGACGAAACCAGGAGCAGCCATGGCCAAAATGATCGAACGGGCAAAGCCCCTCAAACGCCGCGGACCCGGTTCCGGTGCGACCGACCGTACGATCTCCGACATACCGCTCAAAGAGCTCTATGGCCCGGAGGACGTTGCCTCGCTCGACCTGGAGCGCGATCTCGGGAAGCCGGGTGAGTACCCGTATACGCGCGGGATCCATCCGTCGATGTATCGCGGCCGTCTGTGGACGATGCGCCAATTCGCCGGCTTCGGAAACGCGAAGCAAACGAACGAGCGCTATCATTTCTTATTGGCGCAAGGTCAGATGGGGTTGTCGGTCGCCTTCGATATGCCGACGCTGATGGGTTACGATTCCGACGCGCCCCAGTCGCTGGGTGAAGTCGGCAAGTGCGGCGTCGCGATCGATTCGCTCGCCGATATGGAGCAGCTCTTCGACGGCATCGACATGGGCGCGATCACGACCTCGATGACGATCAACGGACCCGCCTGCATCGCGCTCGCGCAATACATCGCGGCCGCCGAGAAAAAAGGCATCCCGCGCAGCGCGCTCGGCGGAACGATTCAAGCCGACATCCTCAAAGAGTACATCGCGCAGAAGGAATGGATCTTTCCACCGCGTCCGCACGTGCGCATCATCGTCGACATGATGAAGTTCTGTACGGAGCAGATGCCTAAATGGAACACGATCTCGATTTCGGGTTATCACATTCGTGAAGCCGGTTCGACTGCGGTGCAAGAGCTCGCGTTCACGCTGGCTGACGGCTTTGCGTACGTCGAGGCCGCAACGAAGGCCGGGATGGACATCGACAGCTTTGCGCCGCGTCTGTCGTTTTTCTTTAACTCGCACATCGACTTTTTCGAGGAGATTTGCAAGTTCCGCGCAGCGCGACGCATCTATGCACGGCACATGCGCGAGAAGTATGGCGCGAAGGATCCGCGCTCGTGGCAGCTGCGCTTCCATACGCAAACCGCCGGATGCAGCGCAACGGCACAGCAGCCGCTCAACAACGTCGCGCGCGTCGCGTTCGAAGCGATGGCAGCCGTACTCGGCGGCACCCAGTCGCTGCACACGAATTCAATGGACGAAGTCCTTGCGCTTCCGAGCGAGCGCGCCGTCGAGGTCGCGCTGCGCACGCAGCAAGTCCTCGCCTACGAGACGAACGTCACGAACGTCATCGATCCGCTCGGCGGCTCGTACTTCATCGAGTCGCTGACCGACGAGATGGAGCGCCAAGCCGAAGAGTACTTCCGCCAAATCGAAGGCTACGGCGGTTGCATCGAGGCCATCGAGGCGGGTTTCTTGCAGAAAGAAATCGCGGACGCGTCCTATCAGTACCAACGTTCGCTCGAAACGCAAGACCGTATCATCGTCGGTGTGAACGCGTTCGAGCGCGAAGGCTCCGAAAAAGACATCGAGCTTCTGCGCATCGAGCCGAAGGTCGAAGTCGAACAGGCGCGCCGCGTTCAGAAAGTGCGGACGAATCGCGATTCTGCGAGCGTCGAGAAGTCGCTCGCCGCGCTCAAGCGCGCGTGTGCGGATGAATCGATCAACATCATGCCGCCGCTGATCGACGCCGTGAATGCAATGGCAACGGAAGGCGAGATCGTCGATGCGATGGTCTCGGTTTACGGCCGCTACACGGAGACCCCGCATTACTGATGGCGGAAAAGAAACGTCCGCTGCGCGTGATCGTCGCGAAGGCGGGGCTCGACGGGCACGACCGCGGCGCGAAAGTAATCGCGCGTGCGTTGCGCGACGCCGGCATGGAAGTGATCTACACCGGACTGTTCCAAACACCGGAGCAGATCGTCAACACCGCAATTCAAGAAGACGCCGATGGTATCGGCCTTTCGATTCTCTCGGGTGCGCACATGACGCTCTTCCCGCTCATCGTCGAGCAGCTCAAAGCCAAGGGCGTCGATGACATCGTCTTTTTCGGCGGCGGAACGATCCCGCCCGATGACGCCGTCGAGCTCAAGCGTCTAGGCGTGCGCGAAATCTTCACGCCCGGAGCGCCGCTCTCAGATATCATTGCGTTCATCGAACGCGAATGCGGCAAGCGGCGGGAATTGGTCGGCTAGCGACGCTCTCACCCCGCGACGCCCAGCGAAAACTTGCCGAGATCGAAAAGCGTTTGGCGCGGCCGCCTCTCGCGGTCGATGATTTGTTCGCGCGCGCGCAACTACTGGAAATGCTCGGCCGCAACGACGATGCGCGCGAAGCGTATTTTGCGCTGCTTTCGGCTGCGCCGACGCATTTCGGAGGACTCAACAATCTCGGGAATGTGCTGACGCGCGCCGGAAAGCGGCGCGCAGCGCAGGCCGCGTACGAGGAAGCGGTGCGTCAGCATCCGCAAAATCCGCTCGGACGCGTAAGCCTTGGGATCTGCATGCTCGAGCTCGAGCAATTCGAGGGTGCTCGCCGCGAATTCGATGCCGCGCTCGCGCTCGATCCGAACAACGCCGCCGCGCACAAGGGACTCGTCTATCTGTTCAGCCGCACCGGCGATGAAGTCGCTGCGGACCGGCATCGTCAGCTCGGCTTCGGCGCCGAGCCGATCGAAGTGCTGCCGTATCTCGGCGACGCAAAGCCCATCGAGGTGCTCGTGCTGGTTTCGTCGACCGGCGGGAATCTGGATGCGGAGAGCCTGCTCGACAAACACGTCTTCGCGACGACGAAGCTTTACATAGAATACGCCGATCCGGCCAAGCCCTTACCGCGCCACGATCTCGTTTTCAAT
>Ga0070735_10004738_pt1 | contig 11392 bp, 14 predicted proteins | sample Coa_R1_FD_66443 | JGI IMG/M metagenome (GOLD analysis project Ga0070735, IMG submission 66443) | Surface soil microbial communities from Centralia Pennsylvania, which are recovering from an underground coalmine fire - Coalmine... | ecosystem: Environmental > Terrestrial > Soil > Unclassified ... | reverse complement strand
ACGCGACTCCCAGAAGAGCTATGGCGGGCTGCCGCGGAGATCGCGGGACGGCGCGGCGTAAATCTGGTTTGCCGGTGCTTGCGGTTGGACTCGAATAGCCTGAAGAAGTGGATGGGCAAGAGAGTCAATGGACCTGGACCGACGCAGGCGAGGAGAAAACGCGCGGCAATAACGCCGACGGCAACTTTCATGGAACTGCTGACGCCCATGACTGGTATTGCCGCGAGTTGCATCGTTGAAGTCGAATCGCAACGTGGCGGCAAGCTCCGTTTGGAGCTGAAAGGCATCGCAACTAGCGAGATTGCGCAGTTGATTCACAGCTTCGCAGACCAGTAGGCCATGCTGCAGCTCACGCCGCAGATGCGGATTCTGGTGGCGGTGGAACCCGTCGACTTCCGCAAGGGCATTGATTCGCTGGCCGAGTTGTGCCGCGCCAAGCTGAACGCCGATCCGTTCTCGGGTTGCCTGTTTGTGTTCCGTAGCCGGCGGGCGACATCAATCAAAGTGTTGGTGTATGACGGGCAGGGGTTTTGGCTGGCAGCCAAGCGACTGTCGAAAGGACGCTTTCGCTGGTGGCCACAGATTGCAGAAGGAGCCAAGGAACCTACACGGGCACTGCGGGTGCATCAAGCGCAGGTGTTGTTCGCGGCGGGCAACCCCGACGTGGATGCTGCTCCCGAGTGGCGTCAGATCCAGTGAATGAGGCTGAGTAACAGCGCGATCATTTTTTGCTTGCGTTCTGAAACTCTTTCTGTCACACTGCTGCCATGACGATCTACCGTGGCCAGCGCTTCGGCGGCGACGAGATTGTTTTCATCCGGCAGTTCATCGCCGATCATCCCCAGCTAAGCCGCTGGAAGCTATCGCGACAACTCTGTGAAGTTTGGCAGTGGAAGCAGGCCAACGGCGCGTTGCGCGACATGGTATGCCGAGGCTTGCTGCTGGCGCTCGATCGTGCGGGCGAGATCCAGTTGCCGCCGGTGCGGCGCAGAGTGCGGAATCGTTTGGCGGAGCGTGAGCGTCCCGCACCAGTAATCCCCGACAATCGTCCGGTGCGCAGGCCACTTGGCAGCCTCACTCCGCTTGAGTTTGTGCAAGTGCGGCGCACACAGGAAGAGCCGTTGTTCAACAGCCTGTTGGAGCAGTATCACTATCTCGGTTATGAACAGCCGGTGGGTGAGCACTTGAAGTATCTGGTGAAAGCCGACGGACAAGCGATCGCGTGCGTGGCCTGGCAAAGTGCACCGCGCCACCTGAAGGTGCGCGACCGGTATATCGAATGGAGAGACAAGGCCCGCGAACGCAACGTGCACTTGCTGGCTTACAACACGCGCTTTCTGATTCTGCCGTGGGTACGCGTGGACCATTTGGCTTCGCACATTCTGGGGCGCATGGCAAAGCTTGTTCCGCAGGACTGGCAACAGCTCTACGCGCATCCTATTTATTGGTTGGAAACCTTCGTGGACACTTCGCGTTTTCGCGGAACGTGTTATCGCGCGGCCAACTGGCAGGTAATCGGCACAACGGCGGGCCGCGGACATCGCGCACCGACCGCCGAGCGGACGCTTCCGGCAAAACAGATGCTGGGCCTGCCACTGCATCGGAAGTTCCGGGAGTTACTCGGTGCATGAAACGTCCCCGGATGGACGTAAATCTGGAAGAACTGGACCGGGTGCTGGATCAAGCGCGCCAAGCTCCGTTGAGCGAACCGGATTACGACAAGCTCAAGAGCGCGCTGCATGCGCTGGCCGGGATGGTCCCGAAACCGCGCACCACGGAAAAGACCAAGAACGTTTTGGAGCAGCCGGAAACGCCCGCGCCTGAAAATGATTCGGAGCCGCCTTCGGATAAAACGCCAGGCCACGGGCGCAACGGAGTTTCGTCCTACACCGGCGCGCAGAAAGCTGCCGTTCCGCATCCGACGCTGCACGCCGGCGACGCCTGTCCGGGCTGTGAAAAGGGCAAAGTCTATCCGCAGAAAGAACCTCGGACGTTGGTGCGGATGGTGGGGCAAGCGCCTCTGCAGGCCACCGTGTATGAACTCGACCGGCTGCGCTGCAATCTGTGTGGCGAAGTGTTCACGGCCCAGGAGCCGGAAGGCGTGGGTCCGGAAAAATACGACGAGACCACGGCGGCCATGATCGCGCTGCTGAAGTATGGCAGCGGGATGCCGTTTTACCGGTTGGAGAAGCTGGAACATTTACTGGGGATTCCGTTGCCGGCTTCCACGCAGTGGGAGATCGTGGAGGAAGCCGCGGAAGTAATCCAGGCGGCCCGCGATGAGTTGATCCGCCAGGCGGCGCAAGGCGAAGTGCTGCACAACGACGATACTTCGATGCGCGTGCTGCATCTGGCGCGCGAGCCGTCCGATGATCGCACCGGCGTGTTCACCTCCGGCGTCGTCTCGACCAAGCCGGGGCAACGCATCGCGCTGTACTTCACTGGGCGCCAGCATGCGGGCGAAAATCTACGCGATGTGTTGGATCATCGAGCCAGCCAACTCGCCGCGCCCATTCAGATGTGTGATGCGTTGTCGCGCAACACGCCCAAACTGAGCGACGGCGCCGAGATCCTGCTGGCCAACTGTATGGCGCATGGGCGCCGACAGTTTGTTGACGTGGCCTCCAACTTCCCCGAACAATGCCGTTATGTTTTGGAGACGCTGGGCGAGGTCTATAAATATGATGCGCAGGCGCGCGCGGGAAAACTCACGCCCGAGGAGCGTCTTCAGTTTCATCAGCAGCAAAGCGGCCCGGTGATGCAGCAGCTGCACCAGTGGCTGGAAGCGCAGTTTACACTGAAGCAAGTGGAGCCCAACTCCGGGCTGGGCAAAGCCATCACGTATCTGCTGCGTCACTGGCGGCCCTTGACGCTGTTTCTGCGCGAACCCGGGGCTCCACTCGATAACAACATCGTGGAAAGGAGCCTGAAGAGGGCAGTTCTGCACCGTAAGAACGCGCTGTTCTATCGCACCCTGAACGGGGCTGCGGTCGGCGATCTGTTCATGAGCCTGATCCACAGCTGTGAACTCGCCGGCGCCAACCCATTCGACTACCTCACCGAACTGCAGAAGCATTCCACGGAGCTCAGCGCCAATCCATCAGCATGGATGCCCTGGAATTACTCGGAGACACTGGCGCGAATGGAAGTATGATGAATCCTGCCTGGCCGGAAAGGATCGACTTCGGCCATCCCGGAGAGACAGTCCGAAATGGCCGCCAAACGGGCTTCCAAAGGCGCAAAATCGCATGACGTTTTAGGCCACGCACGGAAGCAATCGGAAATGTTTCGCGTAGGCCTCTACGCCCGCGTCTCAACCAACGATCAGCAGACACTGCCGATGCAGAACCGAGCCATGCGCGAATACGCCGCCCGGCGGGGCTGGACCATTGCCATGCAAGTGCGGGAGGTTGGTTCCGGGGCGGCACCGCGACGAAAAGCCCGCGAGAAACTGCTGGAGGCGGCGCGGCGCCGTGAGATCGACCTGGTGCTGGTATGGCGTCTTGATCGCTGGGGCCGGTCAGTGACGGATCTGCTGGCGACGCTCCAGGAACTGGAGCACTTGGGTGTCGGCTTTGTCTCGCTGACCGAGGCCCTGGACCTGACCACACCCTCAGGCCGCGCCATGGCTGGCTTGCTGGCGATCTTCGCTGAGTTCGAGCGCGAGATCCTGCGCGAACGAACCCGGGCTGGATTGGCGCAGGCACGACTAAACGGAAAGCGACTGGGGAGGCCGGCGACCGCGGCCGTCCATGTTGCGGAAATCCAGAAACTGCACCGCGCCGGCAGGAGCAAATCCGAAATCGCCCGCCAGCTACAAATCGGGCGCACCTCGGTGCGACGTATTCTGGCGGAGAAAACTCGATGAGCACCACGGAACCGCAGACTTTCGAGGAAGCTGTCTCACGATTCGAAGCTTTTCTCCGCCAAAACGCCTACTCAACGAATCTGGTCTGGGTTGAGCCTGACGATCTGCTCCTGCCCGGCCAACGCGCCATCTACGTGAAGGTCCCAGTGCCATTCAACAACCTCGAACGCGCGCGTGAGCGCTTTAACTCAGGGATGAGCGAAGGTTTAGGAGTGGCACTCGGTACCATCTGCGAACTCCCAAGCACGACGTGCTGTTACCTTTGGGTCCCGAAAGACCGCGCAGAGCAACAGGAACACCTGATGGGCTCTGGACTGAAGCTATCCGCCAAAACCGTCAGATTACGGGGAATCCCGGTCACCAATCCAGTCCATTGGCAACTCCTTAAACTTCGCCACCGAAAGCGCGCTGGCCTCAGGCAACATCTGTTCGGCTGACTAAGGCGCCGTTTACGCACAGCTGCCGAAAGCTCACTGCCGCTCGGGTCCTCCGGCCATGGCTTGTAGCTCCGCAAGACATAATCGGCGAGCTTTTTCCCCGACGATGCTTTGTAGAGTTGTGTGTCTATTTCCCACCCGATGACCGGGTACCGGAGTTCGCGAAGCCGTTTGTGCCAGTCGTCTTGGTCAGCGACGATTTCCAAAAGCGCCGATGACGTGGGCTTCCCGATGCCTACGGCTTTGAGCAGCTCGCCGATGCGTACATGCACGCTCTCATGATCCATGACACGCTTCATCGTCGCCGCGTCCGCATGCACTGAAGAAAAATAGGCTTTCTTTCCCGCGTTGCAGTCCTCGCAGATCGCCCACAGGTTTTCGCGGTCATTCGTGCCGCCCCAATCGCGCGGCTTCTTATGATCCACGACAAGGGTAATGCCGTGCTGCTGGACAGTTTGGCCGCACATTTGGCATTTACCATGGGCCAAATGGATTACTTCAGCACGGAGTTTCTGGCCTACCTGGCCCTCATCGGTGATCTCTTTCTTCGGGCCGATGTACTGATACAGAACGACAGTGCGTTTCTTGTCGTCGACCGTTTGCGTGGTCTTGATTTTCTTGACCACGAACCATTTTTTGAGATCTCGCTTCCGGCGATCGAGGTGCGTCTGGTCTTCGGGTCGTAGACCTTCATTTTCAAGCTCCTGTCGAATCTGGCCTCCAGACACACCTTCGGGGAATCTCTTCATCACATCCACAATTCGCAGATGAATCGCGCCGGGTTTACTCGTTCCCTTGGAGGCTCTCGTGATCTAGCCATTGTAGAAGAGGAGAGCGGCGTCATGTGGAGGACTAGATAGTGATCGCAGAAGGGTGCCTCTCAGACGCCTCGACTTCACGGTAGCTTTCTCGGATCCCGGCGAACAAGCAGCTCGCTACGCGACAGGCTGACACAGGTCGGTAATTTCAGCAATGATCTTGTCAAGCGCGTCCGGAACCCGGTCCGTCAGAGTCAGAAGCCTCTCAGCTACATCCACAGGCTTGTGTCGATCAACACAGAGGACGAGATCGTCATCCATCCAGCTCTGACGAGCAGGCTTCTTGAACGGAATCTCCACCGCACTGACGGCACCGCGTCGGAAAAGGACAATGTGCTTGGTGATCTTGTATGGCGGAACGCCCTCGTTGTACCGGACGTACTCGTAAGAAAAGTTCTTCGCCAGGTGCATCCCGTTGCGGTGTGCAGCGTCTACGAGCCACTTGAGAACGGCCTGCGAGATGGCCGTCTGTGGCAGTTCCCGGTCTAGCTCGTCCACGCGTATCGTGCCATACCGCTTGTGAAATATTTCCTTCACCTTGGCGTAATCGTCAATGTTGCTCTGTAGGTTTTCTTTGAATTGCTGGTAGGCGTTCGGCTCCCATTCATCAGGCACGTTCCGAAACGTGAGGAAGAGCCCCCATAATCCGGGGTGGGAAGACTGTCGATGAAGCACCGTATCGACAGCTTGCATGATGCGTGAGTACGGTCCTTGGTGTTTCGGCGTCAGACTACTTGTCAGATCGAGGTTGACCAGATCAAAGGGGAACGCCGCGAGGAGGTCTTGATAATGTCCGTTTCCCGAATCCAGGAGCGCGTCCTCGATCTTTCCGAGCGCGAACAGCTGGAACGCGGGGTCTAGGCCCGCCATGCGTGCGTACCGTTCTGGTTCCGTTTCGAATGCCACGACGGAAGCGACATTCCTTCCATCCCTCGGTGTGACGGCGAGCAGGTCTTCTTTGAGAAACAGTGCCACATCGAGCCTGTAGTATGCAGGGAGCGTCAGATATCGCAGTGGCCGCTTATTCTCCTTGCACACTTCGTGTGCCGCGGCTAGCCAGCCCTCGCGCCGAACGAATTGTTTCTCAATGTCGGTGTATTCCCGTTCCCGTTCGCGCAGAACTGGAAGCGAGACGCTTACCTTGTCGAACGTCGTGCCTCCTCGGGACGCCTGATCTTGCTTTGCTTCTTCCGAGAGCTGCTCGAATAAGTTATTAAGTTGCTCTTGTGGATCTGGCACTCGTCTCTATCCTCGGTGCCTATCGAACGGCTACCGCAATCGCGGAGAGAAGCGGCAGGAGCTCCTCCTCGGTCAAATCTTCAAGCAAGTCTGCTGAAAGGAGTACGGTGAGCAGTCGCAGGAATCGCCCTTCGTCTTCACGAGTGAAGCCATGTTCTTGTGCAAACTGTGAGAACCAGGTTTGGTTGATTTCAACTCTGCCGTTGACAGCCAGCATCGGGCTTAGTGAAGCGGTTTTGCTCTTGCGGAGTCCTTCCAGTAGGGGCGAGGGAAGTTGGAGCAGTGCTTCGCGGAAGTCCGAGTCTGCGGCGTCTTGTCCAGCGGCTCTGGTCTCCTCGCGGTATTCCCTGGAGCGAGCTTTGAAATCGGGGAATACGTGTTCTCGCAATGTGCTCCATATGTACGCGCGCATCGCCTGAAAGTGCACGTCGGTTTCCCGGAAGCTATCGCGATCAATGTTGAGTGCGGGTTCAAGACCATCGAGGATAAATATCTCTCCAGTGATTTGTCCGAACTTGAGTCCCTCATCGAAGGGATAGCCCATCCAGGACTTGTCGTATCGCCCAATGCCGACGTTTCTGATTCGGATGTGGATACCTTTGAGTTCTTCTGGGTGGATGTGCGGCGGCTGCGCGTACACGTACCCGGAGAACCGGAGCCGCCGGTCAGCGATCATGTGGTCGTACTCGATTGAGTAGATCTTCGGATCGGGGCCATTGTGAGCAATGGCGGCAGTATTCGGGAAGCGCTGCGGGCGGAAGATTTCGAGGCCATCAACAGTGACCTGGAAATGTTCAATGCTCGGAATCGTGATCTGATCGATTCCTTCAATGGAGCGTTCATGGGTGAAGAACGGTTCATGAGCGATGTAGTTCACGGGGCACAGGAGGCCAAGTTCCCAAAGCATGTAATAGTAACCATCGAGGACCAAATCGGCGCGCTTGGAGTGGGCGGCGGCGTTGGCAATTTCTAGGAAAGTCGAAACTCGGCCGTTGCGGATGGAGAGTTCCTCTGTAGCGCCGACTACCTCACGAATCGCACTCGTGATTTCGCTGATGAGCCCCTTCTTCGCGTCGGGAACCATGATCACCGTGTACTGCACGTCGCTTCGTTCGGGAAGGTCATCAACGTACGTGACCGCCCCGATTTGCACCTGTCCGTCACCTCGCATCTTGCCCAGCGTTCGAAGTGAGGCGTCGTCGCGGTGGAACGGCTCCAGGTTGACTTCCGCCACAAATTTCTTGCCGGTACCAAACTTCGAGGAGCTCACATGAAATCTGCTTCCGAGTTGTGCGACCGCTAACAAGCCGATTCCGATGCGTCCAATCAGCGGACGGTTGAATTTCGGACTATACTCGCCCGCCAATCTTTTGGTGCTTCCTCCGATGTGTGTGATGACCTGGATGAAGTTCTCTACGGTCATGCCTGCGCCGTCGTCAGCGATCGTAAGTGTTCGACAATGCGGCGGGTCCGTCGTTATCGTGACATGTGTTGCATCGGCGTCATAAGCGTTTGAAACGAGTTCCTTCAAAGCGGCAGCTGGCGAACGGTATACGCCCGAACTAATGTCCGCAATGATCTTTTCAGCAGCCAGAATCTCGATTGTTCGCTTTTCGGCATTGGCAGGCAACATTGATTCTGAGTCTCCGAATACCAGTCTTCAGGACCACCGTACGTGGGGCGTTTGCATCACGGTTCCAACGAAGAGATCATTGTCACCATATCGTATTCTCGCCGAACTATGGGCCGTTGGGACCAGGCAGAGCCAAAGCCCACTGGGGCACGTTTAAACACCCCGCGGGGTTTAGAAGTATCAAGAATCGCCCTCCCGCCCGCCGCAGGGAATGTGCTTCGGATCGCCATAAGGGCTTGTGGCCCAGGATCGCTGTTTGAAGCGCCATTCAAGGCGCTTCGCTTTGCGAGCGCCTGCGACGAACGGGAGGCCAAGCCGACCTTACCGCACGGATCGGGCATTTGTAAAGATATCCAATTCCAGACGCGCCCTATAGCCTCCGGCTGTAGATGAAATTGAGGATGCCAAATTCCCAGAGTTCCGAAGAGCTCAACAGCGTTCAACAAGCTGCCCACATCTCGTTGAAACGAAGCATGTTGAAAATAGAGTGCTTTCGCTGATGGCAGAAATCAGCCTTGAGGGCAGTGGACCGGTCGGTCGATTATTGTTTGTTTTCAGAGGTTTCCCAGCTAGACCACCTGCCCAAACAACAGGTGGTCTCCTCAGATTCGCCGACCAAGATTGACGCTAGCGCGAAGGGCCTGTGGAAATCGCATCTACAATTTCATCTACAGCTGAGGTGTTCGACACAGAAGCAGGGCTTGCAAATGATTCAGCCTGAGGAACTTGTTCTGCATGCGTTTTGGGGCGCGCACCTGTTGTTGCGACAGGCGGCGCATGGGGATGCAGCCGGAGACAGCCGGTGACATTGCCAGGACGTTCTGGAGGGTCGCGGCCGATTTTTGGCCAGGCAAGGTTCTGGATGGTCGCAAAACGTGGTCGCCTTGGTCGCTGGATTCAGATACACAAGAAACGCGTTGCCTGGTACGCTCGCTGGAATCGTGAAGATTCCGGGCTGGCTTGTGACAATCCGATCCGCGCGGCTGCGGATGGCGTTCGGGCGATCACAGCTCCTTCGCCCAAGTGCGGCCAAAAAGCCGAAGGCGCCTTCAGCTAACTAGAGTCCGGAACTCTTGGTCATTGGCGAAAACCTCCAAATCATTCTCTCCGCGTGCAGCTTGAACATCGGACGGGAGCATGAGATCATGCAAGGTCCGCTTCCACTGGGCATCGAGATTGATTGCCGCCTGGGCGGTTTGAAATGCAGCATCTCGAAGAGGCTTGGTATCCTCGCTTGGCCGATTCGTTCGAAGCCAGCGGACCTTTTGTCCGTATCCACACGCGAGATTCACCCGCACTGCACCGGACGGGTTGTTCGAGGAGTCCCTGGTGTATTCTTCGCCGAGCCGAATCGCCCGTTCAAATCCATCGGGCGCTGGCGCATAGAGCGCGAGGTAGGTTGCGGCTTCGTAGACGCGCCGTTTTACATCTTTGTCGCCTCCTGCCCGGACCAGGTCCAGCGCCTTGTCGAGTTGGTTCTGGACCTCGACGGGGCTATGGCCTCGTTGCAATGCGTAGACGTAGTCGAGCAGAGTGCTCGCGTCCGCCGGCTTTTTGTCGCTCGCGGCTTTGTAGGCCGCGACCGCTTCGTCCCACTTTCCGCTGAATAGCTTTGCCTTCGCCAGAGCGAGCAGAGCATCGGCCGGAGCGTCTGCGCTCACAGGCAGCGACTGGAGGACGTTCGCCGCTGTCGCCGCTGCCGGATCGAGTGTCGGCGGCGGCTGATCCAGGCTGACGGGCGCCTTGGCGAGGGCCGTCGCGCTTCCGGGCGGAAGACTGTCGACGGTGTCCTGCAGGGTTGCGCCAGCATCGCTTGCGGCGAAAAGGCGGGTGAAGAACGTTCGCGTCGCCAGGTAGCCGAACAGGAAACCCAGGGCCAAGAAGAAGTTGAGAATTGCCCCTCCAATCGAGTCAAGCCCGCCGCTGGTGGGACACCCCTTGGGATCCGGGCAAGCAGCTAAAGACTGCGCGATATAGTGGCCGCCCATTTTAATATCGGCCGGCAACTCTCTTAAATTCGCCAGCGCGGCGCCAGTGATCAGCTTTGTGAGCCAATCCGAAATCTGTTCGAGATTTGTGTTGACGGCCAATGCCGGCTTGGATTTATCATCGGGCGTTTGCGACCGGGGTACTCCGAACAAGAAGCCCAAAACGAAACCCATGACGGTGAACGCGCCACCCCAGAGCATGGCGATGGCGCCCCTTCCAGTACTCCAGACCGAGATCGCCGCCACAAATTCGGCGAGTGCGGCCGCAGCCGCGAGCGTCCACAGCGTGAGTCCGATCTGCCTCTCGATCCTCTGATGCTTCCCGTTCATGAGACTCTCCTTAGAACACTCGCCTTCGAGGCGCGATTCCTTATTCCGATATGGGACGTTTTTGGTTCAAGATATAAAACGGATTTCGTCAGTAGCTACCTTTTCGCCTTCTCATAAAAATGACCTTAGGCACAGATCCGCACTCTGACAAGAAAACTGCAGGAAACCGAAATTACTTCTGCGGTTCTCTTCGTTCTTCTGGAGTGAGAGCGGCTTGAGCGAGGTTTGCGCGAGAGATGGGCAGGGATGAGCTACGATGTGTGTTCTGGCGCTATCGTTCGACGATCCGCGGCTCGATCCAATCTAAACGGAGATCAAACTATGGCAACACCCAGTCCCGATGTGTTCTCAGCGGCGCCGGGCGACGTGATCCGAATTGACGTCAGCGCCGTCAATCGCAGCGGGAACGCCAGCTGAGTATCGGGCGCAGTCATAAATCCCGCGATTCATCTCACAAAACGACGTCGACGAACTTACGGGATTGCAGGCCAAATTCCGACGGACGCGAAGGAACCGACAAGCTCCAAGAAACTCTTCGAAACGTCTGAGCCACAGGCGTCCGCAGCCGTTCGGCATGTGCGCCGAGCACCGGCAATTCGTGGATGCAAGGCACAATGTCTTTAAAGAGGTTTTCAGCCCCATTTAAGATTGGCTTCACCATGCGCCGCCAACGGCGTCATTGCCTGATTCAAGCTCACAATAGTGGGTCTGACACCCACCATGACTACAGCAAATCCGATCAGTGTGTCGAGTAAAACGATCATTTCCTGCGCTCCGCTGTATTGGAGAGACGGAAATCAGACCCAATACCCTTAGATGCTTGCCGATTTTTTCGGTCGGCGCTTTTCGCACAATTCCCGGTTGCAAAATATGCAATGAGATCGGGAGCCCCGCAGATCGCTTCAAGGATGCTCCGGCCGGCTTAACCGATTCCCAGCTTACTTTAAACGGCTTTTTGGCGAATAGATCAGAGCCCGGAAGCGGTGATAGAATAGCTCAACATCCGGGCTCGTCAATTTTTATGCAGCAGCCGTCACTGTCGCGAATGTACCAGGACTGTATCCGGGCCGCGGGCAATG
>Ga0070735_10004737_pt1 | contig 11392 bp, 16 predicted proteins | sample Coa_R1_FD_66443 | JGI IMG/M metagenome (GOLD analysis project Ga0070735, IMG submission 66443) | Surface soil microbial communities from Centralia Pennsylvania, which are recovering from an underground coalmine fire - Coalmine... | ecosystem: Environmental > Terrestrial > Soil > Unclassified ... | reverse complement strand
CGCGGCCGCGAATACGCTGATGCGGTCGGCACGATGGGATATCAAAGCCCGGATGCGATGCAGTTGGACACGATCTTTCGTCTGGCTTCGATGACGAAGCCGATCACCGCGGTCGGCGCCATGATCCTGATCGAGGAGTGCAGGATTCGGCTCGACGATCCTGTGGATGAATGGCTGCCCGAGCTCGCAAATCGGCGGGTTCTGCGGACAATAGATAGTCCCCTCGACGACACCGTCCCCGCGAAGCGACCTATCACGGTGCGAGATCTGCTCACCTTTCGCTCGGGGTACGGAGAGGTGGCGTTCACTGCGCCCACTTGTCCGCTGCAGCTCGCGATGACGGAGTCTCGGCTCCCGTTAGGCGCGTGGCCGTTCGCCGCCTCCGCCCAAGAGTTCATGCGGCGACTGGGCGCTCTGCCCTTGGCATCGCAGCCGGGCGAGCGGTGGCTGTATCACATGAGCGCCGAGATTCTCGGTGTGCTGATCGCCCGCGTCACGGGTCAATCGCTCGGCGCGTTTCTACGCGAGCGCATCTTCGACCCGCTCGGCATGACCGATACCGCGTTCTCGGTCCCGACCACGAAGCTCGATCGCCTTCCCGCCTGTTATGGAGCGGACATGGCGACCGGCCAGCTCGTCGTGCTGGACGAGGCACACGGCGGTTGGGCATCGAAGCCGCCGGTGTTCGAGGGCGGTGGCGGCGGCCTCGTCTCGACCGTGCACGACATGGCCGCGTTCGGCTGCATGTTGCTGAGTGGCGGTGTTTACGACGCCGAGCGCATTCTCTCTCGGCCGACGATCGAGGCGATGACGACCGACCAGCTCACAGCTGAGCAGAAGGCAGTATCGCCGTTTTTCGACAACATGTGGGACGACCACGGTTGGGGGTTTGGCTTGGGAGTCGTCACGAGGCGCAGCGAGGCGTCTGCGGTGCCGGGGCGCTTTGGGTGGGAGGGGGCGTTCGGCTCTTCGTGGTTCGTCGACCCCAACGAGGGGATGGTCGGGGTGCTGATGGCCCAACGCCGACCGGACGAGCTGAGCATCCCGCCCGCCACTCGCGACTTCTGGACGTCGGCCTATCAACTCATCGACGACTGACGTCGGCCGAGAACGCGCGTTCGGTCGTCTCGTCGTGGTCGAGCAACAGGTCGTTCCGGGACCGACGCCATGGACCTTGGGAGCGCACGCGGCTCGGGCTGATTGTCGACGCCATTCCTTAGTCCGTGGCGCGCCGCGCCTAACGCTGTGATTCGGCGATCCCCGTGCGGCGCGTGGCGAAGCAACGAAGCGACGGGATTTGACCGGACTGTCGCGAGCCGCAGGCGAAGCGACGACGGGATTTGACCGCACTGTCGCGAGCCGGAGGCGACGCACAACGGGATTTGACCGGACTGTCGCGAGCCGCAGGCGAAGCGACGACGGAAAAAAGCCCGCCGGCACGACAAAGCCCCCGGCCGTCTAGGCCGGGGGCGAGTCGGCACGGCGGGATTTGAACCCGCGACCCCTGAACCCCATTCAAGGATAGGCGGCAGGTGCTTCCGGCACCTTGCCGCCTATCGCTGTGTGCGTGCCCGGTTAGGCCGGTTCGTCAACCGAACCCTGCCGGAAGATGCCGGCTGCAAACCATAGCAGAAACCATAGCAGCGGCTCGCGGCGTTTCGAGGCTGATCATCAGTCTCGCCAGCCACCACAGCTACGCCACAGTCTCGCCAGACGACTGGCATAACTGGTACATACCTACATATCAACTACTTACATCACTCATTAAATCAGTTGCGCCAGCACTGGGGGAATCTGGGGACGCGGCGCTACTGTGCCGCAGCCAAGCCCGCTGTTTAGCGGCGTCGAAAGCCGGTGATCGCGATGGGGCAGCAACCATCGCTCGCGACCATTGCTTAGTTGTCGCCCTCTGGGTTGCTACTGTCGCAAACTGGGTCTTGCTTGTCGCAAGCCGGGGCTTGCTCTCCAATGACGGGGTCGGCAAGCTGATCCCTCGGCAGAGGCTGTGACAGTGCTAAAGAGCAAGGTCCCTGTCGTCTGCTCGGCCGGTCGCACTCAGCGAAGGGGTATCTGCACGTGGCGCATCTTCTGCCGATACTCACTACTGCACTGACCTTAGATGAAGCCCCGACGGATGTCCATGACTGGGAGGGCAAGGAGACAAACGTATTGGTCCTCAACTACACAATGGCTTGTCCGCTTGCCTGCGACTTTTGTTGCTACGCCTGCCATCCTGGGCGCAAGGAGAAGATGCAGCTATCTCGGGCGCTCAGCCTTGTCGATCAGGCCGCCGACTTAGAGGTGTTCAGCTCCGTAGGCTTCACGGGTGGCGAGGTCATGCTCTTCTATGACGACATTCTTACGATCGGAGAGAGGCTCCGCGAACATACCTTGCCTTTCACGATTGCAACGGCCGGGCATTGGGCCACCTCGCGGAACGTCGCGCGCAGCATGCTGGAGCCGTTAGCCTCGCGCGGACTCATCCGCCTAAACGTAAGCTGCGATCCAAGCCACTCGAGGTTCGTTCCGAAGGATTCGGTTGTCCACGCATGCATCGCCGCGAGCGCATTACACATACCCACATACGTCGTCGGGACATTTTATTCACCATCAGAGTCCCTAGAATCATTCGTACCCGAGCTCTCCCAACTGGAAGGGGTTCATCTCGTTGACAAATATGTGGCAAAGGTCGGGCGCGCCTCGAAAAGAGAGATCTCTCAGGCTACCTACGGTTTCGATCTCGTTCTCGAGGATCTGTGTTGCTACCGCCGTGTCTACCACGACCTGGTCGTTTTCTACGACGGGAAGGCGTATCCCTGCTGCTCGACATTCAACCGCGCTAGTCCCGGGATCAATGTTGGAAACGCCTTCACTGAGGGCCTCCGCACAATCTGGGAGCGAGTCGAAGGATCACTAATGTTTCGTGTAATGAAGAGACAGGGGTTTGATGAACTCTACAGGATCGTGGAGCGAATGGACCCGGCTCTTTTCAAGCTGCTTCCTCCTGCGTCATCGACGTGCGGACCGTGCAGTCTCTGCAACCAAATATTCAAGTCGGCGCACATCGCTGCTCGCGTGCAGGAGGTTTTTGCGAGATACGAGCAAGAGAGAGTTGAAGGAGCCATCGATGTTATGGCTGAGATGCTCGGCGAGTCATCGCTCGCTGCGCTCCTTCAGACTATCGTCGCTGAATGAAGAGGGGTTTCAATTCCTAACGCGGAGGTACAGATGCCAGATCCCCATCCCTTGGATCACCTCAAGAACACGCTGGTTAACAGCCCGGCCAAGAGGGCATCCTTCCTCGCCGGCACCCTGGAGCTGTTGCGAAATCACGGCGTCAACGTCGACGATCCCAAGGTCGTCGAGAGGTTAGGGCTCAACCTCGATCTCGCTGACGGCCAGAAATTCGTCAAAGGAACGACAGCAAGCACACTTATCATTACAATCACCAGTTGAGGGCTGCGGACGCTTGGCTTAGGCAATGGCGACGCCGGCGCTGGGATTGGCGATAGCGGACTAGCGCCAATACGTGACGAAGGCCACGCACCTCCGAGACGAACGGCTCGCGAACGGTTCGCCTGGTGGATGACGCAGGGCCATGCGCGGATGCGGGGCGGCCGCCGCGAGCACTTGCAGGTGGTGGTGCCGCGCCGGGCCAACCCGTCCGCAGCGCGTAGAAGCGCGCCGCGAGGCGGGCCGCGAGGCGGGCCGCCTCGCGCCAACGCACAGGCAGCAGTGCACCGATGGATGCTGGTTACGGGCGGCCCCGTATCCCGCTAGGGCGCATGCCGCAGCGGATCGAAGTGTCAAGGATCACCCAAATTCACGCACTCGGGGGTTCAGTCTTGGATGCTTTGCCTCCTGGTCGCGGGGATGATGGGACCGTGTCCGCTTTCGGGGCGAGTACCGCATCGAGTTCCCGGAGGCGGTAACTGCGTCCGTCGATGTGGACGACGTGAACGTGGTGGAGCAGCCGGTCAAGAATTGCCGTGGTGAGGATCTCGTCGGCGGCAAAGACGTCGGGCCAGTCGCGCACGTGCTTGTTGGTGGTCACGATCATGCTGCCGCGCTCGTAGCGCGCCGACACGAGGCGAAAGAAGAGATTGGCTTCCATGCGGTCTAACGGTCGGAAGCCGACCTCATCGATGACGAGGAGCGCGCTGTTGAGATAGCGCTTCGCCTTGAGGCGGGCCGGCGGAATGGCGGCGTCGGCCTTGAGCACATGCAGGAGATCATCGAGGACGAAGTGCGCGACCGAGAAGCCATTCTTGATCGCCTTGACGCCTAACGCGCACGCCAGGTGCGATTTGCCGACGCCGGGCGGCCCCAAGAAGAGCACATTCTGGCGCTCGCGCACGAAGCTGCAGGTGGCTTGGCGTCCAGCTTTCTGATGCCTGACATCAAGCGAACAATCATTCAGGTTCGACTCTCCGCCGCCGATAAGAGAGTCGAGACGGCCGCAGCTCGTGATCGTCGCACCGTGTCCGCGTGGGTGCGCGCAGTGGTGCTCGATGCGTTACACGCTGGCGAAACAATCACCCGCCTTCGCGCTAGGAGCGCTCGGAAGGCCCTGGACTAAACTAAGGCGGTCCAGCCGGGCCGTCTCGGCTTTGAGAGTTGCCACCCACAGTCTGAACGATTCTGGCGTTTCAGAGCGGCGCCGCACCCTCAGCGGCGACAGGCGTAGTGCTCAATGATCTCGCCGACAGAAGCGGGTAGGTCCGGCTCCCACGCTGCGTCTGGAGTGTTGACGTCCCTTAGCACATGATCGCCCCGGCCGTACAGCGCGGTATTGAGACCTCGTATCTGGTGGCCGGGACAATCGATTTCCTCGCGCTCTAACTCCCTAACAAATTCTTCCCCATCCTTCGTGTGCCTAGGTTGATCGAAGGCAAATGAGATCCAGACCGTAACAGTGCTTCCCGCACGCGTGATCGTTTCACGATCGAGCGACGCCGTGTAGCCGCCGATTGAGTCGTTGCTCGTGCCAACTACAATCCAACGCTGATTGGTCGTCGCTGGCGGCGGCCTGGACGTCGACGACGAACAAACAATGGCGACAAGCGTGTCGCCCATCGGCCCAACGGTAACAGGAGTCCAGCTCGCCGGAACGCCGTCGAGTTGTATCACGGAATCTGTGCGGTCTACAAACGCACGAACGTCGAAAGAAAAGGATGCACTCGCGCAGTCGACCCTGTAACGGACCACTTCCCGAACGTACGCTTGGCCGTTATCAAGCCGCCTCGGGATCGAATATGTCCTTCTCACCACGAAGACAATTTTGTCGCCCTGAAGCGTGAACGAGCTTAAGTCGAGGTCGAATACGGATCTCGACCTTCCGATCCCCGCGCTGCCGTATCGTTTCCAGCGGGTGGTATCGCCAACCGCAAGGCGCTGGGCGCTTGCGCTCGCACCCGAGATGACTGTCGCTAGCATGACGAGGACAAGGGTCGTGCGCATTGGCGTATAATGTTGGCGACTTCTGCCGGCCGCCACCTCCTTCAGTCGTTAGTCGCTCCGTTCGCCGCAGATGGAATCCGCCGCCGGGCCCGTGCCGGGTCCGGCACAAGCGGCGTCCGCGCCTCAGTTCTGCCGCGCCTTGATGACCTGCTCGGCCCGCTCTCGCGCGAAGCTCTCCCGGGCATCTTCGCGTTCGCGAGCGTCGCGTTCGATCCGTCGCGTTGCGGCGCAGTCACCATTGTCGCGGCCCACCAAATAGCCGACGAACCCGCACGTCTCGGCGGCCCACACGACGAGCCACCACGATACCGCGGGCAAGCGCTCGCCGGCAGATAGTCCGGTGAGTAGCCACGCGATTGCCGCCAGAACGAGCGCGCTCTACCTGGACCACCAGCGACCGCGGTGCGCGACGGGTGGGCTCCCGCTGTCGTACGCGGTGTCGAATGTGGCGTGGAGTGGTGAAATGGCCACGCCAATCACGCACCAGATAAAGGCGACGACGACTGCTATGCCTAACCAATCTGTCCCGGTCATGGCAGCGCCCCTACTTCCGTGATCGCTTCGCGGACGATGTCGCTCGGACGATGAGGTAGCCAGGATCGACCTCGAGCGCAGCCGCCAAACGGTCCAGCACGTCGAACGCGATCGCGGTCGTGCGTCCCAACTCGATGTGGTTGAGCGTCGCAGGTCGCACCTTGGCGCGACGCGCGAGCTCGGCCTGCGTCCAGCCGCGCGCCTCACGAAGTTCCTGAACCCGCAGTCGTGGGATTCCCATATGGACAATCTTACCTTCTAGCGCTACGTGCCGCAAGCAAACGCGCTATGAGCGCCCTTGACGGTCATTACGCCATAGCGTAATATAGCAATCGCGGGCCAGTCGCGATCTCCCCTCAAGAGCTCACGCGAACTAACCCGCCCCACGATCCCGAAGAACCGCACTCACTAATCTGCGTGCGCCGAATCCCTCGGGACAAGCTACGGAGGTTTGCCATGCCGAGTCCTGCACAAGCAACGCAACGCGGCGCCGCTTCCTGCCTCTACAGAGAGTGGTCTTGGCCGGACTACCCGTTTCCGTGTCACACCGTCGAGGTCGCGCGCGGCGGTACTCGTTGCGAGGCTGAATGGATGCCAGCGCCGGGCGAGTCGCGCTCGGTGCTCTGCGTCGGGCTACGTAGGCCGGACGGCGAGACCATCGATGTTTCGGGCGTCCCAGGCAACGGTCCGGTGTCGCTCTCCGAAATACGACTCATCGCCAAAGCGTTGCTAACGCTCGTCGACCAGATCGAGTCGAAGCATCCGGCACTCGATCGCAAGGCCATCGCCATCAAGGAGGCGGTCGCAGAAGTGTGCAGGCGGGCGGGTCGAGCTCGTGCCGGGTCGGTTAGGCGATCTCACTTCGAATCGAAAGCAGGGACGAGCGCTGGTTGCCCGTCCCCTGCTTTCACCGCGAAGGACACATACAGTCAAGTCTCGCGCGGCGGTTACGGAAGGAACCCCTTTCGCTTCAAGATGTCGAGGTAACCAGCCGCCTTGAGCGGACAGTTGATCGCGTCGGCGAACTGTCCTTCATTCAAGCGCATCTGCTGTCGAATCTTATCAGGAATCGTGCCCTCAATCTTTCCTGACCCGTGAGATCGGCGCGTCCTCACCACCAATACGTTGTCGAAATACAGCTTCGCCGACACGTGGTGACCTGAACGATCAATCACGAATTCCAGTTTTTCCCACATTGCGTCTACGGCAGCCGCCCTCACGCTCATGTCGCGCGTCGGATGAGCGAGGTCATGCGAGCGAAAACACGAGATGGCACTGGCCCTAGCCGATCGGCCTCTCGCTCCAGCGATTCGTAGTCGTCGACGATCACCTTTCGTAGCTCGTCGAGCGCTTCGTATTCGGTTTCACCCGAGGCGTAGTTCTCAAAGTCATGCGAATAGGCGACCACGGTGCCCTCGGCCTCCTCAAAGCCAATCGGCAACGGCATTCGAAGCTCAAAGCGGGAATCATCTAGGGTTGCGATCGCCCCCGACCAGCGTCGTACGGTCGATATGCGCGACAGTAGATCGGCGATCTGCTGTCGGAGCTCGGTCAGCTCCCGTAGAACAAACGTCGAGGTATCTGTGAAGGTGGGCAATGCAAAGTCGCCACCACTCTGCGGTCCCCTGGCGGCAAAAGTTGGAACTGACGTTAGGCCGAGGCGAGGGTTGGTCAGCGCCTGCGTCGGGGAACGGGTCATGGGGATCCTGTTTGTTCGGGAACCTGTACTCCGCCCTGTCGGGCAATCGTTTCCAGGTTGGAGCGGTCATCGCGAATGCGTCTGAGAATGGAAACCAGGAGCGCGATCGGGAGTTGAACGGCAAGCACGGGCAGTACTTCGAGTTTTCGGCCTTCGGTGCGAGCGAAGTGCGCCGAACGCGGGCTGACAAAGTACGCATCGAGCTGCGCGCTCAGGCCGGATCTAGAGATTCCGAAGAGGGTGCACTGTGCTGCAGCTGACGACACGATCGCAGACGGCGGTGGGCCAGATTGGAGGCTGGGAAAGACAAGGCCGCTTGCCCTGAGCGATGCCTCGGCGTCTTCAAGAAAGGCGCTGGTCGTTGGCCAGATGCGCTGGACGAGATCATCTGCCATTAGTACAAGGCGGGCGATCACCAGCGGTGAGCTCAGCGCGGCACGATCATCGAGAAACATTAACTCCCACCACTGGCGGCCGTCGATCAATGCGCACTTGTCCGCGAACCCAATGACCTTCGGTTGGCGCAGTTTCGCCAGATCGATCCCAACCTGCCCCGTCGCTTCGTTCCGCCGTTTTCTAGCGTGAGATTTTGGCACAGAAAGGTTTCGATGCGGGGGATCGATTCACAGATTTACCCTGGCGTCCATGCATGTGATAGTGAACCGGCGGTGCCACGCACGCAACTAGCTCAAGTTCACGCCCCTCGTTCGAGGTGTTGCAAGACCCTGTCATACGCTCGACCACGAACTGCACCTTCTCGGCCGGCCAGCCCTCCTCGATACCTAGAATCTGCCAGAGCTCTGCCATCATGCGCTCGGCCTCGGCCTTGATCTCGGCCGGCGCGACGACCTCGCTCTGCGTACCCAGCCCGTACTTGGCCGCCTTGTCGAACGATTCGAGCCGATGGTCCGTGCTCGCGGCGATCGCCCTCAACTCGTCCGACGTCGGACCGTCGTTGTACGGTCCGCACTTCGCACACTTCCCACGCGCGCATGCTGCTTGAGCGCGCGGAAAGGTTGGCTGGTCTTGATCCGATCGATGGCGGTGACTTCCATCCTTATCGCCGTGCGTGGGCGACGGCGCGCAAGCAATTGCCCGCACAGGATGTGGCGATGGCCGGCGGGTGGCGCGATCTGCGTTCGCTCGAGAAGTGCTACCAGCAGGTCGACGCGCAGACGTTACTCGACGTGGGTGGCAGAGCCGCGGAAGGTACGCGAGGCCGGTCAAGGGTGCTAACCGACCCGAAACCGCAGCAGCACGATGGCGAGATGCACCAAGCCCCACACCGCAACGCGATGCAGGGCTTGATTGTAAGAATCGGGACGGCGGGATTTGCCCCCCCACTTGTCGCGAGCCGCAGGCGAAGCGACGACGGAAAAAAGCCCGCCGGCACGACAAAGCCCCCGGCCGTTTAGGCCCGGAGGCAAGGGGATTTGACCGGACTGTCGCGAGCCGCAGGCGAAGCGACGACGGAAAAAAGCCCGCCGCCACGACAGAGCCCCCGGCCGTTTAGGCCCGGAGGCAAGGGGATTTGACCGGACTGTCGCGAGCCGCAGGCGAAGCGACGACGGAAAAAAGCCCGCCGGCACGACAAAGCCCCCGGCCATTGGCCGGGGGCGAGTCGGGACGGCGGGATTTGAACCCGCGACCCCCTGAACCCCATTCAGGTGCGCTACCGGGCTGCGCCACGTCCCGTCTGATCACCCGTTCTCGACTCGCGGGCAATCGACTTCGACAATCTACCGGACCAGCCACTCGCTCACAATCCACGCACACAGCACCCTCCGCACCGCCGAAGTTCGCGCCACAGCGCGATTTCCTCGCTTCCCCGCCCCCGCGCGCCGCGATAAACTTCCCCCGTCCGCGCAGGCGCCGGATCGCTTGGGCCGCCGCCGGACACCAGGTCCCTCGACATCGGTGGTGCCCGCATGAAAATCGGAGTCCCGCGAGAAACCGTCCCCGGCGAAAAACGCGTCGCCGTCACGCCTGAGGTCGCTTCTAAGCTCGTCAAATCAGGCTTTACGGTCGCCGTCGAAACGGGCGCGGGCGAGGCGGCGGGATTCTCCGATACCGACTACCAAGCAGCCCGCGCCACCATCGTACCCACCGCGGCCGCGGCACTCGGCGACGCCGACGCGGTGCTCAAGGTCCGCCGGCCGATCCTCAATCCGGCAACGGGCAAACACGAAGTCGAGCTCCTCAAGCCTAACGCACTCCTCATCGGTCTCCTGGATCCCCGCGGGGATCAAGACGGCCTCCGCACGATCGCCCAACGCGGCGTCACCGCGGCGTCCATGGAGCTGGTCCCACGCATCACCCGCGCCCAGATGATGGACGCGCTCTCCTCCCAGAGCACGGTCGCAGGCTACAAAGCGGCGCTCCTCGCGGCGAACGCGATCCAACGGTTCTTCCCCATGCTCATGACGGCAGCGGGCACCATCCGCCCGGCCCGTGTCCTCGTCATCGGCGCGGGTGTCGCGGGTCTCCAGGCGATCGCCACGGCCCGCCGGTTAGGCGCGGTGGTCGAAGCCTTCGACACGCGCCCGGTGGTCAAAGAGCAGGTCCAATCGTTAGGCGCGCAGTTCGTCGAGCTGGAGGTGAACGAGCACGACGCCCAGGACGCGGGCGGCTACGCCAAAGAGCTCGCGGCCGAGCACATCGCGCGCGAGAAGCAGCTCATCCACGACCACGCGTCCAAAGCGGACGCGGTCATCACCACCGCGTTAGTCCCGGGCCGCCGCGCGCCAGTCCTCATCTCCGCCGACACGGTCCGCGCCATGCGCCCCGGCTCGGCCATCGTCGACCTCGCGGCCGAGCAGGGCGGCAACTGTGAGCTCACCCAGCCGGGCAAGACGGTGGTCGAACACGGCGTCACCATCCTCGCTCCGTTAGACCTGGCGAGCCAGTTGGCCTACGACGCCAGTGCCATGTACGCCCGCAACGTCGCCGCACTCCTCATGCACTTCGCGCCGAAAGGAACCATCACCCTGGACTTCAACGACGAAATCACCAAGGCGGTGGTGATCGCCGCCCAGGGCGAGATGCGCCTGGCGCCGCCGCCGGGCGCGGCGGCACCGCCGGCCCAACCTACGCCTAACCGGACCGCGGGAGTCAACGCATGAGCCGCGAGCTCGTTCTCTCCATCTATGTGGTCATCCTGGCGATCTTCACCGGGTACGAAGTCATTTCCCGCGTGCCCTCGATCCTCCACACGCCGCTCATGTCGGCCACCAACGCGATCCACGGCATCGTGTTGTTGGGCGCGATGCTCGTGTTGGGCGCGGCCGACACACCAGTGCTTCACGTCCTCGGCTTCATCGCCGTGGTGCTGGGCGCGGCCAACGTCTTCGGCGGATTCGTCGTCACCGACCGCATGCTCGAAATGTTCAAGAAGAAACCGGAGGCCCAGAAGTGATCCTCGATACGCGAGCGAGCATCATCGCCGTCGCCTATATCCTCGCCGTCATCCTCCTCATCTTCGGTCTCCGCAAACTCAGCTCACCCGCCACCGCCCGCGCAGGCAACATGCTGGCGGCCGCCGGCGTGTTCCTCGCCCTCGCGGTCACCTTGCTCGACCGCAGCATCGTGTCGTACTGGGAGCTGGCGTTAGGCATCGTCATCGGCGGAGCCATCGGCGTGGTCGCCGCGCGCAAAGTGCAGATGACGGCCATGCCGCAGATGGTCGGCTTGCTCAACGGG
>Ga0070735_10004736_pt1 | contig 11392 bp, 8 predicted proteins | sample Coa_R1_FD_66443 | JGI IMG/M metagenome (GOLD analysis project Ga0070735, IMG submission 66443) | Surface soil microbial communities from Centralia Pennsylvania, which are recovering from an underground coalmine fire - Coalmine... | ecosystem: Environmental > Terrestrial > Soil > Unclassified ... | reverse complement strand
CCCCGAGGCCCAGGGTCCGCAGATCACCGCCGCCACGATCATGGGGCAGACCGCGTCGTACTTCGGCCTGTCCATCGAGGATCTGTGCGGCACGTCGCGGTCACGGCTGCTGGTCACCGCCCGGCACATCGCGATGTACCTGTGCCGTGAGCTGACCGACATGTCGCTTCCGAAGATCGGGCAGCAGTTCGGTGGAAAGGATCACACGACGGTGATCAACGCCGACCGCAAGATCCGCAAGCTGATGGGCGAGCGCCCGTCGGTATATACCCAGGTCACCGAACTGACCACGCGAATTAAGCAGCAGGCGCGGACGAGCTAGGCGAGCTAGACGATGAGCCGGAACGCGAATTAACACCTGTGGAAACATCATGTGGAAATCGATGTGGAGATCCGTGGGAAAACCAGGGGAAAACGGGCGAGTTATCAACACCGCATGGCCGGACCGCACAAGCGGCGTCCGGCTGTCCCCAGCGTGACCACATCCCATGTGCACGCCGAAACGGCCACTGGCCTGGGCGGAAGCCGGTTTTCCACGGTTTCCACGGCACCTATGACTACGACGATTCTTTCCATCAATTAGAGAAACAAAACCAAGTAGGGGGTACCTGTGAAGCTCCAGGTTGAACGCGACCATCTCGCTGACGCGGTGGCCTGGACGGCGCGCGCCTTGCCGGCCCGCCCGACGGCACCTGTCCTGTCCGGCATGCACCTGAACGCACAGGACGAACTCACCCTGTCCACCTACGACTACGAAGTCGCCGCGGTGGCGTCGGTCCCGGTGATCACCGACGAGGAAGGCATCATCGTCGTCTCCGGCCGTCTGCTCGCCGAGATCGTGCGGTCGCTGCCTGCCCGCCCGGTCACCATGACAACCGACGGCACCCGCTGCACCCTCAAGTGCGGCACCGCGACGTTCACCCTGATGCTGCTGCCCGCCGACGAGTACCCGAGCCTGCCTGAACTGCCGCCGCTCGCCGGCACGGTGGGCAGCGACGCGCTCGCCTCGGCCATCAGCCAGGTAGCGATCGCGGCGGGCAAGGACGACACGCTGCCCGCGCTCACCGGGATCCGGGTAGAGATCTCCGGCGACACGCTGACGCTGGTCGCCACCGACCGCTACCGGCTCGCCATCCGCGAACTGCGCTGGTCCCCCGCTGGCCGGGACCTCGGCAATGCCGTGCTGGTCCCCGCCAAGGTGCTCGGAGACACCGCGCGCGCCCTCACCTCCGGTGCCGAGGTCCAGCTGAGCCTCGGCGGTGAGGAGCCGAACTCGCTGATCGGCCTGTCCGGCGCGGGCAAGCAGACGACGACACGGCTGATCGGCGGCGAGTTCCCCCGGTACCAGGCGCTGCTGCCGACCGAGTTCAACGCGGTCGCCGAACTGCCCGCCGCGACGTTCGCGGACGCGGTGAAGCGGGTGGCGCTGGTCGCCGAGCGCAACACGCCGGTCCGGCTCTCCTTCGGTTCCGGGCAGCTGCTGCTCGAGGCGGGCACTTCCGAGGAGGCGCAGGCCGACGAGGTGCTGGAGACCGACTACACCGGTGAGCCCCTGCAGATCGCATTCAACCCGCAATACCTGCTGGACGGCATCGGGGCGCTCGACTCCGACGTCGCGCGGATCTCGTTCACCTCGCCGACCAAGCCGGCCGTCATCACCGGCAAGTCGGAAGGACTGCCCGACTACCGCTACGTCCTGATGCCGATCCGCTCAGCAAGCTGAGCCACAGCGTCTGAGCCCCAGCGTCTGAGCCAAAGGCGCGCGCCGCCGTCCGGACTGAGGAGCGACGAAGGAGCGACGAGGGAAGACGACGGCACAAAGCGCGCCGGCGGCGAAGACGCTGTAAAAATAGAGCGTGCACCTCACCCGGCTGGCGCTGACCGACTTCCGGTCCTACACCGATGTCGCGATCGAGCTGACGCCGGGCGTGACGACGTTCTGCGGCCTGAACGGCGAGGGGAAGACGAACCTGGTCGAGGCCATCGGCTACCTGGCCACGCTTGGCAGTCACCGGGTGGCGACCGACGCGCCGCTAATCCGCCGGGACGCCGAGCGCGCGATCATGCGGGCGCAGGTCCTCAGCGCCCGCGGCAGCGTGCTGATCGAGATCGAGCTGAACCCGGGCCGCGCCAACCGGGTCCGGCTGAACCGCGCGCCGGTTCCCCGGCCGCGCGAGATCCTCGGGCTGCTCCAGACCGTGCTGTTCGCGCCCGAGGACCTGGCGCTGGTCAAGGGCGACCCCGGCGAGCGCCGCGGGTTTCTCGACGACCTGCTGGTCGCGACCGCGCCGCGGTACGCCGCCGTTCGCGCCGACTATGAGCGAGTCGTCAAGCAGCGGACCGCGCTGCTCAAGTCGGCCGGCGCCAAGGGCCACCTGCGCGGAGCCGCGCGAGAGGCGATGACCGCGACGCTGGAGGCGTGGGACGCGCAGCTCGCCCGCGCGGCCGCGCCGCTGCTCGCGGGCCGCCTGAAGCTGACAGACGCGCTACGTCCGCACATGGCCGCCGCTTACCAGGCGGTTTCCGGCGGCGTCAAGGAGCCCGCGGAGGTCGCGTACCGGGCCACGGTCGCGATCGACGGCGCCGACGGCACACTGGAAGACGCGGTGCTCAAGGCGGTGGCCCAGGTACGCGCCAGCGAGCTGGACCGCGGCGTGTGCCTGGTCGGGCCGCACCGGGATGAGCTTGAGCTGTCCATCGGCGGCATGCCGGCTCGTGGCTACGCCAGCCACGGCGAATCCTGGTCGCTGGCGCTGGCGCTGCGCCTGGCCAGCTTCACCCTGCTCAGGGACGGGCAGGAGGACCCGGTGCTGATCCTGGACGACGTGTTCGCCGAGCTCGACGCGGGCCGCCGCGACCGGCTGGCCTCCCTGGTGGCCGACGCGGAGCAGGTGCTGATCACCGCCGCGGTGCCCGCGGATGTGCCCGCCACGCTGTCCGGCGAGCGGTTCACCGTGTCGGACGGGGCGGTGGCCCGTGGCTGAGGACCGCCGCCGCCGCGCCGCCGCCTCTCTGGCCGAGGCTAAGGCCGACGCCGCGGCTCGTGGTGATTTTCCACAACGGCGAGCCCTCTGTGGTGAGGCGACCATGACTCCAGGCGCTGGCGCCAGGCGGCCGCGGCGTGAAGATCCCTTGTCGCTGACTACCGCGCTGTCCGGGCTGCTGGATGAGGCGGGCTGGCAGCAGCGGATCGCCATGGGGTCTGTGTTCGGCCGCTGGGCGGACATCGTCGGCGCCGACCTGGCCGCGCACACCCAGCCGGACAGCTTCGCCGACGGGGAACTGGCGGTGATCGCCGACTCCACAGCGTGGGCGACCCAGGTGCGGCTGCTCGCGCCGATGCTGGTGAAGCGGCTGAACGAGGAGGTAGGCAGCGGCTCGGTCCGCCGGGTCAAGGTGCGCGGCCCGCAGCCACCCAGGCGCCGAGGAGGCCTGCGCGTGCCCGGCAGTCGCGGCCCAGGGGATACGTACGGCTTATCGACCCTGGCAGTAGGTATTCACAGCTAAAATAGACGCAGGCGCTGTGAGGCGGGATCGGGGGCCAGCCGTGCGCCACTCTTGCTGCAGGATGGAGTCCGGATTGTCCTACGATGCTCGCTCAATCACGGTACTGGAGGGGCTGGAAGCCGTACGCAAGCGACCCGGCATGTACATCGGGTCAACCGGCGAGCGGGGCTTGCACCACCTGGTCCAGGAGGTCGTGGACAACTCTGTGGACGAGGCGCTCGCCGGGTTCGCCACCCACATCGAGGTGACGCTGCTTGAGGACGGCGGCGTCCGGGTCCGGGACGACGGCCGGGGCATCCCCGTCGATGAGCATCCGGTGGAGCACCGGCCCGCGCTCGAGGTCATCATGACCACGCTGCACGCCGGCGGCAAGTTCGATGGCAAGTCCTACGCGGTGTCCGGTGGCCTGCACGGAGTCGGCGCCTCGGTGGTCAACGCGCTGTCCGCCAAGCTGTGGGTTGAAGTTGACCGGGACGGCTACCGCTGGACGCAGACCTACGAGCGTGGCGATCCGACCAGCCAGGTGACCAAGGGCGAGCCGACCGACGAGCACGGCACCACCACCATGTTCTGGCCGGACGAGACGATCTTCGAGACGACCGAATGGTCGTACGAGTCGCTGGCCAGGCGGATGCAGGAAATGGCCTTCCTGAACAAGGGCCTGGCGATCTCGATCACGGACCTGCGGGACCTGGTGGAGCAGCGGCACGACCGGTACCAGTACGCGGGCGGCATCTCCGACTTCGTCCGGTACCTGAACCACTCGAAGGAGCCGGTGCACAGCACGGTCATCGACTTCGAGGAGGAAGGCGACGGCATCTCGGTCGAGGTCGCGATGCAGTGGACCAGTTCGTACACCGAGTCCGTGCACACGTTCGCCAACGTCATCAACACCGCGGAGGGCGGCACGCACGAGGAAGGCTTCCGCGCCGCGCTGACCTCGGTGGTGAACCGGTACGCGCGCGACCAGAAGCTGCTGAAGGAGAAGGACGACAACCTCACCGGCGAGGACGTCCGCGAGGGCCTGACCGCGATCGTCTCGGTCAAGCTGGCCGACCCGCAGTTCGAGGGGCAGACCAAGACCAAGCTGGGCAACACCGAGGCGAAGTCGTTCGTGCAGAAGGCATGCAACGACTACCTGCGCGACTGGTTCGACCGGAACCCGGGCGAGGCCAAGGACATCATCAACAAGGCCAGCCAGGCGGCGCGGGCACGGATCGCCGCCCGGCAGGCGCGTGACCTGACCCGGCGCAAGTCGGCTATGGAGTCCAACGGGCTGCCGGGCAAGCTATCGGACTGCCAGTCCACCGACCCGGCCTTGTCCGAGCTTTACGTGGTCGAGGGCGACTCGGCCGGCGGCTCGGCCAAGGGCGGCCGGAATCCGCAGTTCCAGGCGATCCTCCCGCTGCGCGGCAAGATCATCAACGTGGAGAAGGCCCGCATCGACAGGGTGCTGAAGAACACCGAGGTCCAGGCGATGATCACCGCGCTTGGCGCCGGCATCCACGACGAGTTCGATATCACCAAGCTGCGCTATCACAAGATCGTCCTGATGGCGGACGCCGACGTGGACGGCCAGCACATCCGCACGCTGCTGCTGACGCTGCTGTTCCGGTTCATGAAGCCGCTGGTCGAGGCCGGCTACGTCTACCTGGCCAACCCGCCGCTGTACAAGATCAAGTGGGAGGGCAAGGGCGCCAAGCCCGGCTACGCGTTCAGCGACGCGGAGCGGGACCGGCTGATCGAGACCGGCATCGCCGAGGGACGCAAGGACCCGCGACCCCGCGACGGCGTGCAGCGGTTCAAGGGCCTCGGCGAGATGAACTCCACCGAGCTGTGGGACACCACCATGGACCCCGAGCACCGAGTGCTGCTGCAGGTCACGCTGGACGACGCGGCACAGGCTGACGAACTGTTCAGCGTCCTGATGGGCGAGGACGTCGAGGCGCGCCGGTCGTTCATCACCCGCAACGCCAAGGACGTCAGGTTCCTCGACATCTAAGGATTACCCTAAGTGACTGACATTACTGAGGAGCCGCAGCACGACCGGACCGAGCCGGTCGACATCCAGTACGAGATGCAGCGCAGCTACATCGACTACGCGATGTCGGTCATCATCGGCCGCGCGCTGCCCGATGTCCGGGATGGGCTCAAGCCGGTTCACGTCCGCATCCTGTACGCGATGTACGACGGCGGGTACCGGCCCGACCGCGGGTTCTTCAAGTGCTCCCGCGTGGTCGGCGAGGTGATGGGCAATTACCACCCGCATGGCGACGGCGCTATCTACGACTCGCTGGTCCGGATGGCCCAGCCGTGGTCAATGCGGATGCCGCTGGTCGACAGCCAGGGAAACTTCGGCTCGCCGGGCGACGACCCGCCCGCGGCCATGCGGTACACCGAGTGCCGTCTCACCCCGCTGGCGATGGAGATGCTGCGGGACATCAACGAGGACACCGTCGATTTCCGGCCGAACTACGACGGCCGCTCGGCGGAGCCGATGGTCCTGCCCGCTCGGTTCCCGAACCTGCTGGTCAACGGGTCAGAGGGCATCGCGGTCGGCATGGCCACCAAGATCCCCCCGCACAATCTGCGCGAGGTCGCGTCCGGCGCCCAGTGGTACCTGGAGAACTTCGAGGCGACGGACGAAGAGCTCCTTGACGCGCTCATGGAGCGGATCAAAGGCCCGGACTTCCCGACTCGCGGCCTGATCGTCGGCCGGCGCGGCATCAGGGACGCGTACCGGACCGGGCGGGGCTCAATTCTCATGCGCGCCGTCGTCGAGGTGGAGGAGATCCAGGGCCGCAACTGCCTGGTGGCCACCGAGCTGCCATTCCAGGTGAACAGGGACACGCTGGCGCGCAAGATCGCCGAGCTGGTCCGCGACGGGCGGCTGAGCGGCATCGCGGACGTCAGGGACGAGTCCAGCGACCGGGCCGGACAGCGCCTGGTGATTGTCTTGAAGCGGGACGCGGTAGCCAAGGTCGTTCTGAACAATCTGTACAAGCACACCCAGCTCCAGGACACGTTCGGCGCGAACATGCTGGCACTGGTCGACGGTGTGCCGCGCACGCTGCGGCTGGACCAGATGATCAGGTACTGGGTAGCGCACCAGATCGAGGTCATCGTCCGGCGCACGAGGTTCCGGCTGCGCAAGGCGCAGGAGCGCCTGCACATCGTGTCCGCGCTGCTCAAGGCCATCGACCGGATCGACGAGGTGATCGCGCTGATCCGCGCGAGCTCGTCGGCGTCCGAAGCGCAGACCGGCCTGATGGCGCTGTTGGAGATCGACGAGATCCAGGCCCGCGCGATCCTCGACATGCAGCTCCGCAAGCTGGCCGCCCTCGAGCGCCAGGAGCTCGTCGACGAGCGGGACAAGCTGATCGCCCAGATCACCGAGTACGAGAGCATCCTGGCCTCGCCGGAACGGCAGCGGCAGATCATCGGCGAGGAGCTCGGCGACATCGTGGCGCGGTTCGGCGACGGCCGCCGCACCGAGATCGTGGCCTACGACGGCGAGGTGGCCGACGAGGACCTGATCGCCGAGGAAGACGTCGCGGTCACGATCACGCACGGCGGGTACGCCAAGCGGACCAAGACCGACCTGTACCGCGCGCAGCGCCGCGGCGGCAAGGGCGTCCGCGGTGCCGCGCTGCGCACCGACGACATCGTCGACCATTTCTTCATAACGACGACGCACCACTGGATCCTGTTCTTCACGAACAAGGGCCGGGTATACCGGGCGAAGGCGTACGAGCTGCCGGACGCGGGGCGGGACGCTCGCGGTCAGCACGTCGCTAACATGCTCGCGTTCCAGCCGGACGAGACAATCGCGGAGGTGCTGGCACTGCGCGACTATCAGGTGGCACCGTACCTGGTACTCGCCACTCGTTCTGGGCTGGTGAAGAAGTCTCGGCTGAATGCCTTCGAGAACGTGCGGTCTGGCGGCATCATCGCGATCAATCTGCGCGACGATGACGAGGTGATCGGGGCCTCGCTGGTCTCACCCGAGGATGACCTGCTGCTGGTGTCGAAGGGCGCGCAGTCGATCAGGTTCCGCGCCGACGATGACCAGCTCCGGCCGATGGGCCGGGACACATCCGGCGTGATCGGCATGAAATTCCGCGACGGCGACGCGTTGCTCGCCATGCTGGTGGCGCGCGAAGACGAGGACGTGCTTGTGGCCACCGGGGGTGGCTACGCCAAGCGCACCTCCGTCGACCAGTACCCGGTGCAGGGGCGCGGCGGCTACGGCGTGGTCACCGCCAAGGTGACCGACGAGCGCGGCGAGCTGATCGGCGCGCTGGCGGTCCACCCCGAGGACGAGGTCTACGCGATCACCGAGGCCGGCGGCGTAATCCGCACCCGCGCCGCCGAGGTGAAGCAGTCCGGGCGTCAGACTATGGGGGTTCGGCTGATGAACCTGGCGGCGGGCGACAGCGTTGTCGGGCTGGCCAGGAACGCGGAATCGGAGGAGTCGGACCTCGATAACGGGGAAGAAACAGGAGCCGAGGACGTCTGACGGCGGCAAGGGATTCTCAGGGTGGTGTCATGGAGGCATGTCGTCCCGATATAACCTCTTGAGCATCGGCAGCGAGGGAGGACGGGCTTGGACGGCCGAACAGACCACCCGACAGGGAGTGGCGCGCCGGCGAGTACAGCCGTGACGTCGCCAGACGCCGACGCTGCGCGAGAGGAAGCGGTGGACGTGACAACGGACACGGAGACCAGCGACTCCGTGGGCAGTACCGATTCGGCAAGAGCCGGCAACGGTTCGCCAGGCAAGACCACCGGACGGCGAGTCTCAGGGAACGGATCCGGGTCGTCCCGCTCGGGTGCGGCGCGCAACGGGGCAGTCGCGAAGGATTCCGTCGCGAAGGATGCGGTCGCGAAGGATGCGCAGCCCACAGATGCCGGGGATGGAGAAGCTCCGGCTTCTGCTGCTTCTGGTGTGGCTGCTGCGGACACGGTGGCGGCGGTCGCGCCGGCTGCCGAGCCGGTGGCGGACGGTGGTCTTCCGGCGGGCGGCGGTCTTCCGGCGGGCGGCGGTCTTCCGGCGGGCGGCGAGTCGGAGTCGTCCGTTGCCGAGGGTCCTGCCGTCGAGAGTGGCGCCGTTGACGCCAGCGCCATCGCGCCGGCGGCCGAGCCTGCGCATGCTCCGTCCTTCGGGCACACATATCAAGGTTTCTCGTCGTCCACCGGGTTCACTTTTGACGATGAGAACGACAATTCGGATGCAGCGAACACACTCGGCATAGCAGATGTGCCTCTTAGTGACCGTCCACGTGGCAATGTGTATGACGTGAACGACGTCTACTCGGCACCGCCCATGCCATCGGAGACGATCCTGAGGGCGCGGCCAGCGCCATCCACGCCGTCGGCAGCGTCCGCATCGCCAACGGCATCCACGTCGTCGGTCCCGTCCGCGGCGTCGGCGTCGGCGGTATCGTCCGCGCCGCCACACCCCGACTCCGCGCCACCCACCCACGCCCACCCGCGCACGACGGGCACCACCACGCCGAAGCCGGATGCTAAGTCCGGCCGCACCGCGGCGGGGCGCGCGATCCCCCGCCCCAAGGCGTCCGTGCGCCGGTCTAGTGGCCGCCAGGCTCACCTGACCATCGCGCGGGTCGAGCCGTGGTCGGTGATGAAGTTCAGCTTCGTGATCTCGCTGATGGCGTTCGTGATCCTGCTCGTCGCGATCATGCTGCTCTACGGCTTGCTGTCCGCGCTTGGCGTCTTCGATTCGCTCCAGCACCTGGTCAGCAACGTGACCTCCAGCCAGAGCTCGACCGGCGTCAACGCGAAATCCTGGTTCTCGGCGAGCCGGGTGTTCACCTACACCGTGGCCCTGGGCGTCATCAACCTCATCCTGATCACGGCCCTGTCCACAGTCGGCGCCGTCATCTACAACCTCACCTCCCGCCTGGTGGGCGGCATCGAGGTAACCCTCAAGGAATCCGACTAGCCCGACAGCGTCGCGCCGCGCCGCGCCGCACCAGCGCATACCGTCCCGCCCGTTTCGTCCCCCTATGGGAAGTTCTCGCATTCGCCAAGCAAGCAGAATCCCGGACACCTGCGCGGATGGTTGTGGCAACCAGCCGCCTATAACCGGCTGGTTGCCACAACCATCCGTCGCCGACCTACGCCACAGCGTCCGCTTTGTTGCGTTCACGCGTCTTGCTCCGTGCGTGTCTGCCGCGCAAGGGCATACGGGTTCCACGCTTGCCCGCCGTGGGTACGCGTGCGCCACATATCCCCGCGAAGCAGGGCCGCGAAGGAGGGCCGCGCCGCATGGGGCCGCGAACGAGAGCGCGGGCGTGGGCTCGCGAGCGAAGGGGCGCGGCGGGGGTCGCGAACGAGGGGCCGTGAGCGGGGTGAGCGCGGGCGGGGGCCGTGCGCGGCAGGGTGGTTTCGGTTAGCGAAACGAGGGCGGATACGGTAATCTCTCCGGGTGGCTGCCCTCGTGGGCAGGTCGATGGGGTTATAGCTCAGTCGGTTAGAGCGCCGCCCTGATAAGGCGGAGGCCCGTGGTTCAAGTCCACGTAACCCCACCCATCGTGTTTACCTTACGTTACAAGCGTCTCCTGCTTCACAAGTTTCACAAGCGTGCGCCAGCGGTCGCAAGCCACCGCATACCAGCGCACAGCGTGCCCGCCTCGGCTACCGGCGGGCGCAACCCCGTGCGGCTTGCTAAGCTCATCTTTCCGGGACCTATCGAGGTGGAGGATTCCTCGTTGTGAAGAAGCTTCTGGTACTTGTCGTGTTCGCGCTCGGCGCCTTCGCGGTGTGGCGTAAGGTACAGGCCGACCGCGCCGAACTGGACCTGTGGACCGAGGCAACGGCCATCGACGAAAACTAAGGCGGCATCCGGCACTAGGAGGCGAGCCGGTGAGCGAGACCCCCCTCGTTTCGCTGGTCTGCTGCGATCTGGTGGGTGGGATCGCGACGGACGGTAACGCACTCGAACGAGCCTTCGCCGAGGCGATCGCGACGCAAGGCGTCGTGACCGGGACGAAGGCCTACGTCCGAGCCATGGTGACGTTCGACCGCGCCCTCGGCTGGCCGCCGCCGGACATTATGCACAGCCTGTTCCCCGATGAGCCGATCCGCGCCCAGGCCGCGAACATGGCGTTCGAGCGCTCGTTCAGCGCGGCCGTGGACAGATTCGGCGTGACCCCGGTGCCGGGCGCCCTCGACGCGCTGACGAAGCTCGCCGCCGGCGGTACGAAGCTCGCCGTGCTGACCTGCTTCTCCCGGCGCGCCAGCAGCCTGCTGCTGGAGCGATTGCACTGGTACCGTCAGGCAGACCTGCTGCTATGCGCCGACGACGTACCACGTGGCTACCCCTGGCCTGACGGGCTGCTGACCGCCGTACTCCGGCTCGGCACTGGCGACGTCCGCTCTATGGCCGTGGTGACCGCCAGCGAGAGCGGGGTGCTCGCCGCGCAGCGGGCGGGCGCGGGCACGATCGTCGGCGTCCATTCCGGCGCGCACGACGCTGGCAGGCTACGCCGGGCGGGCGCCACGGCGCTGCTCGCTGACCTCACCGAACTGCCTGACCTGCTTGCTTCCGGTGACATCCCGGGCTAGGCGCTGAACGATGCCTGAGCTTCCTGAGGTGGAGGCGCTCGCCGCCTTCTTGCGCGAACGGGCCGCCGGCCACGCGATCGTGCGGGCGGAGGCGGCGTCGATCGCCGTGCTCAAGACGTTCGATCCGCCGCTGACCGCGCTGAACGGGCAGGTCATCGAGACCGCGGGCCGGCACGGTAAGTTCCTCGACCTGTCCTGCGGCCCAGAGCTTCACCTGATCATGCACCTGGCCAGGGCAGGCTGGCTGCGCTGGCGTGATGAGCTGCCGGACAAGCCGGCGAAGCCGGGCAAGAGC
>Ga0070735_10004735_pt1 | contig 11394 bp, 9 predicted proteins | sample Coa_R1_FD_66443 | JGI IMG/M metagenome (GOLD analysis project Ga0070735, IMG submission 66443) | Surface soil microbial communities from Centralia Pennsylvania, which are recovering from an underground coalmine fire - Coalmine... | ecosystem: Environmental > Terrestrial > Soil > Unclassified ... | reverse complement strand
GACCAAATCCCGCGGCAACGCTATCGGGATGACAGGAGGGTTGGAACGACTACTGGGGCAACGGGGTGATGAACTCTAATCCGAAACAGAAGCCATTGCGCGAGCGCACGATGGCGGGCATGCGCGAGGGCGTGGGGGTATCGAATTCAATTTCCAGCAGGTCGCCGGGATTGAGCAGGATTCCCGCATACAGCACCATGCCCCCTTCGCTCATTTCCGTGCCGCGGCCTTCGACCACTGTGGTCGAGAAGCCTTTGGACGTAACTACCCGGACGGGCAGGTCGACGGGCATTCGCTCCCAACGGCGCGTCTTGCCAGAGTCAGGCATTGCCAGAGATCATCCATCTTTGCCGCACCCCGATTCAAATTACTAAAGTGACTTGGGCTGAGGGTTGGGCTAAGGATTGGGCTAAGGATAAGTAGCGTTACGGCTTTGCGGGCTCATTCTGCAATTTGTGCCGTGGCCGATACCACTTAAAATACAGCAAGGCGGCAATTGATGCCGCGACTGCCAAGCCGATCAGAACGTATAAGAACGGCTTGTAGTAGCGGCTGAACCAGCCCACGATCGCCGTCCCATAGAGCCGGCCCAGCCACGCGAGGGCAAAAAAGCGGATACCTCGCCCAATGGCCAGCGCGGAGAGAAACTTCCGTGGCGGATATTGCATGACGCCAGCCGCCATCAGCACCGAGACCATCGGGAACGGAGGCGGCAGAAGCGCCGTCACCAGCACGGTGGAGAAGCCGCCTTTGGCAAAGCGGTCATATACCTTCTGCGCCCGCTTCTTGCCGATCTTCTTCTCGAGCTCTTCCTTGCCTCCTTTTCGTGCGAGGCGATACGTCAGGTAGCCCCCGATTAATGCTCCGACGACTGCCATGAAGGCGTAGTAAAACCACCATTCGCGATGACTGGCAGCAAGCAGAATAACGAAGAAATCCATGCCGCCGGGGATAGGAATGACGGAATTGTCGATGAGTCCAATGACGATCAAGCCGGGGCCGCCCAGTCGCAGAAGCCACGTGCCACTTTTGCTCAGAATGAGTCCAATCACGATCGGCTTCGCCCACCTTCCTGGGATTGTTAGAAGCCGCATTGGGGAAGGACGCTGCCGGAAAAATGAGGTCTGCCCCGACCCGAACAGATCACTTCTCATTCCGCAAGCGAGGAAAGTGGAATCAAGAGGAGAAATCAGTCAAGTTTCTTGGCAATGGCCGTTTTGTCTGTTCGCTTTTCGTAAACGGGGCAGGAATGGCGCCAAATTCGATCCTGAGGTTCAGTTCGAACGAGAAGAATCGGAAAGGATCCGTCGCTTTTGAGCGTCAAAGCGCCGAGCATTTGGGTGCTTCAGCTATCAGGTTTTGTTCAACCTTTAATTTTCGATGACTTTGATTTTTAAGTCTTTGAGGAATTTCAAATCTTGAACTGAAAGCAGGGAGCTCAGGGGCTCTCTGAAAGCATCCAACTTCCTCACCCGATGAATCGGCTCAGAAGACTGTCGAACCTGGGCATAGGCGGAAAGGTCGAGACAGATCACAACTTCGTTGCCGGCGTTCTCGATCTCAGAAGCTAGCCCTTCAAAGCGGCCACTTTTCCCCACCGCTTCATTCAGGATGTGATCGAGTTCCTCGCGATGGCGGCCGCGCATGATCACGGAACTGGCTGCGCTTCGAAGTTCCTGGGTTAACTTCGCCAACGGTTCGCTGGCAGGGGCGGTGCTGTCTCCATGCCGCGGAGGCAGGGAAACCATTCCTTCCCGGGTTCGGACGCGGATTTTAATCTGCGGGACCAAGGAGCTGAAAACTCTGCTTCCCGCAGCCCGCAGGTTGTTGATAGCCGATTGGACGCGGGGATCGCGGTCAATTTCAGACTTCAGAGATTGCAAAACTTCATAAAAAGCGGGATCGCTGCGCAGAGCTTCCTCGGCGGCGCGTTCCATATTCTCTAACATCGATCGCATGTTCTTCTCGTCAATCATATGCAGGTTATCGGCTCGCTTCTTCAAATTGTCGCCCTGGTGACCGGATCGACAAAGTAACGACAGGTCGTGTCCGACCAGGTTCTAAGACCGTTTAGGTGGATGACGCTTGGCTGCTCGAAGTTCGTAAGGAAAAAGCGCCAAATCAGGATGGTTTTCACCTTAAGGTCGAAAAAAGGCTCCGAATACAGGCACGAAGACCTCGTCTAAGGACTGTTGAAGCTCCATGTACCCCAAATTGGCGACTACCGACGTGGGAGCGGCAAAGTTAGAATCCCCAGTCGCTGACGAATTTATGGGTTGAAGCGCCAGTCGGATTATTCGCCGGGGACTCACCATGGCCGTCTTCTCCAAAGAAGAAGTCTCTACCAACCTCGAGGACCAGGTGTTCGGATCGAGCTTTCTGCCGCATCCGTTGCCCCGCTACAAATTTCCCAAGGAAGAAACCGACCCGACCGCCGCCTACCAACTCGTGCACGACGAACTGCTGCTCGATGGGAACTCCCGCCAGAACCTCGCCACCTTTTGTCAGACCTGGGTTGAACCGGAAGTCCGCAAGCTCATGGACGAATGCATTGACAAGAACATGATCGACAAGGACGAGTATCCGCAGACCGCGGAGATCGAATCGCGGTGCGTTCGCATGCTTGCCGATTTGTGGAACTCTCCGGACGCGGCCAATGCGCAGGGTTGCTCGACCACGGGGTCAAGCGAGGCAGCCATGCTGGGCGGGCTGGCGATGAAGAGGAGATGGCGCAAGAAGCGGGAGAGCGCGGGCAAGCCTGCCACTCAGCCGAATCTCATTTGTGGGCCCGTGCAAATTTGCTGGCACAAATTTGCCCGCTACTTCGACGTGGAACTGCGCCAGATTCCCTGCGAGGGACAGCGCCTGCGTATGTCGCCGGATGAAGTCCTGCGGCGCTGTGACGAGAACACGATTGGCGTCGTGCCGACCCTGGGCGTTACTCACACCCTGCAATATGAACCGATCCAGGAGGTCGCTCTCGCTCTCGACGATCTCGAGGAAGAGCGAGGGCTGGACATCCCGATCCATGTTGACGCGGCGAGCGGAGGTTTTATCGCACCCTTCATCCATCCTTCGGTGGTCTGGGATTTTCGCCTGCCGCGAGTCAAGTCGATCAACGCGTCGGGACACAAGTATGGACTGGCTCCGCTCGGCTGTGGATGGGCGATTTGGCGCGAGCGAGAAGATCTGCCGGAGGAATTGATTTTTCGAGTGAAATATCTGGGCGGAAGCATGCCCACCTTCGCACTCAACTTCTCGCGTCCTGGAGGGCAGATTGTCGCGCAGTACTACAACTTCGTCCGCCTCGGGCGCGAGGGCTATTCCAAGATCACCCAAGGTTGTGCCGACGTGGGCGCGTGGTTTGCCGATCAGTTGAAGAAGGAAGGCATTTTCGATTTGATTTATGACGGCCGCGGCGGCGTTCCCGGATGCACCTGGACGCTCAAGCGAGGGGTAGAGCGTGGCTTTACTCTCTACGATCTGGCCGACCGCCTGCGCGTAAAAGGTTGGCAGGTGCCGGCGTATCCCATGCCGGCGAATCGCAGCGATCTGGTTGTACAGCGCGTATTAGCGCGGCTGGGCGTGAGCCGCGATCTCGCCGGATTGTTGCTCGACGACTTGCGCAACGCGATCAAACACTTTAAGAAAAATCCCGCGACAAAATCTCTCGGCCGCCAAAGCGCCGGTGGCTATCACCATTGATCCCTTGCTGTTCCTTCCGCGCGTCCCCTATCTGAGTGAACCAATTCTGGCGACCTCAAAACGGCTCACCACAAAATGTGACTAGATTCGTTTTGCGCTTCAGTCTACTTTGCACAGGGTCGTCATCAATCGTGAGGAGGTCAGCACCATGGCGGACATGCATGAGGGCGAACTGGAACTGGAACTGGAAGATGAGTTCCACGAGGGCGAACTCGAAAGCGAAGACGAATCAAGTCTGGAAGGCGAAGGCTGGCTCGGCGCCATCGGCAACGTCGTGGGCAGCCTGCTCGGCGAGGGCGAGGAAGAGTTAGAGGACGAAAGCTCGCTCGAGGGAGAAGAAGAGCTCGAGGGCGAAGAAGAGTTCGAGGGCGAATCGAGTCTGGAAGGCGAAGGCTGGCTCGGCGCCATCGGCAACGTTGTGGGCAACCTGCTCGGCGAAGGCGAAGAAGAACTCGAAGACGAGAGCGCCTTGGAGGGCGAAGACGAGGGCGAGGAGTTCTTCGGCAGCATTGGCAAATTTCTCAAGAAGGCCGCTCCCATTCTCAAGAGAGTCGCGAAGGTGGCCGCCCCAATCGTGGGCACCGCCATTGGCGGCCCGTTCGGCGCCGCGCTCGGGAACATCGCCAGCAAGGCCATGGGCGAGGGCGAGTTCGAGGATGAATTCGAAGGCGAGACCGAGGCAGAAGGCGAAGCCGAAATGACGCACGAGATCGCCTCGCATGAACTGACGCACAATGAAGCGGTCGCCGAAATGATGGCGGAAGCCGCATCTCATGAGACGCATGAGGGTGAGGCCGAGGCGATGGCCGGGGCCGCCACCGTGAGTGTCATCTCTCCTGGGGACCGGCGGGCATTGCGCAAGATCCTGCCGCACATGGTCCGCGGAACCGCTATCTTGACGCGCATTCTGCGACGCCGTCGCGTGACCCGCCCGGTGGTTCGCGTCGTGCCGACCATCATGCGCCGCGCCGTAAAGGACCTGCGACGCCAGGCAGCGAAGGGAATCCCAATTACCCGCAAGCGTGCAGCTCGTGCCGCGGCCAAACAGGTGCGGCGTGTGCTGAGCAGTCCCAAGGCTTGTGCCGCTGCTCTCACCCGCAATGTGAAGGTGAGCCGCGCGTACAGGAAGCCGCGCCGTCGCGTTACGGGACGCTTCCAGCGCAGGCGCCGCAGCGCCTTGCGCTAACCGCAACTGATTTCAAACCTGGGCCCATCAACACTCGACCATTGTGCAGGAGGAATCGTCATGGCTTATGAGTCCGAACTGATCCACGAACTCGAAGATGAATATTCGGGAGAGGGTGAAGAGGAACTGGAATCCGAATATGAGGATGAATCCAGCCTCGAAGGCGAAGGCTGGCTGGGCGCGATCGGCAACGTGGTCGGCAGCCTTCTCGGGGAAGGAGAAGGTGAAGACGAATTCGAAGACGAGAGCGCCTTCGAAGCCGAGGCGGAAGACGAAATCAGCCCCATCCGCAAGATTTATCCCGATGCCATGATGGAGCATCTGGGAGAGATGGCGTTTGAAGCGGAGAGCGAAGACGAGGCGGCGGAACACTTTCTTCCGCTGATCGGGATGGCCGCCAGCAAACTCTTGCCGGTGGTCGCCAGGGCAGTTGCGCCCATGGCGAAAAAGGCGCTGCCGAAGATTGCGCGAGCGGTGACCAAAGCCACGCCGCACCTGACCAAGAGCATCGGTCGTGTGGCGAAGTCACTGCATCGCAATCCGCAGACGCGCCATCTGCTCAAGACCGTCCCTGCGATCGCGCGGCGCACGGTCGGAAGCATCGCGCGCCAAGCAGCCCATGGCCGCCACATCACGCCTCGGACGGCGGTTCGAACCTTGGCCAAACAGGCGCGTCATGTGCTTGGGCATCCTGGACACCGTCGGCATGCCTTGCGCCACCACAATCAACTGGAGCGCAAGTTCCATCGGCGCCATCGCGGAGTGGCTCGTCCGCACTGGCGCTATGGCCGGTATCCGTATCGCTATGGCTATCGCTACGGACGGCCCGGAGCTCCGGTGCAGGCCGCCCCCGGTGCGGCGCCGGGTTACACCGCGACAGGTTATGCGGCTCCTGGTTACGTCGGAGCAGGACCCGCTCGACGCCCCGGCGCCCCGCCGGCACCCGGTGGCTACGTGCGGCCCGGGCAGGTCGTGGGCAGACAATGCACATGCGGAGCCGGTGCCGCGTCGCAAGTCGCATATTGCGGCTGCTGTGGCCAAGCGCTCCCTAGATAGAAGTGAAGATAGAAGCACCGTTGCATTAGCCAAGACACAGTGGGGAAATACCATGGCCGCAATGACCGACACAATGCCGACGCCAACCAGGATGGCACCGATTCCGCTGCAGCGGCCCAAAGCCGCGGCAGCTCCGGTGGCGGTGATGTCATCCTGGTTGCGCGCCCAGTCGATCAATGTGACACGGCACGCGGCGGCCCTGCGTCCTTTTAAAGGGGATGAATTTGGAACTGGGGCGGAAGCTCCCACGGCCGGGCATCTGCAGGCAGTCAACGGATTGATCACGCAACTCCGTCACAACCTGCTGAAGATGTCGGGCAAGGTGAGCAAGTCGGCGCGGGTTGCGCAGGAGGCGGGCACCGCTGGCCTGCAGGACTTGATGCGCAAAAAGGAGCACGCGCACCATTGGGTCCGGGGGATCGAGAAAATCTGGGACTTTTATTTTGAGCTCTTCGGACAGCGGCAGACTCGTTACGCAAAATGGCTGCTGAGTTGCGATCGAATCGGGCTCGATTGCTATCGCGCGAGTTATCTGGGACTGGCCGTGGCGCGACCGATCCCCGCCCCACCACCCTTTTCCTACATGGCAACGGGTTTTGCTCCGGCCACATTTCGGCGCGGCGTTCCCTTGAAACGGCTGGGAAAGCAGCTGAATCCGTTTCCCCTGATCCAGCTTCCCTATCACCGGCTGATCAACCCGTGGACTCTTGGGGCAGTGCTGCACGAAACGAGCCATAATCTGCAGAACGATCTGGGGCTCTCACGAGACATTCCCAGGAAAGTTGGTGTGGCGCTGTTGCGCGCCGGAGCAAGCCGCCAAGTGGCGCGCACGTGGGTGCGATGGAATCGCGAGATGTTCGCCGACATGAGCGGCATGCTTTTAGGCGGTCCGTGCATTGCCGGCTCTCTCATGGACATTCTGGCGCGAGGCCCCGAGACGGTAGTTGCCTACAGCCCGAGAGGCCCGCATCCGACGCCGTTCTTGCGCATGCTGATTAATACCGAGCTGCTGCGGCGCATGGGATTCGAAACCGAAAGTCGGCATTATCGAAAGGCGTGGCTGCGAATCTATCCGGGTTCTTCGACCGGGAGCATTCCTCCCGCGGTCGTGAAGTCGTTCGACGAGGCTTGTCGGATCGCGGTAGAAGCGATGTGTTTCCAACCGTATCGTTCGCTTGGCAACCGGAGCCTGGCCAAGGTGTTGAACTTTGGAGGCAAAGAGCAGCAGATGATCGAAGAGGCTTCGCGACGGCTGGCAGCCGGCGTGGATCCAGGAATTATTCCAGAACGTTTTCTGATTGGGGCAGTGCGAACGGCGCTGGACCGCCGATTGGCGCGGCCCGAGACACTCACCAAGAATTTTTACCGGGCATTGGCCAGCGGGTAAACGAAATGGCATTGGAAACCACATTCCGGGAGCTCTCGGTTAGCCTGCACAAGTTGCACGATGCGCTGAATGCGCTGCAGGTGACGTCGGGTGACACTCCGAAGGACGAGTCTGCGCTGGCCGACGGTCTGGAGAATGCGGTGCTCGACATGATGGGCACTTTGCACGAAGCGCGTAAAGCGGCGATGCAGGCACGGAAGGCAGTTGCGGATCCCGTTGATCTGAATCGGGCGCGCCGCGCCCTGGGGCTCTGCCAGGAACGCTTTCATCGCGTTGAGCAGCTGTTCGCGTCGGAGTTGGTGTCGTACGAGAAGTTGAAAGAACTGGCCAGGCTGGGCAATGAGCGCCGCGCATGGATGCCGTGGGCCAGCACGGTGAAAGTAGGAATCGAGCAGTGCCGCGAACCGCTCGAGCAGACAAGCCGCGCCCTGGCAGCATGCTGGGGCGAGCTGGCCGAGCGACTGGGGATGGTCAACATCACCATGCAGGCAACCAATGTTGGCCAGCAGATTACGGTGCCTAAAGGTGCGGCCGAGGATTTCGAGGTTGAAGGTGTTACCTGAACGGCAGCCCGGGTGGGAGTGCAGTTGGCCTATCGGGCCGTTGCAAGCACAAGAAGATTATTGACGGGAAAGATTGACCATAGCGGAAGGAGAGCGAAGATGGCGACACTAAAAGTGACAGGGTGCAAGGTAGAGATGACATCAATTCGGGTCTATTACTCGGCCGCTGTTGATGCTTCGAACAACCCACCAGACTCCGCGAGCGCTCTCAATCTCAATAACTACATTGTGTTCGCGCCGAGTTCTGGCCTTACCACTACCAACACTCTTTCGGGCACGAACTGGACTCCAGCCGTCGAAAACGATCACACCATTGTGCTCACTGCGCCCACCGGATTTGCTTTCGAGCCAGGAGAATTCGTTCATGTGACTATTCAGAACGTCAAAGCGCAGGATGGGTCGACGTCAATTGTGACCCAATCAGTTTCTGCCAAGGTGCCGGGCGGCGGAGCCAGTCCGCAGAGAACCACTCGCGATGTCGAAGATGCGATCTCTTATCCCATCCTCACCGAGGAAGTCGCCTACCGCCCTTCGCCAGTCGGTATTCCTACGGGTGGTGGGGGAGGTATCGCGGGGCCGGGTTCGTCGAACCTCGGCCAGACCGCCCTTCAGGCCGTAAGTGATGTTCTCGGTTGGAAAGCGAATCCATCGGACCCGAAGGGATTCATCGGCGCGCTGACGCAATCGTTCACGCTCGCCGATGTGGAGGGTCACACCGAGGCCACGTGGAAGCCCCGCAGTTATGCGGTGCAGACGGACTTGGGCGGCGGCATCACGGGTGCGCAAGCCAGCCTTTACATGCGCGCCAAAGATGCCCTCGACCAGTCTCTGTCGCTGCTGGACGGATTGTATCCGCTCGATCCTGAGGCGGATCCGGAGTACGTGAAGGCGCTGCGCGAAATGGCGCGCAGCCAGATGAGCGAGATCGTTAAGGAATTGGGGATGGTTGGACTTCCTTCCATTCTGCGCATCGACACGTATTTCGGCATTCTGCTGGGCCAAAAGGTGGCGCACCTTACTGCCGGCGAGGTTCAGCTTGACCCCGATCAAGTCAAAGGAACGTTGGGAAAAATCAGGGATGTGTACGGGATCAAGTTTCGCGGCAATAAGCTTAACAACTCGGTGGAAGACGAACAGGACATCACCAATTTCCGGGTGATCTCCGACTACATGACTTCGCTGTTGCAGAGTTGGATTGCGAATCGCGAATTCTTTATCCTGAGGCCTCGTGAACAGGCTTTCTTCGGCACGCAGTTGGTGCTGATCTCGCGGCAATTCAATGTGATAGCCGAGACTGTCAACGAGCTGCGCTTCGCCTTGGATTCGGTATTCATTGGTCCGAACGAGCGCCAAACTCTGTTGCTCGAGTTTGACGACCGCTCGCTGCCGCCGATGTTCCTGGAAGACGTGTTGGACGAGGTGGATCGCTTTGTAGCCGAGGAAGGACCGCGACTTCTGCGCGATGGCGGAAAGATTTCGGTGACCAACAATATCCTCCCTGTCGTGGATTCGTTGGGACGAATGATCCATGAAGCTCATCATCCCAAGGACCAGAAGAGAAGAGTGCCGGATGGCTTCAAGACGGCCCGAGTGCGCCACGCCCTGGACGACCTGGAGAAGCAGCTTAGGGATCTCGTCGAACTGGCCAGACAGGTGGAGCAGGAGGTGCCTCCGTCAGAAGACCAGCTTGGAATTGATAGCATCAGCGTTCCCGAGGAACAGGACGACGATTCGTGGGGTTTCTCAATTTTTGGACATGCATTCGATCCTGGCGCGGCGGCGACCATCTTCTCCGCTGCCGCTACCGGCATCGCAGGCACCGTGACGTTCTATTCGGCTGAGCGCATCGACGTGAACGTTGAGCCAAACGACTGGCTGGGAAACGGCGATACCGGAAACCATGATGTCGTTGTGACAAATTCCGATGGTCAGACCGCGACGCTCTCTCCTGCATTTTGGTGGGATGGTGGGAACGGGAAGGCCAGCACCCCTCAGATTTCCGGAGGCGGCGGAAACGGCAATGGAGGTGGGGGAGGATTCGGTAACGGAGGTTTTGGCCCTAACCTGGGGGTGAAACGAGCTGCTTTGAGCAAAGCGTCTTCCAAAACTGGCAAGGCTGGAAAATACCCAACGACTGTAGAGGTGAGTGGTTCGCAGGTGGCCGCTACCCCGGTTTCAACCGCTGCGACGGCGGGTCCATCGGCGCATGCAGCGCCGCCAGCTCCCGGTGCGCCAACCAGTTCCGCCGCGGGTGTCGGATCGGGTACGACCGCCGCATCGACTGCAGAGGCGCCCCCGGCACCAACGGTGGCCTCGTCCACGGTCGACCAACTGACGGACTTGCAGGACAGACATGAGGCGCTGCAGCAGGGATTGGCCGATCTGCAGGCCAGTCACACCGCACTGTCACAGAAGATCGACGACGCGCAGAAGAATGTTCAGGACACATTAGACAGCCATCTCGCCGAAACGGCGAAACGACACGAAAGTTTCATGGAAGAAATAAAGGGCTGGTGGGCAAAAGCGGCCGGTTCCGGCGAGAGTAAAAAAAACAAAGAGTAAGAACGAAAAGGAAATCGCGCTGACGGACTCCCAAAAAGTTCGAGATGTAGCGTGGACTTATAGCGAGGAGGGTCACCAATGGCGACCGAAAAAGATTATCAAGGCTTATATGACCGCATAGCAGCTCTGCGGGAACAGGTAGCCAACCGGCTCTCGGCCGACCTGGTTTCCAATCCCCAGCTGGCCGACGCGATCACCAAGCAGATTGATGACATGCTGGCCTCGGTGGTGGACGCCGATGGTAGGACTCCCGCGCCCGCAGACAAAGGGCTCTCCCAGTTGGCTGGCGTTGGCCCCGATGCGGCGAAAGAGTTTGGCGTCACGCGCCTCCCGCAAGGAGTCGAGCCATACGACGAGACCATTACCTCCGAACGCATCATGGCTGTGGGCGATATGTACTATCTCTGGCAGCATGAGAAGATCGGCGTCTTCCGAGTGGTACAGAAGTTGCAAGAGCTGTTCAAGGCTGGTTCGGTGCGGCTCTCCGCGGGTCCCGGCGCTTTTGCGCTTTATCAGTTTGACCGGCGCGACGTGCTGCGTTACACCAAGAGCGACCGGCTGTCGGCTTACAAGCGCATTTTCGGATACGGCGCTGCTCCGGTGCCAACCGGCTCGCGTGCCAACACCGATTACCACAAGCTGTTCTCTCATTTCGTGCACCAGGTGACTCTGTTCTGGCGCGACAAGCGGATTTCAGACGTGATCCGCGAGCGGGCGTACGATCCGAGCTTCGGTTCCATTGCCATCGTTCGCCGCGCCGGGTTGGATCTGCGCAACAACCTGAAGTGGCTGTCATTCGGCCATCTCAACGTCCTTCGGGTCGAGGTAATGCAGTTGCTGGAGGAGGCGTTCAAGATTCTCGATTCCGACGACGTGAAACGCCTCTTCGGCGCGGACAATGCCTGGGACGTGGTGGAAGAAGTTCTGATCCGCTA
>Ga0070735_10004734_pt1 | contig 11398 bp, 8 predicted proteins | sample Coa_R1_FD_66443 | JGI IMG/M metagenome (GOLD analysis project Ga0070735, IMG submission 66443) | Surface soil microbial communities from Centralia Pennsylvania, which are recovering from an underground coalmine fire - Coalmine... | ecosystem: Environmental > Terrestrial > Soil > Unclassified ... | reverse complement strand
TTGGCCCGAAGGATTCTGCAGCGGTCCCTACCGCTCCAGCGTGGAGCGATCCCACTTTCCAAGATTCGCGGCAGATTCGTAGGTACTCTGACAAAAATCCAGTAACGACGTGGTTGGCGACTCCGACGTTCGGGCGGCGTCGTACATTAAAAGGAATTCGTTGAGCTGCTTGTCGTAGAACGCGGCGGGCGGACGGATGTTCGCTTCCTTGAATCCTTGGGGCTCGGGTGCGGCGTAGGAATAGAAAGCCGCGCCGGGGACGGGTCCTCCGCCGGGCCAGAATCCGACGCTGCTTACCTCGTGGGAGTAGGCTTCGCGAGTGATCGCGTCGGCGCCGGGGCGGGGAGGAGCGGGGCGTCCGGAGAAACGCGTCACGGCCAGATCGAAGCTGCCCCAGAAGAAATGTACTGGGCTCGATTTGCCGATGAAGCGGGCGCGAAATTCGTTGAAGACCGTGTCGACCGACAACAGGATGCGCCAGAATTTCTCCACCGCATGGGGATCGTAGGAGGCGTGCCCGCGGTCTAGGTCGAAGGGGATGGGATCGGGAACTTCGACGGGCATCTTCCAGATTCTTACTTCGATGTTGGCCGAGCGGAGCATCGCAAAAACTTCCTGGTAGAAGTCGGCGACGGAGCGCGGGGCTAGCGCGAGAGTCTTGACCGTGCCGTCGCAGACTTCGAACACCAGGCGATGCTGGATGAAATCGAACCACAACTCGAAGGCGCGATTGCCATAGGGCATACGCGAGGTGGTGAGGCCGCGCGAGGTGACGTAGAGCGGCACGTTCCACCAATGATTGACGAGCGGGGTGAGGCGCAGGCGAATCTTGCCGACGATCTGCGTCCACATGTGGAGGGTGGCGTAGGTATCTTTCCAGGAATCGAGCGGGAGGGCGGGCCAGCATTCAGGCTGATCGGCAGCGTGTGGCATGGAGAGTCTCCGAGACGATCATACGACGTTGTTGGGGTTCTTCGTTTTGTAAACTTGGGGGGAAATAGGACACGAGATCCTTCGGCCCGCTGGAGAAAACGCGGGCCTTCAGGATGACGCCGACTTGATGATTATTCACAAACTTAAGGTGCCGACTCAACGTCGGGATGCTGCTTGCACCCGGGAAAAGCTGCCGTGGTAGACTGCGCCTATGGCCACCAAGAAAAAAGCGAAAAAGAAAAAGCAGAGTAAGACGAAGAAGGCCGTCAAGAAGGTGATGGCAACGAAGAGGACGGCAAAACGTTCGCCGAAGAAATCTGCGAAGAAGGCTGCTCCGAAAAAATCTGCTGCAAAGAAGAAAGCTGTTGCCAAGAAGACGGCCTCGAAAACCGCTGCTCCGCCCGCGAAGCCGGTTCGGTCAACTCGCACAACCGATGATGTAAGAGCCTACCCGTCGCCGCGGCGAGGGGTGCCTTCCGGTCAGGATGCGGGAGACCTGCAGGGACTCTCGGTTGCTGAGGGCGCGGATTCAGAGAGCGTCGAAGAATTGGTCGATGAAGGAAATGCGTTTGAGGCCGCCGTGGTGGAAGGCGTTGAAGAAGCCGGAGACGACGAAAGGGAAGTACACACGCACGAAGTTCCGGAAGATGACGTTCCCGAGGAATATCTCGACAAGGATGAGTAGGCGTCGTCTGTTTGCAACGGCGGCGTAACTTCTGGAGCCCGATGCGCGGGCGGCACATCCAATGACGCATGCGAATACTGGTGGTTGGCGCCGGCGCGGTCGGCGGCTATTTTGGCGGCAGATTACTTGAAGCTAAGCGCGACGTAACATTCCTCGTGCGCCCTCGCCGGGCGGCGGAACTCGCGAGTTCGGGTCTCAGGATTCGGAGCCGGCTCGGCGACGTGGTCATTCCTAATCCGGCGACAGTTCTGGCCGAGAATCTTCATGAGACGTTCGATCTCATCCTCCTGAGCTGCAAAGCATACGATCTGGACGACGCCATCAAATCATTTGCTCCGGCGGTGGGAGCGAATACGGCGATTCTGCCGGTGCTCAACGGGATGCGTCACCTGGACCTGCTTGACGCGCGCTTCGGCAAAGAGCACGTGCTCGGCGGACAGTGCCTGATCGCGGCGACCGTGAACGAGCACCATGAAATCGTGCACATCAACGATCTGCATGACTTGTCGTTTGGGGAACGCGACAGCAGGCTGTCCGATCGAGTGAAAGAGATTGCGGGCTTGATGCAGGGCGCTCGGTTCAACTCGCGAGCCAGCCAGGAAATTGTTCTGGAAATGTGGGAGAAGTGGACGTTTTTGGCGTCGGGTGCGAGCAGCAACTGCCTGATGCGTGCGACCGTGGGGGACATTTGTGCGTCCCCGGGCGGGACCGACTATGTGCTCGGCGTGCTCGAGGAGTGCCGCAGCGTCGCGGAGGCCGAGGGCTACTCGGTGCGGAAGGCCTCGTTTGATCGCAGCCAAGCGATGCTCACGATGGCGGGCTCAACGCTCTCCGCATCGATGTTGCGCGACATTGAACGGAATGGACCGATCGAAGCGGACCACATTGTTGGCGACTTGATTCGTCGCGGGCGCGAGCATGGACTACTGACGAGTGCCAACTCGTTTCTGAAGATTGCTTACACCCACATGAAAGCGTACGAGGCGCGGCGGGCGAGGATGGCGGCGCAACAGTAATAAATGATGCTGCGTTAGCTGACCGGCTGGGGTCAGAGGCTTTCACCACGGGGGACACAGAGGATCACGGGGGAAGCTGTGACATCTATTCCGATCTGTTATGTCGATCTGTTTGACTCGGTACTCTCGCGGGTCGCTTTGAGCTAGCGGGGAGCCACCAGTGAGTTGTTAATCGCGTGCACCGAAAGCGCGATGCGATTTTGAACTCCTACCTTTCTCATTAGCTTCGCCACGTGCGCCTTAACCGTGCGCACTTCGATTCCGAGTGGATCGGCAATCTCCCGATTCGATCGGCCGGAAGCCAGCATTTCCAGTACTTCATGTTCTCGCCGGGTGAACTCCGTTCGTCCGAGGATCCTTTTACCGGCGGCGCTGGTTCGATCGACGAACGTAGCCAGAACGCGGCGCGACGCCCAAACCAACCCCTGGTGCACGATACGAATTGCGCTTACAAACTCTTCCGCCGGAGCGGACTCGTCGACGTACCCTTTTGCGCCGTTGGCGAGAGCCTCCACGATGGTTTCATCGGTTGGAGTTGACGCCGTCACGATGGCGCGGAGACCGGGCCGCGCTGTCTTCAATTGTTGCAGCGTATGGGAGAGAGGCTGGTTCGGACGCTTTCCGACCAGTACGACGTCAATGTTGGAGTCTGCGTCGATTTCCGACAAGGACATCGAGGCTAGATCGAGGTCGTCGAAGGAGTCAAGAAGCGCGCGAAAGCCGGCCAGTCGTAAGGGATCGGTTTCTAGAATTGCTACGTGAATGCGTCGTTTCTGCGTGCGTGTACTTTTCTTCATAGATCCTGGGCTCGTGAAATTTTTGATTGCATCCGCATAAATGCACGAGGGTCGCCAAACAGCCGGGGAGAGTTTTCCAGGTCTTTCCCTTTGATTTCAGCATGATATGGACGAGGAACCTGAGGGGATTCGATGAGCCCTAAGCGCAAGAGTCTGAATCACGGACGGCCTTTCCGGTGTCCGGAAATTGGTGCGGTGGATGCTCCGGCAGCGCGAGCCGCCACGCCTCAATTCAGGAATTTCCCGTGATTTACATCACCGGAAACGTTTACGGTGAATTGTAGTATAGTTCCCTGTCCCAACTAAACGTCGGCGTAGTCTCTTGCGGGAATGGAGCTTCGGACTCACGCAAAGGAGACGCCGGTCTGCCGGGGAGGCATTGTGGTTCGAAAGAAGGGCATGAGCAAAAAGACTGCAAGACCATCAAATTCCAGCAAGAGAGAGCGCAAGTCAGGCGCGTTGCCGTACATGAATTCGGCCCTGCCACCGGAGAAACGAGTCAAGGATCTGCTGTCGCGGATGACTCTGGAAGAGAAGGCGGCGCAGATGTTGTGCATCTGGCAGAAGAAACCGCAGACATTGGTGGATGCGGCGGGCAAGTTTGATCCCGAGAAAGCGAAGCAGGCCTTCAAAGATGGCCACGGGTTGGGGCAGGTTGGACGTCCGAGCGACGCGGGCAGGGGGCTGAATGCGCGGCAGATGGCGGAGACGACAAATGCCATCCAGAAATTCTTTCTTGAGAACACGCGGCTGGGGATTCCGGTGGTATTCCATGAGGAGTGCCTGCATGGACATGCGGCCGTCGATGGAACCAGCTTCCCGCAGCCGATTGCGCTGGGCGCAACTTTTAACCCTGAACTTGCGAAGTCACTGTTCGCGATGACAGCGCTGGAGGCCCGGTCGCGAGGCGCGCACCAGGCGCTGACTCCGGTCGTCGACGTTGCGCGGGACCCGCGCTGGGGACGAGTCGAGGAGACATACGGCGAAGATCCGTTTCTCGTCTCGCGGATGGGAATCGCGGCGGTGCAGGGTTTTCAGGGAGACGGAAGTTTTCGCGACAAGAAACATCTCATCGCCACGTTGAAACACTTCGTCGGACACGGGCAGCCGGAATCCGGTATGAACTGCGCTCCAGCAAATGTTTCCATGCGCGTGCTGCGCGAGACGTTCTTTTATTCGTTCAAGGAAGCGCTGCAGAAGGCCGGGGCCATCAGCGTGATGCCATCGTATAACGAAGTCGACGGCGTGCCTTCTCACGCCAATAAGTGGCTGTTGCGCGATGTCCTTCGCAAAGAATTTGGCTTCGCGGGATATACGGTTTCAGATTACTTCGCCATCTGGGAACTTGGGTATCGGCCGGACACGCACGGGCATTTCGTGGCGGCGGATAAGAAAGAATCCTGCAGGCTGGCGGTTGAAGCGGGCGTGAACATTGAGTTGCCCGACCCAGATTGCTACCTGGAACTTGTAGATCTCGTGAAGAAGCGGGTCTTGAAAGAGTCGCAGCTCGACGAGCTTGTCGCACCGATGCTGTTGTGGAAGTTCAAATTTGGACTCTTCGACGATCCTTATGTCGATCCAGACGTAGCGGAGCGAGTGGTCGGTTGCGAGGATCACCGCAAGCTGGCCCGACAGGCGGCGCGCGAGGTGATTACGCTGCTGAAGAATGATGGCGGACTCGCTCCGCTTGATTTGAGCAAATATCGGACGATTGCGGTGATTGGTCCGAACGCGAATCGTACTTTGCTGGGCGGTTACAGCGGCGTCCCCAAGCAGGAAGTCACGGTTTTGGAAGGCATCAAAGCGCGAGTGGGAAATCGCGCGAAGGTGCTCTACAGCGAAGGCTGCAAGATTACGATCGGCGGATCATGGAATCAGGACGAAGTTGTGCCCAGCAATCCCGAAGAGGATCGGAAACAGATTGCCGAAGCCATCGAGGTTGCTAAACAGGCGGACGTCATTATTCTTGCCATCGGCGGCAATGAACAAACGTCGCGCGAAGCCTGGGGCTTGAACCACATGGGAGACCGCGCCAGCCTCGACTTGATCGGCCGACAGGAAGAGTTGGTCAAGGCCATGCTGGCGACCGGCAAACCTGTTGTCGTGTTTCTGTACAACGGGCGTCCTCTCTCGATCAATCATCTCGCGCAGAATGTGCCGGTGATTTTTGAGTGCTGGTATTTGGGACAGGAGAACGGTCACGCCGTTGCCGAAGTGCTCTTCGGAGACGTGAGCCCGAGCGGAAAGTTGCCGATCACGATTCCGCGCTCGGCGGGACATTTGCCCGTCTTCTATAACTACAAGCCGTCGGCGCGTCGCGGATATCTATTCGACGACGTGACGCCGCTATACGCATTCGGCTATGGCCTGAGCTACACGACGTTTGCGATCAAGAATGTTCGGCTGGAGAAGGAAAAGATTCGGACCACCGGTTCGACTCGCGTTGTGGCCGATGTGACGAACACCGGCAAGCGCGAGGGCGCCGAAGTGGTGCAAATGTATATTCGCGACGTGGTCAGTTCGGCAACGCGCCCGGTCAAGGAACTGAAAGGCTTTCAGAAAGTCGTGCTTCGACCGGACGAGACGAAGACGGTGTCGTTTGAGATTGCTCCGGAATTGCTTGCCTTCTACGACGTGAACATGAAGTACGTTGTGGAACCGGGTGATTTCACGATCATGATCGGCAATTCGTCGCGAGACAGCGACCTGGTAAAGCTCACGCTGAAAGTCACGGGATAACGCCGCAGGGCAGAACGAGGGACATATGATCCAGAAACTTCCGATCGGCGAAAAGCTCGGCTACTCGCTCGGCGACATGGCCGCGAATTTTGTCTTTCAGGCGATGCTGGCCCTGCAGTTGGATTTCTATACGCACACTTTCGGGCTGACGGCGGCGCAGGCGGGAACGCTCTTCCTGGTCGTGGGGCTGGGGGTCGCATGTTTCAATCCCGTGATGGGCATGATTGCCGACCGGACGACGACTCGGTGGGGCAAATTCCGTCCATGGCTGCTGTGGACATCGGTGCCGTTTGGCATCATCAGCGTGCTGACGTTCACCACTCCCAACCTTAGCCCAGCCGCAAAAATTATTTATGCCTGGACGACTTACATCCTTCTGCGCCTGATCTACACCGTCAACAATGTGCCGTACGCGTCGCTTACGGCAGTGATGACGCAGGATCCTGACGAGCGCACCAGCATCTCGTCGTACCGGCAGATCGCCGCCAACATCGCGGGCTTCATCATCGCGGCCCTGGCGATCCCAATGGTGAAGTTCTTTGGCCACGGCGATGACGCGCGAGGCTATCAAGTGACTATGGGATTGCTTTCGGCCCTCAGCGTCATCTTCTTTATCGTCGCCTTCTTCACGACGAAAGAACGGATCCAGCCCGATCCGCAGCAGAAGACTTCGCTTGGGCAGGATCTTTCGGACTTGTTCAGTAACCGGCCCTGGGCCATATTGTTTCTGGTCACATTGTTCTACTTCGCGGCGATTTTGGTGCGCGGCAATGTCATGCTGCCGTACTTCAGATTTGTCGCAGGCAATGTAAATCTTTTCGCGTGGTTCAATGGCTTCGGGCTAGCCGCACTGCTGGTGGGCGTCGCCTTTTCCACTGCCGTGTCTGTTCGTGTGGGCAAGCGGTCGCTCTTCATTGTGAGCATGATCCTGACCGGCATTTTCAGCGCGGCGCTGTATTTGATTCCTCCACAGGCCACCTACCTCGTCATCGGTACGGAAGTGCTGCGGCAGTTCTCGTACGGGCTGTCGGGGCCGATCCTGTGGGCGATGATGGGCGATGTCGCAGATTACGGCGAATGGAAGACTGGACGCCGCGCTACCGGCACGGTGACGGCCGGCGTGGTCTTCGCCCTGTGGGCGGGGCTGGCGTTAGGTGGCGCCATTGCGGGATGGCTGCTGTCTGCCTACGGCTTGGTCTCGGGAGATGCGACGCAGACGGCGCACACGCAGACCGGGATCCTTCTGACAGCGAGCGTTTACGCGGGCCTTTTCTTCTTCGCCGCGGCGGCGTGCCTTTTCTTCTATCCGTTGACGAGCGAGAAGAACCAATCGATTGCCAATGAACTCGCCGCGCGGCGCCTGAACGCGCCAGTCGGGGCGACCGCACAATCATAGGAGACGCAATGCGCGGAATGATCTTTGCGACTATCGTGCTTGCATTTGGTTTTCAGGCAAATGCAACGGCGCAACAGCAACCTGCTTTGAAAGATGCTTACAAAGGTTGCTTCATGGTTGGAGCCGCGCTGAATCCGGCGCAGTTTTCAGGAGCAGATCCGCGTGAGGATGCGCTGATCAAATCCCAGTTCAATACGATCAGTCCGGAGAATGTGTTGAAGTGGGAGATCGTTCATCCTCGCGCCGACGGTTACGATTTTTCTCTGGCCGACAAATATGTGGAATTTGGTGAGCAGAACCACATGTTTATCATCGGCCACAATTTGGTGTGGCATTCGCAGGTTCCCAAATGGGTGTTTGAAGATAAGGACGGCAAGCAGGTCACCCGCGATGTTTTGCTCGAACGTATGCGAGACCACATCAGCACCGTTGTTGGGCGCTACAAGGGCCGCATCAGCGGATGGGACGTGGTGAACGAGGCTCTGAATGAGGATGGAACGCTGCGCCAGTCGCTCTGGATGAAAATCATCGGCGACGATTACATCGAGAAGGCGTTCCAGTATGCGCACGAGGCGGATCCGAAAGGGGAGTTGTACTACAACGACTACTCGCTCGAGAACGAAGCCAAGCGCAAAGGCGCGCTCGAACTGGTCAGGAAGCTAAAGGCAAAAGGCGTGATGATCACCGGCGTTGGCCTGCAGGACCATGACAGCCTGGGCTGGCCTACGACGGACCAGATCAACTCCACGATTACTGAGTTCGGCAAGCTGGGCGTGAAGGTCATGATTACCGAACTCGATGTCGATGTGTTGCCGGCGGCGAGCCCGAGCCAGACTGCCGATGTTTCTTTGAATGTTGCGTCCGACCCTAAACTCAATCCGTACCCCAATGGCCTGCCGGATTCCGTTCAGCAGGAATTGGCCAAGCGTTACGCAGACTTGTTCGGCGCGTATGGCGAGCATTGTGGAGTTGTAACCCGGGTGACATTTTGGGGCGTGACCGACAAAGAGTCGTGGAAGAACAATTGGCCGGTGAAGGGCCGAACAAATTATCCTTTGTTGTTTGACCGCAATGCCCAGCCGAAGCCCGCGTTTGATGCGGTAATCCACGCGGCGCCGAAAAATGCGCGATAGAGTGTTGCGGCTTGCTTCATGTCTATCAGAAGGAAATTGTGTTTCCGCCAGCCCGCAGCGTCTATACCAACTCGAATTGCCTCTGCTACAATTCATTCACGGGGCAGGGACAGCTGCCTTGGTGTGTCGTTTGCCTGAAACACAGTTCTTGGACGTCGGTTGGTTCGGTGTCCTTCAACCGCGGAACTTGGTTCGACGAGGTTGAAACAGGCGACACCGGCGCATCGATCGAACCTGAGGAAAGCCACTACATACGCGGGTTTCCAATAGAGGTAAGAAAACAACAAAGTTGGGGACGTAGTTCAGTTGGTTAGAACGCTGCCTTCTAACCGCCGTCCCTAGTTTTCAATCACTTACCTCGTTTGGTGTCCGCTCTGGTGTCCATTCTTTCCTCCGTTTGACCGAATCTCGAACCCACAGTAGTGTCCTCCCCAATTGAGGGAGGTACCATGGCTCGGTCCAAACAGTACGCCGAACGCGTCAATATTCTCAAAAAGGTTCGAGTCAGAGGGGTTTGGAAACTCTCTGCCGTTCTCGAACGAAACGGAAAAATCGTCCGCGACCACGTCCTCATTTCTGGCTCTGATGAACACCATCCTGAAGGGGGGTACTACCTGGAGTGGTACCAGGAGGGAAAGCGAAAGCGCCAAGCGGTCCGTAATTTTGCGGACGTGATCGAAGCCGCGCGGCACAAGTCGATCGAGGTTAATGCACAAAAGGCCGGAATCATTGAAACGAGCGGAGAACCGGAAGAGCAGCGTGTCACGATCGGTCAAGCTATTGACGAGTACCTCGATTTCATTAAAGCTCACCGCAAGGAACGAACCTACGTCACGTACCGTTACACGCTAGACAAACTCCTTAGACAATGGTGCCGCAAATCCTATGTGGACCAGGTCACACGCGAAGACATCTTGCAGTTCATGACCGATTGCTACAAATACGGTCTTGGCAAACGCACGGTCTACGACAAACTCGTCGTTGTGCTCCAACTCTTCAAACGTTACGGAAAAATCAAACTGATCGGGTCGAGCGACTGGCCACACTACGTCGAGACCATCCGTCCCATCTACGAAGCGGACGAGATCGGGGCCATGCTCGAACACGCTGACCCAGAGGAATCCCTATTTCTCAAGTTCCTGCTCGCTTCGGGTTTCCGGGATCGCGAGGTTCGTCATGTTGCTTGGCGCGACATGGATTTCCGAAACAGTTTAGTACGCGTAACTGCCAAACCGCTTTGGGGATTCGGGCCGAAAAACTGGGAGGAACGGGCCGTGCCGCTCCCTACGGCTCTTGTAGAGCAGTTGCAAAGGCTCCGAGAACGCAGGGATGGGCTACCTTCACAACTGGTGTTTCCCAATTCAAAAGGAAATCCCGACAGTGAAAATGACATGATCGTCAAGCGCGTCGCAAAGCGCGCCAAATTGAATTGTGGACAATGCGTGACCAAACACGGAAACAAATGCGCCCAAGGACCGTACTGTCGGCATTTCTTCCTCCACAAGTTCCGCCACACTTTCGCAACAGAGCATTTGCGGCACGGCATCGACATCCGAACACTGCAAAGCTGGATGGGCCATCGGGACATCAAGTCCACCATGGTCTACCTGAAGGGTGTGCAATCCAAAGACGCGCTAGCTAAGGTCAATGCCGGAGCGTTGGCGCGGTACGTTGCGTGATGGAGGGCAGTTGGCAATGCAGGCTAATTTGAGCCGCGCCGGTCTCACGACATCGCGGCAAGCAGAGGTTCGGATCCTCGAAGCCGTTTGACGTAAATCTCAGGCTGCTCTAAACAATCGATAGTGTCTTTGGATCGAGGGTCGGAATCGTCTTGTGTTGAGGTGAACAAATATGAGTCTGATCGCGCAATTGGAAAAAGAAACACGCGTCTTACGCGCGCGGGACGTGGCAAAATTGTTCCAAGTCACACCCCAACATGTCTACAAGATGGCGGCGGCCGGCAGACTTCCATCCTTTCGATTGGCTGGAGCAATCCGTTTCGATCCGCATGAATTGGCAGCGTGGCTTCGAAAAGCGCAGCCAGTTCCTTACCAGCCGGAAGACGGACACCTATTGCGTCGTAGCGCATAGTTCGCGACTGCGGTGCTTCAGCAATGCCGTTGTCGGATCGAAGCGGGCAACGAGTCACCACCCGAATTGTTCTCAGCTGAAAATCCTTGTTTATGCCGTGATGCGGTGATCGGGTGGAGCGTTTGGATAGCGACCAATGGCGTCACGAGCGGCTCGGCCAATCGTCCCCCAAGTCCCGGAGATGGCGATCGAGAGTTGGATCGAACTCTGAGGCTATTCTCACATTGACGAAGTACGTAGAAGCAATCTTCACTTGAGCACATCGCCTACGCAAATAGGCATCTAAGGTGTATCTCCTTTCAATTTGTATTTCTTCCATAGCCCAGCCGAACCCTGAGCCCGGGTTCCACAAAAGATCTCCGGCACTGTGCGAACGGCCGATCTGCTTTTCAAGAAAAACTTGGTGCTGATCCGCTAGGCGTTCATGGATCTTGCGAATAAACCGCGCCGTGTTGCTTGCACTCAAAAGGATGTTTTTTCCGTCAGCGTTTCCCTTAAGCCGCGATAACAAATCGCTCAACTGTGGAGTTTCCACACTCTCAGTTAGCAGTGGGTGGTGGTAGATATCACTCAATCCTAATGACCATTCCATCGCGCGGCGCTCGGAC
>Ga0070735_10004733_pt1 | contig 11400 bp, 10 predicted proteins | sample Coa_R1_FD_66443 | JGI IMG/M metagenome (GOLD analysis project Ga0070735, IMG submission 66443) | Surface soil microbial communities from Centralia Pennsylvania, which are recovering from an underground coalmine fire - Coalmine... | ecosystem: Environmental > Terrestrial > Soil > Unclassified ... | reverse complement strand
ATTGAGATTGCCGACCTGGTTCGGATCCTGGCCGAGCTGCTGCGCTTCTTGCTTCGCATCTTCGTCGGTCTTCTGCGCGAAGACGACGAGCTGACGTTTGAAGGCGCCGCCGTCGGGCGTACGCGTCGTATTGACGTTGGCGATGTTGTTGGCGATGACGTCCATTGCGAGGCGCTCGGCCGAAAGGCCCGAGGCGCTGACTTCAATAGACGAATAAAACGTTGCGTCGTTGGGCACGTTATGCGCGCTCCTCGATCGCCGAACGAATCCGCGTGTACTGCGACGTCAGGAATTGAGCCATCGTCTGCTGGTACGACGAATTTTGCGCCAATTCGGCCATCTGTTGATCGAGATCGACGTTGCTGCCGTCGACGCGCATCCGAATCGGATTGTCGACGCGGCTTGCCGAAACGTGGAACGGCTGCGGGGGGATCTCGCCGTTGATCTCGATCTGTTTCGCATTGTCCGTCACGAGCGTGAGCTCGTTCGGATCCGGCGGCGTCGGCTCGGTACCTGCGAGTGCCTGTTTGTAGGCAACCTCGAACGTCTGATAACCCGGCGTATTGACGTTCGCGATGTTGTTCGCGACCGCGGCATGCTCGAGTGAAGCGCCATTCATAGCGTCTTTGAGCAGCTCAGAAGTCGTTCCGAAAGATATTCCAGCCAACAGAAAAAGCTCCTAACCTTCCTCATTTCTATCGGCGCTTCGCCTCCCGAGCTTAACGCTGGGCAGCGTGCAAAGCAGCGTAGAGCCCCCCTTGGGCGAGTAAAGATTCATGCGTCCCCGTCTCCCGGACGCTGCCGCGCTCGATATACAGGATCTTGGTCGCCCGACGGATGGTCGAGAGACGATGGGCGATGATCAAGATCGTCCGGCCTGGGAAAATGCGATCGAGCGCCTGCTCGATTAGAGCCTCAGAGTGAGAATCAAGCGCGCTCGTGGCCTCGTCGAGGATCAGAATTCTCGGGTTCCGCACGACGGCTCGGGCGATCGCGATCCGGGCGGCCTGGCCACCCGAGAGCCGGACGCCCCGGTCGCCGACGCGGGTGGCGTACCCTTCGGGAAGCCGCTCGATGAATTCAGCCGCGTTTGCAATCTTGGCCGCTTCGACGATCTCTTCATCGGTTGCGTCGAGCCGGCCGTAGCGAATATTATCCGCGAGCGTCCCGCCGAAGAGCTGGGTTTCCTGGGGAACGAGCGCGATCGCCGATCTCAGATCGGCCAACTTGATCCTCTGCAGATCGACGCCGTCGAGCGTGATACGGCCGCCCTGCGGCTCGTAGAAGCGCGGGACGAGGTTTGCAATCGTCGTCTTGCCGGCACCGGAGGGACCTACCAAAGCCGCGACCTCACCGGCACCGATCTCGACGTCAAAACCCGCCAGCACCGGCCCGTCCTCGGGACGGTACGCGAACGTGACGTTTTCGTAACGGATTTCGCCGCGAACCGGGCTGAGCGAAACCGCATCCGGAAAGTCGGCGCGCTCGATTGGGAGGTCGAGAATCTCGTAGACGCGCGATGCGCCGACGATTGCTTTCTGGAAATCCGCGAAGAAAATCGCGAAACGGTTCATCGGGTTGATCGCAAGCGCGACCAGCGTCCAAAACCGGAACACCTCGCCCGTGTTCATGCGCCCCGCCAGCACTTCGCGCGTCGAGAAGAGCAGCATGCCCGTAACCGAGAGCATGATGATGACCGCAACGACCGGGACCTGCGTCTGCATGAATTGCGTAACTTTCATGTAGGCGCCGAAATAACGCTGATTGTTGCCGTGAAAACGCTCGGTTTCGAAGTCTTCGCGTCCGAACGCTTTGATCACGCGCTCGTTCGCGAGCGCTTCGGTCAAGTTGCTGGAGAGGTCCGCAATTTGTTTTTGGGCTTGCATCGCGCCGGTTGCGACCAGCGAATTGAAACGTCCAACTGCAAACACGATGAACGGCGCGCACGCAAAGAGCACGATTGCGAGAAGCCAATCCGTGACGAACATTCCGACCGTCGCGGCTACGAACGTTATCGTGGCTTGTATGAACTGCGGAAACGAGATGCTGACGGCTTCCGTCATCAGCGCAAGATCGTTCGTGAGACGCGAGATCAGCTCGCCGGGACGCCATCGTTCGAAAAGGCCGAGCGGCAGATGCAGCAAGCGGCTAAAGAGCTCGACTCGAAAGCGCGCAACCAGACGCTGGCCGCACCATGCCGTCAGATAGTTCTGGCCGTATGAGGCAGCATTGGTCGCAATAGCGACCACGATCATTGCCCCAACGACCTCCCATAAGAATGGAATGTCCGGCGGCCGCGCTGCCAAGACGCGATTCTCGATCCCGCCGATCGCCCAGGCGTATGCAGTCGGCCCGACGCCGGCGACGACGCCGAGTACCAGGGCAACGGTGAGCCGGAGATAGTATGGCTGCGCTTCGTTAAAAAGACGCCGCAGAACAGCGACGCGTTGACGGGCCTGCACTGGGCAGCGACTTTCGCGCTTGGCCCCGAAACCTTTGCCCTCGCAGTCCCGTAGACTTAGGCGAGATTATGTTGTTACGAGCCCCCTCGGGGAATGTTCACACTATCGTAATGATGTCGGGTTCGGCGCTTTGGGGGCCCCATGCGGAGCATGGGGGGCGCGCAGCCTGGGGCGGAGCGCCGATATAATGGACTGCTATTTCCACTCAAACGTACCGTCGGTTGCGATTTGCACGCATTGCAGCAAATCGATTTGCGCTACGTGCCGTGACGAGCGGGGCGAATGTCCCAGTTGCCGGCTCGCGGAGCGGATCGATGCGCGCGGCGGCAGGCTGCCGGGCGACGTCGGAGGGCGTGGACCACAGAGCCAGCCGTTCCAGCCGCGCGTCCAACAATCGGCCGCCGTAGCGACCGCGCCTTCAGAGACACGCGTGCTCGCCGCGCTCGGTTACCCGTTTTGGCCACTCGCGATTCTCGCGTTGTTCGATCCGAAACGTGACGGTTATATCCGGCGGCAAGCTTGGCAAGCTCTTGGTTTCAATTTCGGAATGGCTGCGGTCGGCTTCTTCCTCCACGCGGTCGCTGCGATTCCGTTCCTGGGATGGTCGGCGTGGCCGTTGATTCCGTTCCTTCTCCCTATCATGATCGTCGCCGACGTGGTGTACGCGATCAAGGTCTGGCACGGTGAGGACGTGCGCATTCCGTTGATCAGCGACTGGGTGGATACCAGAGTCCCACTCTAGGAAATTCTAAGAAATCTAACGGCAAAACGGCGCGGCGCCGAAAAATAATTGGTGACGGTGCCGATCGAAACCGTTCTTGATTCGCTCGAAGCCGTCGTTGCGGAAGCGCCGCACGCCGTAAGCTTCCTGTTCGAGCGTGCACGCGTGCTCGAGGCGCTCGGGCGCGACATGCTTGCTGAAGAAGCGTATCGGGCCGTGCTGCGCGCGGATCGTTCGCACTTTCGCGCGCTCAACGATTTAGGACGGCTTTATCATCGCAACAATCTGATAAACCAAGCCGAAGTTTGCTTCCGCGCTGCCGTCGCGGCGGACCCGCAGAGCGTGATCGGCGCAACGAATCTCGGCTACGTTCTCTTCGGCCGCGGCGACCTGCAAGGCGCCAAGCTCGAATTCGATCGCGCGCTCGTGCTGCGACCGGATCACACTCCGGCGGTCCGCGGTCTCGTCGGCGTTCTGCGCGGCCTCGGTGAGGATGTAAGCCACCTTCACATTCCGGAAATCGAACCACGCAAGCCGACGCCGCAGGTCTCGCCCACCGATGCGTATGTCGAATACGTCTACGAAGTCGCCGCAAACACGATCGTCGCCGGTGAAACCGATTCGGTTCGCTCGTTCCTCGAGAAGCTGCTTGGGCGCAATCCGTCGAACGTCGATCTTCTCTGGCGTCTGGCGGATTTTGCGTCGCGTCAGCACAATCATCAAGCCGCTCTTCAGATCTACCAGCTCGCTGCCGAGATCGCACCCGAGAATCGCGAGCTTCACCTGGGAATCGCAAGCGCCTACGAGGAGATGGGTAACGTCCAGGCCGCGAGCGCCATTTGGAGCAGCGACGTCCTACGCGGTGTCGTGCGCATCTTCGATTATAAAGGATCGGGCACGCCGATTCGCCTGCTCACCGTAGCCTCCGCGCTGCACGCGATTCGCTACGAGCTTTTGGTTGATTACACGCTCGTGCAAAACACCGTCATCTATACGCAGGCGTACGCCGACGCGCATCCGCTGCCGGAGCACGACGTCGTGTTCATTGCGATCGGCGACGTCGAATCCGATTCCGCCGCACTCGAGATCGCGAAACGCATCGTCGAACGGACGAGCGCACCGGTTATCAACCCGCCGGAGCGCGTCGCGCATACCGGTCGAATCGAGCAGTCGCTGCGGCTCGGCCTTCTCGAAGGGGTCCGGACGTCGCATATCGTGCCGGTCGCGCGCGAACGAGTGTGCCGATCGGACGCGGAGTCGTTCGTACGCGATCTTGGCTTCGAATTCCCGATGCTGCTGCGCAGCCCCGGATTCCACAACGGCTTCTTTTTCGAGCCGGTCGATCGCGCCGATCAGCTCCGCTCGGTTGCGTCACAGTTGCCGGGAGACGAAGCACTCCTGATCTCTTTCCAAGACACACGCTCGCCCGATGGAATGCTCCGCAAGTACCGCATGATGTGCATTGACGGCGCGCTCTATCCGATCCATCTGGCCGTCTCGAGGAATTGGAAAGTCCATTACGCTTCGTCGTTGATGCGCGACTCCTCCGAATTCCGTCGCGAAGAAGCGCGGTATTTGTCGGATCCAGAATCCGTCATCGGCGCGCGCGCGATGCGAGCGCTCGAGTCTATCGCTCGTACGATGGATCTCGACTACGGCGGCATCGACTTCGGCATCGATGCGAACGGCGACGTCGTCGTCTTCGAGGCCAACGGTGCGATGGGTATTTTCATGCCCGACGACGATCCGCGCTGGGACTATCGCCGCGGCGCGTTCTCCACGGCGCTCGATGCGGCCAAGAGCATGATCGTGCGCCGCGCCTCGGCTAGGAGTCTTCAGCCGAAACGCTGACCTCGCGCTTGTAGCGCTCCAAAAACGCTCGCGCGGCCGTGTCGTGATCGACGACCGGCGCAGGATATCCGTCGCCGCCGAAGAGCGAGAGTGTGAGCTGCGAACTTCGCGCGTCGGCTCCCGGCTCGAAGAGTGCGCGGTCGCTCCGCGAAGCCAGCTCCGGAATCCAGCGGCGAATATACCGTCCTGTCGGATCGCAGCGACGGCTCTGCGTTCGCGGATTGTAGATACGCGGATAGGCCGCCAGGTCGGCGCCGACTCCTGCGATCCACTGCCAATTTCCGCTTGCCAGTGCAGGCTCGTCCTCGATCAGCCAGTGATCCCACTCTTCACGCCCCACGCGCCAATCGACCCCCAAATCGAAGCACAGAAATGATGCAGCGATCGCGCGGACGCGCGGGTGCATCCATCCGGTCGCACGCAACTGGCGAATGCCCGCATCAATCAGTGGATAGCCTGTCTTACCTGCACGCCACGCATCGAGTGCCGGATGCGTTCGTGAAAATGCAAACCGCCGCATCTTGTCCTGCAGCGGCGCGTCGTCGAGCGCTTCGTAGAAGTGTGCGAGCTGCAAAAAGAAATCGCGCTGCGCCATCGCACGCAAGAACAAATCGATTGAGATGCGCTCCTCCGTCAACAGCAACCGATCTGCGCGGCGATTGCGAACCGCGGCGACGATACTGCGTGCCGCGACGACTCCGAACGAAAGCGCGGCCGCGAGCTGCGACGTATGTCCGTCGGCCGGAACGTTCCGCGAGATCGCATAGTGAAGGATCTCACTTTCGAGAAAGCGCTCGAAGCGCGCCCGAGTGACATCGCCGTCGACGGGTTCATCCGGCGAGCCGCTGCTTCCAAATTCCGCCGGACTCGGAAGCGCTTCGCTCGCAACTTCGGGAGCGTCGAGCTGTGCGTGCAACGTGTCGTACGGAACGATGTCCTGCTGCATCCAGCGTTCGAAGTACGCGGAGAACGCGCGGTAACCGCGTCGCTCGATTGCCGTTTCTTCCGGCGCAACTGCGGTCGCGTCGTGCACGATCGTCGCGCGCAGTCCCGCTTCCTCGAGCGCGGCTTGAACGTCACGATCGACCCGCGAACCGTGGGCATCGTAGGATGCAGACCACACGATGCTCGTCGCACCGACTGCACGTGCCAGCGCACGCAACGTCGAGGCCGTGCGTCCGCGCCGCACGAGCAATCGCCCGCCGCGCGCCGTAATCGTGCGATCGAGCGCTGCTACCGCGCTGCAGTAGTATGCGGCGCGACGCGGTGAGCTGCGCAGACGACCCGAAGTCGCCGGATCAAGTATGACGACGGGCACAACCCGCGACGCATTTGCCGCCGCAGCGAGCGCGGCTTGATCCTCCAAACGAAGGTCCCGCGTGAAATGCAGAATCGCCGTCATCGGAAGCCTATCGATTCGCGCGAGCGGGAACTGAGGCCCCCCTGGTCGCACAACTCATTCCGTGCCGTCGAAGGTCTTTATACGCTTCGCGGTACCGCGCGATGCCGAGCGAATGATCAGCGAAGGCATTGTCAGCGGACCGCTCCCCCCAGGGCAAACATGGGCGAATCGCGCCCGCCTCTGGCTCACGGAACAGCAAGCTGGACGCCGCCTCGTTCTCATTGCAGAGGACGGAAAAGGCATTCTTGGCACGATTCAACTGGTCTTTAAGTTGCCTGACGGTTACAACGATCCTGAAGCTGCGAACGGCGCTGACATTGCGATGATGGAGTTATTGCGGATGCGCCGCGGCGCCAGCGCCATCATCGCCAATAAGCTCGTTGATGAAGTTCAAGGCTTGGCGCGCAAGCGCGGTGTGAAGACGCTCACATTTTGCATCTCGCTGGATCAGTCTGCGGCAGTCGCGCAAGTCAAGGCGTGGGGCTTCGAAGAGTTCCGCATCATGCCCGAAAAGCGCGGGATGATCGCGTTCTTCCGAAAGCTTATCTAGCCGCCGATTTCCGAGAAGGCGCGCATTGCGGAGGCGGTCTTACCGACGTCCAAATGATGCCGCTCGGGCTTGATCAACATCGCGCCCGTGAAGATCGCAGCCATCTCCTGGCTCGACGCACCCGACCGAACCGGCGTGCGCAGGTCGATGTGGTGGTCGCCGAACAAGCACAACCGCAAGCGTCCATCGGCGGAGAGCCGTACGCGATTACAGGTTTCGCAATAATCGTGCGAGAGCGGCGAGATGACGCCGAGAGCGCCAAGCGCATCCGCGAACGCGAAGTAACGAGCCGGACCGTTCCCGCCGGGGCCTGCGACCGGCAAGAGCGCCTCGATCGTTTGCAAGCGATTCAAGATCTCGGTGGCCGAGATATAGGCGCCGGGCTGCATCTCTAGATTGTCCGAAACCGGCATGAGTTCGATAAATCGAACGTATATTTCGCGCTTGCGGGTCAGTTCGGCAAACGCAACCAGCTCGTCGTCGTTCTGACCGCGCATTACGACGCAGTTGAGCTTGATCGGTTTTAAGCCCGCATCGATCGCGGCATCGATTCCGGCGATCACTCGATCGAGTCCGTTACGGCGCGCGATCGCGAAGAACCGGTCCTCACGCAATGTATCGAGCGAAACGTTGACGCGACGCAGTCCGGCGTCGCGCAATTCGGCGACGCGTTCGGCGAGAAGCAGCCCATTCGTCGAAAGCGAGATATCGTCGATTCCCGGTATGCGCGCCAGCATCTCGATCAAGCGTACGAGGTCTCGGCGCAAGAGCGGCTCACCACCGGTTAGCCGCACCGAGCGTAATCCAACCGATGCGCCGGCTTCGACGATTCGCGCGATCTCCTCATAGCTGAGGATTTCGGGCTTTGGAATCCAAGGCAGCCCGGACTCGGGCATGCAGTACACGCATCGCAGATTACAGCGATCCGTGACCGAGATGCGCAGGTACGTGATCGGACGGTTGAACGTGTCGCGGAGCGGCGCGGTCATTCCGATCAGATCGATGGTTGCAGCCACCTGATTTGCTTCTACGTCCCGAAGACCGTATCCGGCACGGGGACGTTGATCTGGAAATTCGAGAATGTCGTCGTCACGTCGGCGTTATAGCTCGGCAGATTTACCTTGCCGGTCTGCGAGCGAACCAGATAGTTGCCTCCGACACGCGTGTACTCCTGATCGAACGCGACGGTCCCCCCATCGACATACGTCCACGTAAACGACGAAGGCATCGCGTTCGCATCGTCGACCGCAACGTCGAGGTGCGCAACGCGCCCGGTGCGCTTTGGCGTCAACCGCAGGGTCGTCGTGCCGGCGTTCGAGTTGAGGATCGTAATATCGTAGATATCTTGCCACGTCGCCGGTGGGTCGATCTTCGGATAAATCTTCTGGAATTGTTGTGCGAGCATCGGAACCGTGTCGAACACGACGGCTTGTTTATCCGGCCGCTTGTAGTAGTAGTTGCCGTCGAGCGTGGGGCTGAGCGGCAGCGTCCGCAACGCGATCACCACGTGCAAGCTTGCAGTGTAACTCTGAAGGTTCGGATTGACGGCGGCCATGCGCTGCACGAGCGGATTTGGAGAATTCGACGCGGCCACGGGTGCAAGCGAAAAAGCGAGCATCATCGCACCGAGGGTCAGCATCTTCGAGGCTGCGAGCTTCACAGGTGCTCTAACGGCGCAGCCGCGGGCGGGGTTCCGCTTGCCTCGGCAAGTGCGAGACCAATTTCATCTCGGACGCTCGTGTCGCGCTCCAAGCCGGCAGCCGATTGTAGAGCCTCAATTGCCGCGCGAGACGCGATGCGTCCGAGCGCCCAAGCCGCGGCGCCGCGCACCATCGGATGCGGATCGACCCCGAGCGACGTAACGAGGGCCGGCACGGCGCTCCGATCCGCCAGATTGCCCAAGGCGATCGCGGCGTTGCGGCGTAACACGGCGGCTCCGCGCCAGCCCATCGCGGTGGCTCGATAGCGGCGCTTGTACTCCCCGCTTCTTAGATGTAGAAGCGCGACCAAATCCGGAGACGCCGCGCCCTCATCGTTCGGTTCGAACGCCTCTGAGACGCTCGCAGTGGTTCGAAAATTCGGCGGGCAAACGACCTGGCAGATGTCGCAGCCCCACACCCAGTCGCCGATCAGAGGACGCAACGCGCGTGGGATCGGGTCGGTCCGCTGCGTGAGATCCGCGATGCAACGCGTTGCGTCGATCGTATAGTCGCCGCGAAGCGCACCCGTCGGGCACCCTGTTACGCACCGAGTGCAGCTGCCGCACGTCTTGCGAAGTGCGTTGTCGACCGGAAGCGCGAGTGAGGTTACGATCTCGCCGAGAAACACATACGATCCGGCTCCCGGCGCGATCAACCCCGTGTGCTTACCGATCCAGCCAAGTCCGGCACGCGCTGCTGCGGCGCGCTCGCCGAGCGGTGCCGTATCGCACGCAACTCGCGCGACGCTCGCGCCGGCGAAGTCGTCCATCATTGCTGCAAGCTCCGCCAACATCGCGCGCAGGGTGTGGTGATAGTCTTGCGACCACGCGTAGTTCGAAACGCGTCCACGGAGTGGGCCGCGCGCTGCAGCGTCACGGGTGCGGTACGGCACCGCGACGCAGACGATACGCTGTGCGCCTTCGAATAACGTAGCGGCGTCGCTTGCGGCCGCAGCGTACGCGTCGTCATAGCTCCACGTTTCCAAATCGCCGCGGGAGAACGATGCGCGCATGCGCTCGCGCGTGAGCGGGTCCGCTGCCGCGTCCGCGACACGCAGGTCGCTGGCCCCGAGCTCGCGTGCGCGCTCGCCGAGACGGGCGCGCAGCGCGTTTAGAGCATCCGCAGTTCGGTCGATCGCGAGCGTGGGTATGCCTTCTCGATCTCGGCGATATCATCTGCGTCCAGATCGACATCACCAGCGCGAGCGTTCTCTTCGACGTGCGGGATCGATGCAGCTTTTGGAATCGCGAACGCATTGGCTTCACGCGTCAGGAATGCGAGGATGACCACGCGAGGAGTGATCCCGTGCTTCTTCGCGATCTCGGTGAGGGTGCGTCCGCGCGGCGTCGTTTCAGCCGGAACGCCGCTACGGCCGAAAGGCGTGTACGCAACGACCGCAACGTTATTTTGCGCGCACCACGGTTGAATGCGGTGTTCGATGCCGCGCTCTTGCAAATGATAGAGCACTTGATTGCAGCTGAGCGGATGGCGCTCGAGCGCAGCCTTTGCTTCTTCCAGATCATCGACGTCGAAATTGCTGACGCCGAGTGCGCGAATCTTTCCGTCATCGACGAGCTTTTCGAGCGCACGCATCGTTTCTCGGAGCGGCTGCGATCCTCGCCAATGCAAAAGATAGCAGTCGAGATACTCGAGGCCGAGGCGGCGCAGCGAACGCTCGCATGCGCGCAGCGTACCTTCGTAGCTCGAGTTCGACGGCAGAACTTTGCTAACCACGAACAAGTTCTCGCGCCGCAGCTTCCCCTCTCGAATCGTTTCGCCAATCAGTTCCTCGGCGCGCCCGTCGCCATACATCTCCGCCGTATCGATGTGCGTCATCCCAAGCTCGACGCCGCGCAAGAGCGCGCGCTTCGCGCCATCCGCCGCGGGACCGCGCTCGGGGATTTGCCACGAACCTTGCCCGATGCGCGCCACGTCTCTGCCCGTTGTTCCGAATGGCCGGTATTGCATCGTCTACGTTATGCCCGAACCACGTGCGGCCACGCTTGATCTTTCGCCGAAACGATGGGTGGACCGCTCAGCGGCCAAGCGATACCGATTGCCGGATCGTCCCACGCCAAACCGCGCTCGTGCTTGGGATCGAAATGTTCGCTCTGTTTGTAGGAAGCGATCACGACGTCGCTGAGCGCAAGAAAGCCGTGCGCGAATCCGCGCGGTACGTAAATTTGGCGATGGTTGTCGCCGGTGAGCTCAAAGCCTTCCCACTCGAGATACGTCGGCGAATCCTCGCGCGCGTCGACGATGACGTCGTAGAGCGCGCCCACCAAGCACTGGACGAGCTTCGAAAGGCGCATGTCGTAGTGCATGCCGCGCAAGATGTTTCGGCTCGAACGCGAGACGTTGTCCTGAACGAACGTATCGGTCAGACCTGCGCTTTCGTATTTATTTTTTGAATACGTTTCTTTGAAAAACCCGCGCTCGTCACCGAAAACGTCCGGCTCGAGCAGCTTGGCTTCCGGGAAACGAGTGTCGATGACGCGCAGCATGAAAGCGGGCTTTGCTTTCGAAGTCGAACCCTCATGCCAATCGAGGTCGTCGTCGGCGACATCACCCGGATCCCCGTCGACGCAATCGTCAACGCCGCCAACGAGCGTTTGCGCGGCGGCGGTGGCGTCGATGGTGCAATACACCGAGCTGCCGGGCCGGAGTTGCTGGAAGCTTGCAAAGGCTACGAGAGCTGCCCAACCGGCGACGTG
>Ga0070735_10004732_pt1 | contig 11402 bp, 6 predicted proteins | sample Coa_R1_FD_66443 | JGI IMG/M metagenome (GOLD analysis project Ga0070735, IMG submission 66443) | Surface soil microbial communities from Centralia Pennsylvania, which are recovering from an underground coalmine fire - Coalmine... | ecosystem: Environmental > Terrestrial > Soil > Unclassified ... | reverse complement strand
TACGCCCAGCCGCTCGTGCTCGCCAATCTCAGGATTACCGGGCAGGGAACTCACGCCGTGGTTTTTGTTGCGACCGAAAACGACAGCGTTTACGCCTTCGACGCGAACAGCAACACCGGCAAAAATGCGAACCCGCTCTGGCACGTGAATTTCACGAATCCCGCGGAGGGCATCACTACTGTACCCAGTTCAGCCTTGGGCAGCGACGCCATCTATCCGCAGATCGGCATTACGGGAACGCCTGTAATCGATCCAACGAATGGCACGCTGTATGTGGTCGCGGCTACTTTGGAGAATGGAGTGTATTTTCAACGGCTGCACGCGTTGGACGTCACAAGCGGAGCGGAGAAGTTCAACGGGCCGGTTGTGATTGCGGCGACGGTGAAAGGAAATGGTTCCGGTTCCTCGGGCCACTCGCTTTCTTTCGATCCGTTCCGTTCCAATCAGCGGCCGGGATTGTTGCTGCTGAATGGTTCGATCTTCATCACCTGGGCCTCGCATGGATTGGAGGGCGAGTTCCCCTATCACGGGTGGGTGATCGCCTACGACGAGACCACGTTGAAACAGGTGGGCGCAATGTGCGTCACCGCTAACGGCGATCAGGGCGGAATCTGGCAGAGCGGCGACGCTCCGGCGGCTGACACGCTGGGGAATATTTTTCTCATGACCGGGAATGGCACGTTCGACGCCAACACCGGCGGCCAGGATTACGGCATGAGCTACCTGAAGATCACTTCGAAAGGGAATTTGCGCGTGACCGATTATTTCACGCCGTATAACGAAAATCAGGAAAGCAACGAGGACATGGATCTGGGTTCCGGCGGTGCGTTGTTGCTGCCCTACCTGACAGGCGCAACATATCCCTATCTCGCTATTGGCGCGGGCAAGGATGGAACCATGTACGTTGTCAATCGCAACAACATGGGCCATTTCAATCCATCGGGAAATACGCAAATCGTTGAATCGATCCCCAACGCATTCGGCGGACACGGCATCTACAGCGGGCCAGCCTACTGGCAGGGATACCTTTACTTCTGGGGAACGAACGATGTGCTGCGCATCTTTCAAATGCAGAGTGGGCTGGTTTCAACCTCGCCGATCGCCACCGGGGCGACTACGTTCTCCTCTCCTGGGGCTACAACGGAAATTTCTTCCAACGGCGCATCGAACGGAATCGTGTGGGCGATCGACCCTAGCGGTTATTCGACGGCTTCGCCCGCGGTGCTGCATGCGCTGAATGCAACCACTGCGGTTGAGCTTTACAACAGCTCACAGGCGGGGACGCGCGATACGGCCGGGGCTGCCATCAAGTTCACGCCTCCGACAATTGCAAACGGTAAAGTGTACGTGCCAACGGCAGTCGAGTTGGACGTGTACGGATTGCTGCCTGCGGGGAAGTAGGGGACGAGCCGCTTTCAGCGATGCTCACCTTGTCCTGATTTCGCGCCCGTCGGATTGGGGTCATTTCCGTCTGTCGCCGATTTCTGCATAGAGACTTTGGTTAGTAGTGCTTTCTTCCTCTTGTTCAGAATTTGCATGGGACGGTAGTATCACTGCACTCTGATCGCGTCGCGGTGTGGGATGGCGTGTTTCGGAATTAACCGGTATCTCCCCCCAACATAGAGACCCTGAATTTAGAGACCCAGCACTCAACGAGTAGCCCGCGCGAGCCCCTGAATCGAATTTTGCGCGGCCGGGTAATGGACCTGTTTTCGGATTGCGGTTTCTGGCCAATAACTGAGCGTGAGACTTGACCTTAGCGGGGAAGGTATTCACACCGACGATCGAGCGGCGCTTCGTCTGCGATGGCAAATGTGCGCAAGCAAAAAATTTCCTAAAGAGTGCGGAGGTAGTTTGTGAAACTGATTCCCGGCGGTGGTAATTCTGCGAATCCGCGGATCTCTCTGAGCCTGGCGGCTCTGTTTGTGTCTCTGGTGTTTTCGCTTGGCTTGCAGGCGCAAACCTACACGCTGAATGACATCTACACGATTGTGGGCGGCGGAGCGACTCCGACTGCGCCTTTGAGCGCCACTCTGCCCGGAGCGAGCGCCGCGATTGAAGATGCTTCCGGAAACGTGTACATCGCCGCGCCCGATACCGCGTATGTTTTCAAACTCAGCTCAACGGGAACTTTTGGCAACTACGCCGGCCTTGGGTATGGCGGGCACAATCCCGATGGTGGACAGGCAAGCAAGTCGCTGATCTATGCCGTGACTGGTTTGGCGTTCGATAGCAAGGGAGACGTTTACTTTGCTGACGCGGCCGGATCACGCATCCGCGAAGTGACACCCAAAGGTGTGATTTCGACCGTGGCAGGAAACGGCGTAAAGTGCGACCACGCGATGACCTGCGGAGATGGCGGGCTGGCCATTAATGCGAATTTGAATCTTCCCGAGACAGTTGCTCTGGACGCGAATGGAAATCTTTATATCGCCGATGCGGGCAACAATCGTCTCCGCGTGGTGAACATGCAGAAGGCGACCATTACTGTCGCCGGTGTGAGCATTCCTGCGGGAGACATTCAGAGCGTGGCGGGACTGGCGAATGACATTACGGGATGCCCGAATTCGCAGACCGCCTGCGGCGATGGCGGACCGGCAACGAGTGCATACCTCAACCTGCCTTATGGCGTGGCGCTGGACAGCGCCGGCAATATCTATATTGCGGATACTCTCGACCACAAGATCCGCGTGGTGAACGCGCAATCCACAACCATTACGATTGCGGGAGTCTCGATTGCGCCGGGAGACATCGCGACTGTGGTGGGCAATGGCATTGCGTGTACGAATCCGGTGAGCAAGTGCGGCGACGGGAAGGTATCCACCTCCGCGGAGGTGACGCGGCCGCAAGGAGTGTTTCTCGATCCTTCGAACGACATCTTCGTCGCAGATACTGGCGACAGCCGGATTCGAGAGGTCAGCGGGGCGACCGGGATCATCAGCACGGTGGTGAACTCCGCGGGAACGCCGGGATTCACGGGCGATGGCGGCGCCGCGGCCAGCGCCCAGCTCGACTTGCCGGCCGGGATATGGCTGGATTCGATGGGCGATTACCTGGTTGCGGATAGCGGCAATGGCCGCATCCGCGTCGTGAATAATCAGAGTTCGCCGATCACGGTGGGCGGTACGACGATTCAGCCGGGCGACATCGAGACGATTGCCGGCGGCGGCAACGCCGGAGACGGTGGATCTCCAACTAAGGCGACACTCGCCTTGCCGTGGGATGTGGTGGAATACGGCGGCAACCTCTACATCGTGGATCAGGGCGACAATCGGATTCGGGAAGTCATCGATCCGTTGGGCACCTCGCCGACGATCACGACTGTGGCGGGTAACGGCAGCGCCGGCTACAGCGGCGATGGCGGCCTGGCTACGGCGGCTACGTTGAATGCACCGAGTTCGGTGGCGTTCGACGCCAGCGGCAATATGTACATCGCGGATTCGAACAACCTGGTAGTACGCGAAGTGGCTGCGTCGACCGGTATCATCAGCACGGTGGCGGGCAACGGAAGTTCTTGTTATCCGACGACCGCGACCTGCGGCGATGGTGGGGTAGCAACAGCGGCCAGCTTCTCATTCCCGTTGAATGTCACTTTTGATCTGGCGGGGAACCTCTATGTCTCCGATTGGCAGGGATACAAGATTCGCAAGGTTATACCTTCGGGCGGCAGTATTGCGAATGGAACCATCTCGACGATCGCGGGGACAGGTGTTTCGGGCTCAAAAGGAAACAACGGGCTTGCGACGAAGGCCAATCTCAACCATCCCGCTGGACTGGTTGTGGACAGCAACGGCAACGTGTACATCTCGGATCAGTACAACAACGAGGTTCGCCAGGTCGTTGTGACGCCGAGCAGCACAACCTGCTCTCAGACGGTGGGCAACATCTGCCAGTGGGCGTTAAATGGGGCAGCGAAGCTGGCGGGGGATGGACTCCCGGCGCTTCAAGGCAGCATGTGGAATCCGCTTGAACTGGCGATCGATCCTTCGAATAACGTTTACATTTCCGGCGGCAACAACAACGTGGTGCAGAGAATCAGCGCCATTACCACGATCTACAGTACGGCCGCGGGCAGTTCGACGAACTCGATTCAGGGCGGTTTCGCCGGCGATAAAGGGCCGGCAACCAGCGCCAAGATGGCGAACCTGGGAGCGTGGGTCGACGGCAGCTCGAATTTGTTCATCGCAGATGGCGGCAACAATCGCGTTCGCTATGTACCGCTGGCAGCGGTAGGTTCGGTTAGTCCGACGAGCTTGTATCTGGGGCAATGGGCGCTGGGCGCGACGGGCACTGCTCAGTCGACTACTTTGAGCAGTTCCGGCGGTGAGGATCTGACGATCAGTGACGTTACATTCACCGGCACGAACAACGGCGATTTCTCGGAGACGGCTACCACGTGCGGACCGGCAATCTCGCCCGGCACGAGTTGCACCATTAGCGTGAGCCTGAAACCGAGCGTCGACGGACCGGAATCGGCGACGATGAATATCAACGACAACGCCACGGGTGGGTCGCAGACGGTGACGCTGACTGGATCGGGTCCGAACTTCGCGATTTCGGCTTCGCCGACTACGATAACGGTGACGCATGGAAACGCAGGGACTTCGACCATCTCATTGAAGCCGCAGGCAAAGTTCACGGGAACTGTGGCGGTTAGCTGCACGGGAGCGCCAGCGAATTCCACCTGCACGCTGAATCCGGCGAATGTGAAGGTTCCGCCGGGGTCAGTAGCAACGTCTACGCTGACGCTTCAGACGACCGCTGGAACCTTGCCCGGGAATTACACGCTAACTGTGACGGGAACCTACGCGAATCTATCGAACTCGACGACGATCGCGGTCACGGTGCAATAGATACGGTTGATTGGAATGAGGTTGGAGTCGAGCGCGGTGAAACGTGACTAAGTATTGACTCAGAAGGCGGACTCCCCTAATGGAATCCGCCTTTATTCTGATTGAAATTCGAGCAATTTTTTGCAGTGGCTGCTGCAACGATGCTGGTAGTAGCTGAGCCAGTGCACGAAAATAGCATGGAGCTAACGCAGTCTGGCCTGTCGAAGATCCAGACTGCGGCGGGTTCCTAAATTTTGTGGGGGAAGAACAATGCGTGTGAAAGCCTGCTTACTATCGCTCACGGCTTTTCTTGTCGCCGCTCTTGTCATGCTCGCGCCTGCAGCGCAGGGCCAGGGTTTCACTGGCGTTCTGACGCAGCACAACGACAACGCGCGGACCGGCCAGAATCTTAAGGAAACCGTGCTCACTCCACAAAATGTGAGAGCCTCCACCTTTGGCAAGTTGTTTTCATATCCGGTCGATGGCCAGATTTACGCGCAGCCGCTGTATGTCCCCAATGTCTTGATTCCGAATCAGGGCGTGCACAACGTCGTCTACATCGCGACGGAGAATGATTCGTTATATGCATTCGACGCGGATGGGTTGAGCCCGAATATCCTGTGGCACGTCAGCTTCATCAGTCCGCCCAGCATCACCACGTTAAATTGCATTTCTCTGGGCTTCGAATGCAACGTGTGGCCGAACACCGGTATTACTGGAACCCCGGTGATCGATCCCACGACCAACACGATGTACGTATTGGTACGAACCCAGCAGGGAAGCAACTCGATCCAAAACCTTCATGCCATCGACATTACGACCGGAGCGGACAAGTTTGGCGGTCCAGTTCAGATTTCGGCGATTGTTGCGGGAACGGGCTCCGGCAGTTCGCATGGCAAAGTTCAGTTCAACACATTGCACGATAATCATCGTCCCGGCATTCTGCTGGAAAACGGCATTGTGTATATCGGCTGGGCCGGCGACGCACACGGCTGGGTAATGGCATACAACGCCTCCACTCTCAAACAAGTCGCTGTCTTCAACACCACTCCGAACGGAACCTTGGGAGGAGTCTGGCAGGCGGGCAACGGACTCGCCGCAGATTCGCAAGGAAATATTTATTTCGCGACCGGCGATGGAACTTTCGATGCCTCCACGGGCGGCACGGATTACGGCGATACGCTGCTAAAAGTCGATGCCAACTTGAACGTGCTCGATTACTTCACTCCGATGGATCAGGCTTGCCGCCTGCTGCCGAACGATTTGGACTTAGGCGCCGGTGGTCCGCTAATTTTTCCGACGCAGGGCGGGACCTACCCGGATGAAGTCATTGAAGCCGGCAAAGGCGGATCGCCGTGTGACTTATTCGGCAGCACCTACGCCGTCCCTATTTACCTGCTCAATCGTGACAGCATGGGAGGTTACAATCCCAATCAGGACCAGGACATTCAGACGATCGAAGGCACGATCCACGGATACTGGAGTAACCCAGCATATTGGGAGAGCCGAACCGCACAATATGTTTATTACTCGGGAATGACGAGCGAAAGCGGGAGTGGCGATTATCTCAAGCAATACTCGATCACGAATGGCGTGGTATCGAGCGCCCCGGTGGAGCAGACGCCAAACCTGTTTCCGGTCGGCAGTACGCCCTCGATCTCGGCGAACGGAGCGGCCAACGGAATTCTGTGGGCAATTCAGAGGAAAGATATTCTTTCGGCGCTTCCGGGTGTGCATCCTGCGGAGCTCTATGCGTATAACGCAAGCAATGTTTCGCAAGTCCTGTACAACAGCGCCCAGGCCGCACAACTGAGGGATCAGCCAGGCTGCGCCAACAAATTTCAGGAACCCACGATTGCGAATGGGAAAGTTTATGTGGGAACCCAGAATGAGTTGGACGTCTTCGGGATTCTGCCGGTGCCGCAGACTACACCACAACCTGCAGTCACATCGCCGTGCTTTACCTTCCTGGCGCAAACGGTGGGCAAAACCAGTCCGCCACAGGGCACGACGTTAACCAACCTCGGTCCCGGAATGCTGACGATCAGCAGCATTGCGATGACTGGCAGTAATGCAAGCGAATTTGCTCAGACCAACACCTGCGGCGGCGGCTTGCAGGCAGGTACTTCGTGCAAGATCAGTGTTACGTTCACATCTACTGTGTTCAACGTTCCTCAGGTTGCGACCATCCTGATCAACGATAACGCGCTGGGCGGCGCACAGTCGATTGCGCTCTATGGAGTGGCAACGAAGAAGTAGCTTGGACCGGTGAATGGCGCGTTAGACGGAACACGGTAAGGAGCTCGGCACGAGTCATGCCGGTGCTGCTCCACATCCGCCCCCTGACCGAAATGAATCCATCCGTTTTCATACGCTTTGCGAGCTTGCTGGTGGTTTTTTGCGCTCTTCTGGTCCCGCCATCATTGTTTCTTCAGGGGCAGGAGACGGAGAAGCCATTGGCCGAAAAGGCCGCCGTGAAGCCAGCGCCAATTGAGTTTGTCGAGACGACTTCCAGATGGCACCTCTCCCTGCCGCCGGTGATCCACTCTCAGCTTCCTATTTCTCTCCAGTCGCAAGGCTTCTCGCTGGACTACGCCCGGCACACTCTATTGCCCGCGATGGGCGGCTCAGTTGCTGTGGGCGATTTCAATGGAGATGGGCGCGCCGATCTCTACATCGTGGAGCCCGGCGGATCAAATCATCTCCTCGAGCAAATGGGTGACGGAACATTCCGCGACGTCACTGACAAGGCTGGCGTGAAGGGGACAGGTTCCGACCTTTCCGCCACTTTTGCTGACTTCGATAAATCTGGACACGCAAGCCTGTTTGTTGCCGGACTTGGAGGAGTCACGCTTTATCGCAATAATGGTGATGGAACTTTTACGGATATTACGGCCAAGGCAGGACTCAAGAGCAAGGCGAGCGAACTGGCCACATCGGCGCTCTTGTTCGACGCAGACGGCGACGGATTTCCAGACGTCTTGGTTACGATTTACACCGACTTCAGCACTCTGCCGACGAAGGCGTCCTTCACCTTTCCGAATGATTTTTCTGGGGCGAACAGCCGCCTGTATCGCAACCAGCACGACGGCACATTCGCTGAAGTCACGGAGTCCGCGGGGCTCAGCGACAATCCGGGGCGGACTCATATGGCTCTGGCTGCGGATTTCAATCGGAACGGCAGAATGGATCTACTGCTGCTGCGGGATGACAAACCACCCGCTCTGTTTCTGAATCAGGGACAAGGCAAGTTCGAAGATCACACCTGGGCTGCGGGCAAGGAGATATGGAAGTACGCGTACGTGGAAGGACAGATCGCCGACTTCAACCATGATGGTAAACCGGATGTTGCGCTTTGGTCCACGGTCGGGAATGAGGTGCTAATGAACCTAGGCAATGGAAAGTTTGAGCGGGAAGAATCTCTTCCGCTGGTGTACGCGGCGAACCGTGCTTTCGGGTTTCATGGACTCACCAACGATCTTACCGGGGACGGTTATGACGACCTTCTGACCGTGGACAACAAAGGGAAATGGCATTTCATCGTGAATAACGCGGGGAAGTTTCAGGAAGGTTCGATGAAATGGTTTCTGGAATCAGCTTCGCCGGAATCTGCCGCAGCGAACGCAGCCGAGCCAGAGTTCGATTCACTGACCGCGGCACGCCTCGGGAAATCGAATAAGTTAATGCTTATCGGAGTGGCGAAGGACGGGAGAATGAGAATTTTCGAACCTCGGTACACGAAGGACTCCCGCGAGCAATCCAAGGCACGAAAGGAATAATGCCTCGCGTGCTAGCATTGCATTTGAACCCCAAAAATTATCAGACTTCTTGCAGAGGCTGCAAAACATGCGCAATTATTGGCTAATCTGTTTGTTGTTCGGCGCTCTTGCGTGGGGACAGGGAAAGCCAGTCGCCCCGCCGCAGGAAAAGAATCCAGCCGCAGATGCTGACGACGACGACCGGCCAGTGCCTGCTCCGCCCTCGGCTGCCGCTGTTGCTCCGTCTGCCGCAGTATTGACCATCAAAGGCCTCTGCCCGCAGTCTTCAAACTCCGGTGAAGTGTCTGGCAGTAAGTGCGAGACGGTCATCACCAGGGCGCAATTTGAAGAACTTGCACGCGCTATCCAACCAAGCCTAAGCCCGGTGGTGAAGAAACAATTGATGAGCCTGTATCCGCGGCTTCTGATTATGTCGCGTGAAGCCGAGGCGCGGGGAATGGATAAGGAAGAGTATTTTCAGCAGATGTTCGAATTTGCGAGGATGCAGATTTTGGCGCAACAGCTCACGCGTCGCATCCAGCAGGAAGCTGGAAATGTGCCGGAGCAAGAGATCGCCGATTACTACCAAAAGAATCCGGGCAGTTTCCAGGAATATACCCTGGAGCGCATCCTAATTCCACGGGTGAAGCAAGAACCTCCACCGCCGCAGAAGCTGAGCGAAGAAGCCGAGAAAGAGCGGCAAAAGCAGGCGCAAGACGAGATGACGAAACTGGCCGAGGCGTTGCGTGCCCGGGCGGCCAGCGGAGAGTCGTTCGAGGTACTTCAGAAAGAGGCTTATCAGGTATCGGGATTGAAGAGTAATCCTCCGAACGTCAGTATGGGGAAACTCCGGCCAAATGGCCTGCCCCCTGGACACAGTGCGGTTTTTTCCTTGAAAGCCGGGGAAGTGTCGCGGGTGATTAGCGACGCAGGAGGCCATTACGTCTATAAGGTCGATGCCACGGATGTCGAACCCTTGGCCGATGCAAAGGGCGAGATACACAATTTGCTTAAGAGCGAGCGGCTCCATTCGGCCATGGAGAAGATTCAGGGGCCCTTTACTACCGAAGTAAACGATGCCTATTTTGGGACTGCACCTTTGAGTCTCCCCCCGACCCCCGGAGCGATTCAGGAGGGTACGGGAGAAACGGCGTCGCCAAAGTAATCGGGCGAGTGTGTAACTGTTTTCATTGCAATGGTTTGCACGCCAAAGAGGGGGCGATATAAGGCCAATGGAGACTTTCGTAAGTAAGGCTTTCGGCCTCTTGCAGTAAATTGCAATGTTCCGTACTCTCTATCTACATTTGGTGACTCCCGTGTGGTTTCACCCGAACCGCAAGATGCGGAATTATTAACTCCCCCCAACTTAATCGACGGCGCCGATAAGCGTCGTGTCTGGCCACAAGCCGTGTCCCGGCTATGGAGGCGGAGCTTCATTTCCGCGCCAAGGTGGAGCGGGATTGTGATTTGTAAATGAAGAGTCACGCATTGTGACTGAGAGGGCGGAGCTACGAGTAGCACTCAAATTTCGGAATATCTGAGAACGGAAAGCTGCCAGTCTGCGGCGCCGATCAGCTGGTACGCGGTGCAGACTCGCTCGCGGCATGAAAAGATGGTCGCCCAGCAGTTGAAGTATCAGGGTTTTGTTACATTTCTGCCGGTTACAACCGAACTGCGCGAGTGGAGCGACCGGCAAAAGCTGGTGGAATTTCCGTTATTTCCGGGGTACGCCTTTGTCCGATTTATCTACGGGCCGGAAGAGCGGCTTCGAGTACTGCGCACCGAAGGCGTGGTCAATTTTGTGGGAACTTCGGGCCAAGGCATCGCCATTCCCGACAAGCAGATCGAGCATGTGCAAAATCTGCTGGCAAGCAAAATCCCCTTCGAAAATTACCCCTTCCTCAAGGCCGGCCAGCGAGTGCGAATCCGCGGCGGGGCTTTGAACGGAACGGAAGGAATTCTTGTGCGCCAGGACACCGATCGCATGTTGGTTATTTCTGTAGAGCTGATTCAGCGATCCCTGTCGATTCGTCTGCAAGGCTACGAAGTGGAAGCTGTTTGAGGCCGCCGTGTCCTCCATACGGCGGAGTTGGAAATCTCTCCCAATGCAGTGAGCCACGCAAATGGAACGCGTCTGTCGCGGTTCCATGCTCACTGATCGTCATCACTGAACGTACCCCTAATCACAAACGTTTTGGTGAACTGTGTGAGGCAAATTATGGATCATGTTGAGTTGAAAAATAGCAGCGTGGACAGTGAGACGCCGGCCAGCGCGGAGACTGTGGGGTCTACCCCGGTGGCCAGGCACGACTTTGCGGCGGAGGGAACGCGCGTGACACTGCGCAGCCTACGTGCTGAAACCGAGATGCAAGCCATTAGCCAGGCGCTGGAGCAGACGGGATGGAACCGCAAGCGCGCGGCGCAATTGCTCAGCATCAGCTACCGGGGGTTGCTGTACAAGATTCGCCAGCATAACATTACCCGCAACCGGGATCTTTCCGGGGTTCCCAAACATGCGAAGATGGCAGATACTGTTGCTAACTGGGAGCCTACGGGGCTGGCCGTTGCCGGAGGCGGAACTCCGGGCGAAGACTAACCGGAAAGATGGCGGCAAGAAACGAACGGAACGCTTACCGATTGCTTAAGCGTTACGGTCAATTGTCACTTGGAGATGTTTGGGGCTGGCCGGAGTTTTGAATCCGGGCCACAGTGACGGGTCGAACGTGGGCGCAGCTTAGCGGAGAAAATCAACCATGAGCCGTAATTTCGAACTATTACAGAGGATCGGCAGGGAGCAGTCGCTCTACGCGAC
>Ga0070735_10004729_pt1 | contig 11406 bp, 10 predicted proteins | sample Coa_R1_FD_66443 | JGI IMG/M metagenome (GOLD analysis project Ga0070735, IMG submission 66443) | Surface soil microbial communities from Centralia Pennsylvania, which are recovering from an underground coalmine fire - Coalmine... | ecosystem: Environmental > Terrestrial > Soil > Unclassified ... | reverse complement strand
TCAGTGGTCGGCGGGACGGGTGGCCGTCTGGAGGAACTCGGTACGCAGCTGGGGATCGGCTTCATAGTTTCCCCGCCAGAACGAGGTCCACGTTCGCGAGTGGCCCTCGCGGACGCCTCGCATCTGGGTGCAAAGATGCATGGCATTCAGGTGGACGGCCACCCCGTGCGGCTTGAGGACCCGGACGAGCTCGTCAGCTATCTCCACCCCGATCCGTTCCTGGACGGTGAAGCGCCTCGCAAACACGCGAACCAGTCGGGTGAGCTTCGAGATTCCGATGATCTCCTCGTGTGCGATGTAGCCGATGTATGCGTGACCGTGGAACGGCAGCGCGTGGTGCTCGCAAAGGGAGAAGAAGTCGATCGGGCCTTCGATTACCTGGCTGATGCTGCAATCGGGCCCACCGTGGCACTCGGTCGGAAACGCGGTCAGCAGCTTGGGATCGCCTTCGTAGCCGGACGTGGCGTCATACAGAGCCCGCAGGAATCGGGTCGGAGTCGACTTCGTCCCAGGGGTATCCAGATCCATACCGAAAGCCTGGAAGATCTCGGCTGCGTAACCCTCGAACTTCTTCCACTGTTCCGGCTTGACGTCGCGCGGGCGGACCTGCTCCCACTGGGTTGTTTCTTCGGGATCATGCACGAGTTTGGACATCCTCGGTCTCCTCTTGCTGCTATCGGCCTACGTAACTCTACTAGCCGTCCTTGCAGCCGAACGGTGCGACTCGATGCGGCGGAGCCGAGGTCGAACGACCCTGATGCCAGCCCTGTTAGCCGGCCGCCGATGAGCTTTCGTGCGAGCCCGCCGTGACCTGCTCGTACCACCGAATGGTCGCCTGAAGCCCGGTCCGAAAAGGAGTCGACGACCTGAACCCGAACTCCCGTAAGGCCCGATCGACGTTGAGCTTCCGCCTGGGCTGGCCGTCGGGCTTGGTGGCGTCCCACACGACGTTGCCATCGAAACCGGTCAGCTCGACGATAAGCTCGACCAGCTCTCTGATCGAGATCTCCTCGGAGCTGCCGATGTTGACCGGCTCAGGCTTGTTGTAGCGTTCCGCAGCCATCAAGATCGCCCTGGCCGCGTCTTCCACATAAAGAAACTCGCGCGTGGGCGTTCCGCTCCCCCACACCTCGATCGAGCCTGCATTGCTGTCTCGCGCGTCGATGCATTTTCGGATCAGTGCGGGTATGACGTGCGAATTTTGGAGGTCGATGTTATCGCCTGGACCGTACAGGTTCACCGGGAGCAGATAAATCGCGTTGAAGCCGTACTGCTGGCGATAAGCCTGAGCCTGCACCAGAAGCATCTTCTTCGCGAGTCCGTATGGTGCGTTCGTCTCCTCCGGATAACCGTTCCACAGGTCGTCCTCGGAAAACGGGATCGGGGCGAACTTTGGATATGCACACACCGTGCCTACCTGCACGAACCTGGAAACGTCGTGATGGCGCGCCTGCTCCATGAGCTCGATCCCCATGATCGCGTTCTCGTAAAAGAACGACCCGGGGTTTTCACGGTTTGCGCCGATACCACCGACACGGGCTGCAAGATGAATCACGATCTCTGGGCGCTGGTCTGCGTACATCCGCGCGACCTCTGACTGCTTCGTCAGGTCATAGTCCTTGCTGGAGAACGCGAACACCTCTGCACCGAGCGGCTCGAGCTGGCGCACCACGTTCTTGCCGAGGAAGCCGTGCCCGCCCGTCACGGTAACCCGCTTGCGATTCCAGAACGACGCTGCAGATCGGCCGTTGGACATAAGCCATGTAAGAATACGACGCCGTATACCCACGCTTCCCGGCTCAGAGGTCGAAGGTCTTGACTCCTGTTTTCTGGAGTGCAAGCTCCCAGAGAAACCAGGGGTTGTCGACGAGGTAGCGTCGCCACAGCCTGCGCGGCTGGGAAACGAGACGGAAAACCCACTCGAGCCCGGATCTCTGCATCCATCGGGGCGCCTGACGGACCGTGCCGGTGTGGAAGTCGAAGGCGGCGCCGACAGCGATGAGGACAGGCGCATTCAGAAGCGGACGCATCCGCGCCATCCACAGGTCCTGCTTCGGCGAGCTCATGCCGACCCACACCACGTCCGGTCGAGTGGCGTTGATCGATTCCGCCGCTTCGACTGAGCACAACTGGTCGAGCGGGGCAAACGGCGGCTCGTAGTGGCCGGCCACATCAAGGTCGCAGAATCGCTCCTGCATCCGCTCGGCGAGGCGCCCCGCCACACCCGGCCCCCCTCCGTAGAAGAAGTGGCGATGCCTGCGCCTGCTCAGCATCGCAAGCATGAGGTCTGGGCCGTACACCCGGTCGACGGTTGGATGCCCGCTCCACCGCGCGACCCAGACGACCGGCATTCCGTCCGGTGTGACGAGGCCGGCCTGGTTGAAGACGCGCCGTACCTCCTCCGACCGCCGGCATTCCATGATCGAGTGAACCGGGCACACGCAGACGTAGTGGCGCTCGTCCCTCTCGACCCAGCCGTCGATGACCGTCAACGCCTCCTGCATGTTGATCGCGCTGATCCCCACACCGAGGATGTTGACCCGGGCCGTCACGAAATCAACCGCGCGTACAGGTCGAGGTGAGCACGTGCGATCGCGCTCCAGCTGTAGTGCTGCTGCACCTTCTCCCTGCCCTTACACCCCATGTCATGGGCGAGCTCAGCGTCGCCGAGGAGCCGCCCCAGACGGTCGGCGATGATGCTGGGCTCTTGCGGGACCACGAAACCGTCAACGCCATCCTCGACCAACTCGCGAGTCGCTCCGGCAGGGCCGCCGACGACCGGCTTGCCACATGCCCACGCCTCGACGATCACGCTGCCGAAACTCTCGCGCGACGAAGGGACGCAAAGGACGGTGCATGCGGCGAGAAGAGAGTCCCGCATGGATTGGGACACCGATCCGAGCCACTTGACATTCGGGCCGGCCTTCCGGAAGGCGGATGAGTTGCCCCTTACGTCCGGTCCGACGAACACAAACTTCGCATCCGTCTGCTTTTCGAGTATTCGCGCCGCCTCAATGAGCTCCTCGAATCCCTTGTACCGGTGCAGCTGGCCGATGAACAGCACCAGATTGGAGGACTCGCCCAGGACCTCTCTGGCGATTGTGGGCGGCGCTTCAGGGTCGTTTTGCGGGCCCAGCCCGATCACATGGAGTCGGTCGCGGCGCGCGCCGTGCGCCGCGAGCCAGTCGGCCTCGCCCTTCGTCAACGCCACAACGGCGTCCGACTGCGCATACAGGCGGCGAAAGGCCGGGGAGGTCCAGCCGAGAGGCCGCTCGTGGCGCAGCGGCGTGAATACGAAGGGGCGCTGCCTCTTCTTCGCGGCGATCATGAATGCTGCGGAGAACGCTTCCCTGCCCATGAAGACGTTGTGCACGACTTGCGTAGAGACGACATGACGCTCGATATGCGGAGCCAGAGTACGACCCATCAGCCAGGGAATCGGACTGCTCGGAACGTGGTATCCAGGGGCGAGCGCCGCCAGAGTGCGCCGGGTCCGCGTATCCCAGCGCCCCAGCGCCGTCACGTGCCTTCCATCTATCTCATACGTCTCCGTGCGGACTCGCTCGCCGTTGATCAGAGAACCAAGCCAGTCGGTACGCTGGCTGTTCAAGAGCGTGACCACGTCGATTTCGGTGCCGGGGCCGATCTCTTGGAGCAGGCGCCGCGTGTAGTTCTCGGCGCCTCCAATCGAGGGCGCGTAGCGGAACGTGGCCACGGTTACGAGGCTCATACAGCGAGAACCTCCCGGTACAGGTCGGCAGTTTGGGCCGCGCAGCGCTCCCACGTGAAGATGGCGGCCCGCCGCCTCCCGGCTTCCACCAGGCGAAGCCGCAACTCCCGAGTCGACAGCACGGCCTCGACTGCCCGCGAGAACCCGCGGACATCGGACGGGTCGACCAGCAACGCAGCGTCGCCGAGGACCTCGGGGAGGCATGAGGCGTTGGACGCGACCACCGGCGTGCCGGACGCCATGGCCTCCAGTGGCGGGAACCCGAAACCTTCGTAGAGAGACGGATAGACGCACACGTCAGCTCGCCGCATCACGGTGGGCATCTGGTCCATTGGGACCAGGCCCAGCCATCGCACCCGCGCGGCCAGGCCGAGACTGCGGATGCGCTCGACGTACCGAGGAAACCTCTCTGACTCCGCACCGGTGATCTGCAAGGACGCTCGGCCGAGCAGACTATCGGGCGCCGCTGCGGCCATCGCAGTCAGGACAAGGTCAAGGTTCTTGCGGGCCACAGGGGCGCCTGGAAAGAGGAGCACCGGCGCAGGTCCCGGCTCGACGTGGGCGGCATCGAACGTGGTGAGGAAGCGGCGGTCCACGCCAAGATGAATGGTCACGATCCTGCCTGGATCAAGGCCGTACTCCTGGATCGCGTCCCGCCGCGTCAACTCGCTTATCGCGATGACGCGGGCGGCGGCGCGAACCCTTGGTGGGAGCAGCCATCTTTCGTAGAAACGCCACTCAGCGGGATGGTCCTTTGGAAAACGGCGGGTCGACAGGTCGAAGATGGTCACCACGAACGGGATGGAGACCTTCCAGGGCACCACGAAACTGGGGCAGTGAAGTAGCTGAGCATGGGACTCTTCAATGCGGCGGTCGGCTCCGCGCGCAAGCCATGAAAGCGTATTGGGCAGGCCGGGCCGTCGCGAGCGAATTTCGGTGACATCCACGTCCGGCCGATCCCGCATGGCGGCGACGAGCGACCTGGCGTAAACGCCGGAACCGCCTGGATTCCGCTCGGGGAACGTCATGTCGAACACGACTCTTGACGCAATCGCGGCCCAATTTGACTTCACGAATCGTGATTGTGGCGGATGACAGTGAGTCGTCTCTTCAATCACTCCGCCGGCCAAAGCGACGCGCCAATTTCATTGACTTAACTTCACTCGAGGCATAAGCTGCCCCGGGCTCCCGCATCCGATGCGATTTCCATTGACATTCCGCACCACTATTGCCGCCTTGGCTGTCCTGATCGGCTCGGGGTTGTCGGCGCTGCCCGCTCCGGCGGCGGTGACGCCGCGGTCCGCGATCGACATGACTCACAGCCAGATCACGCGCGAGCTTTCGGCCCAGGTGGGCCTCCCGCCAGCCTCGTCAATCAGAGTCGCCCCAGCGGCCTCCAGTCCCCTGGTCGCTTCGGCCTCGCATCCGCAACGCGAGGTGTTCGGCTTCGTCCAGGCGGGCGTGGTCGGTAACACGTCGGTTGGGTACCCGAGTTGGGACTTCTCGATGCTGACTACGGTTGCGTACTTCGGTGAGCACGTCAACTGGGACGGAAACATCGTTCAGACCGACACCGGTTGGTCCGTCTGGAATTCGATCACTGCCACCGATCTCGTCAACACGGCGCACGGCCAGGGCGTGAAAGTCGTCCTGACCCTCATCTTGCAGGACTCGGAAGCCAACCAGGCGCGGATGTGCTCTGGATTGGGTTGGGGGGCTCGCACGATCAGCGAGGGTATCCAGCAGATGCAGGCCCGTGGTGCCGACGGCATCAACCTGGATTACGAGGGCGAGAACGTGACATGTGTCAATGGACAGTCGTCTCAATCGATGCTCATCGCATTCGTGCAGCAGTTCCGGGCAGCGATGCCCGCCGGCAGCTACCTGTCGATTGACTCCTACAGTGGTTCCGGCGAAGGTCCCGATGGGTTCTTCAACCTCCCGGCCCTGGCGCCATACGTCGACTCGTTCTTCGTGATGGCCTACGACATGGAGTATTACAACTGGCAGGGGTCGCCGGCGAACTGCAGCACCATGTGTCTCGGGCCGACGGCACCACTGACGAATTACTTCTACAACGACACGCGCACCGCGTCGGAGTACACGGCGACCGTGCCGGCATCCAAGGTCATCCTCGGCGTGCCTTACTACGGCCGCAAGGCGTGCGTCGGGCCAGGCAATGCGAACGCGTATCCCACCAGCCCGCTGGTCGCGGACACCTATCTCGACGCGGCCGCCGAGCAGTCCTACTCAGATACGGTGCCGGGCACCTACTCGATTCACCGCGACCCGAACGACCCGGCCGGCCAGGAAAGATTCGACGACTGGCTGAGCGCGACGTATCGCTGCACGCGGCAGCTCTACTGGGACGACTTTGCGTCCTTGGGGGCGAAATACGACCTGGTGAACCGCTACAACCTGCGGGGCGTCGGGATCTTCACGCTTAACTACGGCGGCGGCGCGCCCGAGCTGTGGTGCGACCTTCGCGATCATTTCTCCTCCGGCTACGTGCCCGCCAACGTGTCGGTCGGCGCCAGCCAGAGCTCCACCCAATACGCGGTGACGGTAACCGCGGGACAAGGCTGCGGTGTGAGTGGCTTCGACCTCCAGGTTCAGGATTCATCGGGCGGCCCTTGGCTCGACGTCGCCACGGATGTCGCGCCAACCAACTATGTCAACCAGGCGTATTCCCGAACGCTCACGATGAACGGCTACCGCGGACATACCTACCAATTCAGGGTCAGGACCCACGACGGACGGGGCAACGTCGGAGCCTGGTCGATGTACGCATCGACTACAGTCTCGAGCTCGGCTGCGATGGCGCATCCGTTCGCCGGGCTTTACACGCTCGACGCCTACGGCGGCGTGAACGGAGATGCCTCCGCTCCCGTGGTGACGACCGCGTACTGGCCCGGCTGGAAGATCGCACGCGCAGCTCATGGCCTTCCCGGTCCGAACGCACCGCAGGGGGGGCTCGTGCTCGACGGTTATGGAGGGCTGCATCCGTACGGCCAGGGCATCGCATCCGTTGTCTCTCCCGCGTACTGGCAGGGTTGGGACATCGCGCGAGATTTCGCGTTTCTGCCCGACGGGAGCGGTGGTTACGTCCTCGACGGATACGGGGGGCTGCATGGCTTCTCGGTCAACGGGGGCCCGAGCCTTGGTCGACGCGCGGCACTTGCCACGACGATCCTCCCCCCGCCGATCGAGGGCGGCCCTTACTGGCATGGTTGGGATATCGCCAGGAAAGTCGTCATCTTCCCGAACGGTGCGGGAGGGTACGTCCTGGACGGCTTTGGCGGAGTCCATGCTTTCGGCATCGGCCGGCCCGCGCCTCCGGGTCCGGCATTGACGGCTTACTGGCAGGGCTGGGATATCGCCCACGACATAGCACTGGTGCCCGGCACCGAAAGCGGCTACGTGATGGACGGCTACGGGGGAATGCACCCGTTCGCGGCGCCTGGCCAAGCGATGCCGGCCAATATCGCAGGGCCGTACTGGCGTGGCTGGGACATCGCTCGGAGCATCTGGCTTCTCCCCTCCTCGACGCCGAGCCAGCCCGGGGGTTACCTGCTCGACGGTTACGGCGGTGCGCATGGTTTCGGTTCGGCATCGCCGGCGTCGCCTGGCCCGTACTGGCAGGGGCAGGACATCGCACGAGTCATCTGGGGCGCCTGATCGTCGTCGGGCGACCGTGACCTACGCGTTCATCGTGTAGTGTCTGAGGCGACTTGCTGCGGGTCGCCGTGGTCCTCCCGGCCTATTTCGAAAACGACATTCATTTCGCCGGCGGAGGCGACCGTTATCCGTACCGCCTCGCGCAGGCTCTTCGCGAGCACTGCGACGTCACATTGGTCACGTTCGGGCGAAAGCGTGCCGAGGAGAATCTGGACGGCCTGAAGCACTTCGTTCTACCGGTCATCTCGCGATCACCCGACAACCCGGTAGCGTGGCCCGGCTACTTTCTTCGTCACAAATTCGATCTCATACACGTCCATCAGGTCCGGTCTGCCGTGACCAGCCTGCTCACGGTTGTCGCCCCCATACGCAGGACACCACTGGTCGCGACGGACCATGGTGGCGGCGGCCCCAGCTTGATGTACCGGCTGAACCTGTACAGCCTGATCTCGCGGTTCATCCTGGTGTCGGAGTTCTCGCGCACGCTTCTGCCGTCCGGTGCACTTGAGCGCACCACCGTAATTCGCGGGGGCATCGACACTGACCGTTTCGCCTTTAGCGAGAGGCCACGACAGCCCCGAGCGATCCAGGTCGGCCGCATCATGCCCCACAAAGGAATCGAATACCTGATCGAGGCAGCCGGCTCGGACATACCTGTCGTGGTAGCCGGGCGGGTCTTCGACCGGGATTACTACCAGTACTTGCGCCGCTTGAGCGAGGGCCGGCCGGTGACATTCCTGCTCGACGCCGATGATGCAGCGATCAGAGACCTGTATGCGTCATCCGCGGTGACAGTGGCCGCCTCCGTGTACCGCGACCAGCGCGGAGGCTACTGGCCGAACTCGGAGTTGCTCGGACTGACCATGCTCGAGTCGATGGCCGTAGGCACGCCCGTGATCTGTACAGATGTTGGCGGCATGCCTGAGTACGTGGTCGATGGTCATGTCGGGTACGTCGTTCCGCCAAACGACCCGGCGACCTTACGGTCCAAGTTGCTCGAATTGCTGTCCGATCCCGTCCGGGCAAGCGCGATGGGGGCGGCCGGCCGCGAGCACGTGAAGTCATATACCTGGGATAGGGTCGCGGAAGCCGTCGCGAGGGAATACTCCCACGTCGTCCGCGGTGCCACTGCGGATTGACGCCGAAGCCGGCAGGACTCGATCTCGAATGAGGCGCAGCGCCAGGATCGATCTCTTGCGATCGGCTTTCACGAACTGGCCCATGCCCGGGCTGGTCGGTTCTATCGCTTATCGAGTGCTGCCGCTTTCCCCCCGTCTTTTCAGAAGGCTTATGAACATGCGATTCACGCTCCACACGCACCAGGGCCCCACGCTCGAAGCACGGCTCAAAGACCTCAACGGCCCCGCCGAAGTGTTCGGCGCCGGCGAGTACTCGGACTCTCTGGTCGACTGGTCGGGAGTCAATTACGTGATGGATGTCGGCGCCCATGTCGGAGGCTTCGCACTTTGGACCGCCTCGAGGTCCGATTGCCGGGTTGTCTCACTCGAGCCGGACCCGGATGTGCGGAGGATCCTCGAATCCAACGTCCGGCGTCAGGGCTGGGGCGATCGGATTCTGGTGCTGCCGTGGGCGCTGGCTGGAGGGCGCGGGTCACGCAGCCTGCGGCCGGCGGCGGACTCTACCGCGACCATGTTCGCGTCGGACACGGCTCAAGGCGATCTCGAGGTCGAAACCATCGGGCTCTCCGACGCTATCGCCGCGGCCGCCTTCCCGCGCGTTGACTTGCTCAAGATAGACATCGAAGGCGCCGAATATGAAGTGTTTGCGGCGCTCGAACCGGAGGGCCTTCTCTCGGTCGCAGTGTGCGTGATCGAATGCCATCCGGTGCCCGGGGCGAGCATCGACTCGATCCTCGAAAAGCTGAAGGCGGCCGGCTTTGCTGTGACCACGACGGTCAAACCCAATGACCTGGTACTTGTTACCGCACGCCGGGTTGCGGGCGAAATCGCGGGTTGATGCCCGTTATGTTCCCAAGCCTGGATGACAGGTTGTTCCATGCGGGACGGTGAAATTGACCACTGAGAATGCCGCCTTGCGCCGACCTCGAATCGCCGTCGTGAGCCCCGTCTTCCTCGAGAACCAGCTTGACTTTTTTGGTGGAGGCGAAAGGTATGCATACCGGGTTGCACGTGCCTTGCTGGCGCAGTGCGACGTCACGTTCGTAACCTTCGGTCCCCGGCAAACCGAAACCATGGTCGACGGCGTGCGATGCGTGTCGGTCCGCGCCAGCGGCGCGGACCCCGAGAATCCCGTGCCATCGCTTGGTTTCTTTCTCCGTGAAAGGTTCGACGTGGTCCACGTGTACCAGTTCCGCTCGACGGTGACGAGCATGCTCGCCATACTTGCGCGACTGCAAAGACGTCCGCTGGTTGTGAGCGATGTCGGTGGAGGCGGACGGAGCTTGATGTTTCGGCTCAGGCTCTACCAGCTCATCCGGCGATTCATCCTGATCTCGGAGTTTTCCCGAGCCATCCTTCCGCCGTCCGTGAGAGCACGCTCCGCAGTCGTCAAAGGAGGCATCGATCTCGACCAATTCGGGTTCGACCCGAGGGCGCGCAAGCAGCAAGTCCTCCAGGTAGGTCGCATCATGCCTCATAAAGGCTTCAACTACTTGATCGAAGCGGCCGGCTCGGACATACCGGTTGTCATCGCTGGGCGAGTGAAGGACCAGGACTATTTCAACCACCTCAAGCGGCTGAGTGAGGGTAAGCAGGTGACCTTTGTGCTCGATCCAGATGATCACGCTGTCGTCGAGCTATATCGATCCTCCGCGGTGACGGTAGCGGCGTCGGTTTATCGAGACGCATGGGGTAAGACGTGGCCGATGTCGGAGCTGCTGGGGCTGACGCTGCTCGAATCGATGGCCGTCGGGACGCCTGTCGTCTGCACGGACGTGGGCGGCATGCCGGAGTACGTCGTCGACGGATCGACGGGATTCGTGGTTCCACCCAACGAGCCCAGCCTCATGCGCACCCGGGTGGAAGAGCTGCTCCGCGATCCTGGTTTGGCCACAACGATGGGTCGAGCCGGCCACGCACATGTGCAGCAGTACTCGTGGGAGAGCGTTGCCACGAGAATCGCGCAAGAGTACGGGTTGGTGCTACGCCGCGAAAAGTCGGACCGCGTCCGGACTACGACGACTCCTTGAGCACGGTCAGCTTCACTTGTATGTCGGCCCCCCGGACGAGGCTGCAGAGGTATGTTTCGTAAACACTGAGGGTCCGGTTCACAATGGGTGTCAGACGGAGTAGGCCCCAGAAAGGGCTCAGTGTCACCCGGCGTTCGTCGAGCCGGAACCGGATGTCTGAGTAAAAACCAAATCTGCGCCCAAGCTCGGAGTCTTCGAGAAAGTAGTCGAGAAATGCAGCCGAGAAGAAATGCAGATGTGTCGGGTCCCTGTAGGCGCTCACGCTGCTGAAATGTGGTGTACCGATGATGACTGTCGCCCCGGGTCGGGCGACCCGGTGGACTTCGCGCAGCACACCTACCACGTCCCGGAGATGCTCAAGGACACTCCACAGGCGAATGAACTCGAACATGTTGCTTTCCAGCGGCCAGGGAATCTGATTCAAGTCGTGGACGATGTCTGCCTGGGTTCCTGAGACGATGTCGATCCCGACAGCTCCCGGAATCTTGTTGTTGCCGCAGCCGACGTCCAGCGTAGGCGTGGTCCTGGCATCGATCTTGTCGGCAACCTCGCGGTAGACGGGGACTCGCTTCGACACGTCTCAGGCCGCGCCGCCGACTGTTCCGATTTCGGTAAGCCTGTGCTCACGGGTAGCCGGCTGCGGGCTCTTCATCCTGCAAATCGGCGCCTCAGAGGCAAGCGTCACCGGCCGACCACGTACTGAGCGGCGTGCCAAGGTCTGCCGGATAGAGGCCGCGCGGCCGCTGCATCCTCCAGCGCCAGGAAGGCGTTCAGCACGACAGGCCGTCGGCCCGGGGCCGGATGAATCCTCACTGCACGTTTGACGATA